>Ga0208480_1000543_pt1 | contig 14420 bp, 17 predicted proteins | sample NGESurshal092012_4_FD_184485 | JGI IMG/M metagenome (GOLD analysis project Ga0208480, IMG submission 184485) | Arctic peat soil microbial communities from Barrow, Alaska - NGEE Surface sample F53-1 shallow-092012 (SPAdes) | ecosystem: Environmental > Terrestrial > Soil > Wetlands > Peat ... | reverse complement strand
GAAAAGATCGTGGCGGCGCCGGGGCCTCAAGCGTTCGTCTGTATTGGCGAAACATGTTCGTTACCGGTAACCGACCCAGCCGGCCTCAATGCAGCCATCGAAGCAGTGCGACATGTTTGACGGCCCGATCTAAGCGGGCACGTTTTGTGCTTTAAGTCCTTGCGGGGCGCGGCAACGGAGACCTGATCATGAAAAACGGAATTATCCTGGCGGCAGCCCTGACCGCGCTGTCGGCGAGCGCCGCGCAGGCCGACGAGTGGTGCGGTTATGCCACCCATGACAATGCCGTTGTCGAGTGCGGTTACACGACCGCGGCCGACTGCGAAACGGCCGTCGGCAAGGGCGGGATGTGTTTTGTCGACCCGGACACGGCGCTGAACATCAGACGCTTCACACCCCTGATGCGGCCAAGAACGGCCACGAATAGCTGAGCCAAGGAAAACGCTGCGGCGCGACGATTTACGTATTCATCGAGTCGAAGAATTCGCCGTTGTTCTTGGTGTTGCGCAGCTTGTCGAGCAGGAAGTCGATGGCGTCCATCGTCCCCATCGGATTGAGGATGCGGCGCAGGACGTACATCTTCTTGAGCTGATCCGGCGGCACCAGGAGTTCTTCCTTGCGGGTGCCCGAGCGGGTGATGTCCATCGACGGGAAGGTACGCTTGTCGGCCACCTTGCGGTCGAGGATCAATTCCGAATTGCCGGTGCCCTTGAACTCTTCGAAGATCACCTCGTCCATGCGGCTGCCGGTATCGATCAGCGCGGTGGCGATGATGGTGAGCGAGCCGCCCTCTTCGATATTGCGCGCAGCGCCGAAGAATCGCTTCGGCCGTTGCAGCGCGTTGGCGTCGACGCCGCCGGTGAGGACCTTGCCGGATGACGGCACCACGGTGTTGTAAGCGCGGCCGAGGCGCGTAATCGAATCGAGCAGGATGACCACGTCGCGGCCGTGCTCGACCAGGCGCTTCGCCTTCTCGATCACCATCTCGGCGACCTGAACGTGACGCACCGCCGGCTCGTCGAAGGTCGAGGACACGACCTCGCCCTTCACGGAACGCTGCATGTCGGTGACTTCTTCCGGCCGCTCATCGATCAACAGCACGATCAAATAGCATTCCGGATGATTGTGCGTGATCGAGTGCGCGATGTTCTGCAACAGCACCGTTTTGCCGGTGCGCGGCGGCGACACGATCAGTGCGCGCTGGCCCTTGCCGACCGGCGCCACGATGTCGATGACGCGCGCCGAAAGATCCTTCTTGGTCGGATCCTCGTATTCCATCTTCAGCCACTCGTCAGGATAGAGCGGCGTCAGATTGTCGAAATTGACCTTGTGGCGCGCCTTCTCAGGGTCTTCGAAATTGAGCGAGTTGACCTTAAGCAACGCGAAGTAGCGTTCGCCCTCTTTCGGGCTTCGAATATGGCCGTCGATGGTATCGCCGGTACGCAGACCGAAGCGGCGGATCTGCGAGGGCGAGACGTAGATATCGTCAGGGCCCGGCAGATAGTTCGCTTCCGGCGATCGCAAAAAGCCGAAGCCGTCGGGCAGCACCTCGACCACGCCTTCGCCGACGATGTCCGTTTCACGCGCCGAGAGCTGTTTGAGGATGCCAAACATCAGCTCCTGCTTGCGCATAGTCGAGGCGTTCTCGACTTCGAGCTCCTCGGCAAACGAGACAAGCTCGGCCGGAGACTTGGCCTTTAGTTCTTGGAGTTTCATTTCCCGCATAAAGAGACCTATGGAAATTGCGCCAGCGGCGGTGTTGGCTCGCGGCGTCGCTGACGGGAAGGGTCGCAGGTCGTGAGGTTGCCGGAGGCTTAGCCCCGTAACCCGATGCATCAATCGGCTCCAGTACACAGGAGCCAGGACTTAAACTGCATCCGCCTACGTTCGGAGGGATATCGCTAACATAGGAAAAGACTGCCCTAGAGGCAAGAGCTGATACGCATTTTGCACTGGCAACGCACGGCGCTCAGAACGGTTTCACAACGACGAGGATCACGATAAGGATCATCATGATAGTCGGTACTTCATTGATAATCCTATAGAATCTCTGAGAATGCGGGTTCGAATCGGCCGCGAAAGCCTTAACCCAACGACCAAATAATCCATGCATCGCCGTCAGCATCAGGACGATGACGATCTTGATCCACAGCCACCATGCCGTCGTCAGGTAGAACCACTCATACCGAGAATCAGGGCCCATCCAAACGAGCCATAAGCCAAGGATCCAGGTCGCAATCATTGCCGGATTGATAATTGCGCGCAGCAGCCGGCGCTCCATGACCTTGAAGGTCTCCGACTGCACCGAGCCCTTTTGCGCCGCACAATGATAAACGAACAGTCGGGGCAGGTAGAGCATACCGGCCATCCAGGCGATGACGGCGATCACATGGAAGGCCTTGAGCCAAGGATAAATCGCAGCCATCGGCAATCAAACCTCCAGCGGACTAAGCTTCTGCCGCGGCTTTACGCCCGCCGAACGCGCGCAACGAGCTGCTCGACATGCGCGACCGGCGTTTCCGGCAACACGCCGTGGCCGAGGTTAAAGATGAACGGCCCCTCGGCAAACGCGTCCAAGATTGCATCTACGGCCCGGTCCAGCGTGTCACCTCCGGCAAGCAGCGCCAGCGGATCAAGATTTCCCTGAATTGGACGCTGCTTCTGCAGGTGTTCGCGCGCGAAAGACAGGTCGACCATCCAATCAAGTCCGATCGCATCGACCGGGACGGCCGCGAGATATCGTTCGAGCCTCGTTCCAGCGCCACGGGGAAAGCCAATTATCCTCGCTTCCGGAATTCGGCTGCGTACCGTTGCTACAATTCGCGCCACCGGCTCGGTACACCATTTCCTGAACTCCTCATCGGGCAAGATTCCAGCCCAGGTATCGAAGATCTGAACTGCATCGGCACCAGCTTCGAACTGACCCGCGAGATAAGCCGACGACGCATCGACGAGACGCTCGATGAGCTCCGCAAAGGCTCGCGGATGCTGATAGGCAAACAGCCTGGCCGGAAGCTGATCCGCCGTTCCACGGCCGGCAATCATGTAGGTTGCGACAGTCCACGGTGCACCGCAAAAGCCAACTAATGCTACTGCCAGCGGCAATTGCGATTTTACTTGCGCGATTGTTTCGTAAACCGGTGCGAGCGCGGCATGATCGATCGTCGGTCGCAGCCGCTGCAGCGCATCGGGCTCGGATAACGCATCAAGCCGTGGCCCTTCACCGACCTCGAACCGCACGCGCTGACCGAGCGCGTGCGGCACCACCAGGATATCGGAAAAAACAATCGCCGCATCGAAGGCAAAGCGCCGGATCGGCTGCAACGTCACCTCCGCGGCCAGCCGCGGATTAAAACATAGACTGAGGAAACTTTCGGCTTCCTCACGAATTCTTCGATACTCAGGCAGGTACCGACCTGCCTGCCGCATCAGCCAGATTGGCGGAACGGAGACACGTTCACCTGCTAAAACACGCAGTAGGGGTTTGTCCGTACGAGCGTTCTGCACACCGCTATCCTAATCCAATTAATATCTAAATAGAGTCTGTTGTAGTGTTTTGACGGTTGATTAGACTCATACTTTTATCTCCACACCCCATTCACGCCTTCTCCACATATTCCCACAAATCACAGGTCACCGATTTGCGACATGTGGAGCGATTTAAGCGGTAGTTATCGATGTTTTTTACGGTACTGCCGCAGTTCATTCACACTTCACAACCTTTCAGGAAAACCACTCAATGCCAGTCCCGCGCGGCGGCCGTGTGGATGATCTTTCGACCTGGCGGCTGAGGTGCTGCCTAACCGTGAAAGCCGTGGCGTTCTCCCTACTTATCGACAGCTTATCAAACTAGCGCTAGAGATCGGCCCATGGCGCAAACCGCGGGTTACTTTCATCTGCACCTGATCTCCGATGCGACGGGTGAGACGTTGATCACGGTCGCGCGGGCGGTCGCTGCCCAGTACGCCAGGGTCATGCCAGTCGAACACATGCACCCGCTGGTACGCACGCAGAAACAGCTCGACCGGGTGTTGGGCGAGATCGAGGAATCGCCGGGGATCGTGCTCTACACGCTGCTTGAGGAGGGCCTGGTCGAACGGCTGGAAGGCAAGTGCCGGGAACTCGGTTTGCCGTGTCTGTCAATTCTCGGTCCGGTGCTGCACCTATTCCAGGCGTATCTCGGGGCAGAATCAACCCATAAGGTTGGTGCGCAGCACACCCTGAACGCAGAATACTTTCGCCGTATCGACGCACTCAATTACACGATGCTGCACGACGACGGTCAGCAAACCGACGATCTGGAGGAAGCTGACGTGATCCTGGTGGGTGTGTCGCGGACTTCAAAAACCCCGACTTCGATCTATTTGGCCAATCGCGGCGTTAAGGCCGCAAATGTACCTTTGGTGCCCGGCGTGCCGTTGCCCGCAGAAGTGGAGCGTCTCCAGAATCCGCTGGTTGTCGGTCTCTTCGCCACGCCCGAGCGCATCGTGCAGATCCGGCAGAATCGGTTGCTTGGGCTCAAGGCGCACCGCGATGACGACCAGTATATCGACCGGGTGGCGGTTGCCGAAGAGATTGCGGCGTCGCGGCGGCTGTGTGCCAAGCACAACTGGCCGCTGATCGACGTAACCCGGCGCTCCATCGAAGAAACAGCCGCAGCGGTGCTGGCACATCTGGTCGAGCGTCGCCGGCGCAAGGCGTCGTGATCGATGGAACTTTGGCGCGCGGCCGAACCTCTTGTGCTCGCTTCGAAGAGTAATATCAGGCGTACGTTGCTCACTGCTGCGGGCGTTGCGGTGGAGATTGTGCCGTCGGTTGTCGATGAGCGCGCGGTGGAAAGCGCCGCACAGTCAGTTTCAGCGGCGGCGGTGGCAGCGCTGCTGGCACGCGCCAAAGCATCGGCGGTGGCTTTGCTGCGTCCCGGACGCCTCGTGCTCGGCGCTGATCAGGTTTTGTCGCTGGACGGCAGGCGCTTCAGCAAGGCGACCGATCGTGCAGCCGCCCGCGCCCAGCTGCTCGCACTTGGCGGGCGCAGCCACGAGCTGCATTCAGCTATTGCGTTCGCTCAAGATGCAACGGTGCTGTTCGAACACGTCAGCACGGCGCGGTTGAGGATGCGAGCCGTCTCAGGTGAGTTTCTGGAGTCCTATCTTGATGCGGCCGGTGCCGCCGCCACCGAGAGCGTGGGCGCGTACCAGCTCGAAGGGCTCGGCGTGCAGCTGTTTGAGTCTGTGGACGGCGATTATTTCACCGTTTTGGGCCTGCCGCTGCTTGCGGCCATGGATTTTTTGCGCCGTCGTGGATGCTTGCTGTCATGACCGAGGAAAAGGACGGCATGTTGCCATTCGTGCTCTGCCTCACCGGTTCGCTCGGCATGGGTAAGACGACAGCTGCGCGATATTTTGCAGAGGCTGGCGTGCCGGTGCACGATTCCGATGCGGTTGTGCACGCACTGTATGAGGGGAAAGCCGTGTCAGTCATCGAGCAGGCCTTCCCCGGCTCGACCTCGGGGGGCAAGGTGGATCGCGCCAAGCTTGCCGCCGTGGTGCTCAATGACCGTGCCGCGCTCGCCCGTCTCGAGGCGATTGTGCATCCGCTGGTGAGCAAATCGACCGACGAGTTCCTTGCCGACGCGAAAGCCAAGGGTGCATCGGTCGTTGTTCTCGACGTGCCGCTGCTGTTCGAGACCGACACGCATCGACGCTGTGACGCCACCGTCGTGGTTTCGGCGACGGCCGAGGTCCAGCGTCAGCGCGTGTTGGAACGGCCGGGCATGACCGAAGAAAAGTTCTTAGCGATACTTTCCAAGCAATTGCCGGACGCGGAAAAACGCCGGCGTGCGGATTTCATCGTGGATAGTTCCAAGGATTACGATCACGCCCGTGCGCAGGTGCGCGACATTTTGCGTACGGTCGCTAAAATGACGAAACGCTGATTCGCAAAGTTCCCTCGTTCGCAGCGCCGGCGGGATTATGGAGCCATAAGTGCGCGAGATTGTGCTCGACACGGAAACCACCGGTCTCGATCCGCTTCAGGGCGATCGCTTGGTGGAGATTGGCTGTATCGAGCTGGTCAACCGCATTCCTTCCGGTCAGACGTTTCACGCCTATCTTAATCCCGAGCGCGGCATGCCGGCGGAGGCGTTCGCGGTCCACGGACTGAGCGAGGAATTCCTCAAGGACAAGCCGCTCTTTGCGACAGTGGCCGATGCCTTTCTGGGGTTCCTCGGCGAGGCGCCGCTGGTCATTCACAACGCCAGTTTCGATATCGGCTTTCTGAACGCCGAGCTTGAGCGCGCCGGCCGGCCGTCGATCGGGCGCGTGCGGCTGATCGATACGCTCCTCATTGCGCGTCGCAAGCACGCCGGCGCGTCGAACCGGCTGGATGATCTCTGCGTCCGGTACGCGATCGATCATTCCCGACGCACCAAACACGGTGCGCTGCTCGACGCCGAATTGCTGGCGGAGGTTTACGTCGAGTTGATCGGCGCGCGGCAGGCGCAACTCGTCCTGTCGCAAACTGCGGCGCCAATCCTTGTGCCGGGGGCGACGATCACCGTCCGCCAGCGGCCGGCGCCGCTTGCGCCGCGTGTATCGGCAGCGGAGCAGGAAGCGCACCGCCAATTCATCGCGACGCTTGGCGAGGCCGCGATTTGGCGCGACTACATCAGTTTGGATTGATCGGCTCGGGTGGCGTTGAGGCCTCCGAAGCCGCGACGCGCTGCCGGTAAAGCCCTACGAAGTCGATCGGGTTGAGCAGCAACTGGAACCCGCCGTTACGCACCGTGCTGGCGATGATTTCGCGCGCAAACGGAAACAGCAGGCGCGGACATTCGATCATCACGAACGGTTGCAAGGTGTCCGCAGGTACGTTCGTGACGCGGAACACGCCGGAAAATACCAGCTCGAAACCGTAGAGCAGCAAGCCCTGCGACTCCGATTTTCCCTCCAGCTTCAACGTGACCTCAAAGTCGGTTTCGCTCATCGGCGCCGCATCGACGTTGACTTGGATGTTGACGGTAGGCTGCTGGGTGCTCGGCGCAAGCGAGCGTGGGGCATTCGGATTTTCGAAAGAAAAATCCTTCACGTATTGGGCAAGCACAAAAACCTGCGGCATCGCCGCCTGGGGCTGGGGCCCGCCGTTCGTCATAGACATGCGCGTCTCCGGCCCGCGACCTGCGGGTATCGCGGCTTCGCTAACACAGCGGAAAGCGGCGAACAATGGAGCCAATGGAGGCCGGCCCTCGGACGCTCAGGGTTGGGTCCGACGTTCGGGAGGCGCGACGATGCCCAAAGTAACGCAATTACTCGTCAAGCCGCGCGGATCGCGCGAATTCGACCATAATCGGTAAGGATGCTGTCTGCGGAATATTGGACTGACGCGCCCAATCGTTTAGACTCCGCCTTGACGGCCATGATTACAGCAGCGGCCACTGGAGGGTTTCCCGGGCGTACTTACATTGCTCAGGGAATGGCTTCCTGTTCCGGTTCTGCTTGCCCGGACCGCCTTTGGGAAGCCGTGCGGCTTTTCGTGCAACGCCGAAAGACCATGAGACGTGTTCGAGGATAACATCTACACCATCATCTTTCTGGCGCTCGCGGTGTTCATATTCCTGCGGCTGCGCAGCGTTCTGGGCCGGCGCACCGGGCGGGAGCGGCCGCCCTACGATCCCTATTCGGCTCGCGATGCAGTCCGCAGCCCGGCCAGCGACAAGGTGGTCACGCTGCCGGCGCGAACCGCTGAGCCTGCGCCGCGGGCCCCGGAGATCCCGCCGATTCCCGGGGAACGCTGGAAAGACATCGCCGAGAGCGGCTCCGCCGTAGCGGCAGGCCTCGATGCCATCGTGGCAGCCGATTCCGGGTTTGATGCCCACCACTTCATCACCGGCGCCCGCGCCGCTTACGAAATGGTAGTCACTGCCTTCGCGGCCGGTGACCGCCGGCAGCTGCGCGGCCTGTTGTCGCGTGAAGTCTATGACGGTTTCGATACTCACATTGGCGAGCGCGAGTCCCGTGGCGAGACACTCGAAACCAAATTCATTTCGGTCGATTCCTCGACAATCACTGCCGCGGAGTTCCGCAATCGGACAGCCCAGATTACGATGCGATTTATCTCAAAGCTTGTCTCGACGACGCGCGACCGGTCCAGCGCCGTTATCGACGGCAATGCCGAGAAAGTTACCGATGTGACCGACGTATGGACCTTTGCGCGCGATGTGTCGTCGCGCGATCCCAACTGGAAAGTGGTCGCGACCGAAACCGGGCAATGACGCCGATGACGCCGCGTTGTTGGATCGTCGGCGCTTCGATGCTGGGGTTTGTCGCAGGCGGCGGCGCTGCACTCGGCCAGACCGCCGCACCGCTGGTCTTTCCGGGCGCGCAATACGAACCCGTGGAATGGTCCGACCTTGACGGCTGGGCCGCCGATGATCACGCGGCAGCGTTTGCCACTTTCCTCGACAGTTGCACGGCGCTCACCGGCAAGCACCAGTCTCCGAGCGGGATGACGGAAATCGCCGTCGCATTGCGCGGCGTGTGCGAACGCGCGCAGGCGGCCATTCCGCTCGACGATGGGGGCGCGCGAAAGTTTTTCGAAGAAAATTTCCGGCCGGTGCAGATCTCAAAGCTCAGCGAAGCCAGCGGGTTTCTCACCGGCTATTACGAGCCCATCATCGATGGCTCGCGGGTGCCTGCCGGCGAATTCCATGCACCGCTTTTCCGGCGGCCGCCGAACCTCGTGGCGTCCGGCTGGCGCAAGCTCGGCGATGCATTTCCCTCGAAGGGTGTGAAGGTCGGTCGCCGCGTCGGTCGCCGCAAAATCGTGCCCTATTATACGCGCGGACAGATTGAAGATGGCGCGCTCGACGGCTGGCATCTGCAGATTTGTTATTTGCGCAGCGACCTCGACGTTCAGTACGCGCAGATTCAAGGATCGGCCCGTGTACGGTTGGAGGACGGCACGATTTTGCGCGTGAACTACGATTCTTATAACGGCTGGCCCTATACGCCGATCGGCCGCGTGCTCATCGAGCGCGGCTATCTGACCAAGGACCAGGTTTCCATGCAAAGCATCCGTCGTTGGATGGAAGCCCATCCGGACGAAGCCAAGGATGTCCGGCGTCAGAATAAGTCCTATGTCTTCTTCCGCATCACCGGACTTTCGGACGAGGATGAAGCCGTCGGCGCCGAAGGTGTGCCGCTCGTGCCCGGCCGCTCTATCGCCGTCGATCGGGCACTCCACACTTACGGCACGCCGTTCTTCATTGACGCGGATTTGCCGATCACCAATGACAAGGCGACGACGGAGTTTCACCGCCTGGTGGTCGCCCAGGACACCGGATCGGCAATCGTTGGTCCGGCGCGCGCCGACATTTATTTCGGTGCCGGGGACGAGGCCGCGCGCATGGCGGGCCGCATCAAGAATAAAGGCCGCTTCTATATGCTGCTGCCGCGGGCGCTCGATCCGGTTGAGGCTGGCCGCGACACGCCGCTGCCGCTTGAGCCGACGAAGACCAGCGGGTTCGAAGATCCGCCGCCGGACGACGCTGCCGTGGAACCAGCGACAGCGCCTCTTGCCACGCCAACAAAGCGGCCCGGTCCTTAGAGGCTTCCGATGAGCCGCCGCCGGCAATTGAGCGACGAGGAACAGGCGTTGTGGAGCGGGTTCGCTCGCTCAATCGCGCCGCTGCGCCAGGAAAAGAAATCCGGCAAAGCAACGATGAGCGACGACCGGCCGGCGTCCGAGCCTGCCAAGCCTAACTCTCGCGAACCCAAGTCTGATGCGTTCAAGTCTGATGCGTTCAAATCTGGTGAGCCCAGGTCTACCAAAGTACTCGAAGTCAGGCTTCAGCCGCCGGCGGCGAAAACCCCGCCGCTCGCGCCGTTGGGCCGGCGGCTCAAGAAGCGCGTCGCGCGCGGTCGTGAGCCGATTGATGCGCGGATCGATTTACACGGCATGACGCAGGCAAGAGCATACGCGGCTCTGTTCGGTTTCCTGCAGCGTTCTCAAGACGACGGGGCAAGAATGGTTTTGGTCGTCACCGGCAAAGGCTCGGGCGGAAGCGCGCGCGATTCCACGGCCGTACGCGGCGTCCTCAAACGTCAAGTGCCGATCTGGCTTTCTTTACCGGAATTCCGCGCGTTTATCGTCGGATTTGAAGATGCGCATATCGGTCATGGCGGGGAGGGCGCGCTTTACGTGCGCTTGCGGCGACCCCGCTAGGTAGGCCTGGAGGGTTAAGGTTAACGTTCGGAAATTCACACGATTTGCAAGTAATCGCCCGCATCATCTGCGAAAAAGTCATGCCGCGGGGGGAGGGAAGGCGATCATGTCGGATACAATCACCGTGCCGCAGCAAGCGGAACCGCGACGGAGCGGTCCCGCCGATCAAGATGTTTTCATGCAGGTTGAGAAGTGGCTCGCCATCATTCGCGAGCTCGCGCGCGACCAGGCAAAGAGAGTTAGTTGATCTTTAGTCCGGCCGACTTGATGATGGCGCTCCACTTCGCCGTGTCGGCGGCCAAGAACGCCTTCAGTTCCTGCGGGGTGCTGGCCTCCGACGAGTAGGCGCCCAGTGCCAGCTTTTTGATAAGCGACGGCTCGGCGAGTGCCTTGACCACGCCGGCATGCATTTTTTCAATGATGGCAGGCGTCGTCTTGGCCGGTGCGAAGATCGCCTGCCAGGATTCGACTTCGTAACCAGGAACGCCGGCTTCAGCGATGGTCGGCACGTCCGGCGCCGAGGGTGACCGCTTCGTTCCAGTCGAACCAAGGACGCGAACCTGGCCCGAGCGCGAATAGGTAAGCAATTCGCCGCTGCCGAAATAGCAGTCGATGCGTCCCGGGATAAGGTCGATGAAGGCCGGCGCTGCGCCGCGGTACGGCGCGTGTGTCATCTGAATGTGCGCCATGTTCATGAACAGCACTTCGGAGAGATGCGGTCCGCTGCCAGTCCCAGGAGATCCCATGACGAGCTTGCCGGGTTTCGATTTGGCGTAGTCGACAAACTCCTTGACGGTCTTCGCCGGTGAGGAATTGGGCACGAACATAAAAAACGGGAATTTGGAAACCATCGAGACCGGCGCCAAATCCTTCGTCGGACTGTAGCTCAGCGCGCGATAAAGCGCGCCGTTCGACGACAACGACGAGGTTCCGTAGAGGATCGTGTAGCCGTCAGGATCGGCGTGGGCGACGAACTCGTTGCCGATATTGGTGCCGGCGCCGCCTTTGTTGTCGATGACAACCTGTTGACCCCAGAACTTCGTCAACTGCTGGGCGACAATGCGCGCATTGCTGTCGGTCGGGCCGCCCGCGGCGATCGGCACGATCATGTGCACCGCGCGGTCCGGCCACTTGCTTCCCGCCTGGGCGAAAGCGGAGCGTGACAGAACAGCGGGCGCAAACACGGATGTGGCGGAGAGTGCAAGTAAGCGGCGACGCGTGAGCATGGCCAACCCCCGGACTGGATGCGCGAAGCTTAGCCGCAAAACGCTGCCGCCGCCACGCGCCGGGGTGCGTCATGCTGACCGGGCTTGGCCGCACGATGCAGCGCAAAATGCTAGAGGATAAAGCGGCTCAGATCGGCGTTCTTGGCGAGATCGCCGATGTGCTTGTGCACGTAGGCGGCATCGATCATCACTGTCTCGCCGTGGCGGTCCGGGGCGGTGAACGACACCTCGTCGAGCACGCGTTCCATCACCGTCTGCAGCCGCCGGGCGCCGATATTTTCCACGCTCGAATTGACCGCCACCGCGACGTCGGCGACCGCATCGATGGCGTCCTCCGAGAACTCGAGCGTCATGCCTTCTGTTGCCATGAGCGCGATGTATTGCTTGATCAGTGAGGCTTCCGGCTCGGTCAGGATGCGGCGCAAATCGTCGCGGGTCAGCGGTTTGAGCTCGACGCGGATCGGCAGGCGGCCCTGCAGCTCCGGCAGCAGGTCCGACGGCTTGGAAATGTGAAACGCGCCCGAAGCGATGAACAGGATATGGTCAGTCTTCACCGAGCCGTGCTTGGTCGCAACAGTGGTGCCCTCGATCAGCGGCAGTAAATCGCGCTGCACGCCTTCGCGCGAAACGTCGGCGCCGATGCGTCCGTCTCGCGCGCAAATCTTGTCGATCTCGTCCAGGAAGACGATGCCGTTCTGCTCCACGATCTTGATGGCTTCCTGCGTCAGCTGGTCGGTGTCTAAAAGTTTGTCGGATTCTTCATTGACCAGGATGTCGTAGGACTCGTGCACGCTGACTCGCCGGGTCTTGGTGCGGCCGCCGCCCATCTTGCCGAAAATGTCGCCAATCGAAATTGCGCCCATCTGCGCGCCAGGCATGCCGGGAATATCGAACAGCGGCATGCCGCCGCCTGACTGCACTTCGATTTCGATTTCCTTGTCGTTGAGTTCGCCGTCACGCAACTTCTTGCGGAACGCCTCCTTGGTCGCCGGACTGGCGCCCGGCCCGACCAGGGCATCGAGCACGCGGGCCTCAGCAGCCTGCTCGGCCTTGGCCTGAACGTCCTTCCGTTTGCGCTCGCGTGTCTGCGTGATCGCGATCTCGACGAGATCGCGTACGATCTGCTCGACGTCGCGGCCCACATAGCCGACCTCGGTGAATTTTGTCGCTTCGATCTTGAGGAACGGCGCGCCCGCGAGCTTGGCGAGGCGGCGAGAAATCTCGGTTTTGCCGACGCCGGTCGGCCCGATCATCAGAATATTCTTCGGCAATACCTCGTCGCGCAGCCGCTCGTCGAGCTGCAGTCGTCGCCAGCGATTGCGCAGCGCAATCGCTACCGCACGCTTGGCGTCGCCTTGACCGACAATGAAACGATCAAGCTCGGAGACAATTTCACGGGGAGAGAAGTCACTCATGCGTCACGCACCATCAGGAGTGCCGGCCCATCGCACGTATCGACCAGATGCTGCGCTTGGAAGCCGGCTTTTTCATACGCCCGAACGGCGCGAGCATTGTCGGGATCGGGGTCCGTTATAGCGCGCGGCGCCCCGTTCTTGAAAAGTCGATCGACGAACGCACGGATAAACGCGGAGCCATGTCCCCGCTCAACCATAGCCGGGTCGCCAATGAACTGATCAATCCCGCGCGTGCGTGCCGGTTGGGTGCCAAGGCCGCCCTCCGGCCATGCCGCAGGGTCGTAGCATTGCAGGTAGGCGAACGAGAGGTCGTCGGCCGTGACGATGAACTGTTTCATCGCCGGATGACCGAGGTCGTCGTTGATCAATGCGTATTGCTCACCGGGATCGCCCCACCATGCAGCGACATGGGGCTGGGCCAGCCAATCGCGGATCAGGGGCAGGTCAGCTGCGGTCATCGCCCTGAAAGCATAGCCATGCGGCGCCATCCTCAGGCGCCCCGCAATGTTTCGATCGTGATATTGCGATTGGTGTAGATGCAGATGTCGGCCGCGATATCGAGCGAACGGCGCACGATCGCTTCGGCATCGAGCGGACCATCGAGCAGCGCCCGCGCCGCGGCCAACGCGAAATTGCCTCCCGAACCGATGCCGGCGATGCCTGCTTCCGGCTCCAAGACGTCGCCCGTGCCGGTGAGCACGAGCGAGACGTCCTTGTCGGCCACAATCATCATCGCTTCGAGTCGGCGCAGGTAGCGATCGGTGCGCCAGTCCTTGGCGAGTTCCACGGCGGCGCGCGTGAGCTGGCCGGGATACTGCTCAAGCTTCGCTTCAAGCCGCTCGAACAGCGTGAACGCGTCCGCGGTAGCGCCCGCAAAGCCGCCGATCACGTCGCCTTTGCCGAGCTGGCGAACCTTCCTGGCGTTGGCCTTGACGATCGTCTGGCCGATTGAAACCTGACCGTCGCCGCCCACTGCCACGATACCGGCTTTGCGGACGGTCAGAATGGTGGTGCCATGCCAGAGCGAGCTTGCTGGGTTCGAATCGGCAGATTGCATGCGCCAGGGGTCCCTGATTAAAGGCATCATTTAGGATTGGGGCAACGGCAATGCAAATGCGCGAAGCGTTAAGCGCTGCCGCGGGCCGCAATGGCGCGAGGCGCAAACCCCTGATAAAAGGCGCGCGACTTTGAGCTCTGGAGCACGATATGCGCAAGGCCTCCGTCAAGCGCGCCACCAAGGAAACTGATGTCGAGGTTGCGGTCGATCTCGACGGCACCGGTGCTTCGTCGATTTCCACCGGCATCGGATTTCTCGACCATATGCTTGACCTTCTGGCGCGGCATTCGCGGATCGATCTCACCGTCAAGGCCAAGGGTGACCTGCACGTCGATCATCACCACACCACCGAGGACGTGGGTATCGCGCTCGGCCAGGCGCTCAAGCAGGCACTCGGCGACATGAAGGGAATAACGCGGTATGCGGACGTTCACCTGCCCATGGACGAGACGCTGACGCGCGTGGCGATCGATATTTCGGGCCGGCCGTTTCTGGTTTTCA
>Ga0208480_1000541_pt1 | contig 14439 bp, 9 predicted proteins | sample NGESurshal092012_4_FD_184485 | JGI IMG/M metagenome (GOLD analysis project Ga0208480, IMG submission 184485) | Arctic peat soil microbial communities from Barrow, Alaska - NGEE Surface sample F53-1 shallow-092012 (SPAdes) | ecosystem: Environmental > Terrestrial > Soil > Wetlands > Peat ... | reverse complement strand
TTTGCTCGTGTGGACGACAACGCCCGGCTCGGGGCGATCGGCCTCGACACGGATCGTCCCCGCCACGACCGTCTCAGGGGCAAAGCGCTCGCGCAACACGGCCACGTGATCGAGCCCGTTGAGCAGCGGCAGCACGAGCTGTGGCGCTACTTCGATCCGCTCGAGCGCCTCTCGCAGGCCGGCGGCCTTGGTGGTCACGATCAAGACATCGATCGGCTGCTCCAGCCGCACAGTAGCCGCCGGATGGACGAGGAAATCCCCGAGCAGCAAGCTGCTGACGCTGAGGCCCCGCTCAGAGATCGTCTCGACTGTTGACGCTCGCGCCACGACGGTCACAGAGCTGCCCGCACGGTCGAGCGCGCCGGCAACCAGGCCGCCAACCCCGCCCGGGCCCAGTACCGCCACGTTCACCGCAAACACCCGGCGACATTCACGACCAGCGACCTGCCCACTCGCGCACAAGCAAACTCGCGCTCACCCTCGCGAAGACGTCATTCCGCGCAACCCTCACGGCAGCGGGTCCACAAGCACGCCCGGGTTCATGACCCCCTGGGGATCGACGGCCGCCTTGGCGCCACGCAACGCCGCGGCGAATGGGTCGGGACGCTGACGGTCATACCAAAGCCGATGGTCGCGCCCGACGGCGTGATGGTGGGTGATGGTGGCGCCCTCGGCGATTATCACCTCGGAGACCGCTGCCTTGATCGCCGCCCACTGCTCGAGCTCCTCGCCGCGCTGCGCTGGGGCAAGCACCGTGTAATAAGGAGCCGGGCCGTCCGGGTAGACATGGGTGAAGCGGCAGGAGACGTGCGCCGCACCGCTTGTGTCCTCGGCCGCGGCACGCGCCGCGGCCATCACACGCTCGTGGAAGCCTGGAAAGCGATCCCAGGTGACGGCCGTCTCGAACGTCTCGGAGAGGACGCCCATCGCAACAAAGATGTCGCGCACGTAGGGAGCACGCAGGAAAGCTTCGCGCCATGCCCCGACGCCGCCGCCGACAGCGCCCGTTCCGGCGCCACCGGCATTGCCCATTTCGGCTGTGCCCGCGCGCGCGCGCGGGGCATCGCCCTTTTTTGCACCACCGATCCCCGCAGCATCGGCCCCTGCACCGACACCGCCGTGCGATCCTTCGGAGGACTCACGCCTTTCTCCGGCCAGGCCGCCGTGCTCGGCACAGATGGCAAGCGCCCGGTCCATCGACGGGCCAACCGGGTGATCGTAGGACTCGAAGCCGAGCACGAGCAGGGCAAAAGTGCCGTCGCCTGACATCGTGAAGCGAGCCTCGGCCGGGTCGATCAGGCGGCAATTGCTCGGGTGGAGACCCGATTGGGAAAGAGCCCGCACGCACTCTGCGCCGACTGCGAAGGTCGGAAAGCGCACTCCCACCGAGGCGCGGTGGGTGGGGCGCGGCTGGACTCGCACCCATGCCTCGGTGATGACCCCGAGCGTGCCCTCCGAGCCGACAAGCAGCCGGTCGGGGCTCGGGCCGGCCCCGGAGCCCGGCAGCCGTCGCGACTCCCACGTGCCCGTCGGCGTGATCGCGCGCACGGACTCGACGAAGTCCTCGATGTGCGTCCACACCGTTGCGAAGTGCCCGGCCGCGCGCGTAGCAATCCAGCCGCCCAATGTGGAGAGCTCGAACGACTGAGGGAAGTGGCGCAGCGTCAGGCCGTGCTCGGCAAGCTGAGCCTCCAAGTCCGGTCCGAAGGCACCGCCCTGGATGCGGGCCGCACGCGAGACCTCGTCCACCTCGAGCACCTGGCGCAGACCCGCCAGGTCGATCGAGATCGCTCCGTTGTAGCTGGAATCAATGTCGGGCTGCACCCCACCGACCACGCTCGTGCCGCCCCCGTAGGGGATCACCGCGACGCGTTCGGCCGCACACCACTCCAGCAGCCGCTCCACATCGCGCTCGTCGCGTGGAGAGGCGACGAAGTCCGGGGGATGCTCGAAGCGGCCGCGGAAGCCGAGCACGACATCCGAGTAGGACTTGCCGAGCGCGTGAGAAGCGCGCGCGTGCGTGTCGGCTGTGCAGATCTCGGCAAGCGTCGACGGAGGCGCGATCCGCGGGTCCGTGAGCTTGAGAGCATCCAGACTCACCGGGTCCTCGACCTCGACGGGCGGGAAGCCGAGGTGGGTCGCAAGACCGCCGGCGGCGGCACGAACCTCCTCGCGGGAAGGCTGCTCGTCCTCGAAGCCCCAACCCCAGTGCTTGCGTCTACGGATGCTCACCGCTGAGGAGCTTAGGGGTAGATCGTTGCCGAAGAGCTCAGGAGCAGGCCACCGCCGATCGCCCGAGCGAAGCTCAGGAGCAGGGTCACCGACGATCGCCATGCGAAGAGGTCAGGAGCAGGTCACCACGGGAGAGACAGGGTGGGAGGTACTCCAGAACCGGCATGCCCCCCGCGCGCGCGGGGGGCATCGGCGATTTTAGCTTCTGGCCTTCCCGCCATTCCTTCTCACCTCGCGTCCAACCATCCTCACCTTCGCGCCCTGCGTGAGCGGATCTTTACTCGCCGCAGCTTCCCGATAGCTAGCCTTTCAGACATGGCCACCAGAGCGCAACCGACGACCAACGACCTGCCGCAACTACTGGCGCGCGGTCCCTGGGAGCTGAGCCAGGTCAAGACGCGCTGGCGCAGCGAGCACTTCGAGCCGGCGCCCGAGCTGACCAAGGCCGCCGACGTGGAGATCGCAAGCTTGCAGCAGCGTGGCTCGCCGAGCCACGATGGCCTCGCCGGACGACTTGTGGACTTCAAGCAGGGTCCGCTGGGCCTCGAGCTCGAGATGCAGCCGCTGCGCTGGGCGCTGCGGCTGGTGGGCAACGACGCTTCCGACAGCGTCGCCGGGCTGTGCGTGACACGCGCCGCCGACGGGCGCTGGCTGGCGGGTAGGCGCGCGGCATGGCTTTCCACCTGGGCTGGGCGCTGGGCGCTCGGAGCAGGCGGCGCGGTCGACCTCGGCGAGAGCCCGGCGGAGACGCTCGTCAGGGAGTTGAACGAGGAGTGGTCGGTCTCTCCGGCGCGCGTGCGCGGGGAGGCGTTGATCCGCTTGCCCCATCAACTCGTGATGTTCGTCGGGCAAGCGTGGCTTCAGGAGGGCGTCGAGGTGACCCCCGACCACGAGCACGACGAGTACGCGTGGTGGCCGAGCGACATCGACGAATGGCCGCCCGAGGCCGAGGAGAGCCTGCGCAGGATGGCGCGCTGGCTGTCGGAGTGAGCCGCAGCTCCATGGCGTTCACGCGCCTGAAGTGGACCTCGTTCTTTCACTCGTGCGTGTATACTTCGCTGCTGATCTGCGCGTTTGCGCTCGGCAAACCGCAGCCGGAGACGCTTGTGCTTGGCTGGACACACGGACTGCTGTGGATCGGCATGTCGCTTGCCTGCATCACAGCTGCGCGCATGAGAATCGTCTCACTGCGCCTCGCTGTGGCGGTAGCGGTTCTGGGCGGAATCGGACCCTTCTTTGGCAGCGCCGAGTTCGTACGCGAACAACGCCGTCGAGCAACTGTCAGGGAAAGTAAAGAGACGCGCGCTTCGCTCACCCTGGATTAATTCCGGCGGGCCGGCGCGCTAGAGTGACAGCAGATGGCGTCCGGCACTACGATCAATCAAATGATCGACGTCGTGACCCCTGCCGCCGGCGAGTCGGTCACCGAGGGAACGATCCTCGAATGGCATGTCAAGGTCGGCGACTTCATCAAGGTCGACGACACGATAGTTGAGATATCCACCGACAAGGTGGACGTCGAGCTGCCTTCTCCCGCCAGCGGAACCGTGGTCGAGATCCTTGCCGAGGAGGGAGATACAGTCGGGGTCGGACAGGTGATCGCTCGTCTAGCCGCGGGCGACGAGGGGTCAGGTCAAACAGCAGACGCGACGCCTTCAGCGGGTGGCGGCAACGGCGCCCCCGAGCCTGGCGCGGCAAGCTCGACGCAAGCGAGCGCCACCACCGCCCAAGCCGGCACAAGCGCTTTGCAAGACACAGACGCGCAAGGCACAGGCGCCCCGCAAGCGACCGGCGAGGGAGCGACAACGCTGCTCGACGGCAAGCGTGTGTCTCCCGTGGCGGCACGTGTTGCTGCCAGCGAGGGCGTGGACCTTGCGGGCGTTCCCGGGAGCGGACCCGGCGGGCGCATCGTCAAGGCCGACGTGCTCGGCGCCGTCGCCAATGGCGCGCCGGCAATCACCAACGGCAAGTCCACACCCTCTGGGGCGCAGGCAGGCAAGCAGGCCTCAGCGGAGCCGGCCGGCGAGCGCCGGCTGCTCAAGGGCGGCGCGGCGATGCTCGCGCGCTACATGGACGAGTCCCGCTCGATCCCGACGGCCACGAGTTTCAGGACGCTGACCGTGACGGCGCTGGACTGGCGCCGCCGCGAGCTCAAGGCCGGCGGGCGCAAGGTGTCCTTCACCCATCTGATCGCCTACGCGATCGTGCAGGCGGCCGCGGAGATGCCGAGCATGGTCCACCACTTTGCCGAGATCGAGGGCAAGCCCTATCGCATCGAGGACGGCACCGTCAACCTTGGCTTGGCTGTTGACGTCGAGAAGAAGGACGGCTCGCGCACGCTGATGGTGCCCGTGATCCGCGTCGCCGATCGGCTGAGCTTCGCGGAGTTCCTGGCCGCCTACGACGCCCTCGTCGAGAAGGCGCGGACCAACACGCTCACGGCCGACGACCTGAGCGGGGCCAACATCACGCTGACCAATCCAGGCGGCCTCGGCACGATCGCCTCGGTGCCGCGACTGATGAACGGGCAAGGGACGATCCTCGCCACCGGCTCGATCGCCTATCCGGTCGGGCTCGGCGCCGTCGGCGAGCAAATCGGCGCCGAGAAGGTCATGACGATGACCTCGACCTACGACCACCGCGTGATCCAAGGGGCGGAGTCCGGGCGCTTCCTTGGGCTGATCGAGCAGCGCCTGCACGGGGAGCACGATTTTTACGAGGGCGTGTTCGGCTCGCTTGGCGTCGCGCTCGGACCCGCGCCCAGCGCGCCCACGCCAACAGGACTTGCGCCAGCTGGAGCGCCTACGGCGCCACTACAAGCAAGTGCGCCCGATGAGCAGATGCTGCAAGCCGTACAGGCCGCCAGCACGCTTGTGCATCGCTTCCGCAGCCATGGGCATCTCGCTGCGCGTCTCGATCCGCTTGGCTCGGAGCCCGAGGGCGAGCCGCAGCTCGATCCGGAGACGGCCGGCCTGACTCCACAGGTGATGGCGCAGATACCGGCTCGCATCCTGCGCATGTACGTGCCTGGCGAAACGCTGGCCGAGGCTCTGCCGAACCTGCGCCAGACCTACTGCGGCACGATCGCCTATGAGATCGAGCACATCTCCTCACATCGCCAGCGCGTGTGGCTACGCGAGCAGATCGAGTCCGGCGCGTTCCGCCAGCCGCTTGGGATCGAGCAGCGCAAGGCGCTGCTCAAGCGCCTGATCGAGGTCGACGCGCTCGAGCGCTTCATGCACAAGGCCTACCTCGGCCAGCACCAGTTCTCGATCGAGGGGCTGGACATGACCGTGCCGATGCTCGACGAGATGATTCAGCTCGCAGCCGGCATCGGTGGGCAGGAGGTCGTGGTGGGGATGGCTCACCGCGGCCGGCTGAACGTGCTCGCTCACAACCTTGGGCGGCCTTACGACACGATCTTCGCCGAGTTCGAGGGCGCCTCGACGCTCGAGGCCGTCACGACGATTCCTCAAGGTGGGACAGGCGACGTCAAGTACCACCACGGCTCGCAGGGCTCCTACAAGCTGCCCGACGGCGGCACGATCCGTGTCAACCTGGAGTCCAACCCCAGCCACCTCGAGTACGTATCGCCGGTCGTCGAGGGAGCCACGCGCGCTGCCCAGACGACTCGCACCGGGCCGCGCGCGCACCAGGACACCGACGCCGCCGTGCCGATCGTGATCCATGGTGACGCCGCCTTCCCCGCCCAGGGGGTCGTGGCCGAGACGCTCAACCTGCAGGCCCTCGACGGCTATCAGGTCGGGGGCAGCCTGCACCTGATCATGAACAATCAGGTCGGCTTCACCACCGATCCCGACGACGCGCGCTCGACCCGCTGGGCCTCAGATCTGGCCAAGGGCTTCGACGTGCCGATCATCCACGTCAACGCTGACGACGTACCCGCCTGCATGAGCGCTGTACGTCTTGCCTTTGCCTTCCGCCAAGAGTTCGGGCACGACGTGCTGATCGACCTGATCGGCTACCGCCGCTTCGGCCACAACGAGTCAGATGAGCCGGCCTATACCCAGCCGGAGATGTACGCGAAGATCAAGACGAAGAAGCGCGTGTACGAACTTTGGGCCGAGCAGCTTGTTGCCGACGGCGTCGTCAGCCGCGAGGATGTCGAGCGCACCGGACAAGAGGTTTGGGACAACCTGACGATCCTGCACCAGCGATTGAAGGCCAAGATCGCGGCCGCTGCCGAAAACGGGGGCGTCAATCAGAGCACCGGCGAGTACCAGCTCGATCGCTCGCCCAGCCCCGAGGTCGATACGGCCGTGCCGGCCGCTCGCGTGCGTGAGCTCGGGCTCGAGCTGTTGCATACCCCCGAGGATTTCACCGTGCACCCGAAGCTCGTCAAGCAGCTCGAGCGCCGCCGTGCTGCGCTCGTGCAGGACGACACCCCGAGCGACGCGGAGAGTGCGACCGATGCCGGCGAGGCGAGCACCGACAAGCCGCCCGCGCGCCTCGACTGGGCGCACGCCGAGGCGCTGGCCTTCGCTTCGCTTTTGACCGAGGGCACTCCTGTGCGGCTCACCGGGCAGGACACCGAGCGCGGTACGTTCAGTCAGCGCCACCTGGTGCTTCACGACGCCAAGACCGGACGAGCTTTCTGCCCGATCCAATCGCTGCCCGAGGCGCTGGCGCCGATGGAGCTGCACAATAGTCCGCTCTCCGAGCTTGCCTGCATGGGGTTCGAGTACGGCTACAGCCAGGAGGCGCCGGAGACGCTTGTGCTGTGGGAGGCGCAGTTCGGCGACTTCGTCAACTCGGCCCAGGTGATCGTCGATCAGTTCATCGCCTCAGGGCTTGCCAAGTGGGGGCAGACATCTCGCTTGACGCTGCTACTTCCGCACGGCTACGAGGGCTCTGGCCCCGAGCACTCCTCGGCACGCCTGGAGCGCTTCCTGGCGCTTGCCGCCGAGGGGAACATGCGCGTGGCGAACCTGACCACGCCCGCCCAATACTTCCACCTCTTGCGCCGCCAAGCGCTGATCGCCAAGCAGCGCCCGCTTGTGATCATGACGCCGAAGTCCCTGCTGCGCCTGGCGCAGGCGACCAACACTGTCGAGGATCTTGCGGAGGGCTCGCGCTTCGAGCCTGTGCTGGCCGAGCCCGGCGTCGCCGACGAGGCTGCCGTGACTCGGCTCGTCCTCTGCACCGGCAAGATCTACTACGACCTTGCCGGGCATCCCGATCGTCAGAGCAACGACGGTGTCGCGATCGGTCGCGTCGAGTTGCTGTATCCGTTCCCCGAGCGCAACATCAGGGAGCTGATGGGGCGCTATCCGAACCTCGAGGAGATTCTCTGGGTACAGGAGGAGCCGCGCAACGTCGGGGCGCGGGCGCACATGTTCCCTCGCCTGATGCAGATCATGCCCGAGGACATTCACTTCGGCTTCGTCGGGCGGCCCGAGCGGGCCAGCCCTGGCGAGGGCTATCCAGCCGCGCACATCGCCGAGCAGAGCCGCATCGTCAAGACCGCGCTCGATCTCGGCATACCCGTCTCGCAATATCCGAAAAAGGCGCCGGGCGAGCGCTGATGGGAAGCCTCTGGCGCCGCTTTCTGATGGTCATGCGCCAGCGCAAACGCAGGCGTAAAGCTCGCGTCTAGCGACCCCGCCAGTTTGGCGGACGCTTCTCGGCAAAGGCCGTGGCGCCCTCGCGGGCATCCTCTGAGGTGAATACCGGGTCGGAGATCGCGCTCTGCGCCTCCCACATCTCGGCCGCGGACCAGTCCCACTGCTCCTGCAGGATGCGCTTGGAGGCCGCCAGTGCGAGCGGGGCGTTTGCCGCTATCTCATTGGCCAGCCCCAGCGCTAGCTCGACTGCGGCGCCCGGCTCGGCCACGCGGTTGACCAAGCCCAGCTCAGACGCGCGCTCGGCGAGCATCGGCTCCCCGGTCAGCGCCATCTCCATTGCGACGTTGTAAGGCAACGAGCGCGGAAGACGCAACAGGGCGCCGCCCGCGGCCACCAGGGAACGCTTGACCTCCGGGATGCCCAGCTTGGCTCCGCGAGCCGCCACGATCAGGTCGCACGCCAACGCGACCTCCAGGCCGCCGGCCACGGCGAAGCCCTCGATCGCCGCGATCAGCGGCTTTGCCGACGCTTGCCGCACTATTCCCGCAAAGCCTCTGTCTCCCACCCACGGGCGCTCTCCCGTGACGAACGCCTTCAGGTCCATGCCGGCACAGAAGCCCTTGCCTGCGCCCGTCAAGACACCGACGCCGAGCGCATCCTCGCCGTCGAGCTCCTCCAGCGCGGCCGCGATGCCTTCCGCCAGCGGCAGGTTGACGGCGTTGCGGGCCTCGGGGCGGTTGAGTGTGATCAGCAGTATGCCCCCGCGACGCTCGGTGAGCACTGGCTTGGGATCGTCGGGCATGGCTGGACTATGCCGCAAACAGGCGCAGGTCGGGCTCGCGGTTGCCGCGCAGCACTTCTAGGTCCACCTCCACGCACGCGATACCGCGCGACTCGGCCAGCACCCTTGCCTGCGGCTTGATGTGCTTGGCCGCCAGCACTCCGCGACAATCTCGCATCGCCGGGTCCACGCGAATCCGCTCCAAGTAGCGTGTCAGCTGCTCGACCGAGTCAAGTGTGGCGATGCGCTTGATCTCGACGGCGACCCATTCGTCCTCGAGGTCGCGGCACATCAGGTCGACTGGGCCGATGTCGGTCGGCCACTCGCGCCGCACCAGGCGGAAGCCCTCGCCACACCAACCAGGCGCGTCGGCCAGCAGCTCTTGCAGTTCGCGCTCGACGCCCTCCTTCTCCAGGGTGGCGCTCACGTCCAGCTCGTGCTCGACGTCCGTGAAGACCTCGGCGATTGCGATCTCCAGGCGTTCCTCGTCGCGTTGCTTGCGCACGATCAGGCCCGTCAGCGCCCCGTCGGATGAGCGCTCCTCGCTGAGCACGGTCGGCGGGGTCATCCAGTTGAGCGGCTTTACGTTTGGTCCCCCACCGTCGGCCCAGACCATGAAGGTGCCGTCGCCCTTGGACATCAACAGCAAGATGGCCTCTGGCAACGCTGTGGCGGTACGACCTATATAGGTGACCTCACAGCGGGCGACGATCAAACGCACCGGCGGACGGTATCCGCTTCGGCGGACCTACCCGCGGACCTCTACTTGTCCTCGTCGTGGGCGTCCAGGTCGATCGACTCGCGGAACTCGCGCACGCTCCTGCCGAGAGCGCGCGCGACTTCGGGCAGGCGCTTGGGGCCGAGCACGATCAGCGCTACGGCGCCTAGGAAAAGCAGATGGACGGGACTGTCGATTCCCATGTACACAAGGCTAGCGCGTGGCCGATCTGCATATCTTGGGCTGAGCTGGGCGAGACACCCCTCGTCGGCCCGTAGGAGCTGAACTCCGGCTGCAACCGCAAAGCACGCCGTCCGGGGCTTCTCCGTACAAATCGCTCACCCAGGAGCTCGTGCACACCCTGAGCACCTCGCCGCCGATCCGGCTTCTACTCTCTGCCCGTGGCAGCAGAATCATCGCGCTCGCCCGGGCGTACCTATCCGCCGCCGGCCGCCTCCGAGCCGTTTTGGCCGGCGCAGGTGACGATCCTCGCCGCGATCGGCCTGCAAGTCGCGCTGCCGAAGCGGCTTGTGGCCGGACCCGTATGGCTGGTTCCCGCGCTCGAGGGGGTGCTGTTCATCGGCATGTTCCTTGCCACTCCTCGCCAGCTCGAGCACGAGCACAAGCGCCGCCGCTGGACTGCGCTCACCCTGACCGCGCTCGTCGGGGCCGCCAACATCTACTCGCTGGTCGTGCTTACCAACCTGCTGCTGAGCAAGAATGTGGACAATGGTCGTCAGCTGATCGTCTCGGGCGTGCTGATCTGGATGACTAACTTTTTGATCTTCGCGCTCTGGTACTGGGAGATGGATCGCGGCGGCGCCGGCAAGCGGGCCGCCGGGCATGACGGGCCGCCTGACTTTTTGTTTCCCCAGATGGCGGACGACCGTATCGAGCCTCTTTACTGGCGGCCCAAGTTCGTCGACTACTTGTACGTGTCGTTGACGAACGCCACCGCCTTCTCGCCTACGGACACGATGCCGTTGACCTCGATTGCCAAGATGACGATGGGCATACAGTCGCTTGTCTCGCTCGTGACCATCGGGCTTGTTGTGTCGCGCGCGGTCAACATCCTCGCCTAGACACTCACCTGGGCACCCCCGACGGCGCCCTCTGCCCGGCGCCCTCTGCCCGGCGCCCCCGCCCGCTCGCCCCGACCGCCCCGACCGCCGCCAAAGTCGCAACTTGCGCCAACGCTTCTCCTCAGGCGCACAGCCATCCCCTCAGCGGCCTATCGTCCATAGGTCATGACTCTCCTCCAGGCGACGCTCGAGCAGGGCGAGGCGGTATTGCGCTTTCCCTACGACGACGTGCTGCGCAAGCTCTTGCGGGCGATCCCCGGGCGCCGCTGGGACCCTGGCGAGCGCGCTTGGATCGTGCCGTTGGACCCCGAGCGCGCGCAGGCGGTTGCGCTGCTGCTGGAGGGCCTGCCGCGACCCCCGCTCGTCAGCGAGCCGCTTGCGCGCGCACTCGAGCGCCAGCGCGGACGTCGTAGCCACGACGAGTGCGTGCTCGACGTGGCGCGCCCCAACGAGAGCTGGTGGTTGACGTTCGCCACCGACCGCGCGCCCGGGATCGTCGCGGCGTTGCTCGAACACGACGAGGCGCACGAGCTTCCCACGCTCGGACGCGCGCTGATTCCGCTGGACGAGCAGGCTGCCCGACTCGTTGACACGCTGCCGGCCGAGGCCGGCCGCCTGCGCCTCAGCGAAGATGCCGCCCACGCCTTGACCGAGGTCTCTGAGCGGCCTGCCGCCCGGCCCGGCGTGATGCGCTACGACGTGGAGCTCAAGCGCGACCGGCGCAAGCAGCACTGGGTGTTGATCGCCGCCAATCACGCTCCGCTTGCCCGTGCGCTTGCGGCGCGCAGTGGCCTGCGCTCGCTGGAGGGGCCCGAGGGGACTTTCGCGCTTGCGGCGGTCGAGCACGACGCGCACCTGATCGTGGAGCTGCTCGACCAGCTCGAGTTGGCCGGGATCGATCCCCGCGTGCAAGGCTGGCTTGTACGGGCGACCACCTGGCGGGGAACGATCGACGTCGCCGGCGAGCCTGAGGAGCCAGTCTTCCTTTTGCTCGGCGATCCCGTCGGCCTGCCGGCTGAGCTTCGCGAACGTGCGCTCAGCGCGCCCGGCGGCGTGACGATTCCCTTGACGCTCGAGTCTTGGCAGGCGATCGAGCAGAACATGCGCGGCTTCACGAGCGCCGCCGCTCGCCGCTGCATCGCGGCGCTCAAGGAAGGGCGTCCCGCGCCGCCCGCCGTACTCGAGCTGTCATCCGTCCACGAGGATCCCACGTTCGTGCTCGCTCCCGGCCACGATGCCTCCCAGCTCGACGTGTTCGGTGCGCTGAGCGGGGCAACGCCTCACCGACCGGCTGCCGCCACGCGCGCGCCGCTCGCGCGCCGGCGCGACCATGGCCAGCTACCCTGCATCCGCGCCGATCCCTTCTGTGTGGAGGAACTCGACCGTTTCCTGGCCGAGCGCGACATCTGGATCGAGCCCGAGGCGCTCGTCGTCCTTCAGGAGATCCGCGAGCAGCACGCTCGGGCCGCGGGACTTGTGGCGCTGTCATCCGCCACGGACGCCACACTCGGACCGACTGCATCGGCGATGCTTGCGAACCTCGGCGGCGAGCTCAAGCCGTTTCAACGCGCCGGCGTTGCCTATCTGCTCGAGCAGCGGCGCGCGTTCCTGGCCGACGAGCAAGGACTCGGCAAGACGATCGAGGCGCTGGCCACGCTCGAGGCCGACGCTGCCTATCCGGCGATCGTCGTCTGCCCGGCCAGCCTCAAGCTCAACTGGATGCGCGAGATCGAGCGCTGGCTGCCCGGGCGCGATGCGCAGGCGCTCGCCGGCATGGGTGGCAACAACTCTCCAATACCTCCCGCCGACATCACCGTCGTCAACTACGACATCCTCGCCGCGCGCGCACAAGCGCTTGGCGCGATGGCGCCGCGCGCGCTCGTGCTCGACGAGTCGCACTACTGCAAGAACGCCGCCGCCAAGCGCACCCAGGCCGTTGGGCGCCTTGCCGCGAGCGTGCCGAGCGACGGACTCGTGCTGGCGCTGACCGGCACACCCGTGATGAACCGGCCACCCGAGCTGATCGCGCAACTGCGCATCCTCGGGCGCCTCGCCGACTTTGGCTCAGGGGCGCAGTTCGGACGCCGCTTCAAGGGGGCCGACGCGCATGTGCGCCTGCACTGGCATTTGCGCTCGCGCTGCTTCGTGCGGCGGCTGAAGGCCGACGTGCTGCCCCAGCTTCCCGCCAAGACTCGCACCGTGGTGCCGGTCGAGCTCGACAACGAAAGCGAGTATCGGCTGGCCGAGACCGACGTGATCGCCTGGCTGCGCTCGCGGCCCCTGGACTTGGGCGAGCTCGACGCCAAGGTCGCCGCGGCCCTGCGCGCCGAGCGGCTGGTGAGGCTCAACGCGCTGAAGATGCTTGCGGCGCGCGGCAAGCTGCATGCCGCGCTCGCCTGGATCCATGATTTCTGCTCCTCTGGGGAGCGACTGGTCGTGTTTGCACGCCACCGCGAGATCCAGCGAGCCGTGGTCGAGCGCTTTCCCCACGCTCTGCACATCCTCGGCGAGGACACGCACGCCGCGCGCGATGCCTCACTCGAGGCCTTTCAGGCTGCCGACAGCTCCGAGAACCAGCTGATCGTGTGCTCGATCGAGGTGGCCGGCCAAGGGCTGACTTTGACCCAAGCCTCTAACGTGGCCTTCCTCGAGCTCGACTGGACGCCCGCCAAGCATGACCAGGCCGAGGATCGCTGTCACCGCATCGGCCAGCAGGACGCCGTCAACGCTTGGTATCTGTTGGCGGCTGGCACGATCGACGAAACGATGGCGACACTGCTGGAGCGCAAGCGCGCGATCATCGGAGCCGTCACCGACGGCCGCGAGGAAAGCGACGAGGGCATTGTCGATGCACTTGCCCGTGAGCTTGCCGGCGAGCCATATAGACACCTACGCGCCGTCGCCTGAACGTGGCCTGACCATCGTCTGGCCACGCATGGCCTGCCGACGCTGGCCAGCTATATGCCCGGCGTCAACCTAAAGACGCAGGTGCAGATATACCTTTTTTGTTAACTACGATTGCATGTACGATACGTAGTCACCATAGTACTTTGGAAAAAAGTACATATACACACATCCCGCTTCACGCCGTCTGTGCCATGCGCGGCTCCAGCGCCAAGGCCTGCACCACGAGATCGCGCACGGCGGCGCCCGCTCCCAGCTCGAGTGCTCTATCGAATGCCCGCAGGGCGCCCTCGCGATCGACCAGCTGCAGGCGCAGACGACCCAGGCGCTCCCACGCACCCGCGTCGGTCGGACCGCGTTCTGCCGCTCGCTCGGCCGCCTCCTCGGCGAGGTCGATCGCGCCCATGTCCTCGTAGATGCGCGCGGCGAAACGGTGCGGTGCCGGCCGCTCGCCGTCGACGCGTGCCCAGTCGCGAACCGAACGAGCCGCCGCGTCCAGATTGCCGGCCTGCCAGAAGGCCAAGGTCATCAGTCGCAGCACGCCTACGTTGCGCGGTTCGGCGTCGCGCGCGTAGACCAGGCGCTGTGCCGCAAGCACGTACTCGCCTTCGGCCATCGCCCGCTGGGCGGCCGTCATGAAGCGCTCGACGCGATCCTCGGCTGGGTCCGGCTTTGAGAAGTCGACGAACTTCATGCTGCCGGCCGGCACGGTCCTGACGCCGTGGGCGAACTTCACGCGCGCCCACTGCTGACCGCCCCCGCCGGGGAGCGAGCCCTCGGCGTCGGCCGAGCCGCCATCCCCTTCCGCCGCACCATGCCCCTCCACGGCACCAACTCCCTCCGTAGAACCTCCGCCCCGCGCGGCGTCGGCGTCGTCGTCTTCCGCGTAGCCGCCGGTGAAGTAGATCCCTTCCACGGTCCCAACCCCCCACTCCGGATAGGACTGGCAGCGCGCATAGCGGTGCACGACCGAGTGGTCTGGCACACGGCTGCCGAACGGGTCGTTGCGTTCGCGGTCGACCGCCTGCTCGCGCGCGCGCTGCTCGGCTTCATAGGCGCGCCTGCCCGCCTCTTCGCGCGCCTGGCGCGCCGCCGCTGCGCTGACCTTGACCGCGCCGCGCGAGACCTTGCCCCCGC
>Ga0208480_1000540_pt1 | contig 14453 bp, 15 predicted proteins | sample NGESurshal092012_4_FD_184485 | JGI IMG/M metagenome (GOLD analysis project Ga0208480, IMG submission 184485) | Arctic peat soil microbial communities from Barrow, Alaska - NGEE Surface sample F53-1 shallow-092012 (SPAdes) | ecosystem: Environmental > Terrestrial > Soil > Wetlands > Peat ... | reverse complement strand
GTCCTCGTCGGAGTGGCGCGTCGGGTCTTCACCCAACGGCGTACCCGGCTCGGGCGTCAAGACGTAGCAGCTGATGTGCGGCGGCGGACTCTCGAGGCCCAGCAGATCCGCGAGCGTGTGGCCGACGTCGGCGAGTGACTCAGCACGAGAGCCGATGATGAGGTCCATGTTCCAAGTACCGAAACCCGCGGCCGTGACGTTTCGCGACACTTCCTCGTGCGCCATGATTCCGTGGCGCCGGCCGAGATCGGCCAACACGGCCGGCTGAGTCGATTGAACGCCGAAGCTCATTCGGTTCACGCCACCGGCGCGATACGCGAGTAGACGTTCCAGTGATGCGTCTTCCGGATTGCACTCGACCGTGACTTCGGCGTCGTCGGTCCTCGAGATCGCGTCCAGGATTCGCAACAACTGGTCGGCCGGGAGTCGCGACGGCGTCCCGCCCCCGAAGAACACCGAGGTCGCAACCGGCAGACCTTCGTCGCGCGCCCACTCGATCTCTTGGATAACGGACGTCACGTAGTCGTCCATGAGTTGGTCGCGGTCGGAGTACGTCGCGAAGGCGCAGTAGTCACAGCGATGTGCACAGAACGGCACGTGGACGTAGACCCCGAAGGTCTCCGTGGTGTCGCTCATCATCGTGAAGGACGTTACCGGGCCGGTGGCGAGAGCGGTGGCGTCGATCGCGTGGCGCGCAGTTGTTTGCCGAAATGCGACTCGATCGAATCGAGCGCGATCGCCATCACCTCGCCGGCGCCGGCCGGCGACTCCTCGCGGAGCACCGCCGCAAGGTCGCCGCTCATGATGCGACGGATCAGTTGCAGTGCGTCGGGTGAGATCGAGGTGCCCGAACGACAGTCGGCGCACAATGTGCCACCGACTTCAGCGTCGAAGGCGACGAGCGTGACATCACGTTCGCAGTTGACGCAGACGTCGACGACCGGACCCGAACCATCAAGAGCGAGCAGTTTGAAGTAGAACGACGAGGGCACGAGCATCGGATCGTAGGTCTCGTCATCGAGCGTCAAGAGCACGCGCGTCAGCAGTTCGAAGATGTCCTCGTCGGCGACGTCGTCCGACGGGATCGCGTCCATGACCTCGACCACGGCGTAGCCGGCGTTGATCCGCGCGTAGGACTTTCGCAGCGTCGTCAGTCGTTCGCGGTGTGCGACGTGTCGCGCAATGTAGAACTCACCACGGGTCTTGACGAGATCGACGTTGACGTAGGCCAGGGTCTCTAAGTTGCCCCCGAGTCGACTCGTGGTCTTGCGGATGCCCTTGGCGAGGACGCGGACCTTGCCGTAGTTGCGAGTCCAGAGCACGACGACGCGGTCGGACTCGCCCGACTTGTACGTGCGCAGCACGACGGCGTCATCGCGAATCTCCTTCACTGCTCGGACTCATCGGAACGGTCATCGAAGTGTTGCTTGCGCGGTTCGATACCCATGAATCGCTGTAGCGCCACGCCGAGGGCGACCATGATCCCGATGATCGCCGGGATCAACAGTGGCGCCAGCAGCACCGAGTCGCCGTAGGCGTAGAGCGCCCAGAGGAACGCGTAGATGAGCACGCCGACGACGAGCATCGTCTTGGTCATGATCACTTGTCGAGACCCCCGAAGCGACGTTCTCGCTGCTGGTACTCCTCGACCGCGTCGAAGAGGTTCTCGCGCCGAAAGTCCGGCCAGAGCACGTCGGTGAAGACCAGTTCGGAGTACGCCATCTCCCAGAGCAAGAAGTTCGAGATCCGGTACTCCCCCGAGGTGCGGATCACGAGGTCGGGGTCCGGCAACTCCGGGTGGTACAGCCGATCGTGCAAGGCCTTCTCGTCGACCTTGTTGGCCGGGACCTTGTCGGCAACGAGCTGGGCGACCGCGTCCACGATCTCGGCGCGACCGCCGTAGTTGAAGGCGATATTGAGGGTCAGCGTCTTGTTCTTCTTGGTCAACTCAGCCGCGTTCTCCATGTTGGTGATGACCTTCTTGGGAACGCGCCAGTTGCGGCGCCCCGAGAACGTGATGCGCACGCCCTCCTCGTGCAACTCCTGTGAGCGACGCTGCAACAGCCCACTGTTGAAGTTCATGAGGTAGCGGACCTCGTCGACCGGTCGGCGCCAGTTCTCCGTGGAGAAGGCGTAGACGGTGAGGACCTTCACGCCGATGGAGAGCGCACCGTAGGTCGTGTCGAGGAGCGACTCCTCCCCGGCGCCGTGCCCGACGGTGCGCGGCAGGCCCTGGCGCTGTGCCCAGCGGCCACTCCCGTCCATGACGATGGCGACGTGATGGGGCACACTCGAGGCGTCGAGGGGCGTGGGTACTGGTCTCGGACGCGGATCGGGCACCTTTAAAACCTACAGCGTTGCACTCACGATTCCGTGAGGGTGAACCCTTTAAGGTCGTTGGATGCACGGTTTCGATCCCGACGAAGAGGGCGTCTACGTCGAAGCGGAAATCGACGCCGGCGTCCAACTCGATGACGACGTCGTGGAGATCGACACCGATCGCGCACTGGCGTTGCTCGACCGCATCACGCACGAACTTCCCGGTGGGGGCGAGAGCCGCGAGGGTCAGCGCCAGATGGTGCGCAGCGTCGCCGCGGCGTTCTCACGTCGCAAAACGACCGTCATCGAGGCCGGCACGGGGATCGGCAAATCGCTCGCCTATCTGATCCCGGCGGCCATGTCCGGTCAGCGGGTGATCGTGGCGACCGCGACGAAGAATCTCCAGGACCAACTGGCCCAAAAAGACGCCCCGACCGTCGCGGCGAACGCGGCGGGCGTGCGCGTCGCGGTGCTGAAGGGCAAGCAGAACTACGTCTGTCGCAATCGCCTGGCGAGCGTCGGTGGCGCCGCGCAACTGAGCTTTGATGACGGTTCGGACGTCCCCAAGGGCGTCGCCGACCAGATGCGCCGAATCGTGCAGTGGTCGAACGAGACCGAGACCGGCGACCGCGACGAACTGCCCTTCGAGGTCGATCAGCGCGCGTGGCGGGGACTGTCGGTCACGCCACAGGAGTGTCTGCACCGGGTCAACTGCCCGCAGGGTCAGAACTGCTTCGCCGAACTGGCGAAGGACCGCGCGGCCGAGTCGTCGATACTGATCGTCAATACCCACCTCTACGCGTCGCACCTGGCATCCGGTTCGGCGCTGTTGCCGGCGCACGAGTTCGTGGTCTTCGACGAGGCCCACGAGATCGTCGACATCTTTGCGTCGCTCCTCGGCACGTCGCTCAATGCCACGCGGCTACGCGCCCTCGCCGGGGTTGCCCGACCGATGCTCGGGCCTGAGTTCTCGGAGCGTTGCCTCGATCTCGTCACGGTGGCCGACCGCTTCGCCGCTTCGCTCCAGATCCAGTACGACCGCAGTGAACTGACCGGTCTCGACGAGGACTGCGCGCGCGAACTAAGCCGCGCGAATGAACTCGTGGTGGCGATCGTCGAGGGCCTGCGGGCCCTCGTCACCAGCGGTGCGGACACCGAGGCTCGCAAGATTCGCGCCCTCGGGCCGGCCATTCATTTGGCGAATGATCTCGCGCGCGTTAACAACGTCCGCACGGGCGAACTGCTCTTCATCTCCAAGCGCGACCGCGAGGTTGACGTCGAGATCTCGCTGGTGGACGTCGGGCCGCGTCTGGCCGATGACCTGTGGGGCAACGTCACCGCAATCCTCACCAGCGCGACGATACCCGACACGCTGCCGAAGAGTCTCGGCCTCACCGGGACGCCGATCGAGCACTTCGACAGCCCCTTCGACTACGCCGCGAACTCGCTGCTCTATGTTCCGGAGAACTTCCCCGCACGAAACGACGCGGGCGCCGAAGCGGCGATCATCGAGGAGTTGGTGGCACTCATCACCGCCGCCGGCGGTCGCACACTGGCGCTCTTCACCAACCGTTCCGTGATGAACCGCGTCGCCGACGCGGTGGCGCCACGACTCGAGACCGAAGTGCTGGTGCAGGGAACGCGCTCGCGTCAGCGCATCATCGAGGATTTTCGCGATAGCGCCGAAGCGAGTCTCTTCGCCGTCGCGAGTTTCTGGCAGGGCATCGACGTGCCGGGCCACTCGCTGAGCCTCGTCACCATCGATCGACTGCCCTTCGCGGTCCCGAACGATCCGTTGGCCGAAGCGCGCCGCGCCAACTCCGAGCGACCCTTCTACGAAGTCGACCTACCTCGCGCCACGATGCTGCTCGCCCAGGGTGTCGGCCGTCTGATCCGCAACAACACCGACCGTGGCGTCGTCGCGGTACTCGATACGCGACTCGCCCAGTCCAGTTACCGTTCGGCGATGTTCCGCAAGCTCCCCCCGATGAAACGCACCCGCGACCGCGCCCAGGTGCTCGCCTTCTTGCGTGAACTGCGCGGATAGCCCTTTCGGGAAAGGACTTTCGACGCATCAGGCGGAGAACGGCCCCGGGGCAATAAACTACTAATTCAATCGAATAAGTAGGACTGGAGTCGCGCCGTGCACATTGACATTTACCTCGTCATGGGTAGTGCGGTCGTCGGTCTCCTCGTGGGACTCACCGGAATGGGTGGTGGTGCCCTGATGACTCCGATGCTGGTGCTGCTCTTCGGCGTGACGCCCTCGGCCGCGATCGCCTCGGACCTCATGGCGGCGCTCTTCATGAAGCCCGCCGGCGTCGCGATCCACTGGCGGCGCAAGACCGTCAACACCGGCGTCGTTCGCTACCTCTGTTACGGATCGGTCCCCGCGGCGTTCCTCGGCACGTACGTGATGCACCTCCTGGGCCAGAGCGCCGTGGCGGAGCATCGACTGGAGATCCTGCTCGGGACGGCATTGATCATCGGCTCCGTGGCCATATTCTCGCGCTCGGTTTTCGTCGAGGCGCCGTCGTCGAGCGACGAGCACGTCAAGGTGCGACGCGTGCCGACCATCATCATCGGCGTCGTCGGCGGCTTCATGGTGGGCCTGACGTCGGTCGGCGCCGGTTCCCTCATCTTGGTCCTGTTGGTGATCGTCTATCCGACGCTGAGCAACAAGCAGCTCGTCGGCACCGACCTGGCCCAGTCATTGCCGTTGACCTTCTCCGCGACCCTCGGGACGTTGTTGTTCAGCCATGTGGAACTGGGACTCACGAGTTCGATCATCATTGGCAGCGTGCCCGCGGTCGTCGTGGGCTCGCTCCTCTCGTCGCGTTCGAACGGCTACCTGCTCCGTCGCGTCATCACCGGCGTGGTCCTGCTCAGCGGACTGAAGTACGTCGGCGTGCCAACAGACTGGTTGGGCGTCGTCGGCGGACTCGAGATCGTGCTGATTGCGTTCCTCACCTATCGACACTGGCAGCGAACGCGTCGAGAGCTCGCTGACTCAATACCCGAAACGGTCGAGGGTGTCGTCGCGCTTTTGCCAACCGGGCTCGACGGAGACCTTTAACTCGAGGAAACACCCTTCGGGGAGTTGTCGTCGTGCGGCGATGCCGACGTCTTTCAACAGCGCTCCGCCCTTGCCGATCACCATGCCCTTTTGGGATTCACGCTCGACGAGGATCTCGACCGTGATGTGCGGCCACTCGAATTCGATGACGCGCGTGTGGATCGAGTGCGGCAGTTCCTGCTTGGTCTTGCGCACGAGCTGTTCGCGCACCAACTCAGCGACCCACATGGCATCGGGCACGTCCGAGACCTCGTCTTCGGGGAACAAGAACGGCGACTCGGGCATGGCCTTTCGCACGTAGGCAATCAGCTCCGCCGTGCCCTCTCCCGTCTTGGCCGATACGGGGAAGTACTCGACGCGCTGCGCGACGTCGCCGATGTCCAACTCCGCGGCGATCTCGTCAACGGCCTTCGTCGCGGCGACGAGCTGAGCGACGACCGCCTCGCGACCCGATTTGTCCATCTTGTTCACCACGACGCACGGCACGGGCGCGTTGCGCCCTCGGGCGTTGCGCAACATCGTCTCAATGACGTTGCGGTCGCCCGGCCCGATCGCGGCCCCGGCTTCGATGACCGCGAGGATCACGTCGACGCCGTCGGCCGCGGCGCGCGCGGTGTCATTGAGTCGTCCGCCCAACGTCGTGCGCGGTCGATGGATGCCCGGCGTGTCGACGAAGATGATCTGCGCGTCACCTTCGGTGAGGATGCCGCGAATCGCCTGTCGCGTCGTGTTCGGCGAGGCCGCGGTGATCGAGACCTTCGTCCCGACGACTTGATTGAGCAACGTCGACTTACCGACGTTCGGTCGGCCGAGGATGGCCGCGAAGCCGGAACGGGTCATTCGACTTCGACGAGCGGCTGGACGAGTACCTCTTCGACCCGTCGCCCGTCGAGGCGCAGCACCGTCAGGCGGTAGTGCTTCGTCGAATAGACGTCGCCCACGTCGGGCACACCGCCGGCCAAGTCCATGACCAATCCCCCGATGGTGTCCCAGCCCTCCTTCGGGAGGGCCAGCCCGTACTCCACGTTCGCGTCGTCGATGTTGAGGCGACCACTCAGCTCCAGTCCTTGCTCGATCGTCTGTTCGTCGTCGTCATCCTCTTCGACCGGATCGGACTCGTCGGTGATCTCCCCGACGAGCTCTTCGAGCACGTCTTCCAGAGTCACGAGTCCGGCCGTGCCGCCGTACTCATCGACGACCACCAGAAGGTGATTCTTCAGCCGCCGAAACTCGGACAGCAGCGCCGCCACGCGCTTGGTCTCGGGCACGAAGTGCGCTTGACCCATGTGGTCGCGCAACAGTTCGTGGCCGAGTTCGTTGGCGACGAGGTCGGCGAGGTGTCGAAGGTTGACAATCCCGACGACGTCGTCGACGCCTTCGCCCAGGACCGGCAGTCGCGACCGACCGGATTGCACCGAGAGGTCGAGGGCCTCACGCACGGTCGCGGTATCGGCGATGTCGACCATATCGATGCGCGGCACCATCACTTCGCGCACGATGGTGTCACCGAATTCGATGACTGAATGGATGAAGTTTCGCTCTTCGGACTCGATCGCCTCGTCCTCGTGGGCGACGTCGGCCATGGCGAGGACCTCGGACTCGGTCACGCGCGACGTGCGACCCGTCGGTCCGAACCAACCGATGACCGTGTCGGCGATCGAGAGCAAGAAGTTCGAGATCCACTTGATGGGCCAGAACTTCAGAATTCTGCGAACGACCGGTGCGGCGGTGAGCGCCGCCGAGTCCGGGTGTTGCACGGCGTAGTTCTTGGGGATCGCCTCGAAGACCACAAAGATGACCACGACCTCGCCGACGGTGGCGATGAACAGCCCGGCTGCACCGAACAGTCGTCCGGCGAGGACACCGACCATCGTCGCCGAGACCAGTTGGCAGATCAGTACCAATAGCAAGATGGTGTTGAGGAACTTCTCCGGGGACTCCGATAACTCGACGAGGGCCTTGGCGCCGTGGCGGCCCTGATCTCGCAGCGACCTCGCACGCGATTTGTTCATGCGCACGAGCGACGTCTCGGCCACGGCGAAGAATCCCGACAGGACCAACAGCACCGCGACGGTGATGCCGAGGTACGTGTCGCTCATCGACCAGGTCGCCGCGATCACGTGACCTCCTTGTAGTGGCGCTGCAACAACTCGCGCTCGCGGGCCTCCATACGCTCCGCCTCTTCGTCTTCGGCGTGGTCCCAGCCGAGGAGGTGCAGTACGCCGTGCACGACCAGGAGCGCCAGTTCGTCATCGAGGGTGACTTCGTGTTCCACGGCATTGCGCGCGGCGACCGCCGGACAGATCACGATGTCCCCGACCAACTGGGGAATCTCGGGCATCGGCGGCTCGCCAGGACCGCTGCCCCCGGCGTCGGGGACGCGACCCGACGGCTCTGGTTCGTTGTCGATGGGGAAACTCAGGACGTCCGTCGGACCTTCTTTACCCATGAACTGCTGGTTGAGCGCCGCGATCGCCGGCTCGTCGAGGAAGATCAACGAGACCTCGGCCAGTCCGCGCACGCCCTCGTCGGTCAGCGCTGCCGTGGCGAGCGCCACCCAGGCTTCGAGGTCGATGGTCTCATCGTGCTGCTCGTCGGCAGCGTAGATATCGATGCTCATGACGTCTGTTGGTCGTAGGCGGCGACGATGTCGGCGACGATACGGTGTCGCACGACGTCTTTCGCGCTGAGGTGGATGAAGCTGATCCCCTCGATGTTCCAGAGGATCTTCTCGATCGTCGCCAGTCCGCTGTGGCGCCCGTTGAGGTCGACCTGGGTCACGTCACCCGTGACGACGGCCTTGGAGTTGAAGCCGATGCGCGTGAGGAACATCTTCATCTGTTCCGGCGTCGTGTTCTGGGCCTCGTCCAAGATGATGAACGAGTCGTTCAGCGTGCGACCGCGCATGAAGGCCAGCGGCGCGACTTCGATGGTGCCGTTGGCGATCAGTCGCTGCGCGCCTTCGGGCCCGACCATGTCGTAGAGGGCGTCATAGAGCGGACGCAGGTAGGGATCGACCTTGGCCATGAGGTCGCCGGGGAGAAAACCGAGGTGCTCACCGGCTTCGACGGCCGGGCGCGTCAACACGATGCGCTGCACCTGGCGACGGTGCAGCGCCTGCACGGCCTGGGCGACGGCGAGGTAGCTCTTGCCGGTACCGGCCGGGCCGATGCCGAAAGTGATGATCGAGGTGTCGATGGCGTCGGTGTAGCGCTTCTGGCCCGCCGTCGAGGGACGCACGGCCTTGCCCTTGGCGCCACGCACGACCTCGTGGCGCAGCACCTCGCTCGGGCGCAGGTCGTCATCGACCATGTCGATCGTTCTGGCGATCTTGGCCGTGTCGAGGGCCTGACCGCTCTCGAGGACCAGGACCAGTTCGTCGAAGAGTCGCAGCACCTTGGCGGCGTCGGGGCCGGTGACCGCGATCTGGTTGCCCTGCACCTTGATCTTGGACTCGGGGAACGCGGCTTCGATGATGCGCAGGTGCTCGTCGCGGGGTCCGAGCAGACCCGACATCAGATGCGTATTCGGTACGAAGGTGGTCGCCGTGAGGGCCTCTTGGGCCGTGGCATCAAAGGTCATCCCGGCGGCCACTCCATTCGACGTCCCCCGAGGACGTGCATGTGCAGGTGCGGCACGGTCATCTGGCCGTCCTCACCGATGTTGAAGACCAAGCGGTAGCCGCTCTCGCGGATGCCCTCGAGCGCCACGACCTCTTGGGCCAGGAGGATCATGTCGTCGACGATCCCGCCGTGCGTGCTCACGATCTCATCGGCACTCGTGATGTGTTCTTTCGAGACGACCAGGACGTGGACCGGCGCCTGGGGTGCGATGTCGTAGAACGCGTACGCGCGTTCACTCTGGGCAACGGACTTCGACGGGATCTCCCCGGCGACGATTTTGCAAAACAGGCAATCACTCATGTGTTGCTCTCATCATTACCGAGTTTTCTTATCCGAGAGGGTAAATCCCCATCCACCAGCGCCGAAGGCCAGCAGTGACGCCGCGACGACGCCGGCGGTCTCCGCGCGCAAGACCGTCGGTCCGAGTGAGAGTCGCGGGTGATCGCCCCACTCCCCCTCGTCCCAGCCGCCCTCAGGTCCCACGCACACGCTGTGGACGTCGTTCCAGTCACTGGCGCCGTCGAAGTGGGTGAACGCCACGTTCACCGGGACGTCACGCACGTGCAGCGGCTCGTCGATGATGACGTCGTAGGTCCGGCGACTCTGCCCGTTGGCCTCGTTGGCCACGCGCCGCCAGCGCGCGACGATCTTGTCACGCACGTCACCGCGGAACTTGACGGTCACGCGCGAACTCATCAACGGCACGATGCGCTGCACCCCGAGCTCGGTCGCCTTCACGACGGTCCACTCGCTGCGGTCGCCCTTCAGCGGTGAGAGGTAGAGCGACGTTTGCGGCGAAGGTGGATCGACGTGGACCGGCGTCACCCGATGCAGTCCGTGGTCGCCGACCTCGCACAGCGACCAGGCGCCCGCGCCGTCGGTCACGACGAGCTCCTCGCCGCTTCGCGCGCGCAACACCGTGCGCAGGTGATGCTCGTCGGCGGCGCTCAACGTCGGCTGATTCGGATCAGCGACGCGAAACTGCGCGATGGCGGCCACGCGACGTGGCCATTCGAGCAGGCTCACTTCTTCGCTTTTCGCCGACGGAAGAGTCCACCGCTCTCGTCGAGGACCGGTTCCTTGCGATGCTCGGCCAGTTGGCGAAGCAGGTCTTCAGAGGTGTCATCGAGGTCGGTCGGCACGTCGACGACGAGGTGCACGAAGAGGTCGCCGCGTCCGCGCCCGTGCAGGTGCTCAATGCCGTGATGGCGGAGTCGGTGCACCGTGCCGTTGGCACTGCCGGCCGCGACGTCGACTGACAGGTTCTCGCGAAGCGTCGGCACTTCGATCGTCGCGCCGAGGACCGCCTGGGTGAAGGCAATGTGCGCCTCGTGGTGGAGGTCGTCGCCGTGACGCTCGAAACGGCCGTCGTCCTGGACGCGCAGGTGCACGAAGAGTCGACCGTTCGCGCCGCCACGGAGGCCGGCCGGACCGCGGTCGCTGAGGCGCATGGTCGATCCGTCTTCGACACCGGCCGGTACCTGGATGGTGAACGTTGACGTCTCGTTGCGGCGACCGTCACCGCGACAGTCCGCGCACGGCGAGTCGATTCGAGACCCCATCCCACTGCACCGCGTGCACGGCGTCGTGGTCACCATCTGGCCGAGGATCGAGTTGCGCACGCGCTGGACGACGCCGGCGCCGGCGCACTCCACGCAGGTCGTCGGCGATGTTCCCGGCGCGCAGCCCGATCCGTCGCACGTCGTGCATCGGTGCGCGAGGGTGACGGTGATCTCCTTGGTCGCCCCGAAGGCGGCGTCATCGAGCGAGATGTCCAGTGCAATCTCGGCGTCCGGTCCCGGTTGCGGTCCCCGGCGCTGCTGGGCGTGTCCACCGAGACCGCCGAAGAACATGTCGAAGATGTCCTGGACGGAACCGGCCCCGAAGGGATTGCCGCCCGCGCCGACGTCGGAGCCGAAGCGGTCATAGTTCGCGCGTCGATCGGGGTCCGAGAGGATCTCGTAGGCCTGGGAGACCTCTTTGAACCTGGACTCGGCCGCCGGATCGTCGTTGGTGTCGGGGTGGTACTGGCGCGCCAGTCGACGATAGGAGCGTTTCAGCTCCTCGGGCGTCGCGTTGTGCTCGCACTCGAGCACGGCGTAGAGATCGGTGTTAGCCACGTTCGTCGGCTCCCGCGAAGTGACGAGAGAGGTTCGCCGAGACGACCTCGGCGGCGGCCATGGCTTCGCGGTACTTCATGCGCGTTGGCCCGAGGAGACCCACGGCGCCCGCCGGCAGACCGTCGATCGTGACGGGCGCAACGATGAGCGCACAGGTGGAGAGTGCTTCGAAGCCGTGTTCGGACCCGATGGCGACCGAGAGGCCGCGGTCGAGGATGTCCTGGACGAGGCTGACGACGAGGAGTTCTTGTTCAAGGATCGCGAGCACCTGTCGCACGGTGTCGACGCCGTCGAAGACCTCGGCCACCTTGGAGGATCCGCCGATGAAGACTTGTTCTCCCTCTATGACCGGCTGTTGGGCGTGGAGGATGCTGACGGCTTCGCGCACCAGTGCCGCTTCGTTGTCATGGCGCGACGGGACCTGCACGCGGGACTCGAGCGAGGTAGTGATGAGCAACGCGTTCAGCTGGCGCGACGCCTCCATGACTTCTCTGGGCGTCGCTTCGAAGTTCGGCGTGAGACTGTGTTTGATGACCGATCCGTCCGAGAAGACGGTGACGAGCAGGTGGTGTCGCGCGTCGAGACTGACCAACTGCACGCTCAAGATCGTGGCGTGGGCGTGACCGGCCCCTACGACCACACTGGTGTAGCTCGTCATCTGGCTCAGGAGCGTCGACGTCTGTTCGAGGACCTCTTCGACTTCGCCGCGGACGCTCGCGAAGAAGTCCTTCACCTGACGTTGTTGGACGGCGCCAAGGACCCCGGACTGCAAATGATCGACGAAGTAGCGATACCCCTTGTCGGTCGGTATGCGCCCAGCCGACGTGTGGGGTTGGGCGAGGAAACCCTCGCGCTCGAGGGCGACCATCTCGGAGCGAACCGTGGCTGAAGAGACGTCGAGATCGGCGCTCGCGGCGACCGCAGAAGAGCCGACCGGCTGCGCGGTGTCGATGTGTTCGACGACCACGGCCTTGAGGATGGTGGCCTTGCGGACGTCGAGATCCACGATCTTCACGGGTTTGCGCACTACGCGACGGGCCATGCCTCTCCTTGTTAGCACTCAATTCTACCGAGTGCTAACCCCGCTGAGCCGTTCAAGAAATGGGTGGGTCGGCGCTCTTAAATCGGGTTCTCGCGCATCAAGTCCTTGGCGGCAATGGAGAATCCGCCGGCGCGCCTAATGATTTCGGCCGGTGATCCCGCTTGAATACTCTCCACACACGCGACGTGCTCCGCCGATTTGTCGACAGAGAACGCGAAACGTCCGTCATCACTCGGCACAAAGAGGAGACCCCAGCGCGATTGATAGAACACTGCTCCGCTCGCTGCCGATATCGACTCGGACACACGATCGACGTCGTGTGTCCAAAGTCGAAGCAACTTGCCACCTACGTCAATGACGACGTTGCCTTCGCTCCTCACATTGATCAGCTGGACTAGCACCGGCGGATGTTGCGTGTCCTCTGAGGCAAGCCGAATCTGGATCCAGTGAGGATTGTGACCGGGATTGAATAGCGCGCACGCCTTGGTCGTTCGATCTGACATGAAACCTCCATCGCATGGCATTCGCACCTTGCCGAAGTAGGTTGCGGCGATGTCGATGGGCCATGTCCCTCGATCGCTCTGGATGTTGATCTGCACTGCATATCGTAAAGCGGGTCCGCGAAGTCAATGCTTCCATTCGTTGGCGGGGCAACGGCACTTCAGAACGTCTTATATCTCGATTCGAAGTTCCCGATTATCACTTTGCACGTTGGCCTGTCCGTCGGCGGTAGCAGGCACGTCTCGGTCCAACTCCCTTGACTCGCGCGATCACCGTAATACGTCATCACACCCATCGCGGGATACGCACCGCCCGACGGATCGGCATCCCCGTGAATGCCCGGCGGGTCAGTGAACTCCACGACGTGTTCATTGATCGACGTCGTCGTCTCGGACGTCGGACGCGTCAATGAGCACGGTTGATTCAACTCGCTACTGGAATCATTCGAGGAGATTGTGAACAGCGGACACGCCAGGGATACTCGGCAACCAACACACGCGCTCGTCTGTTGGGCGCTGATCGTCTCGGCGGTAGAGCCGGCGCTGAGTGCTCCGCTCGCCAGCGTGGCTTGGCCCGCCGGAGAGACGTGCAGCGAACTGGATCCGTCAGCGCCAATCGCGGCGGTGCAGTTCCAACCAATGGGTGCCAGAACCCCGATGATGCCTTCGTTGTCCGAGTAGAACGCGAGAGTGCCGGAGTCGTCTTTGGGCATCTTCACGTGAATCGTCGACGGCAACCCGACCGGCACTTCGCTGGCGTCACCGACGGAGGTCGCGCACACCTTGAGCGGCAGCCGTACCGTGACGAGACTGTTCGTGTTGATTTCGATGTGGACGTTTCGCAGCACGTACGTGAGGCCGCCGGCAACGACCAGGATGCCGACGACGAAGATCGCGACGATGCGAAGTGCACGCTTTTGTCGTTGACGCGAGCGTTCGGTGAGCGCGGTATCGCTCTCGACGGGAGTGGCGACCGGAGACGGTGTCGCAACCGCCGCGAGCGGCTTACCGCACGAGGCGCAGAAGTTGGCGTCGTCGGGGTTGAGCGCACCGCATTCACATGTCTTCACAGGTCGTCCTCGCTAGTCACCGGTCGATGACGAGTCTCTCAGTCCTCGAGCTTCAACGCGGCGACGAAGGCCTCCTGGGGAACTTCCACCCGACCGAGGCTCTTCATCCGCTTTTTACCCTCTTTTTGCTTCTCGAGGAGCTTGCGCTTCCTCGTGATGTCGCCGCCGTAACACTTGGCGAGGACGTCCTTGCGACGGGCCTTCACGGTCTCACGGCTGATGATGCGTCCCCCCACCGCGGCCTGGATCGGCACGTCGAACATCTGACGCGGGATGAGTTCCTTCAGTCGCTCGGCCATCCGACGTCCGTAGTAGTCGGCGTTGGACTTGTGCACGATCGTGGAGAACGCGTCGACCGGCTCGTGGTTGATCAAGAGATCGACGCGCACGAGTTGGGACGTGATGTAGCCACTGGGCTCGTAGTCGAGGCTGGCGTAGCCCTTGGTGCGGCTCTTCAGCGCGTCGAAGAAGTCGATGACGACCTCCGCGAGCGGGATGGTGTAGCGAAGTTCGACGCGGTCGGTCGACATGTAGTCCATCTTGATCATCTCGCCGCGACGACTTTGTGCGAGGTCCATCACGGCTCCGAGGTACTCCGAGGGCGTGAGGATCGTGATGGCGAGCATCGGCTCGTCGATGTGATCGAGTCGACTGAGGTCGGGCAACTCGGTCGGGTTGTCGACGAGCAGTTCTGTACCGTCCG
>Ga0208480_1000538_pt1 | contig 14487 bp, 15 predicted proteins | sample NGESurshal092012_4_FD_184485 | JGI IMG/M metagenome (GOLD analysis project Ga0208480, IMG submission 184485) | Arctic peat soil microbial communities from Barrow, Alaska - NGEE Surface sample F53-1 shallow-092012 (SPAdes) | ecosystem: Environmental > Terrestrial > Soil > Wetlands > Peat ... | reverse complement strand
CCACAGTTATCGTTCTCCGCCCAGTGGACCCATGTCGGCAGCTAACCCCCCAGGCAACCAACAGTTAAATAACATGTCCTACGTTACCAACATAGGACATAGCTGCGAGACCGGTGGCTTTGTGGTGACGGTGACGGCGCGCACCGTCTGGTGGATGTTGCCGCGCACCGGAGGCGGCACCGGGGTCGTCGCGGGGTGGGCGCGCGGGACGCGCTGGCCTGCCGCGGGCGCTGATCCGGACGCCAACGCGCCCGGCGCCGGCGCATGATCGTGCGCTGCGCCTGATGCGCAGCCGGCCAGCACCGTCGCGCAGAGCAATGCGGCAGCGGCGCACCGGACCTGCGGACTGACCCGCCCGCCTGCGCGCGTCTTGGTATGACTTGACACCCCGCTACCCCCCACCCTGTCGATGCTCACCCGGCCCATACACCCTGGCGATGCTCACACCGGCCCATAGCAACAGACGCGCGGCTAGGTGATGAGGTTTACGTTCCGTGCTGGTGAGTTGCGCATACTATATATAGCGTTTCCATATTATAGTTTGCTACTGAGGTCACGGTATCAATCCACCCGATTGTGTTAAACGAGCTTTCGACTCCTGGCTCGTCCAACCCCACGGGATCGGGCAAGTCGTTGTGATCGGTGTTTCATAGCGGTAGGTAGTTGGGCATGCGGGTCCGGTCGCGTCCGATGGCCTGGAGAGTGCGGTTGATCGCAGTTGACGCCGGCGATGTAGGAGCAGGCTTATCGCGATGTTCCTGCAGGTGGCCATGATCTGCTGCCCGCTTCCGCTGTAGCCAGTGACTGGAATCTTCCCGGTATGCGGTGTCGCACCCAGTGGACCGATTCGATGCCCCACTGGCCGCGGGCGAGCTTCGCCAGATCTGCGGGCCCGGCGCGGTCTTCGCCCAGGCTGATGACGGCGTGCACGATCTCCTTGGAGATCAAGGTACCGACGGCATCGTAGCCGTCGCGGCGGATCCGGACGGCCCGGGTGACGTGCGGGAAATCCATGCCGGCAGCATCGGTGACCCACGAGGATCGCTTGATGATCCGGCCGTGCGGTAATCGATCCCGATGTGGTCCGGCTCGCGTGGGCAGCGGCCTGGATGGCCTCGTAGACGGCTCGCTGCAGGCCCGGCTGGTTTCCCATGACGAACAGGAAATAGTCCGATTCCCGGCCCCCGACCTTCGCGGGTCCTGCGATGTAGCGGGCAGTTCCACGCTGGGCGTGGGCGGCGTCGCCGGCGACCACGGCGCCAGCTCAGCCCTGACTTCGGCCAAACTAGCTGTCGGGCGGGGCGGTGCCCGCGCCGTGATGGTCGAGAGTTCGCCTGTGGCTGGCCCTTGTGGCTGCGCTCGTCCGGGGCGATGCTGGCTGGGCCGGTCGCGGTCGACGTCGACGCACTATGGTGCGGGCGAGCCCGTAAATTAGCTTGACACGGAGGACGCCACGGGAACCGTGGATTGTTGCTTCGAGCACGAGTATTAGATTCAGAACCTGCTGTCCTTCCCGCGGCCGGCGCTGTCGGCCGGATACGCGCGAGCGGGAAGGAGCAGGGTGATGGATGTCGTTCATGAGCGTGCCGCGGGCATCGACATCTCCAAGCGCGACGCGAAGGTCGCGGTCCGGGTCCCCGGCAAGCGGCCGGGGGTCATACACGACCACGGTGAAGACGTTCGGGGCGACCACGGCGCAGGTCCTCGCGCTGGTTGATTACCTGCTCGGCCAGCGGGTGACGACGGTCGTGATGGAGGCACCAGCGACTACTGGAAGCCGTTTTACTACGTGATGGAAGACACGCTGCCGGTGATGCTGGTCAACGCCAGGCACGCCCGGAACATCCCCGGCCGCAAGACCGACGTCTCGGACGCGGCCTGGTTAGCCCAGCTCGGTGCGCACGGGCTGCTGCGTGCGTCGTACATCCCGCCAGAGCCGGTCCGTCACCTGCGCGATCTGACCCGGGCCAGGTCGATCGCCGCCCGGGACCGGGCCCGCATCGTGCAGCGGCTGGAGAAGTTCCTCGAATCCTCCGGGATTAAGCTGTCGGCGGTGGCCACCGACCTGACCGGAGTATCAGCGCGGGCCATGCTGGAGGCGCTGGTCACCGGGGAACGCGACCCGCAGGTGCTCGCCGGCCTGGCCAGGCGCACCCTGCGCCGCAAGATCCCAGCGCTGATCGAGGCACTGGAGGGCAGGTTCACCGAGCACCACGCGTTCATGGTGTCGCAGTACCTGGCCCAGCTCGACACCCAGCAGGCCACCATCGACGCCCTCAGCGCCCGCATCGAGACCATGATCTCCCCTTTCGCGGCGGCCCGGCAGGCACTGGTGACCATTCCGGGGATCCCGCAGACCGTCGCGGACGTGATCATCGCTGAGACCGGCGCGGACATGACTGTCTTCCCCACGGCGGCGCACCAGGCATCCTGGGCCGGGGTATGCCCGGGGCTGAACGAGTCCGCCGGCCGGGTCAAGAGCGCGCACACCCGCCACGGCAACGCTCACCTCAAAGCCGCACTACGCGTCGCAGCAATGTCCGCGTCCAGGACCAAGGACACCTACCTGGCGGCCCGGTACCGCCGTATCGCCGCCCGGCGGGGCCCGGTCCGGGCTGTCGTCGCCATCGAGCGGACCATCCTCACAGCAGCCTGGAACATGCTCACCTACCACGCCGCATACACCGACCTCGGCGGCGACTACTACACCCGGCGCGACCCGGTCTGCCTACGCACCCATCCTCGCGGCCGGCACGCCCGTCGTGCGCACCGACTTCGCCACTGCCGAGCTCGTCAAGGTGGCCGCGAACGCATTTCTTGCCACCAAGATTTCGTTCATCAACGCGGTGGCCGAGGTATGCGAGGTGGCCGGCGCGGACGTTACGCAGGTCGCTGAGGCAATCGGGCACGACGAGCGCATCGGGCACAAGTTCCTGCGCGCCGGCCTCGGCTCCCGGGGGCGGCTGTCTGCCCAAGGATATCCGGGCGTTCATGGCGCGCGCCGGCGAACTCGGCGTCGACCAGGCAGTCTCGTTCCTCAAGAACATCGACGAGATCAACTTGCGGTGCCGGGCACGGATGGTCGACCTGGCGCGCGAGATGTGCGAGGGATCGCTGGTCGGTCGGCGGGTCGGTGTGCTCGACGCGGCGTTCAAGCCGGACAGCGACGACATCCGTGATTCGGCCGCCCTCGACGTCGCGTACGCGATACAGCGTGCTGGGGCGGCGGTTCGGGTCTACGACCCGGAGGCGATGCACAACGCGAAGGATGCCTTCCCGACGCTGGCCTACGTCCCGTCCGCGCTCGAGGCGTGCCAGGACGTGGACGTTGTCCTTCATATGACCGAGTGGGAAGAGTTCCGAGCGCTGCGGCCCGCTGACCTGGCTCCGATCGTGCGGGAGCGCAACATGATCGACGGACGGAACGTCCTTGACCCGGATCAGTGGCGCGCGGCCGGGTGGCAGTTCCGCGCCCTCGGGCGTCCGTAGTGGGTCGGACGCCCCGCCGCTCACAACTGGACATTGGTTATGAAATCGGGCATAGGAGGCACGCACGTGATGCGGCGTTTCCTGGTAACTTGTCCTTCACGAGAAATTCACGATACAGAGAACCTTGAGCTGGTCGACCTCGACGCGCCGCAGGCAGCTACCGGGAAGGTCCGGCGAATCGGGTGGAAACGGCGGCCGGTGCCTTCCGAACATCGACAAATCGGTGGCGAGCATGCACATCCGCGGCCTTCGGGCCGTCGGTGGCGCGCCGTTGGTGATCGAGCAAGCCTCGATTGATATCAACATGGCGCCGCACTCGGCATACGACAAGGTCCGGCACCTCGAAGCCGGTGTGCCCACCCATCGCAAGACGCGAACGCGCGCGAACGCGGCGGGCGCCTACTGACCTACCCGAGCGCAAAACGACTCGCTGGCGTGCACGCGCAATGCGGGCAACAAATCAGGGAAATCGGGGATCGGCAATGCGAATCGCTCTTGTCGGAACACGCGGGGTACCGGCCCGCTACGGCGGTTTCGAAACCTGCGTCGAACAGGTTGGGCTGCGGCTCGTCAAGGCAAGCCATGAGGTCGTGGTCTACTGCCGCACACCACATGATCAGCCGAAACCGGCCGAGTACGAGGGCACGCAACTCGTGCACTTGCCGGCGATGCGGAAGAAGTCGCTGGAGACGCTGAGTCACACCGCACTGTCCACCTCGCACCTGATGCGGCACAAGGTCGACGCGGCGATCGTCTTCAACGCGGCGAACGCGGTCTTCCTACCGCTGCTGCGAGCGCGTGGCATTCCGGTCGCGACGCATGTCGATGGTCTCGAGTGGAAGCGTGCGAAGTGGCGAGGCGCCGGACGGCGCTACTACCGAATGGCCGAGGCCCTGGCGGTGCGGTGGTCCGACGCGCTGATCGCCGACGCGCAGGGCATCGCGGACTATTACTACGCAGAGTTCCACGCGCCGACCGAACTTATCCCCTACGGTGCGCCAATCCTGTCCGACCGCAGCGATCGGCTCGCTGAAGTCGGCCTTGCGTCGCGGGGCTATCACCTCGTCGTCGCGCGCTTCGAGCCGGAGAACCACGTGGACGTGATCATCGACGGCTACCGGCGCAGCGAGGCTACACTGCCGCTCGTCGTGGTCGGCTCGGCACCGTACGCCGACCAGCACACCGCGCGCATTCACTCGCTCGCCGACGAGCGCGTCACGTTCCTGGGCGGGCTGTGGGACCAGGATCTGCTCGACCAACTGTACGGGAACTGCGCAACATACTTGCACGGCCACTCGGTCGGTGGCACCAACCCGTCTTTGCTGCGGGCGATCGGTGCCGGTGCGGCGACGATTGCCTATAACGTGAACTTCAACCGGGAGGTGTTGGCCGACTCTGGTCGGTTCTTCGACTCGACGATGGACGTCGCCCGGGAGATCGAATACGCGGAGAAGGCACTGGAACGGACCAGGGCGCGGGGCCGACGTGCGCAGGCGGTTGCGTTGCGCTACGACTGGGACGACGTCGCCGCGCGCTACGAGCAGATGTGCGAGCGCTTGGCCGCGAGAGGCCCATTGCCGCGCAGGCTGCGGCCGTCCGGACGCCGGAAGGAACGGCATCGACGCCGAGGTCCCAACGGCTCCACGGACGGACCGGATCGACGAGCAGTAACTGGCCACCATCTCGCCGGTCCTGCCGCGACGAAAGGGGGGATGACGGGTCGATGATCGTGCTGGTGACCTAGTGTCGACCGCGCTGATCGCGCACCCGTCGACGGACGTGTACGGTTCGGACCACCAGCTACTCGAGTCGATCGACGGGCTGCGCGACGCCGGCTGGGTCGTCACATTGTGCCTGCCGGCATCTGGATCGCTGGTTGAACTTGTCCGTGGGAGCGACGTGCAGCGCGTGCCGTTTGCGGTGCTGTGCAAGGCGTTGCTCGGGCTCCTGCCGCTGCTGCGCCCCGTACTCAGGACGGCGATCGACGTCGCGCGCCTGTTGCACCGGAGCCGGGTGATCCGTCCTGACGTCATGTACGTCAAGACGGTGACCATTCCGCTGTGGATCATCGCCGCTCGGCAACACCGCGGTGGAGGCGTTCGCGCAGCGCCCGTTGGTAGCGTTGCGCGTGCCGGGGCTCACCGAGATCGTCGAGGACGGGCGCACCAGGCTGCTCGTCCCGCCCGTCGACCCCGCAGCACTGGCAGACGCGATCGCGCACTTCCTCGAGGATTCCGGTACGAGGCGGCGGGCAGAGAGGCCCACGCGGCCATCCAGGCGGCCACCCCCAGGTGACCAGTACGCTCAGGCCGTGCCGCCATCCGCCGCTCCCGGCGGCCGCGGCGCTGCGCAGCACCTCATACCGCCAGGTGAACTCGGCACGGTCATCACCGGCGATGGACGCGTTGCCGGAGCCGGGCTGGTCAGAGGCTTTTCGACGCCGCCCCGGGGGCCTGCTCGTCCTCGCGCCAGGAGGTGCGGCGGCGCTGCAGCGCCCGCCCGACCGAAACGCGGATGGACGCTGACGCCGAAACGCTGCCAGACCGCGGCGGCCAGCTCCGCCGACCGCAGGCCGGGGTCGGCCTCCAGGAGTTCCTCTAGTAGGTCCACGACCTGGCCGCTGAGCTTGTGACCGCCCTTGGGGCCAGGCTTGGCCGGGACCAGACCGGCCAGTCCCCGCTCGCGCAGTGCCGTCCTGGCCGAGTACAGCGACTGGCGGGAGAACCCGAAAGCGGCGGCGGCCTGGCCCGTCGGCACGCCCGCCACCTCGGCTCTGCGCACCATCTCGTACTTGACCTGCACCAGATCCGCCGGATCGGTGACCCTCTCCGGGCGGGGATTCAGCGTCCTGGACGCCGCCAGCGCCTGCGTCTTCGCGTCGTCTCGCCTGACCATCGCGCCTCCCTGGCCACAGCTGGGTCAAGGTAACTATGCCGAATGAATCAGCAGAATCCCCTGCCCACACCGTCAGGCACCCGGGAATCCCCGTACAGCTCCGGCTCTTGAGACGATCGCTTCACAGATCCGGGGGAAGACAAGCCGGAGCCGCGGCGGCATCCCGGAGACACTCACGGCGTAATCCGCCTGACATCATCCGGTGCGGCGCCACACCCTGGCGCGGCTACCCGACCAGCTCCGCGAGCTCCAGCTGATCTGCCGTGCGGAACAGGGACCCTCCGACACCACCACGAACGGATCCCCGGGCACCACGTCCGTCCACTCCGCCGGCAGGCACGCCAGCTCACCGGCGTCGTCGAAGAAGCAGACCCGATCGGACTGCCAGTTCTTACGTCGGTTCGCGAACTCAAACGACCGGCCGGACAACGGATGGAACAGCTGCGTCGCCCGCACCCGATCCGAATGCTGCTCAGCGCTCACACGACGCGTACTCGACATCGGGATCGAACAACGAGGCCGAGCGCGGGAGCCGACCCGTCAAAGTCCAGCAGCGCACCTCCGGCGGCTGCTGGCGCACCCCTCAGTGCCTCGCCGACTTCGCGGTCATCCAGTCTTACCTGTCCACCGCCGCCAAGTGGGGCATCGACGCCCCCGACGCGCTCATCCAGCTCTTCATCGAAGTCCAGCTCTTCATCGAAGGCCCCTGGCTACCAGCCGCGATCTGGCCCGGCTGAATAGCTACAATGCGAGGGCCGAGGTATGAGAGGCTACCGGCGAGGACATCACGAGCAGCTAGCGCCACTCCGGCGGGACGTAATGTCGCGCGCCGGATATGTTGCCGCTGGAACAGCGGGGACAATTCCGTGCGGGCCGGATCGACCGCGCTACAGCAGCGCGGAAATGGGAGCCGCGAGCCGTGCAGCACAGCACCATCAAGCAGCACCGCGCTGCTGGGCGGCATCGCATCGCGGGGTCGCTCGCCAGATCAGCGCCGTCCAGGAACTACGGGCTGCTCGCCTATGCCGTTCGCGGTGGCGTCGGCGCGCAACGCGCGAGGAGGCGCACGCTTCTCGTGATGTCTGCGTTGAGCCTCGCGATCGGTATTACGGTGGCGGTAGGGCTCGTGACGCTCGTCTCGCCCAGCACACCGCTCCGGGCAAAGCTGGTCGGCTCGGTCGGCTCGCTGCCGGTCGGTCAGGCGCAGTACCCGGTGCCCACGAACGCGATCTTCGTCGCTCCGAACGGCGACGACGCGGCGAGCGGCACGCGCACCGGCCCATTGCGCACGATCTCGGCCGCGATTGCCAAGGCCGGCAGCGGGGCGACCATCGTGCTGCGCGCCGGCACATACCACGAATCGGTCACGATCCCGCCGGCCAAGGGTGGCATCACTATCCAGGCATATCCAAGCGAACGGGTCTGGTTCGACGGCTCAACGGTGGTCTCCGGCTGGACCCAGGTCGGCCGCACCTGGGTTCACAGCGGGTGGACGGCCCACTTCGATCACAGCGCATCGTTCACGCACGGTGACAACTCGGGTGGGTTCCTTAACCCGGCCTACCCAATGGCGGCCTGGCCCGACCAGGTGTTCGTCGACGGCGTCGGGCTGAAGCAGGTGCAGTCGGCAGCCCGGGTCGGCCCGGGCACGTTCTTTGTCAATTACCGCGCCCAGACCCTCACGATTGGCACGGATCCAACCGGGCACGAGGTGCGGGCAAGCGACATCGAGCGGGCGTTCTATGTGGCCGCCCACGGCGTAACACTGCGGGGCTTTGGGGTGCGCCGCTACGCGACGCCGTTGCCGCAGATGGGTGCAGTGCTGCTCTATGGCGGAGGGGACGTTGCGCAGAACCTAGTAGTCACCGACAACGCCACGCAGGGCCTGAGCTTCTCCGGAGTGGGCAACCTGGCCGACCATGTGACGGCTGCGGACAACGGCATGGTCGGCATCCACGCGAACATGGCCGACTCGTTCACGATCCAGAACTCCCTGATCGCGCACAACAACGTCGAGCACTTCGACTCCTCGCCGGCCGCAGCCGGCGTCAAGATCACAAAATCACGAGGAGTGACGATCCGAGCCAGCGTCGTCAAGGACACCCTAGGCACCAAAGGCATTTGGCTCGACGAGTCAGTCGTCGGCTTCACCCTCGCCAGCAACACGGTCACGGGCCAGCCGGTCAACGTCCAGGTGGAACTCTCCGACACCGGGATCATCGCGAACAACACTGTCTCGGGCGGCGTCCAGGGCATCTACCTGTTCGACACAGGCAACGTCCGCGTCTATAACAACGACGTGTCCGACAACACGGTCGGGTCGATCTTCCTGTCCCAGGACGCGCGGCGCGAGGCCAATCCGTCCGATCCCGGTCACGACCCGCGGCAGCCGATCCCCGATCCGAGCTGCCCGTGGCTCACCCGCAACATCACGGTGGCCAACAACGTGTTCGGGCCTTACCCGCGGGGCGGGCTGTTCCAGTTCTATGCCCTCGACAAGCAGACGCGCATCCCCGCGGACGCGATGAGTCTAGTCATAACCGGAAACGCGTTTCAGGGCGCTGCCCGCCGCGGACTCGGGCGTCAGGTGCCCACGGTCATCGGCTGGGGCGGCGGCAACAATGTGACGGTGATTCGGTATGACTCGGTCACGGCGTTCCAGCAGGCCAAGAACACGACCTGGACGAACACCGAGGTGGTGTCGCCGGGTGACCGGGAGCTGGTGCGCGACGCGTCGGACTGGAGTGCCAAACCGATTCCTGCCGACGTCGCGGCGGCCATTGGCGTCCCGGCCGGGACGCGCGTGGTCGGCACGGTCTGATCAGCTCGCGCCATCAAGCAGCTTCAACAGCCGTTGCCGGAGACGCTGTTCGGACGGCGATACCTCGCGTTCAGTGACGATCCTCGCCCAGTACTCGCCAGCCTCCTCTTCCTCGCCGCGCAACCGCATCGGCCGGACCGGACCGGGGCGCAGCGCGGTTGCGACAGCGTGCAGGTAGACGGCATCGGCGTGTGGTGGTGCGATGCCCGCATCCTCCCAGTCGATAAGCCAGGTTGTGCCACGACCGCGCCGCAGGTTCCATGGAGCCAGGTCACGGTGGGCGCCTCGCCAGTGGTCGGGAACCCCGGCGGGCCGTGGGACCGTCGCCTCGACGAGCGTGGAGATCTCGGCGAGGGCTGCGTCGTCCAGCCGGTACCGGGGAGCATGCGGCCTGGGGCTCATCGCCTCGTAGCCCACCCATTGCCATCCGTCGATCTCGCCCGACGCGATCAAGCGTGGCACGCGAAACCCGCGTGCGCCTCGTGACTGCGCTGCCGCGCTGATCATGCGCTCGCGCTCGAACGATTCGGACTCGCGCCGGACCCGTACCAGCATCGACTCAACACCGGCGCACACCAGCAGGGTGAGGCTCTGCCGCCCGGCCTGCAGTCGCTCGTAAATCGCGATGCCGTCAGGCTCTCGTCCCACCGCTACGATCCAAGCCGGCCACATAGCGGCGACAACGGGACGCGGTATCGACGAGGGCCAGGTCTCACGCGCGCCTGGTAGCGCCCGGCCGCCCATCACCTTCGCCGATAGCCAAAGGCAGTACTGCGCGGCGAGCGAGACCGGCTTCGAAGCGGTGTAGAGGCTCATCGCGACTGCGGTAGCAGAGGGAGGTCCGGTCGGGAGGAGGACGTTGTGCCACTGTGGCGGAAACCGCACATACTGCTGGCCGAAAGGCGTGCAAGTGGCTTGCTCGGACGGCGTGCTGCCATGGTTGGTCATGCCATACAGTACTTCCGGTGACCGGAATGAACGCGAGGCCGCGCACTGGACGCTCCACCAACGTGGTCGTGTCACTCGGGCGCGAGCTCATCCAGGCCTACGGCATGGCAACTGCCACGCTCCGGCCGCATCCGGAGTTCCTGGTCATCGGTGCGAAGCGGGGCGGCAGCACGTCGTTCTACTACGACCTGCTGCAACACAGTCACGTCTGTCCCTTGTTCCCGCGACCGGACCACCTGCCTAAGGCCGAGCCGACCAAAGGTATTCACTTCTTCGATCAGAACTTCGACCGCGGCGAGCGCTGGTACCGCGCCCACCTCCCGTCCCGCCTCGCCCGCAGTCGGCTGATCGCGCAGGTCGGCTCACCGGTGATAACCGGCGAGGCATCGCCGTACTACCTTTATCACCCAGCGGCCGCTGAGCGGGCTGCGCGGCTACTTCCGGACGCTAACATCATCGCAGTGCTCCGCGATCCCGTCATGCGCACATACAGCCACTGGAAGGAACGCCGCCGCAATAAGCGTGAGGACCTGGACTTCGTTGCGGCATTGGACGCCGAGGACCGTCGGATCGGTGATGCTGAACAGCGCCTGACGGCCGATCCGGCCGCATACAGCTACGCTCATGAGCAGCAGTCCTACGCACGCCAGAGCGAGTATGCGCCCGCCCTCGAGCGGTGGTACGCGCACTTTGACCGCGAGCGCATCCTCGTGCTGGCGAGCGAGGAGTACTACGCCGACCCACAGACGGCGCTGGACCAGGCGCAGGACTTCCTCGGTCTGCCGCGGGAGCCACTATCCTCCAGTGAGGTGCGCAATGCGGCGGCGGGCGAGCAACTCGATCCAGTCATCGCCGAACGGCTCGCGCGACGGTTCGCGCCGCTGAACACGAGGCTCGTGGAACTCACCGGCCGGACGTTTCCCTGGTCGTAGCGGTGCGTGCCACGTATCGGGCCCGTCGCTGTGCATGCCCTCCGGACGTACCCAGGCTGGCGCAGCAGCGAGCCCGCACGGTTTGGCTCCCGGAACGCACCAGGGCGCGGGGGCGGCGCCAGCAGATCGCGGAGCGCTACGACTGGGACGACGTCGCCGCGCGCTACGGGCAGATCTGCGAGCGTTTGGCCGCGGGGGCCAATTGGCGCGCCGGTCGCGGTGTCCGACGAACGCCGCCCCTTGCCGATGCCGCCAACGGATCAACCTGTCGCCGAATTGACGCGCCGGGTGATTCAACTCGGAACCGACTCAGCGCCGAAAGTGCGCCTCGCGAATCGCCGATCCCTCCCCTATCGCTTCCCCGAGGGAGCGAGCTAGCAAGCCGTATGAGGCGTAGACGTCGAGGATGCGGGCCGTGAGCTCGCCCCGGTCCAGCGCAGGGGCGGGGCCGTCATCGACAGCGTCACGCGCATCGGCGAAGCCGTCGTGGCACAACAGGATCGAGCCGGCGCTCGCGGTCTCGCGAACGCGGGCCAACCGAGCCTCCTGCGTGATCGGTTTCCAGTCCCAGCTACTGGGTCCCCAGAGCACCGGTGTCAGACCGGCCCGCTGGATCGCCAGTGACGTCGAGAGTGTCTGAGCACCGTACGGTGGGCGCATCCAACGCACCCGTTGCCCGGTGAGGTCTTCCAACTCGGCACGACCGTCAGCAGACCGGCGGCGCACTTCTGCCGCCGGGAACGACGTGAGCCGACGATGGTCGAGGCCGTGCAGTGCTATTTCGTGGCCGGCTGCGACGACTTCCCGGAGTAGCCCCGGGTAGCGGCGTGCCCGGCTCACGAGGATGAAGAACGTGGCGCGTGCAGCGTGGCTGGCTAGCGCCGTCAGTACACGGTCGGTTCCGTCTGGTTCCGGCCCGTCATCGTATGTCACCACGGCGGTACTCTGGCCGGTGCGCACGGCCACGACCGAGCCGACCGGCCCGAGCGCGCGTCTGGCCCGTCTCTTCAGCCCTGCGGCCCGTGGCCGGCCCGGATCCGACACTCGATCAACCTCCTAGGGCACGCTGCGCGCGTACTCGTCGAAGCGCGTGCCACGCGCGCCGGAGAGCATACCCTGGCCCCGGCGGACCGTCCGTAGACCCCGGGCCTCGTGGCGGTCCGACCCGACTAGCCGACCCACCGCGTATCGGAGGGTGCCACCGGCGATGCGCGCCAGCCCGCGCAGGGCGTAACGGACCCGCGAGACGCAGCGCTCCGCCACGTTCTCGGCGAGGTACAAATCGGCGAGCGCGGTGCAGTTACCGACGCGCCACGCGCGCTGCAGCACCCACTGCCGGGTCGCCCGCTTAGCGGGCACGTAGTCGTCGGCGACCGATTCGTCGCACCACACGATGCGCCCGCCCCGTCGCACGAGCTGCCGGCTGAACAGGGTGTCCTCGCCGCCGCTGAGCCCCAACCGAGGATCGAAACCCACCCCGAGGGCTCGCACCTGGCGCAGGTCCAGCAGCAGGTTTCCTGCGCCCGCGACGGCGATTTCTGCCCCTGTTGGACGCCGCGGGCGCGCAAAGAAGCCCCCTGCCACCACCCACGGGTCGGCGTCGGCTGGCACGTTGAAGAACACCCTTCCCATCACCGCAGTAGGGCGCGTCGAGAGCCAGGTGTCGACTAGCGCGGTGAGCCAGCCAGGCCGTGGTGTCTCATCGTCATCGATGAAGGCCAGGAGGTCGGCGTCGCTGGCCTCGTCGAGCGCGCGGTTACGGCCCGCACTGATACCCGGCACAGGTTCATGCACGTACTTCACACGGTCGTCCGCAAGGCTGGCCACTGCTGACCGCGCGCTGCCGGCGGGGTCGTTGTCCACAACGAGCACCCGCGCGGAAACGCCACGGCTGTCCGCGTTGAGGATGCTGACCTGCGCGAGAATCACCGACAGGCCGGCGCACAACTGATCGGCTCGCCGGTAGGTGAGCACCCCGACGACAAGAGTGAGCACTGGCATCCCTTCGACGACCTGACATACTGCTGCACTGCGCAGGTTCACGAACGAGCGGAGGAATCGGGTGTGCGTAGTCCGCTGATCTTCATCCACTCGTCGGACGAACTCTACGGTGCGGACCGGATGCTGCTCGAATCGATCGGGTCATTGCCCGCCGACCAGGACTGCGACGTCGAGGTATGGCTGCCGACGGACCTGCCGCACGTCGCACGGCCGCTCTGCGCGGAACTGGCGCGACGCGGCGTGGTCGTTCGGCACATCGACCTACCGATCGTCCGGCGGGCGTACCGGACACCGCTCGGCCTGCTGCGATTGCTCGGGCGGGTCGTCACGGTCGCAGCCGCCTTGCGTGCGGCGGCCCCCAGCGCTGTCTACTGCGCGACCAGCGCCGCCTTTCCCGCCGCAGCCGCCGCACGGATCCTCACCCGGGCCCGGGTGATCGGGCACGTGCAGGAAATCTGGTCTCGATCCGACCGGATCGCGCTGGGTTTGCCGGCGCGCGCCTGTCATCGTCTGCTCGCGATCTCCGAACCCGTCGCCGCTGCGCTGCCGGCCGCGGTGCGCCGTCACACGGTGGTCGTGCCGAACGCGACGCCGGAGCCGGACCGGTGGACGCCGCTTGACGGCCACGCCGGTCCGCTGCGGTTTGTCGTGGCCAGCCGATGGAACGGCTGGAAGGGTCACCGCACGCTCCTCGAGGCGTGGGATCTCCTCGAGCCTCCGGGTCAACTCGTCGTGCTCGGCGGCCTGCCGCCCATCGGCGAATCCGTCGACGTCCCCGCGCTGGTCTCGCGGCTGCGGCGGCGTGAGTCGGTGACCGTGGTGGGTGAGGTGCCCGACCCGGCGCGATACGTCGACCAGGCGGACGTCATCCTCGTCCCCTCGGATCGTGCCGAGCCGTTCGGCCTCGTCGCGATCGAGGCCTTTGCGCGCGGCCGCCCGGTGGTGGCCAGCGCGGGCGGTGGCCTCGTCGATATCGTCACCGACGGGCAGGACGGCTGGCTGTTCGAACCCTGCGACGTGGCCGGCCTGGCGGCGGTCCTCCAGCGGTTGACCCGTGCGGACGTGCAGGCGGCAGGGGCGCGTGCCAGGCGCACCTACGAGCAGCGGTTCACCCTCGAGCGCTTCGCACACCGTTGGTGCGCCGCAACCGAGTTGTGCTGAGCGCAATCGTCAACCCAAATCTCGCGAAGCCGACAACTGCTCGCGCTACGCGTCGATCGGCGGCAGACAGGTCGGGCCGGGGCTGGGGTTCACGCGGACTTAATCATTGAGTGGACGAGATCATAGGGTGGACGAGCCAGGAGTCGAAAGCTCGTTTAACACAATCGGGTGGATTGATACCGTGACCTCAGTCGCAAACTATAATATGGAAACGCTATATATAGTATGCGCAATTTACCA
>Ga0208480_1000537_pt1 | contig 14495 bp, 14 predicted proteins | sample NGESurshal092012_4_FD_184485 | JGI IMG/M metagenome (GOLD analysis project Ga0208480, IMG submission 184485) | Arctic peat soil microbial communities from Barrow, Alaska - NGEE Surface sample F53-1 shallow-092012 (SPAdes) | ecosystem: Environmental > Terrestrial > Soil > Wetlands > Peat ... | reverse complement strand
GATCGCGGCCGATGACCAGGTACCGTCGCTCACCCGCACCCTCGGCGCGGCCGGGATCCGGCACAGCGTGCTGGACGGGTCGGTGGACGGGCTGGCCGGCGGCGGCCTGGTGGTGGTGCCCGTCACCCTGGTCAAGGGCCTGGAGTTCGACCACGTCATCGTGGTCGAGCCGGGCCGGATCGCCGCGGCCGAGGCCCGTGGCCTGCACCGGCTCTACGTCGCGCTGACCCGGGCCGTGTCCCGGCTCACCGTGCTGCACGCCGGGCCGCTCCCGGCTCTGCTAGCCCGGGGGGGCGACCCCCCCGGGCTCTGCTAGTCCGGGGGCCGAGCCCCTGGAGCCCCCGCTTGCCCGCTCCGGTAGGCACTTCGGCTGCTGCGGGTGCCGGGTTGATCGCCGGCTCGGAGGGAACCCGCCTTCTGCGGGCCCCGCCTCGCCGGCGATTGCCCGGGGGCCGAGCCCCTGGAGCCCCCGCTTGCCGCTCCGGTAGGCACGTCGCCTGCGGCGGGTGCCGGGGTTACTCGCCGGCTCGGCGAGGACACGCCTGCGGCGCGCCTCCCCTCCCCGGCGGGCTACTGGTCCTTGATCACTGAGGTGATCAGGCGGGCCGAGTCCGCGAAGGACAGCGCGGTGGCGCGCAGGTGGTTGAAGAACATGTTGTAGCGGTCGACTTCCACGACGTTCTCCACGTACAGCGCGCTGGTCAGGTCCTCGAGATAGACGACGTCCGGGTCGGCCCGCTCCGGGAAGGCGAGGATCACGAACGGCCGTCCCATGGCCGGGTGAGCCCCGGCCCCGAACGGCAGCACCTGGACGGCGACGTTCGGCAGGGTGCTCATCTCCAGCAGGTGCTCCAGCTGCATCCGCATCAGCCCGGTGCCGCCGACCCGGCGGTGCAGCGCCGCCTCGTCGAGCACCGCCCACAGCTGGGGCGGATCCTCCGTGACCAGGGTGGGCTGCCGGGCCATCCGGACGGCGACGTTGCGCTCTACCGCCTCCGGGACACCGTCCACCGCTCCCGCGGCGATCACCGCACGGGCGTAATCCTCGGTCTGGAGCAGTCCCGGGATGAGCGTGACCTCGTAGATCCGGATCTCCGAGGCCGCGCTCTCCAGCCCGATGTACGTGGCGAACCTCGGCTCGATGGCGTCGCTGTACGCGTGCCACCAGCCCTTCTGCCGCGATTCGCGGGCGAGTTGCACCAGGCTGTCCTGCTGTGGGCTAGGCACGCCGTACAACTGGAGCATGTCGCGGACGTCCCGGGGTGAGACAGATACCCGGCCTGTCTCGATCCGGCTGATTTTGGACGTCGAGCACTCCAGATGCTCGGCGACTTCCTCACAGGTCAGGCCGGCCGCGTCGCGGAACCGGCGCAGCTCCAGCGCGAGCCGGCGGCGCCGTACGGTGGGGCTCTGCTGCGTGGCCGTAGGGATCTCCTTCTGTCCGGTATAGCCCTTGCCATCAGTGTGGCACCTGTTACGGCGCCCCGTGCCACTTAGCCTGAGCAGGGCGACGTTCCCGGCGGAGGAACTCCTCACCTGGGCATAAGCGGTTCTGGACTGCTGTCATGGTTAGCTCCCGTTAGAGTGCATTCGTCGCGACGCGGCTCGCGGATTGCGCCCGGCCGCCGGTTCACCAGCCTCCGGCCCGCGTGCGCGGCGGAACGTGCGAAGTCCTGAATGCATATTGCAAATAGCAATCGCAAGCGTCATCCTGATCTAAGAACTCTTCGCTGTCGTCTGATTACTAGAGGTGATTTTGATGGTCATGGGAGCTCCTCAGGTGAGTTCCCTGTCGCCGCCGGACCAGGCCTACCTGGACCAGCTGGACAGGCTGGCGCCCGAGCTGGCCAAGCAGGGAATGACCACGAACTTGATGGCCCCGGCGGGCCGGGTGCCGAGCCTGCGCGTGGTCAACCCCGCGGCACCGGCGCTCGCCGAGGACGTCTACGCGGGCTGCTGCGAGGACGGCAGCTGGTGGTTCTGGTGGTCGTGGGCCGAGCGGATCGCGGCCGCTACCGAGCTGGAGCGCGCCGCGGAGAAGGTCGCGCACGTGCTGTCCGCACCGCACGGCAGCTGAGTACGGCGGCTGGGCCCGACGGCCCAGGTGGATGCGGCCCGGGGAGACCGGGCGCCGCATCCGGGGACGAGAATTCCGGCGGGCTGGCCACGCGGGCTGGCGCCGCGGAATTACATACCGGGCCGGCCCGGGGAAATTACGGCGAGGCTGACGGCCGGGCCGTGGCCGGACCCGCGCCGGGGGCCAGCCCGGGAAAGGCGACGGTCCGGCCCAGCCAGGTCGTCGCGCGCAGCGCGCAGGCCCGGGCCTGCCCGGCACCCCAGGTACGCAGCCGGGAGTCGTCCAGGGCGACGATGCCCAGGTAGGCGGCGGCGACCTGATTCTCCAGGTAGCCCGCGAGCGAGATCGCGGCCCGGGTGCCGTGCACCGGGAAGGGCAGCCGGTAGGCGGGCTGGGCGGCCACCGGCTTGACCCCCAGCGAGGTCAGCATCGCTTGCAGCTGGTCCCGGGCGACCTCATGCTGGGTCCAGTCCCGCAGGGCCTGGGCCCGGGCCGCGGTGCCCAGCTGCGCACCGGCAACTCCGTAGCCGTAGATGGCCGCGTTCTCCGCGGCCAGCGCGGACTGCAGCGCGGCGGCGGTCCGCGCCCGGCCAGCAGGATCGGTGGTGGCAGGCCCGGCGGCCCCGGTCATCCGCCCGCCTGGTGCGTCCGCAGCAGCAGGGCGTGGCTGGCCTCGGAGGCCGCGATGCTCGCCATCAGCTGGGCCAGGGCCGGGGGAGCCAGGGTCAGCCGGCTGGCCAGCGACCGCGCGGCGTCGGCCTCGGCCGCCTCGAGGGCCGCGAGGGTGGCGGCCGGCCCGGCACCCGCAGCGGCGGTGCCGGCCGCCGACGGCGTGGTGTCCGGGCTGGCGCTGTGACCGGCCGGCTCGATGAGCATCGACGTGAGCCGGGCCAGGTGCTCGCGGTGCTGGGCGAGCAGCGGGCCGAGGGTGCCGGACAGCGCCGGCGACCCGGCCATGGCCGAGCGGTACCGGGCGATCAGCGCCTGCTCCGTGCCGATCGCGCCGCGCAGCATGGCCACATCCGGCCCGGGTTCCGGCGGGGTGCCGAGCGCCCCCACGCCTTTGCAGCCCGCTGCCACCAGCGGCACCGTCATCACGGCCGCGGCGAGCACGCTGCGCCGCCTCAGATCTGCCCGCACCGCTCCTCCAGTCCTGTCCCCGGGGTGCTCCCGCTGAGCGTAGGGGCAGCGGGCAGGTGCCCGGAGGGCGCCACTCCGGATGGTCATCCCGGGCTTCCCGGACAGGCGCCGGGTGGGGAGCGGGCCGGGTGGGCCGGGGGTTCACGGCGGAGAAATCTCAACTGCCGGGCGAGCCGGAGCGCGGACGGGCCGAGTCCCGGCGCGGGCCGGTTAGGCTAGATCGCGCCAGACAACAGCACAGGTCGCGGACGAGGAGGTCGTGATGCGTGGTGAATCCCGTCACGTACCGTCACGCCCGCGTGCAGCCAGTCGTGCTGAGGGCTCCGCGGACACCGCACGAATCACCCGGGTACTCGAGCCAGTCGTCCGGTCCGCGGGCGTGGACCTGGAATCGGTGAAGGTCGCGGCGGCCGGCCGGCGCCGCCTGCTCCGCATCGTGGTGGACGCCGACCGCCGCCCCAGCCTGGACGACATCGCCGAGCTCAGCCGCTCGCTGTCCAAGGAACTGGACGACTCGGGGGTCATGGGCGAGGCCGCGTACACGCTGGAGGTCAGCTCGCCCGGGGTGGACCGGCCGCTCACCGAGGCCCGTCACTGGCGCCGCGCCCGGGGCCGGCTGGTGCGCGTCCCGCTGGCCCCCGGGGCGCCGGGGCACCCGGGCACCGTCGAGGGCAGGGTGATCAACGCCGGGGCGGATGCGGTGGTCCTGGACATCACCGGCCAGCAGCGCGAGTTCGGCTACCAGGAACTTGGACCCGGCCAGGTGCAGGTCGAGTTCGGCGGCGGGGGCGCCGCCCACGACGACGACCCGGGGGACGAGGGGGAGCCAGATGGACATTGACTTGAGCGTCCTGCGCAGCCTGGAGAGCGAGAAGGACATCTCGATGGACCTGGCCATCAAGGCCATCGAGGATGCGCTGCTGCGTGCCTACCAGTCCACCACGGGCGCCGCGGCCACGGCCCGGGTGGCGATCGACCGCGGCAGCGGCCACGTCACCGTCTGGGCCAGCGAGCCCGCCGAGGACGGGGAGGCGGGCCGCGAGTACGACGACACCCCCGATGGCTTCGGCCGGATCGCCGCGACCACCGCGCGCCAGGTGATCCTGCAGCGGCTGCGTGACGCCGAGGACGAGCTCACCTTCGGCGAGTATGCCGGCCGGGAGGGCGACATCGTGGCGGGTGTCATCCAGCAGGGCAAGGACCCGCGGGCGGTGCTCGTGGACCTGGGCAAGATCGAGGCCATCCTGCCCCCGACGGAACAGGTGCCCGGGGAGCGCTACGCCCATGGTGAGCGGCTGCGCTGTTACGTGCTGCACGTGCGCAAGGGCTACCGGGGACCGTCGATCACCCTGTCGCGGACCCACCCGAACCTGGTGAAGAAGCTGTTCGCGCTGGAGGTGCCGGAGATCGCCTCGGGCGCGGTGGACATCAACGCCATCGCGCGCGAGGCCGGGCACCGCACGAAGATCGCGGTCAGCTCGCACCAGCCGGGGGTGAACGCCAAGGGAGCCTGCATCGGCCCCATGGGCAGCCGGGTCCGCAACGTGATGACCGAGCTGCACGGCGAGAAGATCGACATCGTCGACTTCTCCGATGACCCGCCCCAGTTCGTGGGCAACGCGCTGTCCCCGGCCCGGGTGCTGCGGGTCAACGTCATCGATGCGCAGGCCAGGGTGGCGCAGGTCATCGTGCCGGACTACCAGCTGTCGCTGGCGATCGGCAAAGAGGGGCAGAACGCGCGCCTGGCGGCCCGGCTCACCGGATGGAAGATCGACATCCAGCCGGACACCCCGCGTGACCCCGGGGGTGCAGGCCGCCCGGCGCCGGCCGCCCGGGAGCCAGCCGCTCCGGAGCCGGTCACGCACGAGACGGCCGCTCCGGAGCCGGCCGTCGCGGAGTCAGCTGCGGGCCCGGAACCGGGTGCCGCCGAACCGGCGCGCACCGCACCGGGACCGGCGGACGGCGACGCAGACGGGCCAGGCCGCGGGGTGCCGGAGGGTGCAGCCGGCCAGGAAACCAGTGCAGAGCCGGGCGCAGCGGGAACCGTCCGCGGTGGCGCCGACGCGCCGGCGAGGTAAGCTAGCAACGACAATGGCCAGACGGTCCCCGCGGCCGGTGCTTTCCGCACCTGCGATTCGCACCTGCGTAGGCTGCAGAGTCCGTGAGGCCAAGTCTGACCTGCTGCGCCTGGTAGCGGTCGGGGGTGACATCGTCCCTGATCCCCAGGCGCGGCTGCCCGGCCGGGGCGCGTATCTGCATCCCAGCCAGGAATGCTTCGAGCTAGCTCAGCGCCGCAGGGCACTACCGCGGGCGCTGCGCCAGCCGGCGCCACTCGGTGCCGGCCCACTCGGGGACTACCTGGCGGGACGGTGCGGTACGGGCCCTCATGGGCTGCCGGGTGAGTCCCCAGGACCAGCCCGGCCGGGTGAGACGGTCGAAGCTAAAACGGCAGCAGTGCCGGGAAAGCGGGATCAGTTGTGATGAGCGCGCGATGAGCACTCGGCGATGAGAACCAGAAGCTGAGGCCGGCCGGAGCACGCGCTGCCCCGGATCGGCCACTAGGGCCCGGCGGAGCCGGGCCGACAGAGGGAGCGCAGTGGCGAAGGTCCGGGTATACGAACTCGCGAAGGAGTTCGGGGTAGAGAGCAAGGCCGTGATGGCCAAGCTCCAGGAAATGGGCGAATTCGTCCGTTCGGCGTCATCCACCATCGAGGCGCCAGTAGTTCGCAGGCTTAAAGATGAGTTCGGGTCCCAGGGACCCAAGGCCCAGGGCAGAAGGTCTCAGGGGCAAGGCGCCCCGGCCCCTGGCCGTCCGGCTGACGGCAACGGCGGGCGCCCGGGGCCCCGGCCTGGCCCGGCCCGCCCGCAGGCACCGGCCGCGGCGGAGTCCGGTCCCCAGGTCAGCGACCGCCCGCAGGCCACCCCCAGCGCGCCGGCGCCAAGCCCGGCAGCGGCCGCCCCACAGGCGCCCGCCGCGGGCGAGACGGCCCAGCCGGCTGCCGCGGGTCCCAGTGGCCCCGCCCCCGCCGCGCCGCGGGCCCCGGTTCCCCCGGTGCCTTCTGATGCCGGCGCGCCGGCCCGCCCCGCGCAGCCTGGCCGCGGCCCGGTGCCCGGCCCCCGGCCCAGCGTCCCGCGTCCCGGTGGTTCGGGGCAGAGCGGGACCGGCGCGGGCCAGAGCGGTCCAGGACAGGGCGGCCCAGGTCAGGGCGGCCCAGGTCAGGGTCAGGGCCAGAGCGGCCCGGGACAGGGCCAGGGCGCGCCCCGGCCTGGTGCCCGGCCCGGCGGCCGCGGTGGCCCGCGGCCTGGCCCGCGTCCCGGTAACAACCCCTACGCTCCCGTCGCCTCCGGCATGGGCTCGGCCCCGCGCGGCGCGCCAGCCCGGCCGGGTCAGCCCGGGCCGGGCAGCGCCGGTCCGGCGTCCCCCGGCCAGGGTGGTCCCCGCCCGGGCGGTCCGCGTCCGGCGGGCCCCCCCGGGCCAGGCGGCCCGGGACGGCCCAGCCCGGCGAACATGGCCCGTCCCGGCGGTCCGCGTCCCAGCCCGAGCAGCATGCCGCCGCGGCCCGCCCGCGGTGGCCCTGGTGGCGGTCCCGGCGGTCCGGGCCGGGGCGGTCCCGGCGGCGGCGGTGCCGGCGCAGGCCGCCCAGGTGGCGGTGGCCGTGGCGGTCCCGGCACGGGTGCCCCCCGTCCCGGTGGCGGCGGCGGCGGTGCCGGCCCACGTCCCGGAATGACGGGCGGGCGGCCAGGCGGCGGCGGTGGCCGCGGCCGGAGCGGCACCCAGGGTGCGTTCGGGCGGCCCGGTGGCCGGCCTTCGCGCGCCCGCAAGTCGCGCAAGGCGCGCCGCCAGGAGTTCGACAACATGCAGGCGCCCGCCATTGGCGGCGTCTCCATCCCGCGCGGTAACGGCCAGGCGATCCGGCTGTCCCGCGGCGCCTCGCTGAGCGACTTCGCCGACAAGATCGGGGTCAACCCGGCCTCGCTGGTCCAGGTGCTGTTCCACCTGGGCGAGATGGTCACCGCGACCCAGTCGGTGAACGACGAGACGCTGCAGCTGCTCGGCGCCGAGCTCAACTACAGCGTCCAGGTCGTCTCCCCGGAGGAAGAGGACCGGGAGCTGCTGGAGTCGTTCGACATCGAGTTCGGTGAGGACGAGGGCGGCGAGGAAGCCCTGGTTGCCCGGCCGCCGGTGGTCACCGTGATGGGCCACGTCGACCACGGCAAGACCCGGCTCCTCGACGCGATCCGGCACACCAACGTGGCGGCCCGCGAAGCAGGCGGGATCACCCAGCACATCGGTGCCTACCAGGTCACCACGGAAGTGGACGGCCAGGAACGCAAGATCACGTTCATCGACACCCCGGGTCACGAGGCATTCACCGCCATGCGGGCCCGCGGCGCCGAAACCACCGACCTGGTGGTCCTCGTGGTCGCGGCCGATGACGGCGTGAAGCCGCAGACCACGGAGGCGCTGAACCACGCCCAGGCGGCGGGGGTGCCGATCGTGGTGGCGGTCAACAAGATCGACAAGGAGGGGGCGGACCCGCAGCGGGTGCGTTCCCAGCTCACCGAGTACAACCTGGTCGCTGAGGAGTTCGGCGGCACGACGCTGTTCGTGGATGTTTCCGCCCGGGAAGGCATCGGCATCGAGGAATTGCTCGAGGCCGTCGTCCTGACCGCGGACGCCGAGCTGGACCTGAGGGCCAACCCGGAGCAGCAGGGCCAGGGCGTGGCCATCGAGGCGCACCTGGACCGCGGCCGCGGCCCGGTGGCGACCGTGCTGGTCCAGCGCGGCACGCTGCACGTCGGCGATTCCATCGTGGCGGGCGAGGCGTTCGGGCGGGTCCGGGCGCTGCTCGACGAGAACGGTGCCTCGGTGCCGGACGCTCCCCCGTCCCGGCCAGTGATGGTGCTCGGCCTGACCGCCGTGCCGGATGCTGGGGACAGCTTCCTGGTCGTCAACGACGACCGGGTGGCCCGGCAGATCGCGGAACGCCGCGAGGCGCGCGAGCGCAACGCCATGTTCGCCCAGCGGCGCCCCCGGGTCACGCTGGAGGACCTGGAGTCCGCGCTCAAGTCGGGCGAGCGGGAAGAGCTCCTGCTCATCATCAAGGGCGATGTGTCCGGGTCGGTCGAGGCCCTCGAGGACGCGCTGCTCAAGATCGATGTGGGCGAGGAAGTGAACCTGCGCGTCATCGGCCGGGGCGTCGGCGCCATCACCCAGGACGACGTGAACCTGGCCATCGCGTCCGAAGCGGTGATCGTGGGCTTCAACGTCCGGCCCGCCGGCCGGGCCGGGGAACTGGCCCAGCGCGAGGGTGTGGACATCCGCTACTACTCGGTCATCTACCAGGCGATCGAGGAGATTGAGGCGGCCCTCAAGGGCATGCTCAAGCCCGAGTTCGAGGAGGCCCAGCTCGGCACCGCCGAGATCCGGGAGGTCTTCCGGGTGCCCAGGGTGGGCAACGTGGCAGGCTCCCTGGTCCGCTCCGGCACTATCCACCGGAGCAGCAAGGCCCGGCTGATCCGCGACGGCGTGGTGATCTCGGACAACCTGACCGTGGAATCGCTGCGCCGGTTCAAGGAGGACGCGACCGAGGTCCGCGAGGGCTACGAGTGCGGTATCGGCATCGGGTACAGCGACATCCGGGTCGAGGACGTGATCGAGACCTTCGAGATGCGGGAGAAGCCGCGGGCGTAGCACTGCTACCCCTGGTCCCGGCTATGGCCGGGGCCGGGGGGCCGCGGCCAGGAGGGGCGCCGTGTACCTAGGTGGCCTGACGCTTGACCTGCTGCTGGGAGACGTGCGCTCCCTCAAGCAGAAGAGGTCGGTAGTGGCTTCGGTGGTCGCCGAGGTCCGCCGCCGTTATCCCGGCGTCGCCGTGGCCGAGAGCGGGCACACCGACCTGCACCGCCGGGCCGAGATCGGGGTGGCGGTAGTCTCCTCGACGGCTGCTCACGCCGTGGAGGTCCTCGACGCCTGCGAGCGCCTGGTGGCGGCGCGCCCCGATATTGAACTGCTGTCCGCGCGGCAGCGGCTGCTGACCGAGGAGGAGTGAGCTACCCATGGTGGACCAGGCGCGGGCCCGGAAGCTCGCTGACCGGATCGCCCAGATCGTGGCGGAAATGCTGGAGATGCGGATCAAGGATCCCCGGCTCGGCTTCATCACGGTGACCGAGGCCCGGCTCACCGGCGACCTGCGGGAGGCGACCGTCTTCTACACGGTCTACGGGTCATCCGAGGAACGGTCCGCGACCGCGGCCGCGCTGGCCAGCGCGACCGGCGTGATCCGGTCCGAGGTCGGCCACCAGACCGGGCTGAAGCACACGCCCTCGCTCACGTTCGTGGCCGACACCCTCCCCGAGGGCGCCCGGCACATGGAGGATCTCGTGGCCCGGGCCCGGGAGGCGGACGCCCGGCTCGCCCAGGTGCGTGAGGGCGCGGTACCGGCCGGCGACCCGGACCCGTACCGGGACCCGCCGGGCGCGGCCGGTGATGACGACCTGGACGACGACCCCGACGGGGACGGCCTGGACGGGGATGAGCCGGGCGCCGGGGACCTCGACGGCGACCTTGATGACCCGGACGACGGCGACCTGGGCGACCAGCCCGAGGGCACGGCGCCAGGTACCCGGCCGGCCCGGGATGTTCTCGGCGGAACGTCCGCCGCCGGCGATCACGGCGCGGGATACTCACCAGCGTGACTGCCGCGCCGACCCAGGCTGATACTGCAATCGATCGGGCCCAGGCCGTGGCGCTGCTGGACGCGGCGGATGAGGTATGCCTGGCCTGCCACGTGCGCCCGGACGCCGACGCGCTCGGGTCCATGCTGGCCGTCGCGCACGCGCTGCGCACCCCGGGCCGCCGGCCGCAGCGGGTCGTCGCCTCGTTCGGTGACGACCCGTTCGAGGTGCCGGAGATCCTCCGCTTCCTGCCCGGGCTCAGCCTGCTCAGCCCCCCGGACGCCTACCCGCACCGCCCCGAGCTGATGGTCACCTTCGACGCGGGCAGCATCGACCGGCTGGGCATCCTGGCCGGGCACGCTTCCCGGGCCGACCAGCTGATCGTCGTGGACCATCACGCCTCCAACACCCGGTTCGGCACCGTCAACCTGATCGACCCCGGGGCAGCGGCCACGGCCATGCTCGTCCTGGACCTGATCGACGCCGCCGGCGTGGAGCTGACCCGCGACATCGCGTTCGGCCTCTACGCCGGGCTGGTCGCCGACACCGGCTCATTCAAGTACCCCGCGACCACGCCCCTCGTGCACCAGGCAGCCGCCCGGCTGCTGGGCACCGGGATAGAGCCCGGCACGGTGGCCCGCGAACTGTGGGACCGGGCCCCGTTCGGATACCTCGGGCTGCTCTCGGCGGCCCTCGGCCGGGCCGTGCTGGAGCCGGACGCGGCGGCCGGCCTCGGCCTGGTGTGGACCTCGGTCAGCCGCGCCGACCGGGCCGCGCACGGCCTGCCCATGGATGCGGTCGAGTCCGTCATCGACGTGGTGCGCCGCACCGACGAGGCGGAAGTGGCCATCGTCCTCAAGCAGTCCGACGACGGGCTGTGGCAGGCATCCGCCCGCTCCAAGGGCAAGATCGACGTGGGCCGCGCCTGCTCCCGGCTGGGCGGCGGCGGGCACCGTAATGCGGCCGGCGTCACGCTGGCCGGCAGCGCCGAGGACGCCATCGCACGGCTGCGCGGGCTGCTGGCGGAAAGCAGCTAGGCCGATGGCCCGGGACGCCCGGGAGAACGCGCCGAGCGGGCTCATCGTGGTGGACAAGCCCGGCGGAATGACCTCCCATGACGTGGTGGCGCGGATCCGCCGGCTGGCCGGCACCCGCCGGGTGGGGCACGCCGGCACCCTGGACCCCATGGCGACCGGGGTGCTCGTCGTCGGGGTGGAGAAGGCGACCCGGCTGCTGGGCCACCTCACCCTGACCGAGAAGGAGTACCAGGCCACCATCCGGCTGGGCCAGGCCACCGACACGGGCGACGCCGAGGGCACCGTGCTCACCCCGGGCACCCCGGCCCGGCCGGCGGCCCGCCTGACCAGGGCCCAGGTGGAGGCGGCCGCGGCCGCGCTGACCGGGGAGATCCAGCAGGTGCCCCCCGCGGTCAGCGCGATCAAGGTGGCGGGGCGCCGGGCCTATCAGCTGGCCCGTGAGGGAGCCCCTCCGGTGCTCCCGCCGCGGCCGGTGACCGTGTGGTCGTTCACCGTCCAGGCCCTCCGCCCCGCCCCGGGCGACCTGCTCGACGTCGACGTCGAGGTGCGCTGCTCCAGCGGCACCTATATCCGGGCCCTGGCCCGCGACATGGGGGACGCCCTGGGCGTGGGCGGCCACCTCACCCGGCTGCGCCGGACCCGGGTCGGCCCGTACGACCTGAGCGCCGCGCACGGGCTGGACGAGCTCGCCGAACGGCTGACCGTGCTGCCGCTGGCCGAGACCGCGGCGGCCGCCTTCCCGGTCCGGGAGCTCACCGCGGAGGAAGCCCGCTCCCTCTCCCACGGGGGGCGGCTGCCCGGCCTGGGCGGCGAGGCCGGCCCGGTGGCGGCGTTCGGGCCCGACGGCACCCTTATCGCGCTCGTGGAGGAGAAAGACGGCGTGGCCCGGCCGCTCGCCGTGTTCGTTCCGTGACCCGGCGGCCGGCCGGCCCGCGTCCCGGAGCCTGGCCCGGCGCCCCCCGTTACCCGCCCCCGCAGGCCCGGGGCTGGCGGGCGACGGGCCGGGAATGGTTTTCGTTGCGGCGAATTTGAATTATGGCGGCAGGCCGCGTGGCCCACGCTGTCCCGGGGCCGCCCGGCGAGCGGTGGTCCCTGATCACGCAGCGTCGTCCGGCACAATGGCAGATGCGGGCAGCCAGCCCGCGGGAGGAGAGCTAATGCCGCACACCAGCGATACCCGGATCCTGGGCTACGAGCCGCTGCTCTCGCCCGCGGCGCTGCTGGAGGAACTGCCGCTCGGTCCCGCCCAGGCGGACATGGTCGAACGATCCCGGGCTGAGGTGCGCGCCGTGCTGGACGGCGAGGACGACCGCCTGCTCGTCGTGGCGGGCCCCTGCTCGGTGCACGACCCGGCTGCCGGGCTGGACTACGCGGCGCGGCTGGCCGCGCTCCGCGACTCGCTGGCCGGCGAGCTGCTGGTGGTCATGCGGGTCTACTTCGAGAAGCCGCGCACGGTGACCGGCTGGAAGGGGCTGATCAACGACCCCGGCATGGACGGCAGCCATGACGTGCACCGGGGCCTGCGGATGGCGCGCCGCTTCCTGCTCGACGTGGTCTCCCTCGGCCTGCCGGTGGGCTGCGAATGGCTGGACCCCATCACCCCGCAGTACATCGCCGACGCCGTGGCCTGGGGGGCGATCGGCGCCCGGACCACCGAGAGCCAGGTGCACCGGCAGCTCGCCTCGGGCCTGTCCATGCCGATCGGGTTCAAGAACGGCACCGACGGCGACGTGACCGTGGCCGTGGACGCCTGCCGGGCCGCCGCGGCGGGGCACACCTTCTTCGGCGTCACCCGGGCCGGTGCGGCGGCCGTGGTCACCACCGCCGGGAACCCGGACTGCCACATCATCCTGCGGGGCGGCCGGCCCGGCCCCAACTACGAGCAAGCGCCGGTGCTGGGAGCGCTGGACCAGGTGGCCCGGGCCGGGCTGGACCGGCGGGTGATGGTGGACGCCAGCCACGGCAACAGCGGCAAGGACTACCGGCGCCAGCCGGTCGTGGCCGGGGTGCTCGCCGACCAGATCGGCGCGGGCGAGCCGGGCATCGTGGGCATCATGCTGGAAAGCTTCCTGCAGGCCGGGCGGCAGGAGCCCGGCGACCCGGCCACGCTGGTCTACGGGCAGAGCGTCACCGACGCGTGCATCGACGTCGATGCCACCGCGGAGGTGCTGAACGGCCTGGCTGCCGCGGTCAGGCGCCGCCGGGACGTCACGCCGCGCCGGGCGGTCGCGGGGAGCGCCGCCGCGCCGGCCCCCTAGGCTTGCAGGTACGAAAGACCCGCCGCGGCCTCCCGCGTCGAGCATCGAAGGAGCAGCACCGTGCAGCGCTGGCAGGGCCTGGATGACGTGCCCGGAGACTGGGGCCGCTCGGTCGTGACCATCGGCGTGTTCGACGGGGTCCACCGCGGCCACCAGCACATCGTGGGCCGGGCGGCCGAGGCAGCGGCCCGGCTCGGCCTGCCCGTGGTGGTGATCACCTTCGACCCGCACCCCATGGAGGTGGTCCGGCCCGGGTCGCACCCCGCGCTGCTGTGCAGCGTCCGCCGCCGGGTCCAGTTGCTGGGCGAGGAAGGCTGCGACGCGGTCTGCGTGCTGCCGTTCACGCTCGGCTTCTCACAGCTGGGGCCGGATGAGTTCGTCCGTGCCGTGCTCGCCGACCGGCTGCACGCCCGCTGGGTCGTGGTGGGGGAGAACTTCCGGTTCGGCCACCGGGCCGCCGGCGACGTGGCCCTGCTGGCCGAACTGGGCGAGAAGTACGACTTCGGGGCGGAAGGGGTGCCGCTCCTCACCGAGCACGGGGTCACCATCTCCTCCAGCGGGATCCGGGACCTGCTGAACCAGGGGGACGTGGCCGGCGCCGCCGAGGACCTGGGCCGCCCGCACCGGGTGGAGGGGGTCGTGGTGCGCGGGCAGCAGCGCGGCCGGGGGCTCGGCTTCCCGACCGCCAACCTCGAGACCGCCCCGCACACCGCCATCCCCGCCGATGGCGTGTACGCGGGCTGGCTGGCCAGCCTGGACCCCGACGGCCAGGACGAGCAGCGCTGGCCCGCCGCCATCTCGGTCGGCACCAACCCGACGTTCGACGGCCGGGAACAGACCGTCGAGGCCTACGCGCTGGACCGGGACGACCTGGACCTCTACGGCAGGCACATGGCGGTGGACTTCGCGGCCCGGCTGCGCGGCATGGTCCGGTTCGACTCCGCGGACGAGCTCGCCGGACAGATGCGCCGGGACGTGGACCAGGCCCGTGACCTGGTCGGCGGCGGGACCGCCTGACACCGCGCCTGAGGGCGGCCCTGAGGACAGCCTTGCGGGGGCGGACTGGCGGGCGGCCGTAGGTGCCACCGGCGGGGCGGCGGGGCGACCCGGCGTTTACGGACCGGCCCGCGTGATACCTTTAGGTAACGGCCGGCATGTTCCGGCCCGGTCTGCTGCACCCTCAAGCGGCGGGCCGAGGGGCTTCCACGCACTTCCAGTTCTTTCTGGGCCGCGCTGAGCCCCGCCCCGTAACCTTGCGACAAAGATAGGAAAGCCACGTGCCGCTGGACACAGGCGTGAAGAAGG
>Ga0208480_1000536_pt1 | contig 14501 bp, 12 predicted proteins | sample NGESurshal092012_4_FD_184485 | JGI IMG/M metagenome (GOLD analysis project Ga0208480, IMG submission 184485) | Arctic peat soil microbial communities from Barrow, Alaska - NGEE Surface sample F53-1 shallow-092012 (SPAdes) | ecosystem: Environmental > Terrestrial > Soil > Wetlands > Peat ... | reverse complement strand
CATGACCGCGAACGGGGTGACCCGGCCGGTCCGGCCCACGTTGACCTGGATGTCCAGCAGCCGGGTGTTGACCTCCTCGGGCGGGTACTTGTAGGCGATGGCCCAGCGCGGCGCCCGGCTGGTATGGCCCAGCTGGCGCTGGAGGTCGAGCCGGTCGATCTTGACCACGACCCCGTCGATCTCATACGGCGTGTCGTGCCGGTGCTCGCCGTAGTTCGCGATGTAGTCCCGCACCCCGTCCAGCTCCGGCACGACCCGGAACAGGTCGCTGACCGGCAGTCCCCAGCCGCGCAGCCGCTCGTACCAGCCGGAGTGGGTTTCCGGGGCGTCACCGGTGGCGAGCCCCACGCCGTGCACGATCAGCTGCAGGGCCCGGGTCGCGGTGACCCGCGGGTCTTTCTGGCGCAGCGAGCCCGCGGCCGAGTTGCGGGGGTTGGCGAACGGCGGCCGGCCCATCGCGGTCAGCCGCTCGTTCAGCTCGTGGAACGCCGCCACCGGCAAGAACACCTCACCCCGGACCTCCAGCGTCTCCGGCACATCAGGGCCGGTGAGCCGGAGCGGGACCGAGGCGATCGTGCGGATGTTCGGGGTGACGTCCTCCCCGGTCGTCCCGTCCCCGCGGGTGGCCGCGCGGACCAGGGCGCCGTTCCGGTACACCAGGTCCACGGCCAGCCCGTCGATCTTCAGCTCGCACAGATAAGGGCCGGTCCCGCCGAGCCGCTGCGCCCGGGCCGCCCAGGCGTCGAATTCCCCGGCCGAGAACGCGTTGTCCAGGCTGAGCAGGCGTTCCAGGTGCTCGACCGCGGTGAACTCGGTGGATATCGCGCCCCCCACCCGCTGGGTAGGCGAATCCGGCGTGCGCAGCTCCGGGTAGCGCTCCTCCAGCGCCCGGAGCTCACGCATGAACGCGTCGTACTCCGCATCCGAGATCGTCGGCGAGTCCAGCACGTGGTAACGGTGGTTGGCCTCGGTGATCTCCGCGCTCAGCTCGGCGTGCCGGTGCCGGGCCGCCGCGTCCACGGCGGACCCGGGAATCCCGCCGGACTCCTCCGCCTGGCTGGCGGGAACACCGTCGGCTGCAGACTCGGTCACGGCGCCTCCTCCTCAATCAGCTCGGGGAGCATCCGGGCTGCCTCCCGGCAGGCGGCCAGCGCGGCCCGGGCATACTCCGGCGGGGCGCCGGCCAGACCGCAGCCCGGGGTGATCACCACCTGGGCCGCGACACCGGCCGCGCCGGGCATCCGGGCAGCCGGCCACCCCATCCGGCGCCACAACTCCACCACCCGGTCCGCGGTGGCCTTGGCGTCGGGGAGTGTGCCTGAACGGCTGCGTTGCGGAGAAGTAGCGTCCGCTGCGGGGCCGTCCGCCCGCGGCCGGCCGGCCGGAGCTGCCGCGGGGGCGGCCGTCACCGGCGTGGCAGGCACCGCGCCCACGAAGATCCCGAGACCCGCCTCGACCGCCTCCGCCAGCACCTCTTCCTCCCCGCGGCGCAGCACGCCAAGGTCGATCCCCGCCCCGTCCGCGCCCGCTCCCCTGATGATGCCAACCGGGGCCGACATTCCGCAGCAGTGCACCAGCGTGGGGGCCAGCGTCACGGACAGCACCGCATGCAGGCCCGACACGGCGTCGGCCTCCTCGACCGCGCGGACCCGGTTGAACCCGCTCGCGCTCGGCACCTCGCCGGCCAGCACCGTGGGCAGCGAGGGCTCGTCCACCTGGAGCAGCAGCCGCGCGCCGGGCACCCGGGCCGCCACCCCGGCCACGTGCGCGGCCACCCCCTCGGCCAGTGACGTGATCAGGTCCCGGAGCGCCCCGGGGTCGGCCAGCACGGGCTCCTGGCTGCGCGCCAGCTCGAGGCTGGCCGCCATCGTCCATGGCCCGCAGACCTGCAGCTTCAGCGTGCCCTGGTAGCCGTCGGCCGCCTCCTCCAGCGCGTCCAGGTCCCGGGCCAGCAGGGACTGCGCGCGGCGCATGTCCCGGCCCGGGCGGTCGGCGAGACGCCAGCCGCGGGTGGTCGTGTCCACGGGCAGGTCGATCAGCAGGCCCGCGGTCCGGCCGATCATGTCCGCGCCCACGCCGCGGTCCGGGAGCTCAACCAGGTGGGGCAGGTCCGGGAGCTCATCGAGGATGAGCCGGATGGCCTCGAGCGGGTCGGTGCCGGGCATGGAGCCTACGCCGGTGGCCGATTGTGGGGGCCAGGGATAAGGGTCAGAAGTCGCGGAGTCTTGCACGCTACCGAGCTTAGTGTTCGAGGCCGTGCGATCCGGCTGACCTGCCGGGACGGGCCACAGCCCAGTCGCCCACGACACGGACCCGCGGGGGCGGATGTCGTCGCATGAGCGGGCCGGCGTCCCGGGCGGCCGGGCCCCTGGCCGGCAGAAGGACGCGTCCTGCCGGTCAGATCGGTGGAGGGGCCGGAGCCGAGGTCAGTCCCTCTGGGGAGCCATGACAGTTCCGCTTACCCCGGCCTCCGGGGGCGGTGACGCCGTCTTGCCGGTACCTCTTCTCCCGTATGGATGGCCGAGGGCGAGACGGCTGTTTTGACTTGGATGGCTGATCCAGGCACCCCCAAGCAACTGTACTGCTGGACTCAGTCCTATGGATCCTGCCATCCCAGTCATCCCAACCTTTGGCACCTACATCCCCTCCAAGGAGCGCTAAACCTGGGCCATCCCATATATTCCAGTAGCTTGGACAGCAGGTCTGATTCTTTTCAGCCTAGCCCGCCCTACCGTAGGGCTGGTTGGTAGCTCTGGAGTTGCCGTGGCTGATCCCATGTACCGGCAGATCGCTGACGATCTCTGGCGGCAGATCGAGGATGGCGAGCTCCCGCCCGGTGCCCAGCTCCGGACTGAGCTGGAACTTCGCGAGAAGTACGACGCATCGCGCAACACCGTCCGCGACGCCATCAAGTGGCTAATCACTCGCGGGCTGGTCGAGACCCGACCGGGCCAGGGCACCTTCGTGGTGCAAAAGATCGTTCCCTTCATCACCACGCTGACCGGAGATCCCGAAGCCAGCGAGCAGGGGCCCTACCTCCGCAATGTGAAGGCCAAACTCCGGAGCCCCGATGCCACCCCGCCCCGGGTAGAGATCCAGGTGGCCGACCCGGACCAGCACGCAGAACTGCGCCTGGAAGCGGGGGCGGCGGTCCTGAGCAGGCACCAGCAGTACCGCATCGACGGCACTCCCTGGTCCCTGCAGACCTCGTTCTATCCCATGGACCTGGTCCAAAGCGGCGCGGTCCGCCTCATCCAGGCGGGTGACATCTCCGAAGGGACCGTGGCGTACTTGCGCGAGTCGGCCGGCATCAATCAGGTCGGCTATAGCGACACGATCTCGGTCCGAGCGCCGGACATGAACGAGACCACGTTCTTCCGGCTTCCGGACGACGGCCGGATCAGCGTACTCGAACTGCGCCGGACCGCCTACTCTGACGACGGGCGGCCGGTCAGACTGATGGTCAGCGTCTACCCCGCTGACCGCAACCAGTTCCTGGTGATCGTGGGGCGAGTTCCCGACAATGTCCGGGTCCCCGGCTCCCCCGTCCCCGGACCCGGGTCTGGGAGCGGCTGCTAGTTCCCCTAGACAGCGATCCGCGCCGCACCATGTCCCCGGATGGTGCGGCGCGGACGCCCCCACTGACAGGCCGGCCGGGTCCCCGAGTCCACCGGCCGGCCTGGTCTGCGACCGGTCAGACAGGCAGGTTTTCCCGGTAGTCAGGAGAATCGGAATCGATCTGCTGGCGAGCCCACAGGCCCGTCACCGGGCGCGCGGCCCGGGTGCTGGGGTCCGGCGCCCAGCGGTACAGCATGGTGCGCCGCCGGTCTTCCTTGCGGATGCCGATGATGACCAGGACGTAGCCGCCGGCGATGACTCCGGCGACGAAGATGACGAGTGCGGTCAGGACTATGGCCATGGTGGGTCCCCTCGACTGTGGCCTGCGGGATCGTGGTCCGCTTGGCTTGACCTGGTACCTGGCGTGGGCATGGGTGGCCTGGCCAGGCGACTGCTGTGGCTCGGCGGTGGTGGGATGCGTGGCGCGGAAGACTTGTGAGCCCCCGTTTCCGCGCGGCATAGCGGCTACATTGGCGGCGTCCCGGACCAGGGATCCGGCGTGACGTGCCCGTTGCCGGACGGTGTGGTGCCAGCGGCGGATCCGTTCGCGTCCGCACGGCTGGCGGCATAGGCCGTGGCGTAAACATCGACCAGGCTGCACCAGTTCTGGGCGGCGGCGACGGCCCCTTCGGCGTCGGAGCGCTGGACTCGTACGGCGGCCTGGTAGTCCTGCTGCGCGCGATGCCAGCGGCGCCTGGCGAGGAGCAGCGACACGGGCTCGGTGCGGGTAATGATCTCGGTGGCGATCGTGACCAGGGCGAGGATGACCAGGACCGCGAGAATGCTCAGCCAGACCGGATCCCATCCTGGCCACCTGAGGGCCGCCGGTCCCACACTGTGGAGGGCAGCCAGCAGGAGGCCCCCGGACGTTGCTCCGGCGGCGATCGCGGTCAGCCGGCCGTGCCGTTCCTCGCGGACGGCGAGCGCGGCCAGCCAGGCGCAGCCAGCCCAGGCTGCCGTGGCCGCGGCAGCTGCGGCGGTGATCATCCAGCCGATCAGGACCCCGGCGAACTCGATGCGGTCCAGCGCCACCAGCGCCGCGACCACGACAGCCATCGCGAGCGAAGCCGCCGCGACGCGCAAGGTCCGCACGTTGCGAGGGTCAAGCCGGTGCTGGAGCGCCTCGTAGCCGCGCCGGGCCGCCCTCTCCTTCGCGGCCTTCTCGGTGGCAACACTGGCGGACTGCTGGGCGAGCGTCCGCCAGTGGCCCGCCTCGGCGAGCAGGCTCTGTCCCTCCGGGTCGGCGTCCAGCACCTGGGCGACGACCTCTCGCGCGGCAGGGTCCTGGAGTTCTTTCACGTCGTGCTCCTTCTTTGTCCTACGTACATAAGGAGCGTCCTAGCCCGCGCGGCTGACACTGGTTCGCGGGCCTGGCCTATCCCGGCGTGCGGCCCACGGTGATGGCGCGTGACGGTCAGGTATCGGGCAAACGGTTCTCTTCCAGAGCAGAGCGCCTGACCGACTCAGCGCGCCCGCTGGAAGGAGCACACCGTGATCCGACGAATCGCCCGGCACAGCTGGGCCACCACGGGGGCGGCCGCGATCGTCGCGGCCACGGCCGGGTGCGGCGCGATTCTGACTGCTCCCACCGCCAACCCCGGGCCCGCAGCCCCGGGCCGGCTGACGGTACAGGCTGCGCCCTCGATGCTGGTGGTCGTGAACGGTCCGGGCGGCCCGGCCCAGATGGTCAGACAGGTCGTGACCGCGACCGCGCGGCCCCGTGAGGACCTCGCTGTTCTTGACCCGAACCAGCGGGGACGAGCCCTCATCGTGTCTACCTCACCGGCACCGGGCAGCCTGGCTGTGCCGGGCCGGCCGACGGCCCCGGGCCGCGGGGCGAGTTCCTACCAGCAGGGGCAGTACCAGCACGCTATGACCCGCTGGCAGGGACAGGTGGCGGCGGGCAGGCGGACCGTGGCCGCGCGCACGAAGGCTGCCGTCGAACGCTGGGCCCAAGCCCTGCGGCTGACGGTGCCCGCTACCGGACCGGCCGGCCAGCCGGCCGCCACGCTGCCCCGTGATTGCTCACTCGCCGCCAGCACCATCTCGGGCCTGGTCAATCAGGCCGGTTCCCGGTTTGGCGGAAGGGTGGTACTGCTGTCGGCCACGAGTCTCAGCGGCATGCCCACCACCGGTGAACTGGACGGAGACGACGTCATCGTCGTGACCTCGTACGTCCCGGCCGCGGCCGCGGCGAGTGCCGCCCAGCTCGATCTGCTGGCCGCCGGCGCTTCGTTCGCCGCCGTCCTTGGCCCGGAGGTCACCCCCGCCCAGCTTGACCGTCTGGTATCCGACTCGCTGAGCAAGCACGTGAGATCCCAGGTCGTGTCCGGCCAAGCGTTGTTCGCGAGCAACAGCGCGACCCTGGAGCCGGCCGCGGCCCGGGTCCTCGCCCCGCTCGTCAGGGACCTCCGCCGTCCTGAGGCCAACGGCGTCGTGAACGGTTTCGCCTCGACGCCCGGAGGCCGGCGTCACAACCAGGTGCTCTCGCAGGAACGTGCCGCGGCAGTGTCCGTATACCTGGAGGCGAGGGGCGTATCAAGATCATCTTTGGTCGCGGTGGGTCACGGGGCCAGCGACCTCGTTGCTCCCGGATCGTCGGGTGACAACCGCCGGGTGGTCGTGGTGATCGAGGAGCCGGTCGGCTGAGGCCGGAGGGGAGTACCTGAGTATCCCTCACAGGCCTGCGAACGGCCGGTGCGACCGGGGCGGGCCGGCGACCGGGCGGGCCGGTCAGCACCGGGCCGCCCCGGTCGTCACGTCGCTCTCTCGGCGAGGAACGGCTCCTCCGCCAGTGGAGGCTGGCTGGCCAGTTCCTTGGCCCAGCCGGACGGCGCTTCCGCGTGACTCTCCTGACCCGGATATATAGCCGCCTGGTGGACGGCCGCCAGGTACGCCCGGTCCTGGTCACCCGCAGCGGCCCACTCCTGCGCGGACCGACCCCAGAACATGGCGGAAAGCCTGGTCCACCCCGCGTCGGCCAGCCCGAACGTCTGGCGCCCCGCGGCGAGGGCGGCGTCCGCCCAGCGCATGGCCCGGCGCATGTGATGGAGCTTGGCGCTGAATACCGGCCGCCCGGCATCGTCGACGATCTCCACCCAGGCCTCTTGCGATGGCCGCCGCTTACGGATCTCCGCCCTCACCCGCGAATCGCCGAGGTCGTGGAAGGACGCCACTCCCAGCACCCGCCGCGCTGCCGGGTCCACCAGGCGGGCCCGGCAGGTGGCGAGCGCCCGCCGGTCAGCGCCGGGCGCCAGTCGCGCCTCGACGTCCAGGCGGGACCTCTCGGCCCGGACCGTCAGTTCCGCGTCAGGCCACAAGGCGTGCTCGAACAGGCCGGCCGGGACCAGCCGTGGGTCGAGCGACCAGTGCAACTGGTCGAGGTCGCCGCCCTCCCCATCCTCAGCGCTGATGTCCGGCAGGACGGGCGGCTTGGCGTGCTTGCGGGCGCCAGTGGCCGGATCCCTGGATTTCGCTGCCGCCAACACATCGCGCAGTTTGCTGGCCAGGTCCGGCTCGGCCACGGCGACCAGATCGGCGATGGCGTCCGCCGCGACGACCAGCACGCGGGAGGGTATCTCGGTGGCACCGGCCAAGGCGGAAGCCGCGCGGCGCGCTTCCGCCGTGACCCGGGCCGTGAGGCCAGCCCGGGCGGCGAGCTGGGCGGCCTCCACCGGCCACAGCGGCGAGTCCGCAACGGGACTGGTCTGTCGCGCCGCGTCCAGCCGGGCCAGCCGTGACATCGCAGCCAGGGCCCCCGGGTCTCCCCTGACCGGGATCGGATCCCCGTGCCGGCGGGCCGCCTGCCGGACCGCCCTGTCCACCCGGGACCCGAGCAGCCTCTTGAGCATGGCCACGGCTGGCTCGCCGATTACTGGTAGCCTCCCCGCCTCTCCCGCGGCCACGAAAACCCGTGACAGCTGGCCGCTCGCGCAATCGAAGATCAACTCGACGCCCTCGGCCGGGCTCAGACTCGCCCCGCCGGCCGGGCCTTCGGGCAGAGCCTCCAGCGTCACCTGGCCGATGTCCTGGTCCCAGGTCACCGTCACCACGCAGTCGTCTTTCATGGCAGCAGTCTGCCCCGCTTGACGACCAGCGGGTCGGCCAGGCGGGGGCGGGGTCAGCGCGGTCACTGCTGCGCAAACTGGGCACGAAGGACGCACCCCAGGAGGGCCACCCATTCAGGATGGGTCATCCCGGAAGGCACGGAGGAGTACAGGGACTGCCTGATCAGCTGCCGGCGCAGTACGCCCAGGTGCCGTTCGAGCTTGTCCTCGGCCCGGCGGCAGGCCGCTTCGCTGGCCTGGCTGGCCCGGCGCGCACGCCGGGCAGCGGCCTGGGCCCGGGACAGGCGCAGTGGCCGGGTCCTCGACATCACTGCAGAACCGAGGAAGACCAGTCCCGCGGAGATCGCGCTGAGCACGACGGCCTGCATGAGTGCGGCGGCGGTACTGTCTCCGGCCACCGTGACCAGGAAGGACGCGCGCAACGCCACCAGGCCGGCGTAGGCGGTCAGCGTGAGAGCGACCAGGACCGCGTACCGGCGGGAGTCCTGACGTGCCGCTTCCAGCGCCGCCATTGCCCCCACGGAGGCGGCCAGCAGGATGAGCGTCACTACCCAGCTGTCTGCGGCGTTCAGGTCGAAGGCCTGTGCGGCCCAGTTCAGCGGGATGGCGTCCAGCACTACCAGGCCGAGCACGATGACGCTGCCCAGCCAGAAGGCGAGGGTTCGGCGGCCATCCAGGTTGTGCCGGTCAATGAGGCCGGAGACCCGAGTACGGGCGTCGGCAAGGGCACGATCGGCCGCTTCCTTCCGCCTCCGCAGCTCATGCTGGTACATGGCGGCGCGGGTCGCTTCCTCATGTTCCTCGGCTGCGGCCCGGTCTTCGCGGAGCCACTCGGTCAGGCCGGCCGCGGCCAGGTGCTCGGGGTCGGGGCGATCTGGCACGGCAGGAGTTGCCGGCGCGGTGACAGTCACCTCTGCCTCCTCTCGGAGCAATCTCTGGAAGGAAAGAGGTTCGTCGGCCAGAAACCTGACAGCCGCCCCAGACCCTTGGCGGTCGATGTCCCGGCTCGGGCAATCCCTTTGCGCGTCTGCCTGCGCGCCTGCCTGCTCATCATGTAGCGTCTTGTCACGTTGAAGCCAGCCAGTGGTGTCATTCCAATGACTAGCACCTTAACCCGCCAGGTGCGCTCAAACCGGAGAGACGTGTCGTTGGGATTGAGGCGAAGGCACGAGGCCGAGGCCCGTCCTACCGGGCGGACACTCAGAAGCCTGAATTCGACGGCTGCGGACAAAGAGGTGTCACAGATCGTGACTGGGCCGTTGTACCGCCAGATAGCGGAAGAGCTGCGCCGCGAGATCGAGTCCGGTGAACTGAGGCCGGGAGGCCAGCTACCCACGGAGGACGAGCTCATGGTGGCGCATCACGCATCACGCAACACGGTGCGAGGCGCCATCAGGGAGCTCACGATCCGGGGACTGGTGAACACCCTGCACGGCAAGGGATCGTTCGTGGCCGAGCAAGCGAATCCCATCGTGACGACGCTCACTACGGATCCCGCGTCAGGAAGAGGCGGTGGCGAGGGCCTCGTCTACACCGCCGAAGTAGCCGCCAGTGGGCGTACAGCGACTACAAGCGGTCTGCGGGTAGAGCTTCAGCGGGCCATGGGGGAAGTGGCCGAATCACTGCGGATCCCGGTGGGAAGCGGTGTGATCAACCGCCACGAGCAACGCTTCGTAGACGGGCGCCCCTGGTCACTGCAGACTTCGTTCTATCCACGATCGCTGGTGGAAAGGGCTCCCCGGCTCCTGGATCCTGAGGCTCTCGAAGAAGGGACCGTTGCTTACTTGCGCCAGTGCGGTATCGAGCAAGCAGGCTATCGGGACGCTGTCGAGGTCAGGAGCCCGGATCCAACGGAGACGAAGTTCTTCGATCTACCGGCCGACGGGCGCATCCAGGTCATAGAGATCTTCCGGGTGGCCTTCGATCAGGATCAGAATCGTGTGCGCCTGACAGTAACGGTGTACCGAGCGGACAGAAACCGGTTCATCATCAATATCGGAAATGTTCCCGTCAGCGAAAGCCTGTTGGCAGCGAATCTTACTTACAGCGAGTAAAGCATCTTTGCCGCTGTATTGAGTTTTGCGGGAGGCCGCTCACCATGAATTCCGGCTTGCGAAATTTTGGCAGCCACTTCGCACCTTCTACCGGAGTGGCGAACGCCCCGGAGCCACCCCAGGGAAGGGGCCGCTCGGCCTGGTTGCTTTTGCGTCAGCGAGCTTTCGCCCTCTACTTCGCCGGCTGCCTCATCTCGAATATAGGAACATGGCTGCAGAGTACTGCCCAGATTCTCATCGCCTACCAGGTCACTCATTCAGTTTTCGCAGTTGGCCTGGTGACCTCAGCCCAATTCGCTGGAATGATTCTGGTCAGCCCATGGGCTGCCGTGCTGGCGAACCGGATTGGAACGAAGCCTGTCCTGATCGGCGCGCAGGCCACGTCCGCCTTCATCGCGCTAGGGATGGCGTGGCGTTACCAAAGCGGATTGCTCGGGATCCACACTTTGCTGATCGGTGCCTTGGCGCTCGGCTTCGTCTATGCCCTGGCCCTTCCGGTGCAGACAGCCCTCGTCCCTGCACTGGTCGATGACAGAGATACCTCGCACGCCGTGAAGTTGAACTCGGTTGCGTATAACGCCGGCCGGGCGCTGGCACCCGCATTGTGCGTTCCACTGATCGCCCTCACCGGGCCCGATTTTATCTTCGCCCTCAACGCGATATCTTTCACAATCTTCGGTCTCTGCCTGGCCAGAATTCGTGGCCGCCTCACAACTTACACCCACGGCAAGGAATTCCGGGGTATCCCGGGCGACCATCAGCCGAATCGTCGTGCTCATGCGTCGGACGGCCTCCATACTGCACTGTGGCACCCCCGGATTCTGCTCCTACTGGCCATAGTGGCGGCGGTCACGCTCGCCGACGATCCGATACTGGTGCTAAGCCCAGCACTGGCGCACGCGAAATTGCATATCTCTGGCGAGTGGGCTGGATATTTTATCGCTGCGCTGGGCTGGGGGTCTGTTATCGGATCATTGCCCCCTACTTCTGGCAGGGCGGCCGATGTTCGGCAATCGTCTCGCCGAGCCACGTTGAGCCTACTTGTTCTCGGCATATCCGTCATCATCTTTGCAATGGGATTCTCGCCCGAGGCCAGCCTTCTAGCAGCGGTTACGGCAGGGGCGGCTGCGTTGTTCACCGGGGCAGCTGCCCAGACTGCCCTGCTCAGGCACCATCGGGATATGGCCATTGCCGCCAGGTCCAGCGTGGTCAGCGTAGCCGCGCTCTGGGCGATCGCCTGGGCTGGAACGAAGCCATTTGCCTCGCTGCTGGACGGCTGGCTTGCGGTACATATCGGTATCGTTCCCACTAGCATCGCGCTAGTTCTCCCGGCCGTAATAATTGCTCTTACGGAGATCTTCCTGCCATCCATCTTCAGGCAGCGAATCCGAACCTTGGCCGCTAAATGCTCTTTGCGGTTGGTCCGCACGCTTGACCGATGAGGAAGAACCTGGAACCGAGCTCGGTGGCAGCGGCAAGCCGAGCTGCTTCCGCAGCCCTTAGGATGCGAGTTGGTCTCGGGTGAGGATGGACTGGAACAGGGCTTGCACGTCGTGGCGAGCCCGGCTGAGCCGTTGATCGACGGCCGCTCGGGCCAGGCCCGGCTCATCGCACCACGCAGGGTAGGCGGCCTTCAAGATTGCGTTCCAATCGGCGGTGGTCACGTAACCGTCGAGGAGAAGTTCAAAGATCGCTTTCGCGGCAGACGCTACGGCGTTCCGGTACCGGCGAGGATCCTCAGATCGCGCGGGCACCAGATCCAGCAACTGGTTGCGGGTGCGTTCACGCTCAAACCGGTTCAGCACTGTCTCGGCAAGCACCCGCAGGTGTGCCTCATCCTCCACGGAGGCGGACACAGGGGCAGCGGCGGGAGAGGTACGAACCTGGGCCTGATCGGAGATCAGACCGATGTCACCCCCAACGGGGATGGCCGTAGGACGGCCGAGCTGGTGGTCGATCTCGCGGATGAGCGACACGTAGAAGAAGCCGGCCAAGTTCTCGATCGCCTCGAGGCTCTTCCGCCCGGCGATCGCACGTACGGTCTCCTGCAGCGCATCTTCGGCAAGCTCATGGCTGCCGGCCCGCCGCACGGCCCGCCGATACATCTCCTGGTCAGCGGCTATATCTGCGAGATCGTCATAGATATCCATCGCTCCCCCTGGGTTGGGCGGCTGGGCCAGCAACACCCTGCGGCGCCGGTCGGCTGGGACCTGAATTCCCGCCCTGGCCGCGAGAGACGGGCCAGGTTCGCTAGTTCGGCTGTGGGGATGACAGCGGTGCCGTAAGATCCGACACGCCGCACAAGGGGGGTGGTAAGCATCGGTCCTCTTGATCCTCTAGTCTGGTGTGTACCTACAGTTGGTTGCTTCCCGAGGATCGCATGTCGATAACGTCAAGGCAACAGTATTTAGCCAACTGTTCCGCTCTGGCTTACTGTAGGTACAGTCTGGGCAGCACCCCTGGTTGTGGTGCTACTCAAAGTGATTACTGAGTCTCAGGAGACTCACTTGGCCGAGCCGAAGTACCGAGAGATCGCCGCCGACCTGGAGAGCAAGATCAGATCCGGGGAGTTGGCGGCTGGAGAGCGCCTGCCGTCCGACGCGGACCTGGGGGACATGTATGACGCGTCGCGCAACACGGTCCGGCAGGCGATCTCGTTCTTGCTCACCCGGGGGGTCGTGGAGAAGGAGTCCAGCGGCGCCACGCTGGCGCGGAAGGAGATCGACCCCTACAGGACGGTCGTAAGCGCGGAGACCGGGTTCGGAGGTTTCGAAGGTGCGGCCTATGCCTCAGACGTGCAGGCCAGCAACCGGACACCGAAGGTCACCACGCCTCGCGTCGAGATCCAGGAAGCCTCCGGGGACATCGCTGCCGCACTCCGCCTCAGCCAGGGGGAGAGCATGGTCATCCGGCACCAAGAGCGTTTCATTGATGACAATCTGTGGTCTATGCAGACGAGTTACTACCCGATGACCTTTGTGGAACGAGGCGCGACCAAGCTCCTGGCTGTCCAGGATATTGAGCAAGGCACTCGCCAGTATCTGGACAAGACGATAGGTGTCAAAGAGATCGGCTCGGATGACACGATGACAGTCCGCGCGCCAACCCCCGGCGAGGCTGCCGCCTTCCGACTCCCGGAGGATGGGCGGATCGCCGTGTTTGAAACCCGTCAGACTGGCATCGACCCCACGGGCAAACCAGTCCGAGTAACCATTACGATCTACCCATCAGACCGCAACATGTTTTCGATGAAGACCGGGGCCTTGGCAGAGCACCTGGCCCCGAAGGGAAGCAGTCAGACGGAACGAGGAGACCTGCGCACATAGAGCGCGCTCCATGAAGCTTTAAGACCGGATCGCCTCAAGATCCTGGTTATCCGAAATGCGGCCCGGCGTGGGTCGTGACCTGCGAGGAAGCCTTAAATAGGAGGTGTTGACATGGTAAAGAAGCACGGTCGGCCTTCTCGGCAGTACCGTTATGAGCACTATGACCCATGCTTCTAGGAGCAGTGCACAGCGCCTACTGAGCCCACCGTGCGAGATGCGGGGACACTAAGCCGGGGTTGTGCGCCGTCGGCGCTTGACACTTAACCAGGCCCAAGCGCCGACAGCACCCGACAACCTACAGCACAGAACGACAGTTGTACGCTAATTGACAGCTGACACCCTTAGTGATCATCGCACTTCGTATGGTTAGTGTTAATAAGAGGTTTCGCTCACTGGCCTCCGAAGTTAAATGCTTGGAGCTTGTACCCTTTCGCTGACGTCTGTCACTTAAAGTAGACGCTTGATTGCTTCGGGCTCTCCCCGGGCGTGTGCGGTTAAGCTAAGGAGAGCCATCACCGCGCGCCGTCTCGTCAGTATCGTTACGAGTACTACGACCGTCGAGGCACCTTGGGCTTTCAGTTCGGTGATTAGGGCCGGACCTGGTCGCCGTCCCACTAGAGGTGGGCAACCCCTCCAGTAGGACGTCCTGCTTTCACGACCGGGCCGGCTAACGGTGCGATCGTGGTCCAGGGACGTCGCCGAGGGGTGTCGGACCGGGGCGCAGCGGGTACTTTCGGTTGAAGTTATGGCGATGGTCGGTGGCGTGCGCGGTGGTCTGGGCCCCTGCCGGGGCGCAGGCTCTCTGGCCCAATGCCGGGGCACAGGCCAGGGGTCTGGATGCTGGATCTGCGTCGCGACCCGGGCGACCGGCGCGGCGAGTCACAGCCACAGCGCTTCATGACGCGGCCCGGGCAGCGCGCCGCCGGGGCGGCTACCGGAGCGCAAGACCACGCCCCCTCCCCAGCGCAGAACGGTGCCCCCACGCCAGCGGAGAACCACGCTCCCCGGCCCGCAGAGCGTGCACCGACGCCTCCCCAGATGCGGGCGTCAGAGCCTGGTGACCGCACGACGCCTCAGCCGGCCCGGCCGCGCCGCCCCGGGCGCCGCACCCGCTGGGCCATCTGGCTGGCCGCCGCCCTGGTCACCGCCGCCGTCTCTATCGGTGTGGCCCTAAAGGTCACCCCCCTGCAAACCGTCACGGTCGCGGGCCAGGTCATCAAGGTCGGCACCACCGCGCCGGCGCTAAGCTTCTCCGGCCCGGGCGAAATTGACCTGTTCGGCCAGAGCCTGCCCACCCACATCCAGTTCCTCGGCCCCGTCCGGCCCCGGCTCCAGCTGACCCAGATAACGATCAACAGCGAGCTCACCAACTTCGTCCAGGGCGCGGGCCCGGCGGGTGCCGAGCGGATCCTGGGTGACCGGCTGGCCAGCGGCTG
>Ga0208480_1000535_pt1 | contig 14516 bp, 13 predicted proteins | sample NGESurshal092012_4_FD_184485 | JGI IMG/M metagenome (GOLD analysis project Ga0208480, IMG submission 184485) | Arctic peat soil microbial communities from Barrow, Alaska - NGEE Surface sample F53-1 shallow-092012 (SPAdes) | ecosystem: Environmental > Terrestrial > Soil > Wetlands > Peat ... | reverse complement strand
CCGCCAGCGGGCGGAGACCACTCCGGCGTTCCGATGATCGGCGCCGGCCGGGCCGAGACCCCGCCACAGCGTGGCCGGCCCGTGCGCCTGGAATGCCCCTGCCGGGGGGTCGTCGTCGCGGATGCCCGACAGCGTCACCGCCTCGATCAGACGGGCCTCTCCCGCGACGACCTCCGAGCGCAGCAGCCAGGCCGGCTCGGTCGCGAGCGTCTCGTCGACGAGGGGTCGGCCGTCGAGTGTGATCTGAGTTCGCGAGCGGACCCGGCCCGGCTCCTCCCCGTGGCGTCCGAGCACGATCGCCTCGCCCGTCAGTGCCCGGGCGCTACCGGCCAGCTCGAGGCGCACGCCCTTGTCGAGGGCGCAGCCGGCCGACGCGATCAGCGGCGCGGCCAGCCAGACCAGGCAGGCTCCGTCGGCCAGCGAGACCCCGACGTCGAGTGAGGCCGGCGGGCCGCCGCGAACGTTGTTGGCGATCGTCGCCCCCAGCTCGACGATCTCGAGGCCGGCGCCCGGACCCAGGTCGATCCGCACGCGGACGTCGTCGCCGGTCAACAGCGACGCCCGGCTCTGGACGAGGACGACGCGCGCGACCCGGCCTTCCGAGGCGAGGATCCGCGGCTGCCACGGTTCGGTCCCGCTCAGCTCGGCGATCATCGTCCGGCCGTCACGCAGCTCGGCCCGGATCGCCAGGCCGGCGCCGGTTTCAGTGAACGTGGGCGTGGGGGGCAGGCGGGCCGGGATCGGCACTGACAAGCGTCCCGGCCCGCCAGGCCTCGAGCGCCCCGCGGACCCAGCCGCAGAGCGCCTCGACCGAGACCGGATCGCGCAGGCTGACAGCAAGCGTCGGCCGCTCGCCCCGCCGCTGCGCCGCGTCGCTCAGCATCAGCCCGACATCGGCTCCGACGTACGGCGCGAGGTCGACCTTGTTGATCACCAGCAGGTCAGACCGCGCGACGCCCGGACCGCCCTTGCGCGGGACGTCGTCCCCGCCCGCGCAGTCGAGCACGAAGATCTGCGTGTCGGCCAGCGCCGGGCTGAAGCACGCCGTCAGGTTGTCGCCGCCACTCTCGACGAAGACCACGTCCAGCGGCCCCTCCGCCAGTTCGAGCTCCTCGACCGCCAACAGGTTCATCGAGATGTCGTCGCGGATCGCCGTGTGCGGGCAGCAGCCCGTCTGGACGGCCTCGATCCGGCCGACCGGGAGGACGCCCTGCTCGCGCAGGAAGTCGGCATCCTCGGTCGTGTAGATGTCGTTCGTCACCACACCCAGCTCCAGCTCGCCCGCCAGCGCCCGGCAGAACGCCGCGATCAGCGAGCTCTTGCCCGTCCCGACCGGACCGCCTACACCGATCCGCAGCGCCCTGATCCGGTCAGCTCGCAAAGAGCCTCCCCCGGCTCGCGTGGTGACGCTCGGCCCGCCCGTCGAGCAGTGGCGTCGACGTGCTCGGCAGGGCCTCAAGCTCCGTTCGCGAAGCCTCCTCGGCGAGTTGCTCGATCTCCCCGGCCAGCCCGGCGACCCACCCGGATGCCCGCGCCCCGTCGAGCGCGACGAGCTTGACCGCCGCCGCCGCGACGCCGGCGACATCCTCGTAGAGGGCGATCCGCGCCGCCTGGCGCGGCTCGATCCCCGCCGCCCGCGCGACCGCGCCCAGCGCAACCGACCGCGGCGTCGTCACGCTGCCACCCGCGTAGGCCGCCAGCAGGACGTCCTCAGGCCAGAGCATCCGTCCCGTCCGCAGCAGCCCCAGGCCAAGCCGACGATCGGCCGCCCGCAGCGCCGCGACCGGCGTCCGCGCCGCCGCCTCGCCGTCGAGCTCGAGCAGCCCGTCCAGCGCCTGACACCCGCACGCCAGCGCCGCCAGCCCGGCCGCGACACGGCCCAGCGTGTGCAGGCGCGCCCGCGCGAACGCCGGGATCTCGTCGACCGCGAGGCCGTCCCCGATCGCCGCCTCCAGCCCGCCCGAGTGCGCGTACCCGCCGCTCGGCGTCCGCCCGTCGGCCAGCAGCAACTCCAGCACCGCCGCGCTCACCCGGAGCGCCCCGGCCGGCCCGTCGACGACGTCCGCGCGCGCATCTCAGAACAGGGAGTAGCGCTGCGCCAGCGGCAGCGACTGCGCCGGCTTCGGTGTCACAGGCTCGCCGTCGACCGAGACGACGAACGTCTCCGGGTCGACCCGGATCTCCGGGAGGGCGTCGTTGTTGGGCATGTCGAGCTTGGTCACCGCACGCGTGTCCGCTACCCCCAGCAGCCGCCGGTCGAGTCCGAGGCGCTCCTCCAAACCGTCGGCCAGGGCGGCCGGCGAGACGAACGAGTAGGCCAGATGCGAGGCCGCCGACGGCGCCGCGCCGAACATCGGCCGGCCGAGTACCGGCTGGGGCGTAGGGATCGATGCGTTCGCGTCACCGATCGGTGCCCAGACGACACAACCTGACTTGATGACCAGACGTGGGCGCATGCCGAAGAAGGCCGGGTCCCACAGCGTCAGATCCGCGAGCTTGCCGACCTCGACCGACCCCAGCTCGTCGCCCAGGCCGTGGGCGAGCGCCGGACAGATCGTGTACTTGGCGACGTAGCGCCTGGCCCGCGTGTTGTCCGCGTCGCCGTCGCCCGACAGCGGCCCGTAGCGCTCCTTGCAGGCATGGGCGGTCTGCCAGGTGCGGATGATCGTCTCCCCGGCCCGGCCCATCGCCTGCGCGTCGGAGCCGATGATCGAGATCGCCCCGATGTCGTGGAGGAGGTCCTCGGCCGCCATCGTGCTCGCCCGGATCCGGCTCTCGGCGAAGGCCAGGTCCTCGGGCACCTTCGGGTTGAGGTGGTGACAGACGATCAGCATGTCGAGGTGCTCGGCCACCGTGTTGATCGAGTGCGGCCGTGTCGGGTTGGTCGACGACGGCAGCACGTTGGGCTGGCCCGCGATCGCGATGATGTCCGGCGCGTGGCCGCCACCCGCGCCCTCGGTGTGGAAGCTGTGGATCGACCGGCCGGCGATCGCCGCGACCGTCGACTCGAGGAAGCCGGCCTCGTTGAGCGTGTCGGTGTGGATCGCCGCCTGCACGCCCCACCGCTCGGCCGCCCGCAGGCACGCGTCGATCGCCGCCGGCGTCGACCCCCAGTCCTCGTGGAGCTTGAAGCCGCCCGCCCCGGCCAGCGCCTGCTCGGCCAGACCATCCGCGGAGACCGTATTGCCCTTCCCCAGCAGCACGATGTTGAGAGGTTGGCCGTCGAGAGCACGGTGCATCATGGCCAGGCTCGGCGGACTCGGCGTGCACGTGGTCGCGCGCGTCCCCTCGGTCGGGCCCGTTCCTCCCCCGATCAGCGTCGTGATCCCGCTCGCCAGGGCCTCGGTCACGAGTGACGGCGTGATGAAGTGCACGTGGCAGTCGACCCCGCCGGCCGTCAGGATCCGCCCCTCCCCGGCGATCACGTCCGTCGTCGGCCCGATCCGCAGCGCCGGGTGGATACCGTCCATGATGTCCGGGTTGCCCGCCTTGCCGAGGGCGACGATCCGCCCATCGCGGATCCCGACGTCGGTCTTGACCACGCCCCAATGGTCGAGCACGACGACGTTGGTGATCACCGTTTCCGGGGCTCCGGCAGCGTGTGTCGTCGAGCCCTGGGCCATCGACTCGCGAATCGTCTTGCCCCCGCCGAAGACCGCCTCGTCGCCGTAGCCGCAGCGGTCCTCCTCGACCTCGAGCCAGAGGTTCGTGTCGGCCAGGCGAACGCGGTCGCCGACGGTCGGCCCGTAGAGGGCCGCGTAGCGCGCTCTGCTGATCTCGCTCATTCACCCTCCTTCTCATCCGACCGAACTTGGAGTCCCGGGACAACGCCCGCTCCGCCGAGCGCGACCAGCGGGACCTCGCGCGGCAGACCCGGCTCGAAGCGCATCGACGTCCCGGCCGGAATGTCGAGACGGAACCCGTCGGCCGCGGCGCGGTCGAACTCGAGCGCGGCGTTGACCGCGCTGAAGTGGAAGTGCGAGCCGATCTGGACCGGCCGGTCACCCGTGTTGACAACGCTCAGGGTCACGCGCTCGCGGCCGGGCGCGAGCTCGATCGACCCGGGCGCCGCCCGGAGCTCGCCGGGGATCACGGGACCGGCTGGTGGATCGTCACGAGCTTGCGCCCGTCCGGGAAGGTCGCCTCGACCGCGACCTCGTCGAGCATCTCCGGGACGCCCTCCATCAGCTCCTCCCGCCGCAGGACCGATCGCCCCTCGCTCATCAGCTGCGCGACGGTCGCCCCCTCCCGAGCCCGCTCGATCACCCAGCAGGAGAGGATCGCGACCGACTCGGGGTAGTTGAGCACGACACCTCGCTCCCGCCTGTCCCGGGCGACCATCCCGGCGACCGACAGCAGCAGCTTCTCGGTATCCGAGGGCGTCAGATGCACGTCGGGCGCAACTCTAGTGACCGAGCTGCCACGGGCGGCTCGCATGCCTGGCGTGGCCCGCCGGCGACGGGACCCCACCGTGCATGTGTCGCCCCGGCGGCGGTGCGCCGACCCGCGGGATGCCCTGCTCGGCCTGGTCGATCCGCCTGCGGGTGGCCGGCCCGGCCCCGTCGAGCTGGCGGGCCCGCCGCGGGCCGCGGCCCCCCGGCGCGGAGAACACCCGTGCGCTCTCGAGACCGCACGACCCACACGCGACCGGCGCCGCCGAGGCGAGCAGGCCCGGCGCGGCGCGCTCGAACGGGCCGCAGGCCGGGCAGCTGTACTCGTAGGCGGGCATCAGTGGGGAAGAATGTCGCGGTCGAAGATCGACAGTGGGATGCCGAGGCTCACAGCGCAGTTCGGGATGTCGACGATCCCGCCGATCCGTCCTTCGACCGGCGCCGCCCCGAGCAGGAGGTAGGCCTGCTCGCCGGTGTAGCCCATCGCCCGCTTGAGGTACTCGATCGCGTTCAACGCCGCCCGCCGGTAGGCGACCGTCGCGTCCATGTAGTAGTTCCTGCCGTCCTCGACGCAGATCCCCTCGAACATCAGGTACTCCGAGTAGTGCGGCTCGACCGGTCCCGGCTTGAAGATCGGGTTGCCGTGGGGGTTGGCGGCCGCCAGCCCGTACGTCTCGACGCCGCCCTTGATCAGGTCGAAGCCGAGGTCGATGAAGCCCGGCATCTCGATCGCCCCGCAGAACGTGATCTCCCCGTCTCCCTGGGAGAAGTGGAGATCTCCGATCGAGAACAGCGCGCCGTCGACGTAGACGGGGAAGTAGATCCGCGTGCCCTTCGAGAGGTTCTTGATGTCGCAGTTGCCGCCGTGGTCGCGCGGCGGCACCGTGCGGGCGGCCTCCTTCGCGACGCGCGTGTACTCCGCGCCGGTCAACGATCCGAGCAGGGCGTCCTTCTCCAGCGGCAGCAGCGCGAGCGGCGGGTCCTGGACGGTGTCGCCCATCGGCTCGCCGGTCACCCGCGACGGGTTGCGGGCGATCAGGTCGGCCTCGCGGCGGTTCCACTCGGCCAGCAGGTCGTGCGACGGGGCGCAGCCGAGCAGGCCCGGGTGCGAGAGCCCGGCGAAGCGGACGCCGGGAAGGTGGCGCGAGGAGCAGAAGATCCCCTCGATGTCCCAGATCGCCTTCGCCGACTCGGGGTAGTAGTCGGTCAGGAAGCCGCCGCCGTTGCCCTTGGCGAAGAGGCCCGTGTAGCCCCACTCATGCTCGGGAAACGGCCCCATGTCGAGGATGTCGACGATCAGGATGTCACCTGGCTCGGCGCCCTTGACGTGGAACGGCCCGCTCAGCATGTGCGTCTTGTCGAGGTTCACTCCCGCGACATCGGCCGGCGAATCCGTGTTGTGGATCTGCTCGTCGGTCCAGTCCTTGCACTCGATCCGGTAGCTCCCGCCCGGCTCGATGCTCGCGACCGCCGGAATGTCCGGATGCCACCGGTTGTGTCCGGCCACGGCCTGGTCGGCCATCGGGACGCTGAGGTCGCGATCGATCTTGAAGATCACCTCGGGCATGTCACTCACCCCTCCTTCGGTTGCGGATGGTGTGACGGACGTCGGCGGCCCGGCCGACGCCCGTCACGCTTGTTCTCGCCGTGAACCCCCGGGCCGGGGCGGGGTCTGTGAGATGCCCTTACACGGCGACCGCTTCAGCTGGCTCGGGAGCCGTAACGCCCGGCTGGCCGGGCGCCTTGCACACGTTGTGGCAGGACTTCTCCAGCGTGCAGCAGAGCGAGCAGATCGCGCCCTGATGGAACGGACATGTCGACATGTCGGGCGTCTCGTAGGCCTCACCGCAGACGACACACGTGATCTCCGTCGTGTCCTGCGCCGCGAGGTCGCCGCCGAGGACGTCGGTCCGGGCGATGTAGTACTTGCCCTTCGTCGCGTAGGCGATCACGGGCGAGAGGACCATCGCGATGCCGATCGCCAGGAACGGCGAGTACGCCGAAAGCACGTTGCCGAACGCGTGGTAGAAGGCGAGGATCGAGATCACCGACGCGACCGCCATCGACCCGAAGCCGACCGGGTTGATCGTGTACAGGTGCGCCCGCTTGAACTCGATGTACGACGGGCTGAGCTTCAGCGGCTTGTTGATCACAAGGTCGGCGACGACCGCGCCGATCCAGGCGATCGCGACGTTCGAGTAGAAGCCGAGCACCGTGTTGAGGAAGCTGAACACGCCGACCTCCATCAGCGTCAGGGCGATCCCGACGTTGAAGAAGACCCAGACGACCCGACCCGGATGCCAGTGGAGGATCCGCGAGAAGAAGTTCGACCACGACAGCGAGCCCGAGTACGCGTTGGTGACGTTGATCTTGACCTGCGAGAGCAGCACGAAGAAGACCGCCACGCCGAGCACGACGCCGCTCGGCAGGAACGAGTTGAAGCCGCCGATGTACTGCTGGATCGGCTCGTCAGCCTTGACCAGTCCGACCTTGCCGGCGACGTAGAAGGCGAGGAACGCTCCGCCGAGCTGCTTGAACGCGCCGAGCACGACCCAGCCCGGCCCGGCAGCGATCACTGCGGTCCACCACTTCCTGGCGTTCGCCGGCGTCTTGGCCGGCATGAAGCGCAGGTAGTCGACCTGCTCGCCGATCTGCGCGATCAGCGACAGGGCGATGCCGGCGCCGAGGCCCATCGAGATCCCGTCGAAGCCCGAGCTCTTCGCGTTGCCCTTGAAGTGCGTCCAGTGGGCGAAGGCGTTCGGGTCCTTGAAGAGGATCGCGACGAACGGCGCGAACAGCAGGATCAGCCAGATCGGCTGGGTCCAGACCTGGAGCTTGGAGAGCAGCGTCATCCCGAAGCAGACCAGCGGAATGATCACCAGCGCGCCGAGCAGGTAGCCGAGCCACAGCGGGATGCCGATCCCCGCCTGCAGCGCCTGGGCCATGATCGACCCCTCGAGCGCGAAGAAGATGAACGTGAAGCTCGCGTAGATCACCGACGTGATCGTCGAGCCCAGGTACCCGAAGCCGGCGCCCCGCGTGAGCAGGTCCATGTCGATCGAGTACTTCGCCGAGTAGTAGGCGATCGGGACCGACGTCAGGAAGATCACGGTCGCCGCGAGGAGGACGGCGATCAGCGCGTTCGTGAAGCCGTAGGTGATCGCGATCGACGCGCCGATCGCGAAGTCGGCGAGGTAGGCGATCCCACCGAGCGCCGCCGACGCGACGACGAACTCGCTCCACGTCCGGAACTTCGACGGCGCGTAGCGAAGCGAGTAGTCCTCGAGGATCTCGTTCTCGACGAGCCCGGCGAACTTCCGGCGAAACGACGAACCACCACTGGGCGCGGGCGCGGTTGACATACGCAATCCTCCTGGTCGGGCCGGGGCGCCGCCGGGTCCCCCGCCAGCGCGATGCACACGACAAGTGTGTGCACGGAGGTCGGCTCGCGCTACCGACCGACGGTCCGATAAAACGGTCTAGCGATCCGACCGCGAGGAGGTTTGGTGAAGCTAGGCGCGGCGGGCGCGCGGAGGCGCCGGGGCGTCAGCGGCGGCGGCTGCGCCGGGCTGCGACTTGGCCGGCCGAGGAATCGGCGGGCGGCGAGCGGCCTCGGCGTGGGCGACGAGACGGGCCTGCTCGAGGTCGGCGACCTGCTTGGCGAACGCTCGCACGGCGGCCCAGCCGCGGGCGCGCGGCTCGAGCTCCCACTCGCCGCGGACGGCGTCGCGGATCTCGCGGCGGCGTTGGCGGGCTGCCCGGCGTCGGGTCAGCCAACTTGTGGGCGGGGCCGGTGAGTCGACCGAGGGGGCGTGGTCTGCCATCTGGGTTAAGCGTACTGGACCGCTGGTCCATGCTCGCCGGATCGTTGTCGACCATTCGTCGAGTCCGGCAGGGGGCTGCCGAACAGGAGCGGCGAGGCGTGCTGTGAGAGGTGCTCAGCTGGCCGCTCGCCGAACACGGCGGACGCGAACGCCTCGCGCCCTGACCGCTGCGCGGCTCGTGCGATTACCCCCGCCCAACAAGACCGAGCTGGCGGCGCGAGTCGCGACCGCCGCGTCGCCCGCAGTCGAGGGGGGGCGGCGAGGACACGCAGGCCCTCAGCAAGGGGCCGCTCGGCGCCGAGGCGCTCGAGTTCGCGGCGTACTCGCGCCGGATGCGATCCCAAAGACACTCTTCGGGTCGGCGATCGGGCGAGCGTTGCGGGCAGCGATCCCTACGCGCCCGGCGGGCATCGGTCGATCGTTAGCAAGTCGAGGTCGCCGGTGACGTTCGCATCGGCGCCGCTGGCGGTGGCGAGCGCGACGAGATAGTCATCGCGGTGGTCGCGACACACCGCTGCGTGGACCCGGCGGATCGCTCAGCAGCGTTGTCTGGGCGGCGAGATCGGTGATGAACCGCAGCGCCTCGTCGGCGGAGAGGTATTTCTGGAGGCGTGGGCGGGCGAGTACGCTCGCGATCTCTTGCAGGAGGAGCGGCGAGGTGATCAGCTCGACGCGGCCGTCGAGCGCTGCGTCGAGCGTGAGCACGGATGGCGCCTGTGGTGAGCGGGCCAGCGCCGCGGAGATCAGCACGTTCGCGTCAGCGACGACGCGGAGCATCAAGCGGCGGCGTTTCGCTCCGACCGCGCGGCGTGCAGTTCTTCGCGAACAAGGGCGAGCGCCGCGTCCTCGTCGAGATCGCTCCGTTCACGGATCCGCGCCACCAGCGAGCGCAGATCGTAGGCGCGAATCGCGCGGTCGACGATCTCTGCCTCGCTGAGTGCGCTTCGGCGGCGTGCGCTCGCAGGATCGACGCGACGTCCGCGTCGAGATCGAAGCTGAGGTGTTGCCGGGCGGCCACCCGGCAAGGCTACCGCCCCCGCGACGGCACCACCGCGTCCGAGGTCATGCGCGAAGCCCTCCGCGGCTTCCCAAGCGCCGCCTGACACGCGCCCGACCGTGTTTAGCGCGATCGACCGAGCCGCGTTTGCTCCATGGCTGTATGGCCTCCTCGATCACGGCGAGCGCCTCCTCACGACGCCCCAGCCCGCTCAGCATCGCCGACTGGTTGCTGAGCGACGCGAGCGGCCCGCGGCGGCGCACCGAGCGCCGACGACGCCGTGCTCGGCCCGCCCCGTACCTCGCACCGCCCGACGACTCCCGCGACGACGTGCCGTTTGCCACATACACAGACACATGCAGCAAAGCAGGCGGCCGGACGGGGCTCGAGCTTCCGCGGGGCCTCCCGGGCTCAGCCGCAGGTCGGCGCTTTGGGATTACGCGCTGTCGATGCGAACGCGTGTGCCGCGAGTGTGTAGCTGCCGAGTACGGTCGTGGCCTTGCCGAATTGGCCGGCGCGGCCGAGGATCTGGACCTTGTAGCGCGAGCCGGGCTTGACGATGCCGACGGCGTTGATGATCGTCGAGCGAATGCAGTTGCTCGGCGCGGCGGCACCGAAGCTGCGTCCGAGCAGGCCGCGAACCTCGGTCACGACCTGCAGCGCGGCGTGCAGGTGGGGGCTGGTCCTGAATGTCACCCAGGCCGAGTTGTAGCCGGTGCCCGTGCCGGGCGGAGCTTGGACGTACAACGTCGGTGTCCCGACGATCCGGATCTGCGCGATCGGGATGGTCCCGGTGGCGGCGAGGGACGTGCCGAGCGAGGCGAACGACGCCGCGGCGACGATCACGGCCAGCGCCGCGCCGCGTCGCAACAGACGGCTGCGATCGACGGCGGCCCGCGGCCCGCGTCGTTTGCCGGTACGGCGCGGCTTTGGCACGACCATGGCTATCGGCCTCCCGGGTTTGCGATTCACCCGCAGGGCGATCTGTTGATCTGAACGATCGCGCGCTGGCGCACCCAGCATTACACCCACGACCCAAGGCTTGTGTGACGACCGTCACACAAGCCAAGTTGATGTCCTCGTTTGGCACGGCTCGACTGACTCAGCCGCCGAGCACCGACAACGCGGCAGCGGCCGCGACGAACGCCCGCCAGCCCCCCCACTCCGTGATGTCCCGCGACGCTCCGACGACCCGCGAGTCGCAGACGAAGCCCGAGACCGTCGTCCCGTCGGCCAGCTCGACCGCACCGATCGAGAGGGGTTGGCTGACGCCGCCGATCAGGCGGCCGAGTCCGGCGTGGCCGATGCGCCAGACCTCCAGCTCGATCGACTCGCCGTCGTCGGCCTGCGTTCGAACGAGGCCCGGCTTCGGCGGGACCGTTCCGGCCAGGGCGTACAGCCGGTAGACGGGGGCCGTGCGGGTCGCCTCGACGAGCGTCGCCCCGAGGTCAGTCAGCTGGTGATTGAGCGGCAGGCCGCTGAGGTGGGCGCCGACGACTGCGAGCAGGGTGTCCTCGTGCCCGTCCGTGGCGGGCGGCGCGGCAGTGACCGGCGGCTCGCCCAGCCAGCTCGCCGCGAGGTCCATCACGGCGGCGTCTTGGTCGCGCGGGGCGATCAGCGTGACGCCGAACGGGAGGCCGTCAGAGCGGGCAGCGGCGGGGACGGCGACCGCGCAGAGGTCCAGCAGGTTGACGAAGTTCGTGTACGTCCCCAAGGCCGCGTTCGTCGCGAGCGGGTCGGCCGCGACCTCCTCGTGCGTGTAGATCGTCGGCGCGGTCGGCAGCAGCAGCGCGTCGATTCGATCCCAGTCCGGCTCGCTCGCCCGCCGCAGCTCGGCCAGGCGGTAGGCGCCGCGGAAGGCCTCGACCGCGCTCGGCCGCTCCCCGCGACCGACGATCTCCCGGACGACGGGGTCGACGTCGGCAGGGTGCGCGGCCACGAACTCGCCGACGGCCGCCCACCGCTCGGCGATCCACGCGCCTTCGTAGAGCAGGCCGGCCGCCTGCGCGAACGGCGCGTAGTCGATCTCGACGAGCTCCCACCCCAGCCCGGCGGCCTGCTCGAGCACCGCCTCCCACGCGGCCGCCGCCTGCGCGTCGCCGAAGAAGCGCATCTGCCCGGCCGGCGGGATGCCGATCCGCCGCGGCCCGTGACGCCCGTGAGCCGGCCGGGGACCCACTGCCGGAGTGCTGCGTGAGTACGGATCGACCTCGTCGTATGCCGCAGCGACCGCGCAGACCAACGCGCCGTCAGAGACATCGACCGCGAAGACCGACACGCAGTCGAGCGTGCGGCACGCCGGCACGACGCCCCGCGTGCTGAGCAGGCCGAGCGACGGCTTGACGCCGACGATGCCGTTGAAGGCCGCTGGCACGCGTCCCGACCCGGCCGTGTCGGTGCCCAGCGCGAAGCTGACCATCCCCGCGGCGACCGAGACCGCCGAGCCCGAGCTCGAACCGCCCGAGATGTAGCGCTCGTCGAAGACGCTGTGGCACGCCCCGTACGGCGTTCGCGTCCCGACCAGGCCGGTCGCGAACTGGTCCATGTTCGTCTTGCCCAGGGGGATCGCCCCCGCCGCGATCAGGCGCTCGACGACGAACGCGCTCTCCTGCGGCACGCGGGCGAACGCCGGGCAGCCGGCCGTCGTCGGCACGCCGGCCAGGTCGATGTTGTCCTTGATCGCGAACGGGATCCCGTACAGCGGGAGGTCCGGCGTCGGCGGGCCGAGCCGGTCGACGTAGGCGGCGACCGCGTCCCAATCGAGCAGCGTGATCCAGGCCGGCTGGTCGGATTCGCGTGCGCGCGCATGCGCGTCCCGAAGCACCTCGAGCGGGGCCCGCGCGCCGCTTGCGTACGCGGCGAGCAGGCCCCGGATGCCGAGGTCGTGGTTCATCGCGTGGGGCCGCCGGCGGTGACCCCGCGCCGCGGGGTCAAGCCGGGATCGGCTGCGCCTCGGGTATGCCGGCGGGGTGAGCGCCGTTGCCGTTCGCCGGGGACGCCCCGGCAGTCAGGGCGGCCGCGTCCGCCGCATCGATCGGGTCGTCGAGGTCGAACTCCCGCCGGGGAACGCCCATCCGGGCGAAGGCGAGGCAGACGAGCCCGGCGAAGACGTAGCCCAGGGCGATCTTCGGCGACTCGGCCCAGCCGACCTGCGGCCCGTGGATCAGCCCGAAGAAGGCGAGGATCGCACCGAAGAACGAGTAGCCCGCGGCCATCGTGAAGCTCCGGTCGATGATCAGCGCGGCGATCGCCCCCAGCACCATGCCGGCCAGGACCGCGCCCTGGCCGAGCGACTCGAGGCCTGGGTAGATGACCCCGGCGTTCTCGAGGTTGGCGATCCCGATCTTCGTCGCCGTCGTCCCGGCCGCCGAGATCGTGTCGTCGACCTGCCCCGAGGCCCACTGGGCGATGTTCGGGATCGTCGCCAGCACGATCGCCGGGTAGTGGGCCCGCGGGACCGAGGCGAACGCCTGGGCCCCGATCACGAGACCGATGTACAGCAGGATCGGGACGATCGCCGGAATCGGCAGGAGGGCGCCCAGCAGCGGGAAGAGTCCGATCGCGCAGAACACGAAGATACCGACGCCCGTGGCCAGCGAGTACGTGATCCGTCCGCCGGCCTTCTTCCACCCCGGGTGACCGATGTAGACGGCCGGCGGGAACGGGCTGCCGAGCAGCGAGCCGACGACGGCTCCCGTCCCGTCGGCCAGCAGGACGTGGCGCAGGTTGTAGCTGTCGCCTGCCGCCGACGCGCTCTCGACGTTGCTCATCGCCTCGGTGAAGTTGTAGATGCCGAGTGGGATCGCCGTCGCCAGGAGCGGCGAGATGCCCTTCAGGCCGGTGATCAGGTGGCCGATGTTCATCGAGGGCAGGCCCAGCCCGATCTGGTGGACCGACATGCTGACGTCGGCCGTGTTCATGTAGCCGCCGATCCACGCGATCGCCGACCCGACGAGCAGCGCGGCGAGGCCGACCGGGAAGTTCCGCGGCAGGCGTACGCCCGAGACGAAGCCGATCACGATGATGAAGAAGGTCGGCAGCGCGATCCACAGGGCGCCCCACATCTGGGCGGCCGGGCGCATCGAGATGAACGTCAGCGAGATCCCCGCGAGCGTCCCGAGCAGGGCGGCGCGCGGGGTGAAGCGACGGATCGTCGGGCCGACGAACGCGCCGATCAGGATGATCACACCGATGATGAAGGCCCATGCGATCCCGCCCTCCCACGCCTTGATCGCGTCGTGGGTCTTCAGGTAGATCGGCAGCATGATCACCAGCGAGACGATGAACATGTGCGGCACGCTCGGCCCGTAGGGCATCGCCGTGACATCGTCGCGGCCCTCCTTCGCCGCGAGCCGGCGGGCCAACCAGAAGTAGAAGAGGTTGCCGAGCAGGAGCTCGACGCCGAGCGCCGGCAGGATCACCCGGTAGGTCGTGTGGTCGTCGAGGTGAGCCGCCGTCAGGCAGAGGATCGCGATCACAAGGACGTTGACCAGCATGTTGATGCCGAGCCCGAAGAAGGCGTTCAGATCGCCCCGGGTCCACAGCGGACCGAGCGACCCGCCTAGCGACGGGCGACGCGGTTGGATTGAAGCGGTGGACATGAGCTCTCTACTCCCCCTCGGTGGCGGTGGCTGGTTGTTCTGAGTCCGGTCCGGGCTCCGACTCGAGCGCGTCGAGCAGCGCCGCCGACCCGGCGACCCACCCGAAGATCCCGCCCTGCGCGGCGATCATCTTCAGGCCGACCTCGTGGAACTCCGGGAAGTACGACCCGACGCAGTCAGCGAGCACGAGGCACTCGAAGCCGCGGTCGTTGCCCTCCCGGACCGTCGTGTGGACGCAGACCTCGGTGGTCACGCCGGTCACGATCAGGCTGGTGATGCCCCGGTTGCGGAGCATCAGCTCGAGGTCGGTCGCGTAGAACGCGCCCTTGCCCGGCTTGTCGAGGACGATCTCCCCCGTCGCCGGCGCGAGCTCGTCGACGATCCCGTGGCCGAACTCCCCGCGAATCAGGACGCGGCCCTTCGGCCCCAGGCTGCCGATCCCGAACTCGAGCCGGCCGCGGGCGAGCTTGCTCGGCGGGCAGTCGGTCATGTCTGAGCGGTGGCCCTCGCGGGTGTGGATCACGAGCATGCCGCTCTCGCGGGCGGCGGCCAGGACGGTCTGCAGCGGTCCGACGACCCGCTGGAGCAGGCTGACGTCGTTCCCGAGTCCCTCACCGAAGCCGCCCGGCTCGAGGAAGTCGCGCTGCATGTCGATGATCACCAGGGCGGTCGTCGCCGGGATCAGACTGAATGGATACGGCTC
>Ga0208480_1000533_pt1 | contig 14568 bp, 12 predicted proteins | sample NGESurshal092012_4_FD_184485 | JGI IMG/M metagenome (GOLD analysis project Ga0208480, IMG submission 184485) | Arctic peat soil microbial communities from Barrow, Alaska - NGEE Surface sample F53-1 shallow-092012 (SPAdes) | ecosystem: Environmental > Terrestrial > Soil > Wetlands > Peat ... | reverse complement strand
CGGCGAGGTGCGAACCGGGCTGATCGACGAGATCGTGCATGCGATCGACGCCGACCGGCTGATCTTCGAGGCGCCGCAACGCGAGCAGCAGGTGTGGCTGCTTCACCGTTTCGACAGCGAGTGCAACCTCGGCAACATCGCGCCCGAGGACGTGCTCTCGTTGGAGACGCTGCGGCTGGGACTGCGCTCTGACACAGTCGTGCGCTTTGCTCGGGACGGCGGCGCTTGAGCGGCGCGCCCGCTCGCGGCGCCTCCACGCCTGTCGGTGGAGATGCGGCCCACCCCGGGTCGCGTGTCCGCAGCGCCGACAGCGGCTCCAGCGAGCGTCTGGCGCGGATCGTGTTTGCGCTGCTCGTGGTCGGCTGTTTCGCGGCGCTGTTGATCACCCAGCGGCTCAAGCACACCCCGACGCTTGTCCAGGAACCGAAGTTGTCCCACGTGCTCGCGCCCGCTTCGAACGGCGAATCGCGAGAAGAGCACATCGCCTTCAAGCTCGCCAAAGCGGATCGGGTGACCGTGGTCATCGAAAATTCCTCGGACGATGTGGTGGCAACGCTCGTGCGGGATCTGCCGGTGGGCCGCTACAAAACCTTGTCGTTGCGCTGGAACGGCCACAGGGGTCCGGCTCACGGCTATTCAGTGCTGCGCAAGGCCGATGGGTACACGACACTGGTGCCGCGCAACCGCGGTGCGCTTGCGAGCAGCGGCGAATACAGCGTGCGTGTGGAGCTGCACGACGAAGGCCGCTCGGTGCCGTTCCCGCACACATTCAAGTTGGTGGACCCGTGATCGCGCGCCGACGGGGCCGTGCAAACGCGGCGTGCCACGGCGTGCGAACCCAACCCTTGCACACACCACCCATGCGCATCCCACTTCTGCGCATCCCACTTCTGCGCACCCCACTTCTGCGCACCCCACTTCTGCGCACCCCACCCCTGCGCACCCTCCATCGCGGGGGACCGGCAAACGGGCGGTGGCGCGTTTTCTTTCCACCAACGGTTGGGCTGCATGTGGCCTCGGCGCCGAGTCCGCTCTCATGAGCGCCACGACTTTGCCGAGCGCTCCGGTGTTGGCGTCGATAGTGCTTGGCGCGCTGATTGTGATCGCCGGTTTGGCGCTCGTGATGCGCAGTGATCCTCGGGCCTTCCCGGTGCTTGCCGTGATCGCTCTGCCGTTCAGGTTGCCGATCGCGGCCGATGGTCGCACCGTGAACCTGCTGTTGCCGCTGTATGCGGTCGTGGCGGCCGGTGTGCTCGCGCATCTTCTGCCGCGCGTGCTCCGCCGTCGCGGCGCCTACGAATCCGGTCGGCCACCAATCCTGCTCGACTGGCTGTTGCTCGTCGCCGTGGGCCTGTACGCCCTGCAGATCGCCTACTCCGCGGACCCGGGCAAGGGCGCCGAGAACCTTCTGTTCTTCTACGCCCCGTTTGGGTTGCTGTACGTGCTCTTGCGCGAGGCGCCGTGGACGCGGGGCCTGTTGCTCACATGCCTGGCTGCGGCGGTGACGCTTGCCGTCCTGTTCGCCGGTGTCGGCTTCCTCGAGTACTACCGCAAAGCTCTTTTCCTGAACCCGAAAGTCGTGGCCGCAAACGAGTACGACAACTATTTCAGGGTCAACTCGCTGTTCTTCGACCCCAGCATCTACGGTCGTTTCCTGGCGCTCGTGATGATCGCCCTCACGACGGTTGTGCTTTGGAGTCGCGAAAGACGCACGCAGCTGTGGGGCGCGGCGATCCTGGCTTGGCTGCTTGCTGGGCTCATCACAAGCTTCTCGCAGTCGAGCATCGCCGCCCTGCTGCTCGGCCTGGCGATACTGGCGGCTTGGCGTTGGGACGTGCGCGGCACCCTCTACGTATCGGTTGCCCTTGCGGCGATCGCGGCGGTGTTCGTGCTTTTGGCGCCCTCGAGCTTGCATTTCGGGCTGAAGGGCTCGGGCGGGTCGGCCAACAATGCGACCAGTGGCCGCGCGAAATTGATCACGGGCGGGCTGGAACTGTTCGCCGACCGACCGCTGAGCGGCTACGGCTCGGGCTCGTTTGAAACGGAGTACCGTCGCAACGAAGGCGGTACACACTCGGGGGCGCAGTCGGCGGCGAATGCGGTCTCGGCCTCGCACACGATTCCCGTGACGGTCGCCGCCGAGCAGGGCATCGGCGGGCTGGCGTTGTATGTGGCGCTGATCGTGACGGCATTGCTCACGCTTTTCCGGGGCGCGGGTCGCTCGCCTCCTCGGATCGCGATTGCCGCCTGCTTTGCGGCGCTCGTGCTGCATACCTGGGTTTACGCGGACTTCCTCGAGGATCCGCTGACCTGGACGCTACTCGGACTCGGGGTCGCGTTCGCGGCGATGGGAGGCGCTCCTGCGGATGCTCACGGCGAGGGCACGCTCGAGCCCCTCTCCGTGTTGCCGGTTGCCCCGCAGGGGTGAGGGGCCGACCCGGGAAGGCCGTGCGTCGGCGCGCCCGTTAGGTTGCTGCTGGTGCGCGATTACCTGAAGCGGCTGGTGAGCACGGGCGCGGCCTACCAGGCCGCGGAAATCGCGGCCAAGGGCATCGCCGTGGTCACGCTGCCCGTGTACACGGCGCACGCGTCGACGAAAGCCTACGGCGCGTACAATTTCCTGCTGACGGCGGTGATCCTGGCGAGCATTGTGCTGCGCCTTGGCGTTGGCGAGGCGTTTGTGCGCTTCTACTTCACCGACACCGACGAGCAGCGCCGCGCTCGCATCGCTCGCACCGCGACTGCAACCGTCGCCTGGACCACTACCGTCGCGTCGCTGATCTGCGTGGCGTTTGCCGGGCCGCTCTCCCAGCTCGTTCTCGGCTTTGACGATCCCCTGTTGATGGACTGTGCGGTTCTCGGGCTGTGGGCTTTCACCAATATCGAGATGGCCTATGCGCAGTTGCGTGTGGATGAGCGCGCTCGCGCGTACATGTACGCCTCGGGCGCGAACGTGGCGATGACGGTTGCCTTCACGGTCGCCCTCGTCGTGTTCGCCGACCAGGGCGCGCGCGGCTTGCTGCTGGGCAACTTCGGCGCGAGCGCGCTGGTCGTGCTCGGCCTGTGGTGGACTTTGCGCAGGCGCTTCTCGCTGCGCGTTCGCCTGGCCGACCTGCGTGCGATGCTGGCTTTCGGGTTGCCGACGGTGCCGGCCGACGCGAGCGTCTACGCGTTGCAGGTGCTCGATCGCCTGTACCTGTTTCGCGTCGTAAGCCACGGGGCGGCCGGCGAATATGCGATCGCGGTGCAACTCGCGACGGTCGTGTTCGTGTTCGTGCGCGGCTTCCAATACGCATGGCCGCCGCTCGCCTACTCGATCGACAGCGACGTCGAGGCCTCGAGGCTGTATTCGCTTGTAACCACTTATTTCGTGTTGGCGACGGGCGTCGTCGTCGTCGCCGTTGCTCTGTTGGGGCGTTGGCTCGTGCGACTGCTCGCCCACCCCGAATACTTCGGAGCGCACACGGCGCTGCCCTGGCTGGCGCTCGGGTGGACTTTGTATGGGCTCTATCAGGTGATGATCGTGATCACCGGGAGGGCTCGCGTGATGCAGCGCAACATCCCGGCGGCGGCTGTCGGGCTCGTGGTGAATGTGGTGCTCTTGCTCGTGCTGGTGCCGAGCTCCGGCCTCGGCCTCGGCCTCGCCGGCGCTGGCATCGCGCTCTGTGGCGCCTACGTGGCGATGGTGGCGGTCATGCACCTGATGACTCGCAATGTGTTTGCCGTGGACTTCGAGTGGCGCCGCCTCGGCCGGCTTGCCGCGATTCTCGCGGGCGTGGCCGTGTCAGGCGAGCTGCTGTTGCCGACTGCCGGCATCTTGGGACTCGCGCTGCGGGCGCTGTGGCTGCTGCTGATCCCAGCTCTGCTGCTGTTGAGCCGCTTCTTTGCACCCAATGAGCGTCGGCAGGCGCGCGCGCTCGTGCTCGACGGGCGCAGGCGGGTGATCGCCTTCAGGCGTGGACACGGAGATGTCGAGGCATACGCCGAGGATTCTCTGAGAGACATTTGACGCCGCCAGAGCGGCCCTTCGTCGAGTGAAAAAGGGGACGGCGCCCGCGTGGATTTTGCTCGAAAAGCTCAAGTTGGGAGGGCTTTCAGCCGATTACGCCCGCGTGCGTGAGTTGACTGTGAATACGGTGAATCCACCCCGGCCGGCAGGTCGCCATGAGCTTGCGCGCAGGGCCGAGGCGCTACGTCGCTACCGTGCCGACGCGCGTGTCCAGAGCATTGCCGCCGCGGGTGAGCTGGCTTACCTGCGCTCTCAGTTGCGCTCGGCGGCGCGCTTGACGGCCCGCTTGGCCGCCACTCGTGACATCGAGGAGATGGCGCAGCTTGTCGTGGACGAGTTGCACGAGACCTTCGCCTTTTACTTGGCGGCCGTGCAGCGGCTGGACGATGACGGGATCCTGCGGCTGATGGCCGGTCGTGGGCCGCTGGCCGAGGTGATGACGGAGTTCCTGATCGTCGAGCAGTCGGTGAACGAGGGTGTCAACGGACGCGTGGCGCGTTCCGGCTCCACGGCCCTCGTCGGCGACACCCGCAAGGATCCTGACTACATCGCGCGCGACCCCGAGACCGACCCGCGCTCTGAGCTGAGCGTGGCGATCGTCGTCGACGGGGCCGTGTGGGGGGTCCTGAACATCGAGTCGGTGGAGGCCGAGGCGCTCGGAGAGGCCGAGGCGGTGCTCGTGGAGGCGATCGCGGCGAGCCTCGGCTCCGCGGTTCACAGGGCCGGTCTGATCTCGGACATCGAGCAGGCCTTCACGAACACGCTTGCGATCGTCACGAGCACCGTCGAGGCCAAGGACGACTACACCGCCTGCCATGGCAGCGACGTCGCCACCCTCGCCGAACGCGTTGCGCTGCGCATGGGGCTCAGCGCCAAACAGGCGCGCGAGGTCCACTATGCGGCGATGCTGCACGACGTCGGCAAGATCGCCGTGCCGAGCGAGATCCTCAGCAAGGAAGGTCCCCTGACCGAGGATGAGTGGATCGTGATGCGTAGCCACACCGTCGTCGGCGCGGAGCTGGTGGAGCGCATCGAGACCTTCGCGCACCTGGCTCCGGCGGTGCGATCCAGCCACGAGCGCGTCGACGGCAAGGGCTACCCCGACGGTTTGGCGGGCGAGCGGATACCGCTGGCAGCCAGGATCATCTCGGTTTGCGACACCTACGACGCGATCGTCACCGACCGTCCCTACCGCGCGGCGCGCACCGACGCGCAGGCGCGCGAGGAGCTGTTGCGCGTGAGCGGCACGCAGCTGGATGAGCACGTGGTGGGCGTGTTGCTGGAAGAGCTCGCTGCTTGATCGCTGTTCCGGGTCGTGCATGCACGACCCGGCCGGACGGTGCATGCACCGTCCGGGACAGCGCCGCATGCGGCGCTGTCTTCCCCGAAATTATTTTTATTGTGAGGAACGGTTGTAGGCGTCTGCCGCCTCACGTAGACCCTCTCCTCGCGCGGGGAACAATGTCGCCGTGACGTGGCGCCAGTAGCGCTTGGCCGAGTGTCCAGGCAGCAATAGTGCCGCGAGCGCACGCTCCGCATAGGACACAGCCGTCAGCCAACGCACCGCAAGGGCTGCCGCCGGGGAGTGGTGCTTGCGCATGTACAGGTCGCGGTTGCGGGACAACTCGACGATGCGTCGTTCCGGCACGGCCCCGGTCGAGAGCTGCTCGTGGTGGATCGCCACAGCGCGTGGCACATACAGGCTGCGCCAGCCGGCGTCGCGCAAACGCCGCGCGAAGTCGACCTCGTCGGAGTAGACGAAGAAGTCCGGGTCGAGGTAGCCGATTTGTGCCGCTGCCTCGCGTCGCACGAGCAAGGCCGAGGACTGGCACCAGTCCACCTCTCGTGTGGCCCCCCCTTTGCTTTGCACGGTGTAGAGACGCTGCAGGAAGAGGGCGCCGGCGAGCGCAGTCAAGGGTGTGGGAAAGCGCCAAGCGCAAGCTTGTTCGAGCCCAGCCATCTGCCTGTCGGACGCGGTGCTCTGAGTTGCGAGCGCTGTGGCTGCGATGTCGTCCGCGCGAGGGCGCAGCAGCTTGGCTCCTGCGCACGCAGCGTCAGGACGGCGCTCGAGCGCCTCGTGCAACGCCAGGGTCGCACCTGGCTGCAGCTCGGAGTCCTCGTTGAGCAGCAGCGCATAGCGCCCGCCCGCCCGACGCAAGAGCTCGGAGTCGCTTGACGCCTTTCCCTGCCTGTGCTCGAGCGCGATCACCTCGTCCACTGCGGCGTGCTTGCGCGCCGCCTGTGCCGAGCCGTCGCGCGAGCCATTGTCGAGCACGAGCACCTCGCTTGCAAACGGCAGCAGCTCCCGCTCGCGCGAGAGCGCATCCAGTCCGCGCAGCATCAATTCGCGCTGTGATGTGTTGACGATGCAGTAGCTCAACTCGATCTGGCTCATGGATGCTGACCTTAGGGCACATCCCTTGTGAGGCAGGCCGAGGTGGCATTGGATGTGCGAGACACGCCGAGGTGGGTTGGATGCGAGGCAGGCCGAGGGGTGGCGGTTGGAAATGCACAACTTCCGCTAGCCTGAGTGGTTGAACTTCGTAGGCCGGTATGCACTAGAATTGTCCAATCACATCGCCTTTCCGCTATGTGGACTAGGCTTTTGGATCTTGGGGGGGTCGTACGAGGGAGAGGGGTCTGTTCTAATGGGACGCGACATCAACAGCCATATGGAGGGAACGATGGGGAATCATTCTTCGCGCAAGCGCAAGTCAGCGCGCGCGCGCATCTCAACCGCCGCGCTCACGCTCGGCGCCGCCACGACAGCCGCGGCGTTCGCCACGGCCGGAGCCGGAGCCTCGACGCCGCACGCGACAGCGGCGCGCACGCTCAATCTGAACGACAGCGCCAGCCTGCACCTGGAAAACAAACACGGGCTCGTGCTCAAAGAGAGCGGCACTGCCAAAGGCTCGCTCAGCGGCACGCTCTACCTGCAACTCGATGTCACCTCGACCCGCAGCGTCACCGCTCAGGTGCAGGTCTATCCCAAAGGCGGCTCGATCAGCGGCAACGCAAAAGCGAGCTACCACGTCGCCGGGTCCACCGCTTCGTTCTCGGGCACGATGACGATCACCAAAGGCAGCGGGACGTATTCGAAAGCAAAAGCCTCGTCTCTCAGCTTCAGCGGCACCATCAAGCGCTCGAACGACGCCGTAACGGTGCACGTGAGCGGACCCATGTCGTACTAGCGAGCGGAGGCATCTTGTCCAGAGCGCGGATACACAGGGCTCGCGCCCTCGTGCTTGGGGTGCTTGCTCTCAGCTGCCTGCTTGTGCTGGGTGGGATCTCCGCATCGGCACAGGCAGCTGAGACGGTCGCCTTGCAGACGTCGTTCACGCCCGACAGGTTGGGGGCGTCGACCACGATCGGGTTCGGCTTCACGATTGCCAGCACCACGGGGGGCTTGCCCTCCTCGCTGACGCATGTCAGCCTGCGCATGCCCAAGGGCATGAACTACGTCACCACCACACTGGGGCTTGCGATCTGCAACCCCGAAGATCTCGTGGCCAAAGGCCTGGCCGGCTGTCCGCCCAACTCTCGGCTGGGCTACGGCAGCGCGTTCGTGGAAGTCCCGTTCGGGGATGGCGCGGGTCGCGAGATCCCTGAAATCAATGCCCTGATGGGGCCGCCGCACGAAGGCAACATCGTGGTCTTGTTCTACGCCAACGGCCTTGCGCCGGTGTATGCGCAGATCGTCTTCGCAGGCGAACTGCTGCCGGGGGAAGGCGCGTTTGGCGGCGACCTCAACACTACGATCCCGGAAATAAAAAGCGTGACAAATGGACCGCCGGTGTCGATCATCAACGTCAAATCGACGATCGGCCCCGAACACCTGACCTACTACAAGCGCGTCCACGGAAAACTAGTCGGCTACAAACCGCAGGGAATCTCGCTGCCGACGAAATGCCCAAAAGGCGGCTTCCCGTTTTCCGCGCAGTTCACGTTCCTGGATGGCAGCCAGGTGGTGGCAACGCACAACGTGCCCTGCCCGCCGCCGGTCCGCCACAAGAAATAGACCGCGGGTCTGCCCCGACGGCTCGTGAGGGCTGTCGGGGCAGATGCTCGCTCGCTCGCTGGGTTCGCGGACGGAGTGGTCGAAGCCGTACCCGGGAGACCGGTAGATGCGCAGGCCTCCCGCCACCCCACGAGCACCCGGCTCACGAGGCCATCCAGATGGCCGGCGGGCTCCATGGCTGGCTCCATGGTGGGCGGAGCCACGCCCGGTGGCTCCCACAGGACGTGCCCCCACAGGCCGTGGCTCCACGGGGTGGCGGGTCGAAGCCGACCGATCAATCGCCACCAGGCGGGCCTGCCACCCCGGTCGATCCATCACCAGGCCGGCAAGTCGAACCGGCCCGACCTGCCTGCCCAGGTCGGGTTCTCGAGGCCCGGCTCAGTCTTGAAGCGCGAGGCTGGCCTGGACCTTGGCGGCGAACCACCCGGGGATCGCCACCATCAAAACAGCTGAGGCGGTGACGAGCGCGAGGCTCGACAGCGCCACCACCACCCCGACGGAGCTGACCACGGGGTAGTTGATGACGATGTTCAGGGCGCGATCGAGCAACTGCTGGCCGAACAGTCCGAAGACCGCGCCGCTGAAGCAGCCGACGCCGAGCAGCATCAGGCTCTCGAGCACGATCGTGTACCAGAGTTCGCGGTGAGGAAAGCCCTCGAGCTTGAGCTTTGCAAGGCGCGGGCGGCGCTGCCAGATCATCGCGCCCATCGCTGCCGCCATCGCCATCACGGCCGCCACCAAGATCAGGGTGGCGATCTGCGAGAGCCTTTCAAGGCCCTGACGGGTGATCGAGCGCAATGTGTTGGCGTGGTCTTCGGCGGTCTGCGCGGCAAGCGCCGTTCCGTCGCCCAGCGCAGCCCTGATCTCGTGCACGCCCTGCTCGGGCGAGACACCTGGCTGCATCAGCACGTTGTAGGCGCTTGCGTCACTGCTGCCCCATGCCTTTTCGTAGTCGCCGGCGCTCATCACGATCGCGCCTGGCGCCCAGCCGATGTTCGTGCTGATCGCCGCCACGCGGTACGTGCTCGGGTTGGGAGTAGGCAACGTGAAGGACTGGCCGATTTTCAGTTTGTGTTCTTCGGCGAGCGCCAGCGAGACGACTGCCCAACCGCCTTCGCGCACGCGCGCGTCGGCCTGAGCGACGTTCCCTTCGACAAGCTGGGTCGGCGGCACCAGCGGCGAGGCTTCGCTGGGCGGCGCGATCACCCAGATGCGCCGGTCGTTGTAGTCGAGCAGGCCCCCGCGGTAGATGCGCACCGAGCGCACCCCAGGCAGCGCAGCCAGCTTTGCCTGCTGGGTCGGGGTGAAAGGCGAAGTCATCAACAGGTTGGAGTTGCCTGCCGCCGACACCCAGACATCGGTTGAGGCGTTGACGTCGCTTGCCGCGTTGTACAACCCTTTCAACAGGTCGCTGTGGGCTCCTTGGATGGAGACGCTGCCGAACACCGCGATCGCGCCGGTCGCGGCTATCGCGATTGCACGCGAGCGCCCGGCACGCAGCTCCATGACGGCGATGTGCGGTACGGCGCTGATGATGCTCGGAGCGATCCGCCTCACCAGTGCGAGCATGCCCGTGAGCGGTATCGCCAGCAAGGAGAGCAGCGCCGCGATCAGCGTGACCATCCCGACGATCGCCGCCTGCGGCGCGGCAAGCAGGATCACGAGCGTGGCGGCAAGGCACAGAAGTCCGAAGATGGTCAGGAGCGGCGATGTGCTCCCGCCGGTGCCTTCCTTGGTTTCGATCGCGGCAAGCGGGTTGCGCGAGACGATGTCCTTGAATGGGCTCAGCACCGCGACGCTCGCGGCGCCCATGCCGCCGAGCACCGAGATGACGATGCTCTGCAAGTTCACGACTCGCTCGGAGCCCACCGCAAAAGCTGAGGAGAGATACCCGGGATTTGAGTGGAACAGGTGGATCGACAGCTCGTCGCCGAGCACAAGCCCGATCGCGCACGCGATCGTGCCTAGCACCACTGCGTCGAACATCAACACCGCGATCACCGCCTTCGGGGTATAGCCATCGCGGCGCAGGTCGGCGATCAGGCGCCGGCGCTGGGGTACGGTGAGCAGCATCGCGTTGAACGCGAACAGGAAGCCGACGAGCGCGCTGATGACCGCGAACAGCTGCGTCGACTGGTTGGTCGCCGCGGCAGCCTTGGCAAACAGCTGTTCGTCATAGCTTGCCGACTCCACGCCGTAGCGTCCTTGGGCGATGTGTTCCAAGCCGGCTCGCACAGCTGCTGCCTGGCCTGGCTTCGGCTCGACCAGGATGCGGCTCACGCGACCGTTCAAGCCGCTGGCTTTCTGCACATATTCCAGTGTGCTGATGGCGATCGGACTAGAGATCAGGGCGCCGATCTGCTTTTCTCCGAGCCTCGAATAGAGCGCCGCTTCGCTTGTGTGCCCGAGCGCTTGGAACTTGATGGTGTCACCGAATTTCTTGGCTCCGAGCGTGTCTGCAATGGGCGCGGGCAGCACTACCGCTTCGACGCCGGCGAACGGGGTCAGCGCCACTTTGCGCACCAGCGCGCCCTTGAGTTCTGCCAGGGTGCCGTCGGCGCCGACGAGCTCCACCGAATCGCTGCCCTTTGGCCCGACGGCGTTGGCGCTCACTTCAAGCAAAGGAGCGGCGATCCGCACGCCACTCAGCCGCCGGGTTTCCCCGACGAGTTTTTCAGGCATCCCCTGCGCCTCACGCGCGGTCAGCTGCAATGTCGCAGCGCCGACGATGCCGCTGTTGAGCTGCCCAACCGAGCTGGAAAGGCTGGAGCTGGCGATCTGGGAGGCAAACAACAGTCCGACGCCGGCGGCGATGCCGATCAGCGCGAAGCACTCTTGCAGCGCGCGTGCGCGCAGACGCACGCGGTAGAGGTGAAGCACGTTCGCGAACCTCATCGACTGCCCCCTGGAATCGTTGTGCTCACGCCGCGCTGTCGTCGTGTGCGCCGCGCGCGGAACTGGTTGGCGCGAGACCCTGGTCTGGGTCGTAGTCGACCAGCTTGCCGTCGCGCAGCGCCAGCACTCGGTCGGCGTAAGCAGCCGCCTGTGGATCGTGGCTGACGAGCACGATCGCCACGCCGCGTTCGCGGCACAGCTCGGTCAGCAGTTCGAGCACCTCGCGCCCGCGCTGGGTGTCGAGGCTGCCGGTCGGCTCGTCGGCGAGCAGCAACTTCGGCTCGGTAGACAGCGCCCGAGCGATCATCACCCGCTGGCGCTCGCCCATCGAGAGCGTCTCCGAGCGGTGCGTCAGACGTCCGCCGAGCCCGAGACGCTCGAGCAGTGGCTGCACGCTTTTGTGGGCGTCCTTCCACGGCGTGTTCTTGAGCAACTTCAGCACCGTGTTGTCGATCGCCGTAACGCCGGGCAAGAGGTCGAAATTCTGGCGCACGAAGCCCATTTCCGAGAGGCGGAAATGCGAGGCCTCGCGCTCGGACAGCGAGGAGATGTCGCGGCCGTTGACCAGAACTTTGCCGCTGGTCGGCGCCAGCAGCGCCGCGACCATCAGAAGTAGTGTCGTCTTACCTGACCCACTCGGCCCGTACAGGGCAACCATCTCGCCCTGGGATACCGATAGCGATACGCCGTCAACGGCGCGCACGGTCTCCTCTCCGGCTGTGTGGTAGTGCTTGACGAGATCTCGCAGCTCCAGCATGCGTGTCCCTCTCCCTTGTGACCGGCCGGCAGCTGACCATGCTACCGACCCCCCTCCTGCTTGACCTGTGGAGAAACCCTATCTGAAAATGTCTACGCGAGGAGTTGTCTGCCCCTGCGCATCCTCGCTGGGACCCCCGAACCTGGCGCGTATCAGCGTGGGCAGCCGACGCAGCTCGAACACGAGCATCGTCGGGCGCCGTAGAGCGTCGACCGTGGCGAGCACGCTGTCGCCGATCGGTTTCAGCTCGGCGCTGTGAGCTTCCGGCGTGGCCAGGTAGTTGCCGATCATCGCTGCCAAGATCACGATGTGGCGGCGACTGTGGGGCAGCTCGCCGGCCTTCTCCAGGGCCTGCTCGGCAATCCAGCGCATGCGCTGGGCGGCCTGCTCAGGGCCGTAGTACTCGATCAGGCTGCGGTGCCCTGCCGCCTCGTCCTCGTGTTTGTCGATCAGGTTGTCGAGCAGCGAGTGCAACCCGCCGATCCAAGGAAAATAGGCTTGCGCCAGTGCGGAGACTTCGCCTGTGTCGAGCTTTGTATCGGCGGCGGCGGCGATCAGCACGTGCACGCCGAGCGAGGAGCCGGCGGCGGCGGCGATCTCCCACCATTGCAAGCTGGTTCCCGGCGGGGTGGCCGCACGCGCCCACTGCTCGAGACCTGTGTGCTCGCCTTGGGACTTGCTCAGGTTCAGGCTCTGAAAGGCGACGATGCGAGCGGCCGCGGCCTGCGCCGAGGATCCCACCAATTGGTGGGATGGCAGTGCCGCGAACGCGTCGCGGCACTCATCTATCAGCGCGTCCAGGTAGCCGCCGTCGCGGCGTTGGGGATGATGCTCATACCAATCGAGCGAGTGCGCTTGCCCCGCCGCTTGTGTGTCGGCGCCGAAGGAATCCGTGTCGAGAACGCCTATTTCGCTACCGAGCGGCGCTGCGGCTCCTCGCGGCGTGACCGCATAGACCAATGCTTCGTGCAGCCGCCGCCCATCGCGCACCGGATCTGGACTCGGCTGCTCGCCGAGCATGTCGAGCAGGTTGTAGGCCGCCTGGAACGCGCTCGTTGCTCTTGTCACGTCGGCCCGCCGGGCCAACGGCACGAACGCGGCGAAAGCCGCGGCACCCTCGATGTTGCCACGCTTGTCGAGCGCGTCGAGCGCTAATTGGCGCAGCACGGGATCGGGTATCCGCCGTGCGCGGCGTCGCCAACGGGCGATGTACAGACAGACACGCGGGAAGACGCTCGTCCAGTAGCTGAACGCCGCGTGGGCGAACGTCACGAGCAGCGCCACACGGTTGCGCGGCGCTGTCCGTATTGTCCTTCCCCGGTGCGCGTTCACGTCGTTGACCCCTCCTCCTACACACCACCCTACGACCATGCGCTGTGCGATGCGCTGTCGGCAGCAGACACAGAGGTGGAGCTGTTCACCAGTCGCTTCCCCTATGGGCCGGTGGCGCGGGCCGATGGGTATGTGCGTCACGAGTTCTTCTATCGGTTCGCTCTGGGCGCGCCGGGCGGGCGTATTCGCACGGCGAGCAAGCTCGCCCAGCACGTGCCCGACATGCTGCGCTACCGGCTCGCCGCTCGATCGGCCGACATAGTCCACTTCCAGTGGCTTGCGGTGCAACACCTCGACGGCCGTCTGCTGCCGGCGAAACGTGCTCGAGATGGCCGCCGCCGTCCGCTCGTGTTGACCGCACATGACGTGCTCCCGCGCGAGCCCCGTCCTGGGCAGCTGTCCGCGCAGAGGCGCCTATACGACCGCTTCGACGCGATAGTCGTCCACTCAGAGCACGGTCGCGTGCGCCTGATCGAGGAGCTGGGCGTCGCCGGCGAGCGCGTCCACGTGATCCCACACGGCGTCTTCACGCACCTTGCCCCGGCGATCTCCGAGCGGTCACGGACAGCGTCTGGAGGGATGGACGCGGAGGTTGGGATATCCAAAAAGGGCGATGCCCCCCGCGCGCGCGGGGGGGCATCTGTTTTCGAAAGTACCGACGCAGCGGCCACGGGCGGCCGAGCGACACCCGGTGAGCTTGCCCCTGACGGCGCGGGGAGCGCTCACGCCCAGGGGAAACGTCCCACTGTGCTCATGTTCGGCTTGATGCGTCCCTACAAGGGCATCGACGTGCTGCTGGACGCCTGGCGTGGGGCAGAGGGCCAGGCGCCGATCGAGGACGCCGAGCTGCTGATCGCGGGCATGCCGCGCATGGACATCTCAGAGCTGCGAGCAGCAGCGCCCGCAAACGTGAGCTTCGACCCGCATTTCGTGACCGATGAGGAGTTGCCCGCCTATTTCGAACGAGCCGACCTGGTCGTGCTGCCCTACCTGCAGGCCGACCAGTCGGGCGTGCTGTTCACGGCGCTTGCGTTTGGGAAGCCGTTGCTGCTGAGCGACGTCGGCGGCTGGCTGACCGGCGAGGATGTCCGGCTGCTGTCCGCGCTCGACACCAAGGGTCTGGAGTTCGACGCCGTCGTCGTCGTCGAGCCGGCCGAAAGAGTCGCCTGCTGTCATCGCACCTCTCTGTAACGCGTGGAGGGGCCCTGGTACCGTACGGCACCAGGGCCCCGAAGGAACTGCTACACCATCGGCCGACCCTGATAAGGTGTTGGCCTTCTGTTTCCGCATGCCCGGCCATGATGCAGCCGGGGGTGCGGGGATCGCGGTTGCTTGACCGGAGACCACCTCACTATCGATGTCCTGCGGTACCCGGGCTCAAGAGTCCCGCCCGGGCGATCCTGACGGTGCCTGGCTCCTCCGTTCTTCCCTCTGGGATCAGTCACTTACAAAAACGAGTACTGCGTACTGCACGGTGGCCTGCGGGAGCGCCACCCTCCGGCAGCCAACCCCGTCGCCCGTCCTGCCCTGGCCCGGAACCCGCTGCCGAACTTCCCG
>Ga0208480_1000529_pt1 | contig 14604 bp, 11 predicted proteins | sample NGESurshal092012_4_FD_184485 | JGI IMG/M metagenome (GOLD analysis project Ga0208480, IMG submission 184485) | Arctic peat soil microbial communities from Barrow, Alaska - NGEE Surface sample F53-1 shallow-092012 (SPAdes) | ecosystem: Environmental > Terrestrial > Soil > Wetlands > Peat ... | reverse complement strand
ATTGGAAGACGCCTGCAGAAGCACTCGACGAACTTCTAGTCTCAGTTCAGGCTGGTGTTGCGAACACCCCTTGAACCCGGGGACCTACACATTCTCCGACTGGCGTATCACCGCATGGAGTGTGCAAAGTTCTGACGTGATGAATCCTTGGTGAGTTTCCGCGACCTCGTCCGGTGACCACGTTCTATCGTTAAGCAATGTCAGCGCTGGAAACAGAATTCTTCAATTTGCTGGAGTCTTCCGAATCACGTTGGACGGCGCTCTTCATCGAAGGTCGGACTTGGTTCAACGTGGACGTTCAGCGAATTGCGCGACAAGTGGAGATCGATCGCGAGAAGGCAAACGGAGCTCGCTTTGCAACGTTTCGAAGTTCAAACTCGGATGAGAACAATGCGTCCGGAAGCGTAACCGAGGTTGAGCCAGAGGATCATGAGGAGACGTGGCGTCTTTGGGCCACGCCGGAAAGGCGCCGCGCGAAGTTTTATGTGGGAGCAAAACCTGTTGACGTAGTCATCGAGGGATCGACCTTTTGGAGCAACGGATTCGGCAGGTCGATAACGAACGGTGGAAAAGTAAACCATAGCCACGGTCAGGGAGACGGTAGATACTTGATTCAGACGGCTGAGTACGCGAGTGTGTTCCGCGTGGAGGAGGTATCAGAAGGATTGAGACTTGGGCGGGACGCCATTGAAGCCAGGGTGACGGTTGTCGACGATGGTGATCATCATCGAGTTCCGGTCCTGCACGGTCTGACGATAGGCGATGCCGACGTCCTCGAGTTAAGCATCGATCGCGAACGGGGCGTTGTGCTCAGTGCCTCTTCGAGGTTTCAAGGAGTCGTATATAGAGTCGTCGAAATTACGCAGGTTGTATTCGATCCAATCTTCGACGGCGAAGCATTCAAGATAGAACCGGAATTCGGCGCAGAGTGGGTGTTCACGAGTTGATGGATGTTTCACCGTAGTGATTGAATGTGGAAGCTGCTTACGGACGTTAGTGCTGCGACATTCCTTGCCCGCGGTTCGGCGCTACCCGTTCGTTAACAAGCGACGGTCATTTGTCGCCTAAGGTTGCCTAGTGTCGGAGGCCCGACGCGACAGTTCTTCCACCGTGCACTGGCGCCTCAATCCAATCGTGTTCTGATTCATTTCGGACCTGACGAAACAGGCAACCTTGGATTCGCGTTTCACGGGCAAGATCTTGAGGGCAAGCGCGTAATCTCGGCTCTAATGAAACGAGTTGGAATTTCGACCGCGATTCTCGTTTTCATTCTGGCAGGAGGTCTTCTTCTGGCCTACTTTGAGTCGTCGCCTTCCTCCACCGTGTTAATCCTTAATTGTTCAGATTCAGTCGGCCAACAGGGGCGCGGTGGGGAGACGGTCATTGGCGGCGTCGAAGGGCTGGTCCTTCCTGGATCGGGCGACCCAGCGGCACTTCGATCTCTGCGAGGTCCCGATGGTCATCAGTATTTCGTCTATAAGGCATTTCTCGCAGTTTCTGCCGCGTCAAAACCGTACGCGACAGTATCTGTCGTCCGTCCGCGAGGTGCCACAATGTTTTACGGATCTCCCAGCCTTGTTGGCGCGCTTGCCAGCAGAGTTCGAGGTCGTGGCTTAGTCTCGTCATCGAAGCCTCAGGTCCGACTTCAAGTTTGTGGTCCGAAATTCACTGGCTATGTCGGTGGCATCATTGTTGAGCAACCGACATCGGTAACATTCGCCGTCTCGTCACCGCACCATAGGACCGAGCGAGTGACCATCTCGATCGGCAACAGATAGTCACATGCCTCCAAGGTCACTCCCACTAACAAGAGATGTTCCTTACCGGCTAGAGATTATTGGTCCATAATCGAGTCTGGGAGAGCCGACGTGAACCCGCACGACAACTAACTTCGATCTCTGCCTACAGATTCCCAACGATGTAATTGATGCAGGCACACAGAGAAGCGACGTCTTCAGAATCGATACTTGGGAACATCGCAACTCTCAATTGATTTCGACCGAGCTTGCGATAGGGGTCGGTGTCGACGATTCCGTTGGATCGCAGAATCTTCGCGACGTTCGTCGCATCGATGTCGTCATTGAAGTCAATCGTTCCCACAACGTTGCTGCGATATGCCGGATTGTCGACGAAGGGGCGCGCAAACGGCGACGCCTCGGCCCAGGTGTAGAGAATTTCTGCCGACGACGTGGATCGTCCGGCCGAAAAACTGAGGCCTCCATTGTCGTTGAACCACTTGATCTGAGAGGCGAGCATGTGGATTGTGGCGAGGGCCGGCGTGTTGTAGGTCTGATTGAGTCGCGAATTGTCGAGCGCAATCTTGAGATCAAGGGACGCCGGCGTCCAACGCCCTGATGCAGCGAGAGACTCGATGCGTTCGATGGCCGCCGGCGAACAGATCGCGAGCCAGAGTCCTCCGTCGGAAGAGAAGGATTTCTGGGGCGCGAAGTAGTAGCAGTCGAACTGCGAAGCGTCGACCATCAAGCCACCGGCGCCCGACGTGGCGTCGACAATGACGAGACCCTTCGACCCGGTCGGTCGCTCGATCGTCATCATGACGCCGGTCGATGTCTCGTTGTGCGTGAGTGCATACGTGTCGACGCTGTCGTCAGCGACTGCGACAGGGTGTGACCCCACGTCACTTTTTATGATTTGCGGATCCTTCAAATGCGGTGCTTCGGTAACGCACGTCGCGAACTTGGACGAGAACTCGCCGAAACTGAGGTGCTGTGACTGATCGGCGATCAAATGGAACGTGGCGGCGTCCCAGAATGCGGTGGTGCCGCCGTTACCGAGCAGCACCTCGTACCCATCGGGCAGAGAGAACAGTTCACGGAGACCGTCTCGAACCTCGCCCACTTTGTTGCGCACGGTCGACTGGCGGTGTGACGTGCCCATGTACGTGGCGCCGTCGGCGACGAGCGCACTCAACTGCTCGGGACGAACCTTGGACGGACCCGATCCGAATCGTCCATCGCGGGGGAGTAGCTCGGCGGGAATCTTTAAGGTGTCGGGGGAACTCATAGACTTATTCTTACGGATATTGAACGGAGTCCCGACATGAGTTCGAGAGTAAGTCACCTCATAGGCGGCTTAGCCCCCAGCGCGACCCTCGCCGTGGACGCCAAAGCCAAGGCCCTCAAAGCCGCCGGCGAGCCCGTAATTGGCTACGGCGCGGGCGAACCGGACTTCTCGACGCCGGTCCACATCGTGGAAGCGGCCGCCAAGGCCTGTTATGACCCGGTGAACTACAAGTACACACCGACCGCCGGAATACTGGAACTGCGCGAGGCGATCGTCGCCAAATCCATGCGCGATTCCGGACTTCGCACGACGCCCGGCCAGGTGCTGGTCACCAATGGCGGCAAGCACGCGATCATCACCGCGATGATGACCAAGGTCAACCCCGGCGATGAAGTTCTGATCCCGGCGCCCTATTGGACGACGTATCCCGAAGCGGTGTACCTGGCCGGCGGCACGCCGGTGCCGGTCATGACCTCAGAGGCGAACGGCTTTCGCGTCACCGTGGAGGAACTCGAACGAGCCCGCACGCCCAAGACCACGATGCTGATCTTCACGTCACCGTCGAATCCGTCGGGCGCCGTCGTTCGCCCCGATGAGGTCGCGGCCATCGGTCGTTGGGCCGCCGAGAACGACGTGTGGGTCCTCTGTGACGAGATCTACGAACACCTCGTCTACGGCGACGCCGAATTCGTCTCGATGCCGGTCGTGGCCCCGGAACTTGGTGACCGCTGGATCGTCGTCAACGGTGTCGCCAAGACCTACGCGATGACGGGTTGGCGAATCGGCTGGATGATCAGCGCGCCCGACGTCATGGACGCCGCGGTCAACTATCAGAGTCAGACGACGTCCAACATTTCCAACATCTCTCAGCGCGCGGCGATCGCGGCGCTCAACGGTGACCTGAGTGCGGTCTACGAGATGCGCACCGCCTTCGATCGCCGTCGCCGGGTCATGACCTCGATGCTCAACGCGATCGACGGCGTCAGTTGCGCCGAGCCGGAAGGTGCCTTCTACTGTTACCCGAACGTGACCGGTCTCTTGGGCCGCTCCTTCGGTGGGCGCGTGGCGAACTCGTCCACGGAACTCGCGGAGATTCTTCTCGAGTCGATCAAGATCGCGGTCGTTCCTGGCGAGGCCTTCGGCACTCCGGGCTATTTTCGACTCAGCTCCGCGTTGGGCGACGCCGACCTCGCCGAGGGCCTCGAACGTTTGGCCAATTTCGTCGCCGCGGGCTGAGCATCGCTCGTTTTCCTTTAGTCTGAGATGACTGAACGAAAGGTGACCTAGTGGCTCGTGTATTGGTAACCGAAGAGATTGCCGACTCCGGTCTTCAACAACTGCGCGACGCCGGGCACGACGTGGACATCCAATTGGGGCTTTCGCCGGCTGAGCTGATTGGTTCACTCGACGGGGCTCACGCACTGATCATTCGCTCGGCCACGAAGGTTGACGCGCCGACACTCGAAGCGGCGAAGGATCTCATCGTCGTGGGACGTGCTGGCATTGGCCTCGACAACGTCGACGTCGCGAAGGCGACCGAACTCGGCGTGATGGTCGTGAACGCACCGGTCTCGAACATTCTCTCCGCCGCTGAACAGACCATGGCCCTCTTGTTGGCGCAGGCCCGCAATATCCCGCAGGCGCATTCGGCATTGAAGGCAGGTAAGTGGGAGCGCAGCAAGTGGGAAGGTGTGGAACTCCACGGCAAGACCCTCGGGGTCGTCGGTCTGGGCAAGATCGGTGCGCTCGTCGCCCAGCGTGCCTCGGCCTTCGGCATGCGACTTATCGCCTACGACCCGTTCATCACGGAAGAGCGGGCGCGACACATGGGCGTCGAGTTGGTCGATCTCGACACGCTGCTCGAGCAGAGCGACTTCATCACCGTTCACCTGCCTAAGACCAAGGAGACGACGAACCTCTTGGACGCGGCGGCGCTCGCGAAGACCAAGCCGGGCGTGCGGATCATCAACGTCGCCCGAGGCGGCATCGTCAATGAGTCCGATTTGGCCGACGCCATCCGCAACGGTCACGTCCAGGGTGCGGCGCTCGACGTCTTCGAAAAGGAGCCTACGACGGAGTCGCCGCTCTTCGAGTTGCCGTCGGTCGTCGTGGTTCCGCACCTCGGAGCTTCGACATTCGAAGCCCAGGACAAGGCCGGCATCACGATCGCGGAACAGGTGCAGTTGGCACTCGCCGGCGATTTCGTTCCCTACGCCGTGAACGTGGCCGCCGGCGAGGTGTCCAACGCCGTTCGCCCCTTCATGGGCTTGGCCGAGGTCCTCGGTCGATTCATCGGAGGACTCCTGGACGGGAAGCCCGCGGACCTCGAGGTCAACTACCTCGGAGAACTCGCCGGGTCGGGGACGAAGATCTTGACGCTCTGTGCGTTGAAGGGTCTCCTTACGGCGACGGGCCACGACGGGGTCTCGTTCGTCAACGCGCCGCAACTGGCCGAGGACCACAACCTCACCTACAGCGAGGTCTCGACCGTCGAGTCACCGGAGTACGTGAACCAGATCTCGGTTCGATCTGGCGATCACGCCGTCTCGGGCACGTTGGTCACGATCGGCACACGACTCGAGACACGAATCGTCGGCGTCGACGGACACAGTGTCGAGATACCGCCGGCGGCATCGATGCTGGTCGTGCACAACGACGACCGCCCGGGCATGATCGGAATGGTCGGCGTCGCGCTCGGTGAGGCCGGCGTCTCGATCAGTTCGATGGCCGTGGGACCGGACCAGCGTACCAAGACCGCCCTGATGGTTCTCTCAACGGAGATTCCGACGCCGACCGACGTGATCGACCGTCTTCGCGACACCGAAGGTATCCAAGACATCCATCTGATCACGCTTCGCTAAGGCGTCCTTAGTCCGGGCAGTTGAGGGAGTAGCCAACGCCCGGAACGGTCGTGATGAGTTCGGCCGACTCGTCGTTCAATTTCTGGCGCAACCGGTGGACGTAGGCGTGCACGTACTGGGCCTCGGCGCCGTAGCCCGTTCCCCAGACGGCACCGAGAATCATCTGATGGGTGCTGGTCTTACCGGCGTGACGGGCCAGGAAGGCCAAGACCTCGAACTCCTTGGTCGTGAGCGCGACGTTGACGCCGTCGAGCGTCACGTCGTGATGGACCAGGTCGATCACGAGATCGCCGCAGGACAACGTTATCTCGGCCGGATCCTCGTGGTCGATCCCTCGGCCCCGAGTGACGACGCGGATTCTCGCTTCGAGTTCGGGCATGCTGAAGGGCTTCGTGACGTAGTCGTTCGCTCCCGCGTCCAGCGCCGCGACTTTGCGGTTCTCGGCGCCGGTGGCCGAGAGGATGATAATCGGCACGTCGCTCCAACCCCGGATCGTGCGACAGACCGCGATGCCGTCCATGTCCGGCAGGCCCATGTCCAGCACGACGACATCAGGCGACGTCAGCGCCGTTTGGGCGATACCGTGCTCGCCGGTCGTGGCCGTGGTCACTTCATGCCCACCGGCCTGCAGACCCAGACGCAGTGCGCGATTCAGTGACGGGTCATCGTCGATCACCAGGATTTTCGCCATGATGCTTACCGTAGCGGCGCCGTCTCGTCGGCCAACGGGAGTGAGAACACGAAACGCGCTCCGTGGTTCGGCGCGTCCTCGTACCAGATCTCTTCGCCGTGGGCCTCGACGAAGGTCCTCGCGATGGTGAGCCCTAGTCCGGCCCGGCCGCCCTTGTCGAGTTGCGCGAAGCGTTCGAAGACTGCGGGACGATTCTCCGGTGCGATCCCGGGGCCCTGGTCGGTCACCGAGAGGATCACCTCGTCGTCACCGCGGCGCGCCTCAACGGTGATGACGCCTTCGGTGGGCGAGTGACGGATGGCGTTGTCGAGAAGATTGATCAGCACCTGTCCGATCAACAACGAATCCACGTTCACGGCGGGCAGGCTCGTGGGCACGATGGAATCGACCCGGTGCGAACCGAGCGTCGGGTCCATCGCGCTCACGGCTTCGCGTACGAGTTCGGGAACCGACGTCGGCGTCGCGTGAACCGTGAAGACACCGGCTTCGATTCGCGTGATATCCAACAGGTTCGACACCAGTCGCGTGAGGCGATCCGATTCGACTTCGATGAGGTTGTAGAGCTCGGCCAGTTGATCGGTGGAGAGGGCAACCGACCTATTTGAGAGTGTCGAGGACGCGACTTTGATGGTCGCCAGCGGCGTCCGGAGGTCATGGGAGACCGCACCCATGAGGCTTTGTCGAAATCGGTCGACCTCCTCGAGCAGTTTCGAACGAAGCGCTTGCTCGCGCAGTTGGGCGCGCTCGAGCGCCAGGGCCGCGTCATTGGCGAACGTGTTCAGTACCGCGCGGTCGTTCTTCGATGTCGGGAGACCGCGGAGCGCGAGAATGCCCACGGCCCGGCCCGACGCCGACAGCGCGATGGTGCGCAGTTCACCCGTCGACTCGGTGTCCGTGCCGATGCTGATGGGCTGGCCGGAGTGTGGTGCGAGTTGAGCGAGTTCATCGTCGCTCAACGGGTCGCCGGCCGACGCTACGACCTTCAAGACGCCGTCGTCAAGGACGAGCAGCGAGACGCCGGGAATCTCGAAGACCGCGTGGACCGCGGAGACAATGGTGTCGAGCAAATCATCGACGGGCTGGTCACCGACCAAGTGCTCCGAGAGTTCCGAGAGATGGTGCGCCGCCTCGCCGCCGCGGTGCGCCTCGATCCTCGAGGAGTCCAGACTCGCCACCACGCTCGCGACCAGCAACATCACGATGACGTAGACGCCGAGCGCGGCCCAATTCTGCGGCGTACCGACGTCGAGCGTCTTATACGGCGGGATGTAGCCGTAGTCGTAGACGATGAAGCCGGCGATGACACTCGAGATACCGGCCTTGATGCCACCGATGGCCGATCCCACCACGACGGGGATGACCAGCACCAACGCCGCGGTCGAGACGCTGATGTGCGAACGAAGCGGCAGCATCGCGAGTCCGAGCACGAGCACGCTCGCCACACCGACGACCGATCCCACTAGATGTTTGCGCACGTTCATCAGTATTGTCCAGTGACCGTTTTCGCGTTCTCGAGATGAAAATAAAGAGATTATTAAGACGCCTAAGAAGTTTTGAAGATGCTGTTAAGGAAGTGCCCGTGACACTGGATTCATGGCAGATCTCTTCTCAGCACTAGGCATCATCGCATTCACCGCAGCCATGCTCGGACTCATTTGGGCACTGGACCGCGTATGAGTTTTTCCCAAATCATCCTCTTGGCCGTCGCCGCGGTGATGTTCGTGTACGTCGGCTACGCCATGTTCAAGCCGGAGAAATTCTAGATGGGCTTTTTTCTCACTATCCTCACGCTCGTCGTAGCGCTGGGCCTTGCCTGGCGCTACCTCGGCTCGTACATGGCCGCGGTCTTCGACGGTCGCGTTCATTTCCTGGGCTTCATTGAGCGTCCGATCTATCGGATGCTCGGCACCGGTCCGGAACAAGAGCAGACGTGGAAGCGCTACGCCGGCGCTCTGGTCGTCTTTTCGGCGGTCTCTATCGCGTTCACCTACGTGATTCTCCGCATTCAGCACTCGTTGCCGTTGAACCCGCAACACCAGGGCAACGTTGGATCGGCTTTGAGCTTCAACACGGCATCGTCGTTCGTGACCAACACCAACTGGCAGAACTACGGCGGCGAGACGACGATGTCGTACTTCTCCCAGATCGGCGCCTTGACCGTCCAGCAGTTCGTCAGCCCGGCCGTGGGCATCGCCGTCGCGATCGCGATGGTGCGCGGCTTCGCCCGACGCAACTCCGCCACGATCGGTAACTTCTGGGTCGACATCACGCGCTGCATGTTCTACATCTTGTTGCCCATCGCCTTCGTCGCCGGCATCATCTTCGTCGGCGAAGGTGCGGTCCAGACCCTCGCGGGAACCATCACGTTCCACGACGCACTCAACGGCGTCGTGCAGACGATTCCTCGCGGTCCGATCGGGTTCATGGAGGCCATCAAGCAGCTCGGTACCAACGGCGGCGGCTTCCTCGACCAAAACTCCGCGACGCCCTTCGAGAATCCGACCGGTCTGACGAACTTTCTCTCGATCTTCTTGCTCCTGTCGATTCCCTTCGCCCTCACCTACACCTTCGGCAAGATGGTAGGAAGCGTCCGCCACGGTGCGGCGCTGTTGGCGGCCATGGTGCTGCTCTTCGGCGTCTGGGTGGGCTTCACCGCCAACGCCGAACACCAGAACAATCCCGCCGTCGCCGCGGCGCACGTGTACTCGCCGGTGGGCAACATGGAGGGCAAAGAGGTGCGCTTCGGCGACACGACGACCGCGCTCTTCGGGGTGTCGTCCACGATGACCTCGACCGGGTCGGCCGATGGTTCGTACGACTCCTTCACACCGGTCGGCGGACTCGGACTCTTGAGCGGCATGATGCTGGGCGAGGTCACGCCGGGCGGTACCGGCAGTGGTCTCTACACGATGCTCGTCTACGCCATCATCGCGGTGTTCATCGGTGGACTAATGATCGGTCGAACGCCCGAGTATCTCGGGAAAAAGATCCAAGCGCGCGAGATAAAACTCGCGGGGCTGGCGGCCCTTGTGATGCCGATCACGGTCTTGATCGTCACCGCACTCGCCGTCTCACTCGCCGCTGGTCGCATCGGTCCGGAGAACGCCGGTCCCCACGGATTCACCGAGATCCTCTACGGTCTGACGTCCCAGGGCAACAACAACGGTTCGGCCTTTGGCGGACTCACCGGCAACAGCCCGTTCTACAACGTCATCGGTGCGATCGACATGCTGCTCGGTCGATTCGCGATCATGATTCCCTGTCTCGCGATTGGTGGAGCGCTCGCGGCGAAGAACGTCGTTCCGGAGTCACTCGGCACCTTCCGAACCGATAACGGAATGTTCGTCGGCCTGGTCATCGGAGTCATCTTGATCATTGGCGGACTGACCTTCTTCCCCGCCATCTCTCTCGGTCCGATCGTCGAGCAACTAAGTCACATGAGGTTCTTCTAATGAGCACAGTTATCACCGAACCGACCCACGAGGCACCTCGCGGTGGTGTCGCAAAGTCTCGAGGCCTGTTCGATCGCGAGATTCTGGCCCAGGCCTTCCGCGACTCGTTCCGCAAGATGGACCCACGGACGCAGATCAAGAATCCCGTGATGTTCATCGTGCTCGTTGGTTCAGTCATCACCTTCATCGAGGCCGTCGCCCACCCCGGCATCTTCACCTGGTCGATCACGGTCTGGCTCGTCCTGACCGTCCTCTTCGCCAACTTCGCCGAGGCGATGGCCGAAGGCCGTGGCAAGGCGCAGGCAGACACGTTGCGAAAGATGCGCTCAGAGACCGAGGCACGACGACTCCGACCCGACGGGACCGAAGAGCTCGTCGCGGCCGCACTCTTGGCCAAGGGTGACTTGGTGGTCTGTGAAGCCAACGACGTTATCCCGTCCGATGGCGAGATCGTCGAAGGCATCGCGTCAGTCGATGAATCGGCGATCACGGGTGAGTCGGCGCCGGTCATTCGAGAGTCCGGTGGTGACCGTTCCGCGGTGACCGGTGGCACGAAAGTCCTCTCGGACCGCATCGTCGTTCGCATCACTGCCGAACGGGGACAGACGTTCATCGACCGAATGATCACCCTGGTCGAGGGCGCGAACCGACAGAAGACGCCGAACGAAATCGCGTTGACAATCCTCTTATCGGTCTTGACGATTGTATTCATTCCCGTCGTGGTGACCCTGGTCCCGTTCGGGAACTTTGCCGGAGCCTCGGTGTCGGTCGTGATTCTGGTCTCGCTGTTGGTCTGTCTGATCCCGACGACGATTGGCGCGCTGCTTTCCGCGATCGGCATTGCCGGGATGGACCGACTCGTCCAGCGAAACGTACTGGCGATGAGTGGTCGCGCCGTCGAGGCCGCCGGTGACGTCCAGGTTCTGTTGCTCGACAAGACCGGGACCATCACTCTGGGCAACCGCATGGCCGCGAACTTCTTCCCGGTGGGCGGTCACACCGAGGCCGAACTGGCCGACGTGGCCCAGCTGGCCTCGCTGGCTGACGAGACCCCCGAAGGGCGATCGGTGGTCGTGCTGGCGAAAGAGCAGTTCGGAATTCGCGAACGTCAACTCGGGACCGATCACGTCTTCGTCCCTTTCACCGCAACGACGCGCATGTCGGGACTCGACATGGGGACGCGCCAGATCCGAAAGGGCGCTGCCGACTCAGTCAAGCGCTGGGTCGTGGAGTCGGGTGGGACATCGCCGGCCGATCTGGACGAGATCGTTGAGCGCACGTCGCGCGCGGGTTCGACGCCGCTCGTCGTCGCCGACGGCACCGACATCCTCGGCGTGATCGAACTCAAGGACGTCGTCAAGCAAGGGATTCGTGAGAAGTTCGCCGAGATGCGCCAGATGGGCATCCGCACGGTGATGATCACCGGTGACAACCCGTTGACGGCCGCCGCGATCGCGCAAGAAGCTGGCGTCGACGACTTCCTCGCCGAAGCGACGCCCGAAGCGAAGATGGCGCTCATCAAAAAGGAACAAGAGGGCGGCAAGTTGGTCGCCATGACCGGCGACGGTACGAACGATGCGCCGGCGCTGGCCCAAGCCGACGTCGGTGTCGCCATGAATACGGGCACGACCGCGGCCAAAGAGGCCGGCAACATGGTGGACCTCGACTCCAATCCGACGAAGCTCATCGACGTCGTCGAGATCGGCAAGCAACTGCTTATCACGCGAGGCTCGTTGACGACGTTCTCGATCGCGAATGACGTGGCAAAGTACTTCGCCATCATTCCGGCGCTCTTCGCCGGCACCTACGTCTTCAAGCACCACCGACCGCTCGAGGCGCTCAACATCATGCACCTCCACAGCGCCCAGAGCGCGGTCCTCTCCGCGGTCATCTTCAACGCCCTGGTCATCATCGCGCTGATCCCCCTGGCGCTTCGCGGCGTGAAGTTCCGCCCCACCGGATCGGCGTCGATCCTGCGTCGCAACGTCTGGATCTACGGCGTCGGTGGTGTCATCGTGCCGTTCATCTTCATCAAACTCATCGACCTGATTCTCGTGGCCCTCCACGCCTATTAAAAGGAATTTGCTCATGCTCGTCCACCTTCGCCGATCACTGATCATGTGTGTGTTCTGTCTCGTCTTCTTCGGCTTCGTCTACGCCTTCGCCGGCACCGGGGTGGCCCAGGTGCTGTTCCCCTTTCACGCGAACGGTTCGGTAACGAAGAACGGCTCGTTGCTCATTGGACAGAACTGGTCGAGTCCAAAGTGGTTCCACGGCCGTCCGGATGACACCGGTCCCTATGCGGCCAGTGCCACGCAATCGGGCGGGGACAATCCTCTCGTCGCGAATGGACACGACGGTGAGTCGGCGGCCACCAACCTCGGCCCGCACTCCAAGACGCTCGAGGACAACACCAAAGCGCTCGTGAAGTATTGGCACAACCTCGGCGTGAACCCGACCATTGACCTGGTGACCACTTCGGGTAGTGGCTACGACCCGGACATCTCTGCGGTGGACGCCACGGTGCAAATCGCGATGGTCACAAGGGCCACCGGCGTCGCACCGGCGAAACTGCGCAGGTTGATCGAGCAACAGACGCATCCCGCGCAGTGGGGTTTCATGGGATCGAGCTACATCGACGTCCTTCAGTTGAACGAGGGTCTCGTGAAACTGGAGAAGTGAGCAAAGGGAGAGTGTCGATGATTGGACTGCTCCGCACCCACCGCGCACGGTTGGCGATCGTCGGCGGTGCGTTCGCGCCGTTGATCGCCGCCGCGATCCTCGTCCCCTTCCGGGGGACGTTCGCCAGTACGGCCGCCGCACTCATCATGGTGATCATCGTCGCCGCAGCCGCGGTGAGCGGCAACCGAAGCGCGGGCGTCGTCGCCAGTGTCGCCTCGGCGCTCTGGTTCGATTTCTTCCTCACGCGTCCCTTCGACCGCTTCGCCATCAGTCACCGGGCCGACCTCGAGACCACGATTGCCATATTCGTGGTCGGTGTCGTCGTGACCGAACTGGCGGCCCAGAGTCGCCGACACTGGCTGGCGGCCACCAGCTCGACGGCCTACGTCGAGATGATCCACGGCGTGGCGGTGTTGGCGGCCGACTCGGTTCCCGTCGCGGTGATGATCGAGCAAGCGAATAAATCCCTGACTGAACTATTGTCGCTACGCGCATGTCGGTTCGATTCGTCGCTCTCGGACCCGCCGCTCGCGCAGATTCGGTCCAACGGTGACGTGGCGCTCGTTGGCATGCGATGGCCGGCGCGCGAGATCGGTCTTCCCGGTCCCGAGTCCGAGATCCTGGCGACCTGGCGGGGTCGCGTGGTCGGTCGCTTCGTACTCACGCCGACGCCAGGGGCGGCAGTCACGTTGGAACAACGCATGGTGGCCGTCGCGGTGGTGGACGTCATCGCGGCCTACGTGGTCGGCGAACATCGTGCGGCGTAGTCGGTGCACGTCGAAGGCGAGTGCCCTCCGGTGTCCTTAGGCGATACTGGTTCCATGCAACGCGGAATCCTGCGGGTGTACCTGGGTTCGGCACCGGGCGTTGGCAAGACGTTTCGGATGCTCGACGAGGGCTGGCGCCGTCGAGAACGCGGTACCGACGTGGTCGTGGCCTACGTTGAGACCCACGGTCGCGTGCTCACAGTGGCACAGTTGCGTGACCTCGAGGTGGTCCCACGCATCGTGCGCGAATACCGCGGCGCGCTGATCGAAGAGATGGACCTTGGGGCCGTCCTGGCCCGGCACCCGGCGGTGGCGCTCGTCGACGAATTGGCACACACGAACGTCGTGGGCAGTACCAATGAGAAGCGATGGCAGGACGTTGACGCGTTGCTCGACGCCGGCATCGACGTGATCACGACGGTCAATATCCAGCACCTGGAGTCGCTGAACGACGTAGTGGAGAAGATCACGGGCATCCACCAACAAGAGACCATTCCCGACGCGATCGTTCGACGCGCCGAGCAGATCGAGATCGTTGACGTGACCCCCGAAGCACTACGCCGACGCATGGCGCACGGGAATATCTACGCCGCCGACAAGATTGACGCGTCGCTGTCGAACTACTTTCGCGTCGGCAACCTGAGCGCGTTGCGTGAGTTGGCGTTGCTTTGGCTGGCCGATCGCGTCGAAGACTCGCTCCAGCGCTACCTCGACGATCACGCGATCAAACAGACCTGGGAGACCCGCGAACGACTCATCGTCGGGATCACGGGCACCGCCGCGGACGCAGACCTGTTGCGTCGGGCGGCACGCATCGCGTCACGGACCGGCGCCGAACTCTTCGCGGTTCACGTCATCAAGGCCGACGAGATACGTCATGTCCCCACGGACACGTCCGAAGCTCGCGAACTCGTCGAGGAGTTCGAAGGCAAGTTCCAAGAAGTCGTTGACGACGACACCGCGACCGCCCTCGTGGCCTTTGCTCGTAGCGAGCGCGGCACGCAGATCGTCTTGGGCGCGAGTCGGCCGCGGCCCTTTTGGCGTCCGGCGAACGGCGTCGTCGAGAAAGTGTTGCGTCACGCGCGCGACCTTGACGTCCACATCATCGCCGTGGGCGGGGAGCGCCC
>Ga0208480_1000527_pt1 | contig 14652 bp, 12 predicted proteins | sample NGESurshal092012_4_FD_184485 | JGI IMG/M metagenome (GOLD analysis project Ga0208480, IMG submission 184485) | Arctic peat soil microbial communities from Barrow, Alaska - NGEE Surface sample F53-1 shallow-092012 (SPAdes) | ecosystem: Environmental > Terrestrial > Soil > Wetlands > Peat ... | reverse complement strand
CCGCCGAGACGGCCGCGATCGACGCCGCCGTTGCCATGATTCGCCGCATCAGCGAGGCCTCCAGTTCGACTTCTTTGCTTTGCCCACCGGGCCGTATGCCCGACGTGCCTGTCTCTCACAGCCGGGCCGTTTGCGCTTTGGCCGCTTCGCGCACGCTTTCAGCGCCCGCGCGAGCTTCTGCGCGCGCGTGGGCGGCTTTGCCTTCCCCTTTACGGACGCCGAGACGGGCTGCAGGAGATTGCCCGGACCCTGGAAGGTGAGCGAGCCGGGAGTGGGATCTTCTGGCGCGGCAACCGGACTCTGACAGGCGTCGCCTTCGCATGAGGGCGGCTTTAGCGGTTCGCCTTCGCCGCCGCCGACCCGGGCGTCGTATACATCCAGGGCGGTGTCGAGATCCTTGGGGGTGAGCCTGGACGCGGTTAGGAAGAAGACGTCTTCGCCGGATTCGGAGGCGTCGAGGAAGGCCGATTCCTTCGCGGAGGCGCCCGAGGAGATCAGGCTGACACATCCCTGGGAGGCAGGATTGTAAGTGGGGCTCTGCTGCGTGCAGGTGTCGTTGGGAGGTCCTTCTTCAGCGGGCGGCTCGTACTCATAAACGTCCTCGGCGCCGTTGGTGTCCTGGGGGACGAGGGCGTCGGAGGAGTTGAAGAAGAGGCGTCCTTGATCGGAGAGATATCGGGACTGGTAGCGTGCGTTCTGGCCGGCATATGTGGTCCAGCCGGGGATGTTGGCGGCAAGCCAGGTGCTGGCGCCCCAGACACGATCGCCGCCGGCCAGCGGCAGCGAATCAAAGCCACCGGGAGATCCAGGGTGATATTCGACCCCGTGGGGGCGCGCACCGCTCGGGTTGCAGGATGCACAGATCAGCTTGCCGTCGCCGCCGTTGGCCTGAGCGTCGTAGAGGTAGACCTCCTCGTCGGGCTTGTCGGAGACGGCGTCGCGGTTGTCATAGCCGGTCAGCGAACGATCCGACATGAAAGCGAGCCAGCGACCGTCGGAGGAGACGCGGGCGGTGAGTGTCTTGAGGTGTGGAGACCAGTCGGGGTAGTCTTCACCCGAGAGCGTGGCGATGAAGCTGGTGGTCCCTTGACGGCGCAGGTAGAGGTTGCAGCTCTGGGTCGAGTCCCCCAGTTCGCTGCTGGGGCAGTCCTCGGCGGCGGCGTGGGTCCCGTCGGCTCCCTGGTTGTGGGCGAGGACGCCGTCGGCGACGAAGTAGAGCGATTCGCCGTCGATGGAGGCGCCGGCCACGAGGCCCTGGACGCCGCCGGGTTCAGGACCGGCGCTGAGGTCGGCGAGGCGCTGGCCGAGCGGCCTCTGGAGGTCATATTCGTAGAGGTCGGGTGAGTCATGTTCGGCGTTGGAGTCGGCGGTGAGGCGGCTGGGGTCCGTGAAGAAGACGCGGCGCCCATCGGCGGAGGCGAGCTGGAAGGTCGCTTCGCCGGAGTCGTCGCCGCCGCCCTGGAGGGCGTCGAGGCGGATCGTGCAGGCCTTGCCGGCTTCCAATTCGGTGCACTGGGAGCCGTCGACGGTCGTCCCGGAGATCGAGCTTGCTTCCTGGGTGGCGTTGAGGCGCAGGTAGAGATGGGCGCCTTCGAGGTTGCCTGGCAGCGCGGAGAAGACGACGCGCGAGCCATCGGCGGAAATCGCGTCGCGGGCATTTCCTTCGCTTTTGAAAGCGAAATCGCCGAGGCTCGCTTGGGGCGCCGGCTGGCCGTCGGGCAGCACGGCGATCGGGCGCAGCGATTCGGCCGGCGGGGCGGCGACGGAAAGCTCGTAGAGGCCACTACCTTCGGCCAGTAGCGGCACGCTCGCATTGAGGATGAGATGGGAGAGGTCGGAGGTGGCGCCGAGGACGTGCGGGCCACAGCGAATGAACCCCGGCCTCGGGCAGACCCCCGCTTCGCCGAATTCTGTGCCGGGCAGGACGTTGGCGATGCCTTCGGCCCCGGTGAGCAGGGGGCGGTAGCAGGATTCCGAACAGAAGGCGGGCGGGCCGGAGGCAGCGAAGTTCGTTTGCAGGAAGGGCGTCTGTTCGGTGGCCTGCGGCGAGAGCGATGGCTCGAAGACCCCCCAGGGCTGGAGCAGAGCATGGGATAGGTCGGTGGAGAAAAAGTTGTATTCGTCGCCGCCGCCGACGGGAATGCCGACGGCCTGAGAATGGGGTATCACGAGGTCGCGCGAGGACCAGCCGCCGCCGCCGCGAGCGGAGAGAACTTGGATGGCGCTCGCGTTGCCCTGCGGTTCGGCTTCGGTGGGCGCGTAGGTGCCGTAGGAGATGGCCTCGCCTGAGGCGGCCGCTTGGATCAGATTGCCTTCACTGATTCCCGAAAGCGCAGCGCCGCGCTTTTCGGGCGGGGAGACCAGCTCCCAGCCGCGGTCATCGGGCAGGCCGAAGGAGGCGGGGGCCTGCGTGGTGAAGGAGCGAACCGAGCCGAGAACGGCTTCGGCGCCGTTGGCGAGGGCGTTTTCGGCGAGGACTCGGTAGCGATAGGTTGTGTGGGGGGTAAGACCCTGGAGGTGCTGGGAGGCTTCGGCTTCGGTGCCGCCGGAGCCCAGCGGTGCGTTGGGGATCGGGATCGAGACGGGAGCGCTGGGCCCGGTGAAGGTGTCGCCGTCTGCCTGAAACCCTTCTTCGCTGAGGTATTCGAAGCGGTAAGAGGTAGAGATGTTCTGGGGCACGATTTCGGCCTGCAGGGTGGCGGAGGTAGCGGTGACTTCCGCGGCCGAGGTGGAGTCGATCCGGGGCGGGCCGAAGGCGAGGCCTTCACCCTGGCTGGGTTCGTCGACGACCGAGTTGACGTCGTTGGCGTTGGCGGCCACGAAGCGGTAGTGGTAGGTATGGGCGGCCTGGATCGGGATGATGGCGTGGACTTCGACCGGCGAGGTACCAGAGCCGATCTGGGCGGCGGCCTTGTCGCAAGGGGCAGTGTTGCCGTAGGCGGTGGTTTCGCCCCATTCAAAGCGGCAGCCTTCGGCGCCGGCCTTCAATTCGACCCCGGCGGGGTTGACGGTGCCCGCGAGGGTGGCGGTGGTGGGGGTGGTGGCCGAGGGCTTGAGGGTGGTTGCGTCGGGGACGGTCTCGATCGCGAAGGCGGCGACAAAGGCACCTCCTTCAACTTTGGTGTTTTGCTGGATGGCGTAGAGGGTCTTGGCGGGGGTCGAGGAGTCGATCGTGAGGCCGCGGCCAAAGGGGAGGTTGGGCGAGGCGAAGGTTTCGGCGGGGACGCAGGGGACGGGCGCGAAGGCCTGGGGGTGGCAGGAGGAGTCGTAGCGCTGGATGACTTTGGTACTCCCGTTTTCCTTGACGTAGAGGTCATCGGTGGAGGGGTCGACGGCGATGGCTTCGGTCAACTCGCCTGTCCCGTCCCGATCGACCGGCCCGATCTGGGTGCCGGTGGAACCGAACTTGAGCACTACCCCTTCGTTGAGATAGATGTCGTCTTTGGAGTCGACCGCGAAGCCACTGACTCCTTCGGCAGCGTTGCCGCCGAGTGGGTTCAGCGGTTGCCAGTCAGTGGCGAAGCCGGCGTCCTGCTTGAACTCGAAGACGGCGGCGGAGCCACGGACCCATAGGTTGCCGGCAGGGTCGACGGCGATGCCGTTAACCTTGCCGAAGGGGCCGGAGACGGGAGCGGGAGGATGGGTAACGCCGGATCCGTCGAGCTGACCACCCGTCGCCCAGCTGGAGATGAGATGGCCGGATTCGTCGAACTTGCTGACCTTGCCGTCGCTGTAGTCGCCGACGTAGACGTCGCCAGCGGAGGGACCGGAGGAGCCGTCGACGGCGAGACTCAGGATCCCGGGTTCGCCGTTGGCGCCGCCGCCGAAGGAGCCGGGAGCGGTGCCGGCCGTACCGGGCTGGCAGACATCGGCAGGATGACCGGCGGCGGGGCAGACGTTCTCTTCGGAGGCGCGCGATTCTTCGACCGCGGTTCTGTTGACTTCCTTACCCAACATGAGCAGGAAGTGACCCGAGGAGTCGAACTTCTCGATGCGGTGATTTACACCGTCGGTGAGGTAGACGTCGCCCTGGGAGGGCCCGGAGGAGGTGTCGACGGCGACGCCCCAGCCCGTGTTGAGCGGGTAGGGGTCGGCGGTGGTAGAGGTGGCAGAGCCGAAGGTGCCGGTGAAGACGCGCACCTGAGCCGCGGAGGCGGTCGCGGCGGAGATGGCGAACGTCGCGGCGAGGACGGCAAGGACGAAGCGGATGCGGAGAAGACGATGGCAGGGGCCATCGCTCCCGCGAAGGCCGAGGGCGCCACAGAGCGGGGCGAAGAAACCGGCCCCGGCGCAGGGTGCCTTCGGTGAGCGCTCTGTATTGGTCACGTTCGTGCCTTTCGAATAAATGCGTTGCATGTGGTCGGTTCGTGGTGCTTAGGTCCCGAGCTCCCCGGGACGGCTGGGCCGTCCCGGGGAGTCGTCGGCTGTGCTCGAGGGACGGGAGGCCTAGCCGGTGACGGCCCAGGTGCCGCGACCTTCTGAATTTTCGCCGAGTACGACCCACAAAACCGCGCCAGCCACGCCAGCTCCAGCTTCAGCGACATTTGCCGGGGAAAAGATTCCCTCCGAGCCGTACGCTTCCGCGACATTCAGAACAACGGCGTAAATGCACAGGTTGCCCGACGTCGCCTTCGGTTCCGCCGCACTGCCGCTGCAGGCTTTCGATTCGACTTCCACGCCCGGTTCCGGTTCTTCCATACCATTTCCTTTGATGTAGTGAACGTGTCCGGCGTCGAGCGGCGCTTTCAATTGGATCGGAAAGGACACAATAGGCTGCCACGAATTCTTGCCAGGAGCGGTGAGCTTGCCGAACGCCCACACCCCCGTCTCCGTGGCCCCTTCCGGCAACTTGCTTTCAGCCGTCCACGGCGACCCGTTGCAGGCATGGGTCGCGGCGCCGGAGCCGACCTTGAATTCGGCACCGCCTTCTTTGCAGGTCGCGTTACCCGCGCTCAGTTTCGTGTTGGTGACGCTTTCACCATTAACGCCAGGGGCGCCGTCTTTGCCGTTTTCCCCTTTCGCGCCGGCGGCGCCCTGCGGGCCGGCAGGCCCGATCGCGCCCGCCGGCCCGACCGCGCCCGCCACGCCCACCGGGCCTGCCTTGCCCGCCTTGCCCTTCAACTGGCTCAATACGCTTGGCTTGATCTGTTTCGTCGAGGTGATCAAGAATTTACTAGCGGCATAAGCGCCGCCGCTCATAGCGAACACCAGCGCGAACGTCGCGACGACGTTTGCATAGGTAAGCCGCTTGCGAATAGGTGAAAACATTGGTCGGGCTCCTCCCCTGATTACTTGCTTGCGTTTGAAGTTCCTTGCTTGGCGCCAGCGACAGCGCCCATCCCCACGACCCGTGCGATCTGCTCGCCCTCTGGCGTCAGCTCCCACACGTTGGCCGCGCCCCTACGTGCCGGTCCTGCGTTCCTCATCAGGCCGTAGCCCTGCAGCCGCGTGAGCAGCTTTGAGACCTGGCCCTGGTCGGGGATGCCGGCGGCGTTGCCGATGTCCCTGTTTGAAAGTCCTGGTTTCACCGCAACGGCTTCGAGCACACAGGCGGTGCGGTAGGTGAAGCGCATCGACAGCCCGTGGAGCGGATCCTGCTCGGCGCTGACGACTGTGCCACTGGACACGCTGCCGTTGCCGGCGTTGCTGCCGGCATTCGCTGCGGCGGCCGGAAGTGACGCGGGCGCGGCCCGGTTGCACTCCGCACGCGCTGCGGCAGGTCCGAGATAGGGCGCCACGATCATCGCCATCAGCTCCCCGTGCAGGCTCTTCAGCGGCTTGCGCTCCGCGCGCACGAGCCGTGTGTGCACGATCGACAGGACCGCGCCGACGAGACCCTCAGCGGTCAGCTCCGGGCAGTCGGCCGCGCGAACTGCGCTGCTTCGCCCCTCGTCGATGACGCTGGCCAGCTGCGCCAGCAGGCGCTCGCGCAACTCGATGATCTGCGGCCCGCCACGCGCGGACTGGACCACGCCGACGCGCGCCAGCATCGGCTCGGCGTCGAGGAAGGACAGGATTGCCCACAGCCCGCCGCGCACACGCTCACGCCAGGCCGCCCCGTCCAGCTCAGCGGCCTCCAGCTGCGTCTGTGCGCGGGCGACGATCTCCTGGACCATCTCCAGCAGGCACTCTTCGCTGCCGGCGAACAACTCGTAGAAGGTGCGCCGCGATACGTGCGCGAGCGCCGTGATCTCGCTGACGGTCGTGTGCGCGTAGCCGTACTTGTCGACGGCGCGCACGGCCCCGGCGAGCAGGCGGGCGCGCTGCACGCCGGCGATGTGCGCTCCCTGGCGCTGCTTGACCGCGTCGAGATGGGCGGGCGAGCTCGAGCCGTTGCGCCTCGGCTTGACCGGGCGGGAGGAACGAACCGAGCCGTTCGGTCGGGTTGAGCCGGCGACGCTCACGAGCGTGCCATCCGCGGCCCAGCCTCGAGCGACCCCGCGTCGAGCCCCATGCCGGCCACGAGACCGGTGTCCGCGACGCTCCCCATGTTCGTGCTGCTCCCCTCCTGTCGACTTCAGACCCAAGGCGGTAGACCTGACCGCCTGCCCCTGGGTTGGACACAAATGTCCTGCTCCAATAAAAACAGATTTTTACGACCGTGTCAAGAGGGAGTCGCCCGCAACCGGGAAACCGGCCCCTTTGGAACGCTCGAGCTCGTGCCGTGCCGCCCCGTCGCCGATGTAGGGGTGCACGATCATGCTCATCAGCGACGGCGCCAACTCCACGAGCGGCCCGCCTTCGTCCTGCAGACGCCTGTGGATCCACGACAGCGAGGCTCCGACCGCGTTCTCACCGGCAGTGTCGGGCGCCGTCGTGGATGGGTTGCGCCCTTGATCCAGCACACCGGCAAGCGTTTCGAGCAGCTCGCCCCGGCGCTCGATCACAGCCGAGCCCCAGCCGATCGAGTCGATCACCAGCGCCCGCGCCGTCTCGGGTCGCTCGTCCAGCGCGGCCAGCAGCGCCACCAACCCAGCGCGCGTACGCTCCAGCCAACCGTCGGCCGAGCGGTAGACCGGCAGCACGCACGCCGCGATCTCTGCGACGCCGGCCTCGAAGGCAGCCAAGTGCTCCTCGGTTGGCATCGCTACATAAAAACAGATTTTTATGCCGATGTCTAGTGTTGCCTACTGACTTGTGGGAATCGCAACCGTCCCGGACAGCCCAAATGCCAAGTGCCGAGACGGCCAGACGGCGCTGCATTGGAGACGACCCCCAGGTCGGGATGGTTGAGGAGGCGAGACACAAACGTCCGCCGCGAGAGTCGGGGGGCCAGTCTCTGGCGCCCCGATGTCGCGCCCAGACCCAGCCCGGAGGGCGCTGCCCGTCTACACCCTGTCGGGCGCCATGCGACGTGCAGCGACCTCGGTGGCCGGCGCGTGGGCGTGGCGGGCGCCGAGCAGCGGCGCACACACGATCTCGGCCAGCTGCCCCTGCAACGCGGGCAACTGCTCGACGCGCCGCTCGAGCGCGTGTTCGTGCAAGACCTCGAGGATCGCGCCGACCAGCATCTCGGCGCCGGCGTCTGGCAGGTCCGGGGCGGCGGCCAGGGCGGGCCGCAGCAGTTGCTTGAGCGCTCGCGCGCGCCGCTCCAGGAACTTGCGTCCCGGCTCGCCCAGGCTGAGCGAGTCGAGCACCATCACGCGCGTCGCCTCGGGATCGCGTGCCGCCTCGGCCAGGTAGGCGCCCAGTCCGTCGCGCACGCTCGTGGGCCAGTCCGTCGCGACGGCCGACGCCCTGCGTGCCGCCGCGATCAGACGCTCGTGGACCCCCTCGCATGCGGCCAGCTGCGCCGCCTGGCGGTTGGAGAAATGCTTGTAGAAAGTGTCGTGCGAGACCCCGGCCGCGGCGGCGATCTTCGGGTAGGTGCAGTCCTCGCCGTCGCTGCTCGCGGCCAGCGACACGACCGCGCGCAGGATGCGCGCGCGCGGCTCCTCCCCGGGGAAGTCGAGCGCGCCGGAACCTGCGTCGTCCGCCGCCGCGCGCTCGTCCGGCCTCTCGGCTGCTGCCTCCTGCCTGGGCGCGTTGCCGACCGCCACGCCGGCGCCCTCGGCGACCGGCGCCTCGCCGTCCGGGCGACCCGCTTGCGCCGCGCCGTCGACCGGACTGCCACTCGCGCCCGCGAAACCCGGGTCCCCATAGCAGCGGATCCACTCGTACAGCTCCTCGCCGAGCCGCCCCAGCTCGCGCCGGGGGCGCTTGCGCAGGTGCACATACATCGCCCAGCGCACCCCGCCGAGCACTGCGCTGACCAGCAAGGGAGCCTGCTGGGCGTGCGGGCCGTCGGCGCCCAGCGCCGCGTCGAGCAGCGCGCGCACCCCCGCCAGCTCCTGCTCGCGCGCCTCGAGCGTCCCGTGGGCCACGGTCAGCACGTCGATCGCGCATACGCGCGCTCCTGCGGGCCACTCGCGCGCGAACTCGCACAGCGCGGCCAGCGCCACTGCGGCGCGCTCTGGGTCGTGCTCCAGCTCGGGCGCGCCCCATGCCGAGATGACCTGCCCGGCGCCCCAGGCGAAGTGCCCGTTGTAGGCGGCCTGGAAGCAGGTCTCCATGCTGCCGTAGTGGCGGTAGAAAGCGTCGCGCGGCACGTGCGCCTGGGCGATCACCTCAGCGAGGCTCGTGCCGGCGAACCCCTCGGCATCGACCAGCGCAAGCATCGCGCTCGTCAGCCGCTCGCGCTGGCTCTCGGCGACCAGCTCGCGCGAGAGGCGCATGCCCGGGGCGAGCTTGCCGGAGGGCGCGCCGCCTGCGTCACGGGTGGGCTTGCTGGGTGGCATCAGCGCTCCAACTCCATTTCAGAATACCATTGATATTGGTAAGGATTCGTACTTACTGTCATTCTACGCGCCCTCTGGCATCATTGGCAAGGGGGATAGGCGGGGGATCGGCGAGGAGAGTTGGCAAGGGAATGGGCAAGGGGGATAGGCGGGGAGGATTGACGGTGAGAATTGGCAGGAGGCTCATGGCTCGCGAAAGGCTCACAGCTCGCCCACCGAGAGTGTTGCCGCGAGGATCGGCGCCAGACATGCCAGCGCGCAATCGAGGCGCTCGTCCTCCGGGTCGCGCGCGCTCTCGGCCCGAGGCATGCCGTGCGGTTCGTGCCAGGCGCGGCGCTCTGCCAGCGGATCGGGGTGCACTGGCCCGGCGGCGAAGGAGAAGACCTGCGCGTGCGCGCGGACCGCAAGCGTGTGCAGCGCCGCCAGCAGACACTCCTCGGCGGTGGCGAAATGTTCGTGAAAGCACGCCTCCGAGAGGCCGGCGCGCGCGGCGACGGCCTCGACGCTCGCGTCGAGATAGCCGTGCGCGCGGGCCTCTGCGAGGATCGCCGCGAACAACCGCTCGCGCTCGAGCAGCCCGCTCAACGAGCCCGGCGAGCCCCGTGCGGTCTTGGTTGCCGGCACCGGACCCCGCATAAGAACCAATTCTTAGCACGCACGGCTCTTATTGTCAATGGCAATAGGTGTCTCGGAAGGCCCGCCACGCGCATCGCTTGCGATATCCGACGCCGCTCGACGGTAGGCCTGACCGTGCTCCCGGAATGGGGCGCGAACGCGCTCGCGGCTGCGCTCCATGCTTACGCGGCCGCGTAAAAACTACTGAGCGGAAATGCGGCCCGCTCGCGTTGACAGCATGCCGCATCGCCGTCAAGCTCTTGGCGACAACGGGCAACACGCGCTTCCGCCCACCGACGGAAGACGACGACTGGCCCCAAACGATAAAGGACGGTCCCCCGATGGTTGTTGCAGCAAGTTACCCGTTCCTGGAAGTTTTCTGGACGATGTTGATCTTCTTCGCCTTCGTCGTCTGGCTGTGGATCCTGTTCACCGTGATCACCGATCTCTTCCGCCGTCACGACACCTCCGGCTTCATGAAGGTGCTGTGGATGATCTTCATCATCGTGCTGCCCTATTTCGGAGTGTTCGTCTACCTGATCGTCGAGCACAACGGGATGACCGAGCGTGCCGTGGCAGCGCAGAAGAACGCGCAGTCGCAGTTCGACGACTATGTCCAGTCGGTCGCCGCCAAGAGCGACCCGACCGAGCAGATCAACAAGGCCAAGAGCCTGCTCGACAGCGGCGCGATCTCCCAAGCCGAGTTCGAGCGCCTCAAGGCCAACGCCCTCGGCGCCGCCGCCTGAGCTCGAGCAGAGGCTCGCGCCGGCGCGCACGGACGTGCTCCGGCGCGGCCTTTGCGCGCTCGATGTCTGACTCCAAGAAGCCGCTCCCGACAAAGGGGGTGCGTTTTGGAGGTCCTACCAATTGCTTTGGTACCAAACTTAAAGATCCTCGTCCAGTTTTACTGGTGTTTTTCGAAACCTCCTTTCGAAGCACTCCTCCTCCTCCCCTCCTCCTCCCCTCCTCGTCCCCTCCTCTCCCTCCTCTCCTCTCCTCCTCTCCTCCTCGTCTCCTCCTCCTCCTTCCCCCCTCCTCCGCCGCCGGCATGCCTTTGGGGAACTGAGGCAGCCCTCCTGATCGCGCCGGAATACGTAGAGTTAGCGCTCGATGGCCCGCAACCGCAACCAGACTCCCTACGACGTCAACGGCCGCACCGCCTTCATCACCGGCGCGGCGCGCGGCATCGGCGCCGAGACCGCGCGGCGCCTGCACCGCAAGGGGGCGAACGTCGCGCTCGTGGGCCTCGAGCCCGAGCGCTTGGAGCAGCTGGCCGCTGAGCTCGGCGAGCGTGCGATCGCGCTCGAGGCCGACGTCAGCGACTACGAGGCGCTGCAGCGCGCGGTGGCCGCCACCGTCGAGCGCTTCGGCGGTATCGACGTGGGCGTCGCCAACGCCGGCATCTCCTATACCGGGCCGCTCGCGAGCGCGCCTGTCGAGCAGGTCGAGCGCACGTTCGCGGTCAACCTGCTCGGCGTGTGGCGCACCGACCGCGCGCTGATCGGCCAGATCTCAGAGCGCCGCGGCTACCTGCTGAACATCGCCTCGCTGGCCGCGATCTCGCACGCCCCGATGATGGGTCCCTACACGGCCACGAAGGCTGGTGTGGAGGCTTTGAGCGACGCGCTGCGTATGGAGACCGCACCGGGTGGAGCGAAGGTCGGCTGCGCCTACTTCGGCTTCATCGACACCGACCTCGTCCGCGCCAGCTTGCAACAGCCCTCTGCCCAGACGATGACATCCAACCTGCCCGGCTTCATGCGCAACCCGGCGCCGCTGTCGCAGGCGGTCGACGCGATCGAGCGCGGCATCGAACGCCGCGCCGCGCGCCTGTGGGCGCCACGCTGGGTCGGCGCGATGCTGCCACTGCGCGGCCTGCTGCAGCCGCTGACCGAACACCGCCTGCTGCGCGAAGGCGATCGCCTGCGCGCCGTGATGGACGCAGCCGTCGCATCGCACGAGACCGACGCGCAGGATCCGCTGTTGGGCGTGGCGATGCAAGCAGTCTCGGAGCAAAGCCGCCCCTGACGGCCGAAGGGCAAGCCTCGCCAGGACGCAGAGAGCGTGGCGTGCTTTGCACGCGTGCCGGCCGATCGGAGATCCCATTTATCTCCGATCGGTAGGATGCCGCGAGGCGCCGCCATTCGGCCGGTCAGGGGCTACTCCACGGCCGAGAACTCGGCTATCGCGATCGCCAGCATCACCAGGCCGATGATCGCGACCATCGCCGCCTCGAGCAGGCCTGGCACGTGCCAGCCGAACCAGGTTACGCCGGGGGCCAGCGCGTGGCGCACGAGCGGGGAGATGTCGAGGTGCGCGAACACCGCGCGGCGCATCGGGTCGACCGCGTATGTCAACGGGTCCAGGCGGTTGAGGATCGCAAGCCACGTCGGCAAGTTGTTGACCGGGAACATCGCGCCCGAGAGGAAGAACATCGGCATGATCGCCATCTGCATCAGCGCCATGAACGACTGCATCTGCGTCACGCGCGCGGCGGCCATCATGCCGAAGGCCGTGATCGAGAAGGCCAGCAGCAGCTGCAGCGCGAACACCTCCAAGGCCAGCCCGAGCGTGTAGTGCACGCCCACGAGCGGGCCGATTGCCATCACGATCACGCCCTGGAAGGCCGCCACCGTCGCGCCGCCGGCGCACTTGCCGAGCACGATCGAGGAGCGCCTGACCGGCGCGACCATCATCTCGCGCAGGAAGCCGAACTCGCGGTCCCACACGATCGAGGCTGCTGAGAACATCGCCGTGAACATCACCGCCATGCACAGCACGCCGGGATAGATGAACGTGCGGAAGTTGACGCCGTGCGTGCTCGAGGAGACCAGCGAGGACAGGCCCGTCCCCAGCACGAACAGGAACAGGAACGGCTGGATCAGCGAGGTGAGGATGCGCAGGCGGTCGCGGCTGAAGCGGATCAGCTCGCGCCGCCACACCGCCTTGATCGCGCGCAACTCTGAACGGACGCTGCGCGCCGGCACGTGCGGGCGCGCCAGTGCAGGCGCGGATCCGTGTAGCACGGGTGGGGTGGTGCGGGTCCGGATCGCCATTCAGCACGCCCCCAGACGGCGAGGATCGCCACCGGCGCAGATCACGGGGCGGCCGCTGAACGTCAACGGCACGCCATCTCCGCCGTGGAAGGAGCAACGAGTGGGCATCAGCGACTCATCATCCTGGCCATGTTGCGCATCATGTCGTTCGAGCCGGCCTCGGCGTCTCTGATCGTTGAGCCGGTGTAGGACATGAAGACGTCGTCGAGCGACGGGCGCGCGACGCTGACCGATCGGATGGGCAGGCCCAGCTCGCCGAACAGACGCGGCACGAACTGCTCTCCCGACTCAACCCCGAACGTGACCTCGCCTTCCGCAACCTGTGCCTCGATGCCGAAACGCTGACCCAATGCGGCAATCGCCGCCTCGTCGTCGTCGGTCGTGATCTGCACGCGGTCCTTGCCGACGCTCGCCTTCAGCGCCTCGGGCGTGTCGAGCGCGACGATCTTGCCGCGATCGATGATCGCGATGCGGTCGCAGTACTCGGCCTCGTCCATGTAGTGCGTCGTCAGGAAGATCGTCACGTCCTGCTCGTCTTCGAGTTTCGTTATGTAGGACCAGATCGAGCTGCGCGTCTGCGGGTCGAGCCCGATCGTCGGCTCGTCGAGGAACAGCACGCGCGGGGAGTGCAAAAGGCCGCGAGCGATCTCCAGGCGCCGCTTCATGCCGCCGGAGAACGTGCCGACGAGGCTCTCGCGCCGCTCCCACAATTGCAGCATCTCCAGCACCGTCTGCATGCGCGGGGCGATCGCCTCGCGCGGCATCCCGTACAGCTCGGCGTGCAAACGCAGGTTTTGCTCGGCCGACAGATAGTTGTCGAGCGTCGTGTCCTGGAAGACCAGCCCGATCGCGCGCCGGACGCTGTCGCGTTCTGTTACGACGTCCATGCCGGCCACCCGAGCCGAGCCGCCCGTCGGTCGCGCCAGCGTGCACAGCATCGAGATCGTGGTCGACTTGCCCGCCCCATTGGGGCCGAGGAAGCCAAACGTTTCCCCGCGCGCGACCTCGAAGTCGATCCCGCGCACCGCTTCGATCTCGTCGTAGCTCTTGCTCAGGCCTTGCACGGAGATCGCGTGGACGCTCATCGCCACATTGTCCCACTCCAGGACGATTGTCGGATCAGTGGGCATGACCCCCGCATTTGTTTTTCCGCCACAGGCCGGGTAGAATGTGTTCATGCCTACGGTCACAAGCGCAGAGCTGCCGCTGCACAGACTCGACATGGACACCTACGAGCAGATGGTCGCCTCAGGCGCGCTGGAGGGCGAAGACATCGAGCTGCTCGACGGGCTGCTCGACGACCAAGAGCGCTCCCGCGAGGACCCGGTCCACCGCATCGACGTCGACACGTACAACCGCATGGTGCTCAGCGGCGCCCTGGAGGATCTGCACATCGAGCTGCTCGACGGACTGCTGGTAGAGATGGGCTCTATCTCGCCGGCGCATACGGTGGTCGTGACGCTCTTGATGCGCCACTTCGCCGCCGCGCCGCAGTGGTGGATGCAGGTCCAGTGTCCAGTCGAGATCCGCCCGAGTTCGGAGCCTCAGCCCGACCTGCTCGTCGCGGCACACAGGCCGCCGCCCGGGGAGCACCTGCGCGGCGCGCTGCTCGCGATCGAGGTCGCGGTCAGCTCGCACCGCAGAGACCGCGGCCGCAAGGCCGCGCTGTACGCCGAAGCCGACATCACCACCTACTGGCTCGTGGACGTGCCCGGCCGCGCCGTCGAGGTACGCACCCGGCCCGGCCGCAACGGCTATGAGCATTGCGAGGTCTACCGCGAGGACAGCATCGTGCCCGCGCCGCTTGAGGGCGTGGGGGACCTCAACGTCGCCGCGCTGTTTGCTGGCGTCGCGGGCTGAGCGCTACTCCTTCTCGGTCGTCTCGGGATCCCCATCGGCGAGTATCCGGTAGAGGTCGCGTCGCGTCGCCGCCAGCACCTTTCCCGCCTGTGCGATCTGCGCCTCGCTGCCGTTGCGGATCACCTGCGTGAAGGCCGAGGCGACCTCGCGCATCGTGTGCCCCAGCTCGTGCGCCTGGTCTGAGACGTTGCCGCTCATCTGCTCCCATGGGGCGGGAGCGTCGGCGTCGCGCTGCTTTACGTGCTCGCGACCCGCGTCGGTCAGCTCGAAGACCTTGCCGGTACCGCCGCCCTCGCTCGAGCGGATCAGGCCCTCGTCCTCGAGCTGCTGCAAGGCTGGGCAGA
>Ga0208480_1000526_pt1 | contig 14656 bp, 13 predicted proteins | sample NGESurshal092012_4_FD_184485 | JGI IMG/M metagenome (GOLD analysis project Ga0208480, IMG submission 184485) | Arctic peat soil microbial communities from Barrow, Alaska - NGEE Surface sample F53-1 shallow-092012 (SPAdes) | ecosystem: Environmental > Terrestrial > Soil > Wetlands > Peat ... | reverse complement strand
CCCGGCGGCACTGGCGTCGACTCGATCGGACGGCCGTTTGTCTGCACCTCGCCGATGTATCCACCGCCGACAAAACCGGCGGGGCCGTGGTCGAAGTTGTCGCCGTTGAATTCGTCGATGCAGGTGCCGATCGCTCCCGCGGCGATGAACGGATTGAAGTTGTATTTGTCCTTGTCAAAGAAACCGATGGCAGAAGACATGGTCTGGTGGGTGAAATTGCGACCGATCTGCCCCTGCCCCGTAGTGGGATCATAGGCTTTGCCGATGCCCGAGAGCAGCAAGAGCTGCACGTTGAAAAGCGAGAACGCACACAGCAGCACAAGATCGGCCGGCTGCTCGAATTCCTCACCGGAGGTATCGACATAGGTGACGCCGGTTGCGCGCTTGCCCGTGCTGTCGAGATTGATGCGCATCACCTCGCATTCGGTGCGCGCCTCGAAATTCGATTTGCGCAAGAGCACGGGCAGCACCGTGGTCTGCGGCGTTGCCTTCGAATAATTGGCGCAGCCGAACCATTCGCAGAAGCCGCAATAGGTGCACTGACCGAGGGTGACGGCGAGCGGATTGGTGTAGGACTGCGACAGATTGCCGGACGGCTGCGGAAAAGGCTTGTAGCCGAGTTCTTTTGCGGCTTGCGCAAACAGCGCGTGGCCGTAGCCTTGCTTCATCGGTGGCGTCGGATAGGCTCGCGAGCGCGGCCCCTCGAACGGATTACCGCCGGCCTGAATCGAACCTTTGAGATTGCCGGCCTGGCCGGAAGTGCCGCATAAATATTCGAATTCGTCGTAGTGCGGCTCGAGTTGGTCGTAAGTAATGCCCCAATCTTGGATCGTCATGTCCTGAGGCAAGAAGTTCGCGCCGTACCGCTGCGTGAGATGACTCCTGACCGTGAAATCGGTCGGCAGGAAACGCCAAGTCTCGGCGTTCCAGTGCACGCCGGCACCGCCGGCGCCGTTGCCGAGCATGAAGGCGCCCCAGGTTCGCACTGGCAGCGCAGTCTCCTTGGCGTTGTTGCGGAAGGTTACCGACATCTGCGACGGCCGCAGAAACAGTTCATGTTGGACTCGGTAGCGCAGCTCGTCCTGTGCGTACGAGACTAGAAAATCCGTCGCCGTGTCGCGCCATGGGCCGCGCTCGATGGCAACGACGTCGAGACCTGCATCGGTCAGCTCGTTGGCAAGGATGGAGCCGGTCCATCCCAGCCCGATAACGACTACGTCCTTGTGCGGCAGCTTGCGCGCCATCGTTGCTTTCCAATCAATAAATACTCAAATGCCGTAACGGGGTGTCGCGTCCGCGTTTCATCCCGACCAATTCGGGTGCTCGGCAATACTAATAGTCGGCAGGGTGACGCGCTGATTGTGGCGATCGACCCAGCCTCGATAGTCGTAATGGGTGCCGGGAAAACCGATCATCTTCCATGACACCATGTTTCTGTTGCCGCCATAGATCGGATCGGCCAGAAAACCGTTTTGGGTGTCCTTCAGGACGAGCTTGAAAAACTCTTTGCTGTCGGCGCCGTCGAGCTTTAGCGAACCGTCTTCCAAGCCCTTGATCGCCTCGTCTCTCTGCGCATCGGACAGCGCCGTGAAGACCTTGCCGCCGAACTTATCGCTGCACGCCTTGTCGAATGCGGCGAGCGCCTTGCGATAATGCTGTGTGGGCGTCACCGGCGACTGCGGCCCTTGCTGCTTCGTGCCCTTCTGGAATGGACCACTCATGTAATAGCCGTCAAAGCGGCCGTATGGTCCGGCGAGCTGGCGATCGATGTAGACGGCGCAGCCGCAATCTTTGCCGCCGGGGGAAAGATCGTCAGCCGGAATCAGGCGATCGACAAACGCTTCGACGGTCGCGGCTTCCCGCGGCGTGAAGAAATGCCAGCCATCCGGCGTCACGAGCGCAGGCGGGTTGGCTGCACCCGGCTTCCACGGCAAACCGCCTCTGATGATTGCAGCACGGGCTGCAGGCGAACCGAGCAAAATGACGATCGCGCTGCTGGCAAGGAGTTGCCGCCGGTTTAGCTGAGACACCGCTTTTGTCCCGGTCTAGAGCCCCGCATCAATCGCTCAATTCGCGGCTGAGAACTTTGTTCCGGCCAACCACGGCGAGGGGAGAAGTCTGCGACAGCTTGACACCCAACCCGACGGGCATAGAACTTTGCGCAACCGCTAATCAAAGCGCCGATCGAGGAGACCGCCCATGAGCGGCAATGCCCCAAAAACGACCGTCATTCGCAACGGCACGCTGATCGACGGCAAGGGCGCGCCGGCGCGGCGCAACGAGGCCATTGTCATTCAAGGCAATCAGATCAAGAGCGTGGGTCCGCTGCCGCCGGATATCTCGCTCGACGACCACCGCAATATCACTGTGATCGATGCCGCCGGCCAATGGGTCATGCCGGGTCTGATCGACGCTCACTGCCACGTCTCCTACGGCTATCCGACCGTCAAAGGCGAGGGCAAAGGGCGCGGCACGACTCGGCCGGAATTCTCGACACTCAAGTCCGCGCGCAGCGTGCAGCGCGTGCTGCGCTCCGGCGTGACGAGCATTTCGGTGCCGGGCGGCACCTGGTTCACCGATGTCGGCGTGCGCGACGCCATCAGGCTCGGCCTGATGGAAGGGCCGCGGATGTTCGTCGCCGGTCGCATGATCGTCACCTACGGCTGCATCGAGGACGACGAGCCGTCATGGGAAGGCACGCCCGATCACTCGATCGGCAAGCTGTGCAACACAGCCGACGAGATGGTCACCGAGGTGCGCCGCCAGCACAAGCATGGCGTCAATTTCATCAAGATGGCCGACAGCCGGTCCGGCGAGTCGCAGATGCTGGCAAAGGACGAGATCGCCGCAGTGGTCGGCGAAGCGCATCGCCGCAACCTGCGCGTTGGTATTCACTCGCGCGGTGCCGGCTCAACACGCGCCGCCGCCGAAGCCGGCGTCGACTGGATCATCCACGCCGATCTCGCCACCGATCGGGACCTCGAAGCGGTCGCCAAGGGCGGCATGCCGATCATTCCGACCGCGACTTTCCTCGCCATGGTGGTCGAACTCGGCACCAAGGTCGGCGCCGAGCAGGTGCAACTCGACATCAACCGCATGAAGCGGCATTTCGATCTGCTCTGCGAGCTGATGCACAAGGCGCGCAAGCTCGGCATCAAGCTTCTGGTCGGCACCGATACCGGCAACAACACCTTCATGCGCTACGGCGAAGTGCATGCCAAAGAGTTGGAGATTTTCGTCAAATACGGCGGCTATTCGCCGCTCGAAGCCATTACGGCGGCGACGCGCGACAATGCCTACGCGGTCGGCCTCGAGGGCAAGCTTGGCGAGATCGAAGCAGGCAAGCTCGCCGATCTCATCATGCTCGATGCCGATCCGCTCGCCGACATCACCGTGCTGCAGGGCGGCAAGCACCTGACCCATGTGATCAAGGACGGCAAACTCGTCGATCTTGGGCCGCGCGAAGACATGGTGACGTTCCGCGAAGCCGCGGAATAGCGCTTTAAGGATTATTGGCCGCATGGCGGAGCAAATCGCGCGGCTGCGCGTCGAGATCGACGAGGTGACGCCCGCCGTTGTCCGCCGCATCGAGGTGCCGCTCGATATCCGGCTCGACGATCTTCATTTCGTGCTGCAGATCGCCATCGGTTGGCAGAACTGTCATCCGTTCGAGTTTCGCCTCGACGGCCGGAATGAAGCCAAACGCTGGGGACTGGTCGACAAGGACGATCCCGAATCCTCGCCGCAGCCGGCCGATCGCGCGACGTTGGCGGACCTGTTGGCGCACGGCCAGCATGCATTCCACTACGATTATGTGTATGGCGAGGATTGGGAGCACACCATCGAACTGGAAGCAATCGCGCCCGCCGAAGCCGCTGCGCTTTACCCGCGTCTCCTCGACGCCAGCGGCCGCTGCCCTCCGGCCGACATCGGCGGCATCATGGGTTACGAGACCTTCCTGCGTGCGATCTCAGATCCGCTGCATCTCAATCACGAGGGCATGCGCGAGTGGGACGACCCGGATTTCGATCCGAATGTCGTCGACGAAGCAGCGCTGCGCGCCAACCTCGCCAACCTCGGCAAATATCTCGGCCGGCGGAAGCCGGTCGGATAGAGCTTACTCGGCGGGCTGCGGATGCGACGGCGGCAGCACTGCGGTCGGGGCCGACCGTCGTCCCCAGATCATCGCATCGATGCTGTAGGGGCCGGCGCCAAACGCCACGACGTAGAGCATTCCGCCCGCGATGGCGATGTGTTCGAAGAAAATCGAGTATTGCGAGTGGGCGGCGGCGCCGCTCATCGTCCAATAGGCATGGAAAAGCACGGCGAGCGTCAGCGTATAAAAGAACAATGCGAGCCCGACGAGACGCGTCAGAAAACCTACGATCAGCAAAATGCCGCCGCCGAGTTCGAGCGCCACAGCGCCCCACACCAGATCGTTGGAATACGGAATCCCGGCGCTCGCCATGTGCGCCGACGTGGCCCCGACGGCGCCGATCTTACCTACCCCAGAGAGGACAAAGATCAGAGCCAAAAGAACACGGCCCATAGCCGGCAAAGGTGTCAGGGTGGGATGCATCGAGTTCCTCAACACTGCAACGAGTCGCCCTCGCCGCTGCCCTATAGCAAAGCGCCAGGACGCCTGGCATCAAGTTTGTATCGCAGAAATTTGATGGGCCGTAGCAGCAGCTTTGCGCACGGATCGGGTTTGCGCCGTCAGCGAAAAGGCCGAGAACTCAGTATAAACTATTGTTTACATGCACCGCTCGATGCCGGCACCGTGTTGCCGAAGCGACCCTGGTGGGAATCTTCCGACGCTGATACCCGCCGCCACGCTCAACCAAATTCCGGCCCAGCCACCACGAATGTGCGCGCAGGGTCGCCGAACGGAGCAGCATAGCGCAGCGCCATGCGCAGGAACGGCCGTTGCACAGTAAGGCCGCAACGTTCGAGTTCGCGCGCAAGTCCTTTCCAGCGATCGCAAAGATCAAGGAAGACCGGGCCGGTGACCGTATCGAGCGCTGCGCCGAGCAGCGCTGCGGCCGTTGCTTCGTTCGCGGCGACAATCGGCCCGATCTGTGTGGCGATTCGCCCGGGACGCGCCAAAGCGAAACCCTCGCCATCTTCGGTAACAAACGCCAAATGCGGCGCACGACGAAAGAAGTTTTCCAGCAGAAACGGGCGCCGCGCGCCGAACACTCCGGCATCGATCGCGATCACAGCGGCAAGATCCGCTTTCCGCATCGGCCGAACGCCAGCCGGAATTCCACTGCGCCCGCCACCCGCACCTTGCCAGCGCGTCAGCCCGAATAATGGCTCGAAGCCGAGCGGCCGATAAACCTGCTCGCCCGCAGGCGTGGCATCGAGCACCGCCACCAGGCCGCGCTGCGTCAACTCCTTACAGCACGTTTCCAGAATGCGCGTGCCGATGCGGTGACGGCGGCGCGCCGCCGTCACCAGCACCATGCTGAGCCACGCGAATTCATCGCCGTAGGGCAGAATCGCACCGGTCGCGGCCGGCCGACCATCCGCGCCCGGCAAGCCGAACACCGTGCCGCGATCGAGAAAAAGCGTCCAATCGTCGGGAAGCTGGTTCCAGCCGGCTTCGGCCGACAGCGCCATGCAACCAGGAACGTCGCTGGCGGCCAGCGGCGTCAGCGACAGCGCATCAGTAGACGCCATCACGGACCTCGAAATGGGTGGGCTTATCAAGGCCGGGGCGTTTGTTAGCGACCCAGTCGGCGGTCCAGTCGATCATCGTGGCGATCGGCACGTGCGGCTTGCCGAACAGTTGCACGGCTTTCGTCGTATTGGTCAGCCACGCCGTCGGCGCTTCCCTGCCGACGATCTCGACGTCGACGCCCAGGCGCTCGGCAAACTCTTGGGCAAGCCACCGCACCGAGATCGTCTCCGGCCCTGACACATTGATCGGCGTCGTCGGCGATGTGGCATGACGCAGGCAACGCAGCGCGGCGGCGTTGGCATCGCCCTGCCAGATGACGTTGACGTGCCCCATGGTCACGTTGATCGGCTGTCTGTCGCGGACCTTGCGGGCGACATCGAACAACACGCCGTAGCGCATGTCGATTGCGTAGTTGAGTCGGAACAGCCGGCCGGGCGTGGCATAGCGCCGCGAGAAGAACTCAAACATCCGCTCGCGGCCGATGCACGTTTGCGCATATTCGCCGGGTCCAAGCAGCGGAATATCTTCGGCCGCGCCACCGGCGCTGGTGGCGACGAACGGATAGACGCAACCGGTCGAGAACGCGACGATGCGCGACGACCGAAAATGTTCGGCGATGATCGACGGCACATGAACATTCATCGCCCAAGTCAACGCCGGATTGTCGTGCGCGCCGAATTTGTGCCCAGCCATGAAAATGACGTTGCGGGCCTGCGGCAGCTTCTGCACCGCGGCGCGCTCCAGCAGATCACACGCAATCGTTTCGACGCCGGCAGCGTCGAGCGTCTCGCGCAACCCGGCTTCCGAAAACCTTGCGACGCCGACGACGCGCTTGTCCGGCGCTGCATTGCGGGCGAGCCGAGCCAAGGTCGGCCCCATCTTGCCGCCGACGCCAAGCACGAGAATTTCGCCATCAATCGCGGCGAGGTCGGCGGCGAGCGCCCTCCCTGGTCGCGTCAGATACGCTTCAAGTTCATCAACCCCCGCGAACCGAGGCGGAAGCGTCGCATCGTCGAGCCACGCGGTCATAAGCTGGCGCGGAAGTGCGCGCTATTCCGCTGCCTGCCGCGGCGGCGCCCGCATCGAGTCCAGCCCGTCGGCCGCGGAGGCCGAGATCGTGGTGCGCACCATGTAGCGCGGCTCGTGCGCCGGCCATGGCCGGCCGCGATGCATCGTTGCGCGATTGTCCCACATCACCACGTCGCCCTTGTTCCAGGTATGGACATAGCTGCATCCCGCGGCGGTCGCGGCCGCCATCAGCTCGCCGAGCAGTTTCTGTCCGTTTTTCTCATCCATCCCTTCGACCGCATAGGTGTGCGAGGCGAGATAGAGCGCATAGCAGCCGTTGACCGGATTTTTCCAAACCAGCCGCCAGCATTGCGGCGGCAGCGCCGCGCGCTCGGCCGGACTAGCGAGGCCGGGCGCGATCTTGCCGCGCGAATAGGCGTAGTCGTGCCAAGCGAAGGACTTCTGCAGCCTCTCGCGCAGTGCCGGATCAAGCCGCTCGAACGCAAGCCGCGTCGACACGAACTCGGTTTCGCCACCGCGGCCGGGAATGATGCGCGACGACAGCACTGAGGCCAAGGCCGGCAGGCTCTTGAACGGACTATCAGTGTGCCAGAGCTGATTGGCCTTGTTACGCAGCGCCAACCGATGATCTTCCGGCACCACGTTGCCGTTATCGTCGAGCGTCTTGAGGATCACGAGGTTGGAGCCAAAACCCTCCGAGCCGACTTTGGTGGTTTCGAGCGAACCGAACCGCTGCGAGAATGCAATCTGGCCCTCGTCGGTCACGTCCTGGCCGCGGAATAACAGGACCGAGTGCTCCTCGAAGGCGGCGCGGACTTCCGCGTAAGCGTCGTCGCTTGCCGCTACATCGGCAAGCGTCACGCCGCGCAGTTCGGCGGCAAAGCCTGGTCCAATTGAGACGATATCCATCAGCGTCCTCCGCGCAATCCTCGCAATTTGCGCGAGTTTCTACCAAAACCGGCAGGGCGGCAAGAATAGCTAGCGCGGTGCACCATCAGTCTTCCAGACTTTTGTTCTTGGTCTCCGGCGTGCGCAAAATGGCGATGATCGCCGCCACCGCATAGAGCATCACAATGCCGCCGATATATGGATAGGCGCCCTTCACGCCGTAGACCCTGAGAATCTGCCCGGCAATGATCGGGATCAGCCCGCCGCCGTAAACCTGTGCGATCTGATAGCCGGCGCTCGCGCCCGAGGCACGATAACGTGTCGGAAAATTCTCCGTAAAGAATGTCGGAATAGCGCCGTAACCGAAGCCGAACACAAAACCGAAACCGATGATGTCGGCGATCGTTGCCAGCACCACATTGCCCGTGCTCACCAAATAGAAATACGGCAATGCGAATATCAGGAACACGATTGCCGCAATCAGCAGAATGGTGCGCCGATTGATGTAGTCGGCCAAAATCGAGCCGATCAGCATGAACACCAGCATGAAAGCGGCGGCGATCAGCCCGATGTACTCTGGCGTATTGCCTGTAAAGCCGGCCTCCTTCATATAACTGGTGCCGAACACGAAATAGAGAAAGAACGCGCCGCCGAACATGGCGTTGACGAGCGACGTGCGCAGGATGGTCCCCGGCATCTCGCGCCAGACCTGGCTAGACGGATATTTGAGAATTGTGACTTGCTGCTTGTGCTGCTCGAACACAAAGCTGTCCATGGTGCGCGTGCGGATGATGAGGCCGACGATCGCCACCAGAAACCCGATGATGAAGAAGATGCGCCAGCCCCAGTCCGTGAATTGCTCCGGCGTCATCAGCGACTTGACGAAGATCACCGAGCCGAAGCCGAGCAACAGCCCAATCGGAATGGCAAACCCGACCCAGGCGCCCCAGAAGGCGCGGAATTTCGAGCGCGCCGCCTGCTCGACCACCCAGGTCGAGGCGGTACCGAACTCGGCGCCGAAGCTCACGCCCTGGCACAGGCGGAACACGATCAGGAGCACCGGCGCGGCGGCGCCAATGCTGTCGTAGTTGGGCGTCAGCCCGATCGCCAGAGTGCTCAACCCCATGAGCACCAGCGCATAGACCATCGCATCCTTGCGCCCTTGCCGGTCGGCGATGTGGCCGAAGATGAATGCGCCGACCGGCCGGATGATGATGCCGAGCCCGTAAACGGTGATCGCCGCGGCCACGGCCGCAAGGCCCTTTTCCTTGAAGAACACGCCACCCCAGACCGTGGCCGCCATCACGCCGGTGACAAGAAAGTCGTACTGCTCGATCACGGAGCCAATAATGCTGGCGACCGCGACTTTATATATCTGCTGTTGGCTAGGGCCCGCCGCGGCGTCGCTCATTGTGTCTTCCCCCGCAAAATATTCGCAGAATTGTCCGTTGTCCCCCGCCGATTATTGCAAATCATTACCGGGCCGACCAGCCGTTGCCGTACCATCCGGCGCCTGCGCGGCTTGTCGGCGTCGGCCCGGTGCGATACTTTTTCCTTGAAATGCAGCAAGAGCCGCCGTCATCGCGATGAACCAGGACCTGTCCCGTTTTGTTCAACCCGGTCGTGTACACCGGCAAATCTACACCGATCCGGCTATTTTCGACTTGGAGTTGGAACGCATCTTCGGCGTGGCGTGGATCTATGTCGGGCACGAAAGCCAGGTGAAGAAGCCCGGCGACTATTTGCGCACGTTTATCGGCCGCAAGCCGGTGGTGCTGGTGCGCGACGCCGACGGCAACATCCGAGTCATCCATAACCAGTGCGCTCACCGAGGCTCGCTCGTCGTCGCCAACGACAAGGGCAACACCGGCGAATTCCAGTGCTGCTATCACGGCTGGACCTATCATCTCGACGGCCGGCTCAAGGCGGTCCCGCTGCAGCACGGTTATCCGCGAGACTTCGATCCGAAGCATCCGAAGACCGCGATGCAACAGGTGCTGCGCGTTTCAAGTTATCGCGGCTTCGTGTTCGCCAGCGAGGCGGCGGACGGGCCGAGCCTGGAGGACTTTCTCGGCTACATGACCACGTCGATTGACGACATGATCGACCGGGCGCCAGACGGCGAGATCGAAGCCGCCGGCGGCGTCTTCCGGCACGCCTATGACGGCAACTGGAAGCTCTACCTGGAAAACCTGTGCGATGCCGCGCATCCCTGGTTTACCCATCGATCGTCAATCGACGCCGCTCAGCAGCAGTCGGACCAGGTTTTCACCGACGGCTCGGGCGAAATCGCCATCCGTCAGATGCGGCAGAACGGAGCGCCCTACAGCTTTTGGGAATCTCAGGTCGGCATCTGGACCTACCCCAATGGCCACTCCTATCTGGGCGACTATCACGATGACGCCAAGTTGGTCGCGGCGCTCAAAGACCCGCTGTTCCGCGAATACATAGCCGCGCTGGAAGAGCACAAAGGTAAGCAGGAAGCACGCCGCGTGCTGGAAGTGCGGCGCTGGAACAGCAATGTCTATCCGAATCTCTCGTTCATGAGTCAATTTCAGCAGTTGCGCGTCGTGCATCCGATCGCGGTCGATCGCACCGTGGTCTGCACTTACAATTTCCGCCTGAAGGGCGCGCCGGCGCAGATGTTCCGCAATGCCATCAGCTTCGCCAACACAGTCAACGGCACGGGCTCGCTGGTGCTCACCGACGATCTCGAAATCTACAATCGCATCGACATGGGACTCTCAAGCGCCGGCGCCGAATGGATCGAGATCGGACGCGGCTTTCAGAGCGACGTGCCCGACGCCCATGGCGGCCGGCGCGGGCAAAATTCCACCAGCGAAATCTACATTCGCAACATGATGGATGCATGGCTCGGCTACATGACAAACGGCCAAACCAGCGACCGCACCACGGCCGTTCGGGCCGCATCATAGCGCACACGCCATGGCGAAAAAGCTAAAACGCCCGCGCAGACCCGCGGTGCCACGCCAGCGCCGGCCACTTACCGCGTCTGCGCGACCGGCCCGGCTGCCGCAACGGCTCGACCTGCGGCGCTGCGAGCAATTTCTGCTGCACGAGGCGCGTCTGCTCGACGAGGGCAAATTCGACGACTGGCTGGCGCTGTTCACGCCGGAAGCCTGGTACTGGGTGCCGAGCGAACCGGACCAGGCCGACCCGGCTGAGACGGTGTCGCTGATCTATGACGACCGCCGTCTACTCGAAACGCGCGTCCGGCGGCTCGCAAGCCCGCGCATGTACTCGCAAGAGCCGCGTTCGCGCACGAGTCGCATCGTTGGCAACGTGACGATCGAAGACGGCGACAGCAAGTCCTGCACCGTGCGTTCTAAATTCCTGATGATCGAGTACCGCCGCGAGCAGCAGCGCCTATTCGGCGGCACGGTGCTGCATCGCCTCGTTCAAAGCGACGGGCACATCATGATCGCATGGAAGCGCGTCGATCTCGTCAATTGCGACGCGCCGCTTGACGGGATCACGGTGCCATTTTGACGGCTAGTGGAGCGGATTTGACATTCGCTACCCCCCCAAAGCTACGATAGCGAATGTCAAATCCAGAAGCTCCACTAGCACTTATAGTTGCTAGTGGTCCTTTGATTCTAACATTCGCATGCTGGGGTGCCGAAACGGGATGCGAATGTTAGAATCGGACCACTAGGACACGAACTGGTTGGTGAACAGCTCATCTACCGGCGATTTCTTCTGGATGATGCCCTTGGCGAAATAGAAGTCCTGCAGCTTCTTCACCCGCTCGGGATCGACAGCGCCGAGCACCTTTTGTCCCGGATAAACCAGCTTGTCGTAATAGGCGAAGGCTTCCTTGACCTGGCCTTCCTTGCCCTTCCATTCCGGCACGAATTTCACGAAATCGAGCGCGGTCTTGTCGGGATCGTCCATGATGTCTTTCATGCCGCGCAAAGCCGCTTTGACAAAAGACCGCACCAGCTCAGGCCGCTCCTTGATAGTCTGATCGGAAGCAGCGACCGCCTGCGCCATGTGCGGGAAGAACTCGTCGGTCGGCAGCACGTTGACCGCAACGCCCGCGGCTTCGATCGGCGGAATCCAGTCCGGCACGCCGGCCATGCCGACCGATTTTCCGGTCGCCACCATCTGCCAGACGCCGACCGGGCCCGCCGACTGAATGTTGACATCGTTCTGCGTCAGCCCGGCGCTCGCCAGCAACCCAAGCAGCGCGTAGAACGTGGTGTCCTGAAACGACATAACGGTGATGGTCTTGCCCTTCAGGTCAGCCGGCTTTTCGATCCCGGAATCCTTGCGCACGACGAGTTGCATAAATCCCTTGCCACCGAACAGGCAGACGATCTTTACCGGCACGCCGTTCTGCCGGACCACGATTGGCGCGTCGGCGACGATGCCGCCGAGCGGCGCATTACCGGCGCCGACCTGCTTGGCGACATCGACGCCGCCGCGCCCGACCGCGTAACTGACGTCGAGGCCAGCCTGGGTAAAATAACCCCTCCCCTTGGCGAGTTGGATCGGTCCGAAGGCCGGCAGCAGCGGCGGCGCGGGAAACAGATACGTGATCTTCTCGTCCGCCCTGGCCGGCGTCGCCAAGCCGCCGAGTCCAGCAGTCAAAGTGACCGCGGCTGCCCCCCGTATCGCCTGGCGGCGCGATACTCGCTTTGCTTCAAGGACGAACATCGCATCCCCTCCTTCGCGCTCAAGAACCTGCCCGAGATCGTATGCAAGAGCAGCGCCAGAGCTGGCAATGCGCCGCGCCCCGCCCCATCGGCGATCTGGATATTTGCCACTATACTTGAGCGCTCCGGGCGGCGATATGCGTGAAATCGGCCCAAAGCTGGTCTCCTTCGGCCCATCCGTATAACTACAGCCCATGCCTGCTCCATCCGCCTCAACGCCAATCCGGCTCGAATATCGCGACGTGACGATGCGCTTTGCCGACCGCACCGGCGGCGTGCTCACCGCGGTGCGCGGCGTCAACCTTCGTGTCCGCGATGGTGAGGTCGTCTGTCTGATCGGGCCGAGCGGCTGCGGCAAGAGCACGTTGCTCAATATCGGCTCAGGCCTCACCGCGCCGAGTGAAGGCACGGCGTTCGTCGATGGCCACGAGGTCGCAGGGCCGAATGCGCAGGTCGCCTTCATGCTGCAGAAGGATCTGCTGCTGCCTTGGCGTACCGTCGTCGAGAACGTGATGTTCGGCGTTGAGATCCAGCGCGTGCCGCTCCCAGAGCGCCGCCGCAGGGCGCATGAGCTTTTGCAAAAATTCAGCCTCGCCGAGTTCTCCGGACACTATCCGCATCAATTATCGGGCGGGATGCGGCAGCGCGTGGCGCTGGCGCGCACGCTAGCGGTCGATCCGCATGTCCTGCTGCTCGACGAGCCGTTTTCGGCAGTCGACGCCCAGACGCGGATCGTGCTGCAGCGCGATCTGGCACGAACGCTGGCCGAGAACGGCAAGACCGCGCTCCTGATCACCCACGACCTTTTGGAAGCAGTGACGTTGTCCGATCGCGTGCTGATCATGAGCCGGCGACCGGGAGTCATCATCGAGGAAATCGTCATCGACATGCCGCTTCGCGCTGATCCATTCGCACGCCGCGCCGACCCCAAGGTCAATGATTACGTGACGCGGCTGATGGACCGGCTCGACATCGCGCATACCTCGCTGGAGCGCGAGTCGGTGGGAGGCGCAACATGAACGGCGCGTCGCGTTCCTCACCGATCTCGACGGGCACCGTTGCGAGCCTGATCCTGCTCGTCCTATTTCTCACGGCGTGGCAATGGGGCCCGGGCCTGCTCGGCGTGCCGAGCTTTATCGTGCCGCCGCTGTCCATGGTCGGCAGTGAATTTGTCCACGCCTGGCAGTTCGATCATCTGCTCTTGCACACCGGCGTGACAATTGCCGAGGTGCTTGCCGGTTTTGTGCTCGGGAGTTTGCTCGGCGCGAGCATCGGCTATCTGCTCGGCATGTCGCCGACCGCCGAGCTTGCACTCTCGCCCTACATCCTGGCGCTGCAAATCGCCCCCAAGGTTGCGTTCGCGCCGCTGTTCATTTTGTGGATGGGATTTACGGTCTATCCGAAAATCCTGGTGGCCATCCTCATCGTATTCTTTCCGGTGATGGTCAACGTGCTGACCGCGGTGCGCACCGTCGATCCCGATCTGATCAATCTCGCACGCGCGTTCAAGGCGACCCGAGCGCAGATTTTCTGGAAGATCGAGTTTCCGACTTCGATGCCGCCGATGTTCGCCGGCTTGCGCATCGGCGCGACGCTCGCCGTGGTCGGCGTCGTCGTCGGAGAATTAGTCGGCGGCAATGTGGGCCTGGGTTATCTGCTCACCTTCGGCGAGGGCCAAGCCAACACGCCACTGGTGTTCGTTTCCATCGTCATGTTGACCGTGGTCGGCAGCATTGCCTATTTCGCCGTGATTCTCGTGGAGCGCCACGTGCTGCACTATCTGCCGCGACGCACGGCGATGGATCGCAACATTTAGCTGTGAGCTAACCGCTGCGATTCATACCGACGGCGCTATGGGAAATGCTCGGCGTGCCAATCGGCTTCGAGTTCGGGATTGATCTTAGCGTCGATCACCAACACGCCCGGTGCGCCTTCCGCAACCCACGCCTTTACGGGATCGAGATCGGCAAGCGTGCGCACCGTGACGCCGCGCGCGCCATGGCCGCGCGCTATCGCGGCAAAATCCGTATCGGGAAATTGCACGATGTCGACGGAAAAGCCCTGCCGGCGGAAATAGTGCACCTCGGCCGCATACGAGGCGTCATTATAGACGAGAATGCACAGACGCAGCCCGAGCCGAATGGCGGTTTCGAGATCGGCGATCGACATGAGGAAGCCGCCATCGCCGGTGCCGCCAACGCCATCTTCTTCAACCATGGCCAGTGCTGCGTCGCCGGCTCCCGGCTGTACGTCGAGGCCGATCGATTCGACGAGGTGGTCGCCGGTGTCGCCGAAGTGGCGGCGTCGATCAAGCTCGGCGACGGCTTCGAGCCCGACACCCAGATGGGTCCCCTCGTGTCCGACGAGCAGCTGGGCA
>Ga0208480_1000525_pt1 | contig 14661 bp, 11 predicted proteins | sample NGESurshal092012_4_FD_184485 | JGI IMG/M metagenome (GOLD analysis project Ga0208480, IMG submission 184485) | Arctic peat soil microbial communities from Barrow, Alaska - NGEE Surface sample F53-1 shallow-092012 (SPAdes) | ecosystem: Environmental > Terrestrial > Soil > Wetlands > Peat ... | reverse complement strand
GTCGTGGACCGGGCTGATGTAGTAGCCCGCGTGTCCGCCGCCGTGCCGCCCGGCGTGATGGATGGAGTAGATACGCGGGTCGGACCCGAACGCGTCGCCGTAGGTCGCCTTGGAGTACTGCCAGGTCACATTGATGAACCGGGGCAGCCACCGTACCTCAGCCCAGCGCACGTCGGGGTCCACGTAGATCGCGCAGTGCTCGTCGCTGTGGTACAGCCGGAGCAACTGGCGGTGGTCGAACCAGTGCTCCTGCCAGGTAGCCGGCGGGTCAGCCAACGGACGCTCCGACTCTGCCTCCACCAGGTCTCCCACCTCTCCGGGCACTGCCCGGCGGGTTTCGTCAGGCCCTCATCAACGCGATCGTATGGCCAGTGACCTCGCCTGTCGTACCTTTGCATCTGCAACGGCGGGAGGGCGTTCGTGCCACCATCGCGCTGGCACCGAGATGCTCACGCTGGCGGCGGTCGTGGGGAGCCGGCGACATCCCAGATTGCCTTTACGGACGGCCGCTGCGGACCGACGTGCTGCTCGCGGATAACCGCCGATATGGTCGACAGCCTTCCCTCAGCACGACCGGTTCAAGTACGCACCGAGCTGCGTGATCCCTGACCGGCCTTGGGCCACCCCGGCCGATCGTCATTGCCCGCTGGCGAGGCCGCTCTTATCCTGCTGTCGCGTGGCCCTGGTCTGCAGCGGGGGAAACGCGGTGATCTGGTTGCCAGATCTGGGGCGCGGCGGTCTGCGGTTGGTGGGCGGCGGGCCTGTGCCCGTTCGCTGTGGCGGGCAGCGTGATCTGCACGTCGAATCCGCCGTCTGGCCTGGCGCGGGCTCTGGCGTGGCCGCCGTGTGCGTTGGCCACCGATGCGACGATGGACAGGCCAAGGCCGGAACCTGGACGGTTGCCGGTCCGGCCGGAGAGGCGGCGGAACGGCTCGAAGAGCCCGCTTACCTGGTCTGCTGGGATGTGCTCGCCGCCGTTGGCGACGGTCAGTTCGGCGCTGCCTGCATCGGTCCTGGTCCTGGCCAGCACCCAGCCGCCGGTCACGTTGTGCTTGACGGCGTTGTCGATGAGGTTAGAGACCAGCCGTTCCAGCAGGACCCGGTCTCCGGTGACCTGGGCGTGGTGCAGCGCGGTGCTGATCTGGATCTGCTTGGCCGCGGCGGCCGGGCCGATCAGGTCGATCGCGTCTTCGACCGCGGTGGGCAGGTCGACCAGTTCGTTGGGGCCGGGTCCGCGGTCGGAGCGGGCCAGGGTCAGCAGTGCCTCGATCAGTTCGGCGGACTTGTCCACGGCGGCGCCGATCGCGGCCAGCGCCGGTTCCAGCTGCTCGGGAGAGGCGGCTGGCCTGGCCGTGGTGACGTCGATCAGGGTGCGCATCTCGGTCAGCGGGGTGCGCAGTTCGTGGGAGGCGTTGGCTACGAACCGGCGCTGGCTGGCGAACGCCGCCTCCAGCCGGGCGAGCATCGCGTCGAAGGTGTCGGCTAGTTCCTTAAGCTCATCGGGCGGCCCGGCTAGTGCCAGCCGCTGGCCCAGGTTCTCCTGGGAGGCGGCCTGCGCCGCCGTGGTGACGGCGGTCAGCGGCCGCAGGACGCGGCGGCTGACCGCCCAGCCGAGCCCGGCTGCCAGCAAGGTGCCCAGGCCCAGCCCGGCTAGTGTGAACTCCAGGAAGGCGCGGCGACGGTTGGCGGCGATCATGTTGATGATCTGCGGGTTGTTCGCGTCGTAGAAGTACGTCACGTTGCCTTGGCGCGAAGCGACCTCGGCCCGCGGGCCGGGCGGAATCACCCTGACGTAGCCGACCTGGGTGTAGGCGGCGCCGATCAAGATGGCGCCGGGCACCAGGAACAGCCCTGCGCAGGCGATCATTATTCGCGCCCGGATACTGCCGCGCCACGGCCTGAGCGCGGCTGGCGTGATCCTCATGGCAGCCGGTACCCGCCGCCGATGACCGTCTCGATCAGCGGCGGCTCGCCGAGCTTGCGCCGCAGCCGCATCACGGTCACCGCGACGGCGTTGGTGAACGGGTCGGCGTATTCGTCCCAGACCTGTTCCAGCAGTTGCTCGGCGCTGATCACCGCGCCGTCGGCCGACATCAGCACCTCCAGCACCCCGAGTTCCTTGCGGGTCAGCGGCACCAGCTGCCCGTTCCTGCTGGCCTGCCGCCGGGGCCGGTCCAGCGCCAGCTCACCGCGGCGCAGCACCGGCGGCGCCGACGGCGCCCGGCGGCTGAGTGCGGCGACCCGCGCGACCAGCTCGGGGAAGTGGAACGGCTTGGCCAGGTAGTCATCCGCGCCGAGATTCAGCCCATCGACCCGGTCGCCGGGCTCGCCGGCCGCGGTCAGCATCAAGATCCGGGCACCGCCCGGGCAGCCGGCTAGCCGCGCGCAGACATCGTCGCCGTGCACCACCGGCAGATCGCGGTCGAGCACGATGACGTCATAGGACCACAGCGCGGCCTTGTCCAGCCCGGCCGCGCCGTCTCCGGCCACATCCACGGCGATTCCCTGATCACGCAGGCCCGCAGCGACGGCCCCGGCCACCACCTCGTTGTCCTCCACGACCAGCACGCGCATGCCTCCATCATGCCTGGTCACGCTTAACACCGCGATAACACGGCCGGCTGCCGGGCGCGGGACGGACCCGGCCCATCGGGTGTTAAGGCCGTGTTATCGGCCGGCCGTTACCGTCCAGCCCCATGACTAAGAGTTTGCTGGAACCGCGGCGTGTGCCGGAACCCGCGGCCAGGGCACCGCGAAGGTCCGTGCGCGCGGCAGCCCCGGTTCCGCCGACTCGCTGGTCCCGATCCGCGGTCTGCGCGCTCGCGTTGGCCGCTGCGACCCTCGCGCCGTCGGCGAGCGCCGGCGTGACCGTCGGCCGGCTGGCGATTGTCGTGCTGGCTGGGCAGTCCGTCAGCGGGCGGCTCACCGCCGTCATCACCGGCACCGCGCTTGTCCTCCCCTGCCTGGCGTTCGCGGCCGTCTGCGCCGCGAACGCCTGGGGGGCTACCCGTATCCGAGAGGAAACGTCATGAATGTTGAGATCAGCGATCTGACCCGGCGGTTCGGCCGGACCCGGGCGGTGGACGGGGTGAGCCTGCAGGCCGGGGCCGGGGTGTTCGGGCTGCTCGGCCCGAACGGGGCGGGCAAGACCACGCTGCTGCGGATGATGGCCACCGTAATCCCGCCAAGCTCCGGCAGGCTGCGGCTGCTCGGCCGCGACCCCGGCTCCTACGGCCCGCGGCGGGAGATCCGGCGCCGGGTCGGGTACTTGCCACAGAATCTCGGCTACTACCCGGGATTCACCGTTGCGGAGTTCGTCGAGTACTTTGCGCTGCTGAAGGACCTGCCGCCACGGCGGGTGCCGCGGGCGGTGGCGGCCGCCGTCGAGCAGGTGGGCCTGGACGGCAAGGCCCGGTCGCGGCTGCGCACCCTGTCTGGCGGGATGCTGCGCCGGGCCGGGATCGCGCAGGCGATCGTGAACCAGCCGGAGCTGCTGCTGCTGGACGAGCCGACCGCCGGGCTGGATCCCGAGCAGCGGGTGCAGTTCCGTGCCCTGCTGCGGTGGCTGGGGGAGACCGCGACGGTGATCGTGTCGACGCACCTGGTGGAGGACGTGGGTGCGGCGTGCTCGGAGGTGGCGCTGATGGACGCGGGCGAGATCGTCTTCCGCGGCACCCCGGATGAGCTGACAGCCCGGGGTGAGGGGAGCGGCGCGGCGGGCGATGCCCCGCTGGAGCGCGGGTACAGCGCGGTGCTGTCGGCGGCCCGGTCATGAGCGTCATGAGCATGCGGTTGCCGCGGTCGGCGCGGGCGCTGCGGCTGGAGTTCAAGCGGAACGCGGTGCCGTACGTGCTGCCGCTGCTTGCGGCGGTGTTCTTTTTCGACACGCTCCGCACGGCGGACGGGTTCGCGCCCATTTGGACCCTGCGTGCGTCCGCGATCGGCGATCATATGCTGTTCGAGTTCAGCGCGTTCGCCGGCGGCCTGGCCGCTTGGGCGGGGTCGCGCGAGGGACGCAGGAAGACCGTCGACCTGGTGGCGCCCACGCCCCGCGCGGCGTGGGCGCGGCGCAGCACCGCCCTGGCGGGGACGCTGTGCTGGATGCTGCTCGCGTTCCTGGCGGGGGTCGCCGTCCTGTATATCCAGACCGCCGTGCAGGCGACCTGGGGCGGGCCGCCGCTGTGGCCGGTGTTCGTCGGCGCGTTCGGCGTGATCGTCGTGACCGTGATCGGGTTCACCTGCGGAGTGCTCTTCCCGGGGCGGTTCACCGCGCCGCTGGTCGCGATCGGCGTGCTCGTCGTCTACCAGACCGGGCTCCGCCAGGCGCTGGGGGTCGCGACCTCCTCGGGTACCTATGCGCTGCTGTCGCCGGGCAACGGCCCGCCGGTCGTCGATACGGGCGTCTATTATCACGTCGCGCCGGACCTGTCGATCGTGCAGGTCATGTTCATGGGCGGGATCGCGGTCGCGCTGTTCGGCGTACTCGGCCTGGCGCCGGGACTTCGCGGGCTGGCGCCGGCACGTGCCGCCCTCGCCCGGAGCGGCGGCTGGCTGCTTCGCACGGTCGCTGTCGTCCTGGTCGCATGCGGAGTGGCGGCATCCTGGACCGCGTTCGCGCTGGCCGGGACCGCGAAGCCGGACGCGGTTGGCGGGTGGGAGATCCCGGCGCTGCACTCCGCGGCCAGCGATCAAACGGTACCTGTCACCCGGGACTGCACGTCCTCGTCCGGGTTCCAGGTGTGCGTCCACCCAGCGTTCAGATTCTATCTGCACGACCTGGCCGCGGCGTTCGAGCCGGTGGCCGCCGAGATCGCGGGCCTGCCCGGCACGCCGGCCGGCGCCAGGGAGGTGGCCAGCGTGAGCGGCGGCCAGGATGTCCAGAGTGGCACCTCAGTGAGCCCCCCGGTGTTCGAGTTCACCGCAGAGCACGTGGGAGCGATGTTCGGCCAGTTCAACGGCATCCCCGACCCGGCAGGGTGGGCCTCGGGGTTCCAGCAGGGGCTGCTTGACGCGTTCCTCACCGGGCGGCCGCCTCATGCGGGTCCTGTCCCCATTCTGCTGGGACCGGCGCAGCAGGCGGTGGAGGACGCCCTGCTGACCGCAGTCCGCTCGCAACCGCTCGGTCCCAGCGTGACGTCGGCCGGCGTCTCCGCCGCCGCGCACCGGTTCGCCGCGCTGTCCGCCAGCGCTCGGCACGCCTGGCTGGTGGCGCACCTGACTGCCCTGCGGGCCGGCGCGATCACCCTGGCGCAGATCCCGTGACCGCCGCCGAGATACTCAAGCCGCCGACCGCCCGGGCCGGGACGGTGCGCCCGATCCCGGCGGGCATCCGGCTAACCTGGCTCCACCTGCGCACCCGCCGGGTCCCCGCCGCGGTCCTCGCGCTCGCCGTCTGCGGCGCCCTGCTGCACGCGGCGCTGTACTGGCACTGGGCGTTCAACTCCGGCCCGTACGCGCAGCAAATCCCGATGATCATCGAGGCGGGCGCGGCGGCGATGATCGCGGTGACGGCGCACAGCCCATTCGGGGAGACCGAACGGGCCACCGGGCGGTGGCTGCCCTACCTGCGCCTGCTCGCCGCCATCGGACTGACCGGGCTTGCGATCCTCGCCTTGCAGCTAGGCGCGGTCGGCGAGAACCTGAACGACGGCATCGCAGTGCTGGCACGGAATGTCATCGGTTTCACCGGCCTCGGACTACTGTGCTCGCTGGTCACCGGCGGCCTGCTCGCCTGGACGCTCCCCCTGGGATACATGACGTTCTGCCAGTACGCCCTGCTCGAAGACTGGACTGCCCCGTGGACCTGGCCGGTCCGTCCGCCCGCCGATCGCGGCGCCTGGATCTGCGCCTGCGCGGTCTTCGCGGCCGGCCTGCTGCTGTTCACCATCCGCGGTCCCCGCGCCCGCCTCAGCGACGACAGTTAGGGAGGAATCCGCTGTCGTGCACAGCGGGACTGGATCTAGGTGTGGGTCGATCCTGGCCTGCCGGTCGCGCTCATCGTTCACCTCTAACACCAGCAACCCCAAGGAAGGGGTAGGTCATGCCTGTAAAACCGATCGTCCGTCTGATGCCGCACGCCCTAACGCGGCCCGGGCACAGGCCGCGCCGGCTGTCGCTCGCGGCGGGCCTGGCCGCCGTGGCGGCCGTCGTAGCGTGCCTGGCCGCGGGGTCCGCGTCGGCTGCGCCCGCCCGCCCGGCACGGCCCGCAACGGCCGGCAGCGCCGGTACGGCCGCGGCCGTTCATGCCGTATCGTGCGGGCCGCCGGATTATTTCATCCAGTGCTACAGCCCCGGCCAGTACCAGATGGCCTACGGCGTGGCGCCACTGCTGCGCCGCGGGATCACCGGCAAAGGCGAGACCGTGGTGATGCCCGAGCTCGCCAACCGCCCAGGGCCCAATTTCACCGACATCCGCAAGGACCTGGCCGCGTTCGACAGCAAGTTCGGCCTGCCCGCAGCGAAGCTCACGGTCACCACCACGCTCGCGGGGGCCAGCGCGCCCTACGTGGCGGGCACCGAAGAGGTCGAAGACACCGAGATCGTGCACGCGATGGCGCCCGGTGCCAGCCTCGACGTGGTCCTCGTTCCAGCTAATGCCACGGCCAGCGCGGCGCACTTCACCGCGGCCGTCACCCGGACGATCCACGCCGCCATCACCCAGCACGCAGCGGTGGTCTCGATCAGCGGCAGCCATGGTGAGCACTTCTTCACCCCCGCCCAGGTGGCCAGTCTCCACGGGGCGCTGCAGCAGGCCGCCGACCGCCATGTCACGGTCGTCGCCTCCTCCGGCGACACCGGCGTGATCAGCGACGACGGCCCGCCGGTGCAGGTCAGCCTGCCCGCCTCCGACCCGCTGGTACTGGGTGTCGGCGGCACCGCCCTGAGCGCCAGTACTTTCACCGGCGCCTACCACGGCGAGATGGCCTGGAACGCCGACACCGAAGCCTCCGCCGGCGGCTACAGCAGCCTGTTCCCCCGGCCGGCGTACCAGGACGGCGTCGCGCGCATCGGCCGGATGCGGGGCGTCCCCGACGTCGCCGCCGACGCCGACGCATCCACCGCCATGGCGCTGACGTTCAGTGGCGGCGTCTTGTACCCAGCCCAGGGCACCAGCGCCGCCACCCCGCTGTGGGCGGCCGTGATCGCCCTGGCCGACCAGGACGCCGGGCACCACCTCGGCTTCGTCAACCCGGCCATCGGCGCGATCGCCCACAGCCTCGCCTACCACCGCGCCTTCCACGACGTGACCACCGGCGACAACTCGGTGTTCTGGCCCACCGGCCTCTTCACCGGCTACACCGCCGCACCCGGCTGGGACCCGGTCACCGGCTGGGGCAGCCCCAACGCCCGCACCCTCGTCCCCCTCCTAGCACACCCAGCGCACCACGGCGGCACAGGGTTCTGACCACCCAGCCGGACGCCGGCCGCGCAGACAGCCACCGCGGCCGGCGTTCCGGGATCACGTACCTGGGAGGCGCGCGGATTCGGCGCTATGTGCCGGACGCCGACCTGCGATACCGGCAGCTGGTCACTCCCTGCGTGTGTCACAGTCATCTGCCCGAAGCCGATCCGTCCCCCGACTCACCCTGCCGACGGCTGGCGCAGCGGGCGGAAGAATGAGCGCAGCTCGGCGGCGACCTGCTCGGGTTCCTCATGTGCCATGAAGTGACCGCCCCGGCCGGGGGCATTCCAGTGCCGCAGGTCGGTGCACAGCCGCTCGATGAAGCTGCGGGGGTAGCCGGCATAAGCCGGCTCGCTGCTCAGGGTGACCGCTGCCGGTACGGTGATGCGCGGGACCGGATCGTTCAGCTCATAGTTGTAGTACTGGCGGAATGAGGAGCCGATAGTGGCAGTCGCCCAGTACAAGGTGACGACCGTCAGGATGGTGTCCTTGTCCCAGCGGGCCGCCACGTCGCCGCCGCAGTCGCTCCAGTCGCGGTACTTGTCAACTATCCATGCGGCGAGCCCGGCCGGGGAGTCGGCTAGTCCCGCCGCGATGGTGTCCGGGCGAGTGCACATGATCTCGCTGTAACCCTGGTCACCGGCGTCGTAGGCGGCACGCGCCGTGAGGTAGGCCTCTTCCTCGCCGGTCGGCGGCTGGTCCGCGAAGTTCGCCGTGGTCACCGCGGAGGTGATATGAACACCGGCCACCTCACCGGGGTACAGCGCGCCCAGCCACTGGGTCACGCCTCCGCCGATATCGCCGCCGAATGCCCCGAACCGCGGGTAGCCCAGGGACCTGGTCATCAGGGCGTGCCAGGTCCGGGCGGTACCGCGCCGGGTGAACGGGCCCGGCGGCAGCTGCGAGTACAGGAAACCGGGCAGGGACGGGATGACCACGTCGAAGGCGTCAGCGGGATCTGCTCCGTGGCTGGCTGGGTCGGCCAGCAGCGGCGCGACGCGCAGCATTTCCACGAAACTGCTGGGCCAGCCGTGCGTCAGGACCAGCGGCAGGGGCGCCGGCGCGCCCCGGGCTCCGTTGCCGCGCAGGTGGACGAAATGCACCTGACGGCCGGCTACCTCAGCCGTGTACTGGGGATAGGCATTGAGCCGCGCTTCGGCTGCGCGCCAGTCAAAGCCGTCGGCCCAGTAGGCGACCAGCTCGCGCAGGTACCCCGGATCGGTTCCGGCTGCCCAGTAGTTGGGATCGGACGCCGCGGTGAACCGAGTCCGTGCCAGCCGGGCACGCAGGTCGTCCAGGACGTCATCGGCAACGAAAATCCGAAACGGCGTGGCCAGCAAGGCCGGCTCGATCTCCGGCATTCTGGGTGCGGACGGATGCACAGCTGCTCCTCAGATTCGGCTACTGCCTGCCGCCCGATACTGCCGGTAAGGCCCTCTCGGCGGCATCGGGCAAACTGCCTATTCTTGGCGCCGGTGGTCACAGAACTGCCGCACTGTTGATCATCTCCTCGGCTGGTTTCCCATCCCGTGGGGCCGATGGCGGGCCGCGTGGCCTGCCGGGAACCGGCACTTGGGGGAACGGTACGAACTCCCGCCGCCGTGGGGCGTCACCCGAAGGTGCCTGCCGGGTGGAATATCGCTGGGCGGCGATCCCTCACACCAAGGTGCGACCGGGCCGGCCGGGGGTGCAGTGTCAGGGGATCAGGCCGAACTGCCGGGCCTGCGCGGCAGCCTCGGTGCGGTTGGCGGCCCCGAGCTTGCCCAGGACGTGCGTCACGTGCTTTTTGACCGTGTCCAGCGACACAAACAGTTCGCGGGCGATCCGCTGGTTTGACCTGCCCGCGGCAATCAGCCGCAGCACCTCCAGTTCGCGGCCGGTCAGCGGCTCGGTCATGCCCGGCGGCGCGGCAGCGGCTCGCTTCTGCGGCGGCACAGCGTCTCCCCGACCACAGGCGCGCAAGAGCGCTGCCAGGTAGCCGGCGTCGATGCCGCGGGCTGGGGCTCGCTGATCTTGCTGGGCGGTGACCAGCCGGGCCAGCAGCGCGGCCATCGGCGCGCTCTCGTCGGCGAACACCCGCACATAGCCCTGCGGGCAGCCCAGGGTGAGCGCCCGGGCCACGGCGTCCACCGCGGCGGCCTGGTCGCCGCAGGCTGCCAGCGCCAGCGCCCGCAGCGCGCCGATCTCGATGACGCTGCCGGTCCGGCCCTGGCCGGACGCCGCCGCGAGCATTCTTTCCAGGAGCGTAAGCGCCTGAGCCGGGCGGTCCTGCGCGAGCAGCACCCGGGCCAGTACCAGATACTCCGGTTCGCGGGGGTAGCCCGGTTCGTCGCCCGGGCCGAGGCCGCGTTCTTCTGCCCACCGGGCGGCCGCGGCGACGTCGCCCTGGGCCAGCAGCAGCCGCGCCCGCTGCGCGGGGACGGGGTTGAGCAGACCGGTCACGCCCGGGCCCAGTGCGGCCCGCGCGGCCTCGCCCATCGCCTCCAGCGCCCCGCCCGGATCACCGTGGGCCTGCCGGATCCACGCCAGGGTCACCAGGCCAGTGCCCAACGGAGCGGGATAGAGGAACTGCCGGCATAGCGCGATGCCCTCGGTCACCTGCCACAGGGCCCTGTCGAGCTCATTCCGCTGGTAGGCCACCTCGGCCAGGCCAACGTAGGCAGGGCCAGCTGGTGGCGCGGGCGGCGGGCCGGATGCCGCGGCGATGTCCAGGGTCTTCTGGTAGGTCTCGGCGACCGCGTCCAGCCGGCCCTGGGCGCGCTGGACCTGGCCGAGCTGGTAGACGCCCCATGAGATGGGCTGGCCGGCCTGCCACCCGGCGATGCTCGACACGAAGCCCTGCTCGGCGTCCGTGAGCCGGCCGCGGAGCCATTCAGCCGCGGCCAGAAGTCCCTGGGCGGTAGAGCTCAGCAGCCGCTCACCACCGCCGAGCTCGGCGAGGGCCTGCGAAGCGAACGCGGCCGTGTCCTCGGCGTCACCGCGGAGCTGGGCGAGAAAGCCGCGATGGAGCGCGATCAGCGCGGGGATATTCCCCAGCATGCTGGCGGCCTTCCCGACCGACGGCTCGAACGGCTCATCGACCGCGGGCGCCGCGCCTGCCAGCGCGCGCTCGGCCGCGGCCAGCGGCGGCTCCATCGCCTCCGCCCGGCCGAGCGTGGCTGCCAGCAGCACCTGCGCCAGCAACAGCCGGGTCCGGGTCTGGACCAGCTCAGCGGGCAGCGCCGCAAGCCACCGCTGCGCCGTCACCCCCTCGCTGCGCAGGTACAAGGTTGCGTCGAAGTGCCGCTCGATCAGCCGGGCCGCCCAGGCAGTGTCCCCGGCGGCCAGGGCGTGGCCTACCGCGTCATCGGCCAGCCCGTGCTCCTCATACCAGGCGGCGGCAGCCCGGTGCAGCACCGCGACCCGGCCGGGCCGTTGCTGCTGCAAGCGGGCGCGGAGCAGGTCGGCGAACAGGCGATGGTAACGCCACCAGCCGCGAACCTCATCCAGCGGCATCAGGAACAGGCCTGCCTGCTCCACTTGCTCCAGCATCGCCTGGCCATCGTCCCGCCCGGTGACCGCATCGCACAGCCCGCCACTGAGGCGGTCCAGCACCGAGGTTTCCAGCAGGAACCCGCGCACCTGCCCCGGCTGCCCGTCGAGCACTTCCCCGGTCAGATAGTCCAGAATGTAGCGGTGGCTGCCGCTGAAGGCCGCCACGAACCCGGCGACGTCAGACCGTCCCCGCAGCGACAGGGCGGCCAGCTGCAGGCCGGCCGCCCAGCCCTCGGTGCGGGTCACCAGCGCCGCCACTGCTGCGCCGGGCAGGGCGGCCCCAGCCGTTTCGCGCAGCAGCGCTGCCGCCTCCTCGGCGGTAAACCGCAGGTCGCCGGCGCGCAGCTCCGCCAGTTGCCCACGGGCCCGCAGCCGGGCCAGCGGCAGCGGCGGGTCAGACCGGCTGGCCAGCACCAGGCACAGTCCCGGTGGCAGGTGCTCGAGCAGGAACGCCAGCGAGGCGTGCACCTGCCGGGCGCCGACCAGGTGGTAATCGTCGAGGACAAGCACCACCTCGTTCTCGCCAGACTGGGCAGCCAGCTCATTGATCAGGGCCGTCACCAGCCCCTCAAACGAGGACAGCGGCGCGCCGAGCAGCGGGGCGACCCGGTCGCCGATCCCCGGCCGCGCCCCGTCCAGCGCGGCAACCACATGCCGCCAGAACCGCACCGGGTCGTTGTCGCCGGCATCCAGCGACAGCCACGCCACCGGCCGGCCGCCAGACCGGAGCCAGTCGGCCAGCAACGCCGTCTTGCCGAACCCCGCCGGGGCACACACCAAGACCAGCCCGCCGCCGAGCGCCCCCGCCAGCCGCGGCCGCGCCACGAACCCCGGCCGCGGGCCCGGCACGTGCAGCTTGGTGGCCAGCAGGACATCCTGCTCGGAAGCGGCAACCCCGGCCGGGGCCGCAGGCGGCTCAGCCATCGGCGACCTACCACTCAGCGCATCCAGCGACGACCGGCATCGTTGCCAGGTCCGGTCATTCTAACCGCCGGCCAGAAGGCCGCGCCGCGGGCGGCCTTCGTGCGGTCGTCACCCTGTCTGCGTGGGATCCCGCCTCGCCGATGGGTGCCGCCTCGGCGCTTGTTTCCCGTCGCGCCTACCGCCGGGGAGGGGAGCGGTGCGGCCGATGGCCGTGGTTGTGCTCCCGGGGACTAGATCGGCCGCTTCGGGCCGAGGTCCCGCCGGAACTGGTACTCCTCGCCCTGTTGGCCGACAGGGACAAAGCCGCACTTCTCCGCCACGCGTCGGGAGGCCAGGTTGTCGATGTGGCAGGCCAGGTGGGCGCGGCGAAGGCCGATCTGTTGCGCAGCCCAGGCAAGGAACGCCTGGAGCGCTCGCGGTGCGATGCCCTGTCCGCGCAGCTCGGCGGTGACGTTGTAGGACACCTCGGCCTCATTGCCAGCCAGCCGAAGTTCGACCCAGCCCGCGGCCTCGCCGTCTGAGCGTCGCCGGATCGCCAAGTTGAGGTCTGTTCCCTCATGCCATGCCCGCAGGCTCCCCCGCGCGCGCTCGTCGCCGTCGTAGTGGCTGCCGGGCATCGCCTGGGCCTGCTCGACGGTGTAGCCGAAGAACCGTGCAGTTGCGGGGTCGAGGTCGAACCGGCGGAGCGCAGCCCCGTCTCCTGGCCGCCAGCGGTCGAGCACGAAGGCCGGGTCGACGGCAATCAGCGGCGGCTCCCGGGGCCGCCAGCCCGCAGCTGGTTCCGCCGAGCCCGATGGGCGCGACCCGATCCCCTCGAGGCTGGCTTCACCGGGGTCCGCGCCCGGTGATCCCGGCATTCACTCGGACTCCTCGGCGGGCGTACTCGACGGCCAGTGAGCAGGCGACCAGTCACCCTCTGGGTCCGTGGTTTGCCCCACTTCGATCAGATGACCGTCGGGATCGCGGATGTAGCAGCGCTTCTCGAACTGGTGCTGTTTCGGCGGCGTCAGGAATTCAGCACCCCGGGCGCTCCATTCGGCGTACACGGCGTCGATGTCTTTGACCCGGATGTTGAGGAAGCTGCTGACCCGGTCGGGATCGCGCGGCGTTTCCAGGATGACCGTGGGCTTGTCGTCGGTCGGGCCTCCGCCGCCATTGATGACGATCCAGCTGTTGGCTAGCGCAACGTTGACCGGGTCTCCGGGACGTTCCACCCGGCCGCCGAGTACTTCGGTGTAGAAGCGCCGAGAGCGCTCGACATCGTCCGAGACGATGAAGTGGGTCAGCACAATTCCGTCTGGAGGCGATGGGAGCTCGGCCATCCGGACACCTCCGCTGGCTAGGTCTCACACCCCGCTTTGCGACGGGGCCCGCAGCCGACGTTACTCCGAGTTAAACGTTCGATCTCCTTCCACGTCTGCGTGGGGATCCGGACCGCAGGTGGCGGCTGTCTCCGCGGTGTCGAAAGTCAAGCGCGATTCAGCTGCGATGACGCACGTATGCGAACGGACTCCGAAACGTTGCCGTCCGATTCACATGCCTGGTGCATGTGCAGGTAGGAGACCGGCTACTCCGTCTTCTTTATTACCGGCCGGCCGCAGTCCCAGACCGCGGCCACGATCAAGGACCTGACGAGCGCAGGCTACGCGGCACCCCAGGACGGCCACCTGTTCCTCAAGCCCGCAGTTCCGCCCGCATACCTGCACTGCGCCAAAGCGCCGAACTGCACGACGATCGAGTACAAGTCCGGCACCCGCAAGCACATCTCCAGCGAGGGCTACAAGATCGTCGCCGACTTCGGCGACCAGTACAGCGACCTGCTCGGCGGCGACGCCGGCCACCAGGTCAAGATTCCAACCCCATGTACTACATCCCCTGACCGCCAGGTCGTCGCATGCGCCTGGCCCGGGCCCGGGCGAGGCGCACGCGACGACGGCCTGCACGGCGGCCGGTTGTTCGCCGGCGACGCACATGTCAAGGTGGAGGGCCGGTCGACATATCTGTACCGCCCTACGGCCAGTTCGGCCCGGTCGTAGACGTACGGCTGTCCCTGCGGGCGACTTGGCCGCGGTCCGGCTTGCACGATCAGGGGTCGTGAGCCGCAGGCGATTCATGTTCCGACCACCCTCCGTTCATTCTGCGTTCATGTTTTGGTCGGTTACGCGTCGCCTGAGCTGGATAGCTTCAGCCTGAACGGGACAAGGAGCCCAGCCAGCGGTGGGGCAGGGCGAGCGGCGTAAGCGGGGAGTGCCGTGACGGAGATCCAGTCCGGGGATTTGATCGCTGAGCTGGATGAGGCGTCGCTGAGCAGGTTCCACCTACGCACGGTTCTGGTGTCAGGGATGGGGTTCTTCACCGATGCCTACGACTTGTTCGTCATCGGGATCGCCTCCACCCTGATCGCGAAGGAGTGGAACCTCAGCTCGGGCAAGCTCGCCCTGCTGAACAGCACGATGCTGGCGGCGGCCTTCCTCGGGGCCCTGGTATTCGGCCGCTTCGCGGACGTGGTCGGGCGCAAGCGCGTCTACTGGATGGTCGCCGCGATCATGGTCGCCGGGGCCCTGGGGTCAGCGCTGGCCCCGTCGTTCTGGGTCCTGATCGTGTTCCGTTTCGTGCTCGGCTTCGGCGTCGGCGGTGACTACCCGGTCAGCGCGGTGATGATGAGCGAATATGCCAACCGGAAGGACCGCGGCAAGCTGGTCGGCATGGTCTTCGGTACTCAGGCCCTGGGGCTGATCGTGGGACCGCTGATCGCGCTGGCGCTGATTGGCGGCGGGGCCAGCGACGATGTGGTCTGGCGG
>Ga0208480_1000524_pt1 | contig 14687 bp, 13 predicted proteins | sample NGESurshal092012_4_FD_184485 | JGI IMG/M metagenome (GOLD analysis project Ga0208480, IMG submission 184485) | Arctic peat soil microbial communities from Barrow, Alaska - NGEE Surface sample F53-1 shallow-092012 (SPAdes) | ecosystem: Environmental > Terrestrial > Soil > Wetlands > Peat ... | reverse complement strand
CTACGAAGCGATCGATTTCTATCAAAAGGCTGTCGGCGCCAAGGTCGACATGCTCATGCGCTTCAAAGAGTCGCCGGACCAGTCGATGGTGACGCCGCAGAGCAAGGACAAGGTGATGCATGCCGCCGTTCACATCGGCGACACGCAAATTCTGATGTCCGACGGCCGCTGCCAGGGCAGCCCCAATTTCAATGGCATCGCGCTGGCGCTGAGCGCGCCGTCCGATGCGGATGCCGAACGGATGTTCAACTCGCTGGCAGAAGGCGGGAAGGTGAACATGCCGCTGACAAAGACCTTCTTCTCATCGCGCTTCGGCATGGTGGCCGACAAATTCGGCGTCGGCTGGATGGTGCTCGTCGAACACTGAGTGAACACGATGCCGGCGTTGGGAAGCATGACATGACTGTTGAAACGAAAACCACTGACTTCGTCATTTCACGCGTGTTCGATGCACCACGCGATCTGGTGTGGCAATGCTTCACCGATCCGGAGCGCATGAAGGAGTGGTGGGGCCCGAAGGGCTGCACCATCGTCGCTTCGAACATGGATTTCCGCGTCGGCGGGACCTATCTGGGCGCGATGCGCGATCCCGGCGGCAACGTCATGTGGGGAAAGTTCGTCTATCGCGAAATCACACCCCCGCAGCGCCTGGTCTGGGCTCATTGTTTTCGAATGAGGCCGGCGGCACCACCCGTCATCCGCTCAGTGCGACCTGGCCGCTCGAGCTGCTCACGAGCGTCACCTTCGAGGAGCAGCCGGGCGGCAAGACCAAAGTCACGCTTGTCTGGTCACCGCTCAACGCGACGGATGAAGAACGGCAAACCTTCGACGCGGCCCACGACAGCATGCGCGGCGGCTGGGGCGGCACGTTCGAGCGACTGGAGAGCTACCTCACCGGCGCGAAATAGCGACGCCGCAGCTTCGTGAAAGGAGTTCCCATGGCGAGCCTCCCCCAAAAGGTGACACCGTGTTTGTGGTTCGACACTCAGGCCGAAGAAGCTGCGAATTTCTATATTTCGGTGTTCGCCAATTCGCGGATCAAACAGATCAGCCGCTACGGCAACGCCGGTCAGGATGTGCACGGCAAGCAGGCGGGGTCGGTCATGATGGTCGCGTTCGAACTCGAAGGACAGACCTTCACGGCGCTCAACGGCGGTCCGCAATTCAAGTTCTCAGAGGCGATCTCGTTCCAGGTCATGTGCGACAGCCAGGACGAGATCGACCATTTCTGGGAGAAACTCAGCGACGGCGGCCAGGAGGGCCCCTGCGGCTGGCTCAAGGACAAATACGGATTGTCCTGGCAAATCGTGCCGTCAGCGTTGCCGCAACTGATCTCACAGTCGAGCGGCGACGCGCGTGATCGCGTCATGAGCGCGGTCATGAAGATGAAGAAGTTCGATCTCGAAGCCCTCAAGCGGGCTCAGGCCGGTTAGCCGACCCATAAAATGGGGTGAGCAGAAACGCACACCCCTCCCCGGCCTCGACTCGAGGGAATAGACTGGCGTGATGGATGCGCCTCTTTGCGAGTTGCCGCCTTTCCAAGCACAGTACACGGCGGCAGACGAAGAACTGGCTGGGACGTTTTTCGCCCAGGCGACGCGCGATAGCGCCGCCGAACAGCGCATCGATGCCCGCGCCCGGCGTCTGGTCGAGGCGATCCGCGCCAAAGCGACCAAGCTCGGCGGTGTCGAAGACTTTTTGCACGCCTACTCGCTGTCGACCAAAGAGGGCCTCGCCCTCATGGTACTGGCCGAGGCGCTGTTGCGCGTGCCCGACGCCGCCACCGCCGACCGGCTGATCGAGGACAAGCTCGCGGCCGGCCGCTGGCTTGAACGCGACGTCAAGTCGACGGCACTCCTCGTCTCTGCCTCGGCATGGACGCTCGGCATCGCTGCCCGCATCATTCATCCGGGAGAGACGCCGGAAACGATTCTCGACACGGTCGGGCGCCGCCTCGGCTTGCCAACGATGCGCGCGGCAACGCGTCAGGCGATGCGGCTGATCGGCTCGCATTTCGTGCTCGGGCAGACGATCGACGAGGCGCTCGCGCGCGCCCGCGGACACACCGATTTCCGCTATTCGTTCGATATGCTCGGCGAAGGCGCGCGCACAGCCGCGGACGCTGAAAAATATTTTGACGCCTACGCCGGCGCCATCACGGCTATCGGCGCCCACGCCGGCAATGCCGCCCTGCCCGGCCGTCCCGGGATTTCCATAAAACTTTCGGCGCTGCATCCGCGCTACGAAGCGATCTCGCGCGAGCGGGTGCTCAAGGAACTGACGCCTCGCATCATTGCGCTCACACAGATGGCGAAAGCACACGATCTACAATGCACCATCGACGCCGAAGAGGCGGATCGGCTGGAGCTTTCCCTCGAAGTGATCGGCCGCGTGTTGCAGGATCGGTCGCTCGACGGCTGGGACGGCTTCGGACTTGCCGTGCAGTCTTATCAGAAGCGCGCCTTGAATGTCATCGCGTGGATCGAAGAAGCGGCCATCGCCACTCGCCGCCGGCTCACGGTGCGTCTGGTCAAGGGCGCCTATTGGGACACCGAGATCAAGCGCGCGCAGGAGCGCGGCCTTGCCGATTACCCAGTGTTCAGCCGCAAGCCCATGACAGATCTTTGCTACATGGCCTGCGTTCGCCGCTTGTTAGCTGCACGCAACAATCTGTTTCCGCAATTTGCCACCCACAACGCGCTCACTGTCGCCAGCGTGATCGAAGACGCGGGCGGCGTCGACGGCTTCGAGTTCCAGCGCCTGCACGGCATGGGCGAAGCGCTCTACGGAACGCTCATCGCTGAACTACCGGACGTTGCCTGCCGCATCTATGCGCCGGTCGGCGGCCATCGCGATCTGCTCGCCTATCTGGTGCGGCGGCTGTTGGAAAACGGCGCCAACTCGTCTTTCGTCTCGGTCGCAGCCGATGCGAGCGTGCCGATCGAGCAGGTTCTGCGCCGGCCGCAGGACCGCATTGGCACCGCCGCGGCTGCGCGCAATCGCAATATTCCGCTGCCGCGCGATCTTTACACGCCGGCCCGGTGCAACTCCGCAGGCGTCGAGTTCGGCGACCGCGCGAGCCTCGACGGGCTGGTCGCGGAAGTCCGCGCCGGAACTGCACCGCCCAACGAGGCCGCTCCCGTCATCGATGGGATCGTGCGCGGCGGCACGGAGCGCAAGATACTGTCGCCGATCGACGGTCGGCCGGTCGGAATAGTTCGCGATGCCGATGCGGCAACAGCTGCGGCCGCGATGGCGGCAGCCGCGGCTGGATTCCCGGACTGGACGGCAACGCCAACCGAAGATCGCGCCGCGATCCTCGAACGCGCCGCCGAAAGCCTTGAAGCGCATCGCGGTGAACTGCTCGCGCTGCTGCAGAACGAGGGCGGCAAGACGCTCGACGACGCGCTCGCCGAATTCCGCGAGGCCACCGACTATTGCCGCTACTATGCGGCGCAAGCACGCAGCGCCCTCGCCGAGCAGCAGATGCCAGGACCGACCGGCGAGAGCAACATGCTGCGCTATCGCGGCCGCGGCGCGTTTGTCTGCATTAGCCCGTGGAATTTTCCGCTCGCGATCTTTCTCGGCCAGGTGACAGCAGCGCTTGCCGCCGGCAACACCGTTGTTGCCAAGCCGGCCGAGCAGACGCCGCTGGTGGCCGCCCGCGCGGTTGAGTTGTTGCACAAGGCCGGCATTCCGGCGACCGCCCTGCATTTTGTTCCCGGCGACGGCACGACCGGTGGAATTCTCGTTGCCGATCCCCACGCTGCCGGCGTCGTCTTCACCGGCTCGACCGAAGTCGGGCAGACCATCAACCGCGCGCTCGCGGCAAAGCACGGACCGATCGTACCGCTGATCGCCGAGACCGGCGGCATCAACGCCATGATCGTCGACGCCACCGCTTTGCCTGAGCAGGTCACCGACGATGTGATCACCTCGGCGTTCCGCTCCACCGGCCAGCGCTGTTCGGCGCTGCGGCTGCTCTGCCTGCAAGACGACGTGGCGGAGCGCATTCTTGACATGCTGATCGGCGCTGCACGTGAACTGAAAGTCGGCGATCCGCGCGATCCGGCCACACATGTCGGCCCAGTGATCGATGCCGACGCCAAGGCAAAGCTCGACCGCTGGGTCGCCAGGATGGAGCATGCGGGCCACGTTCGCTTCCGTTATGACCGCGACCGAGCGGTACCCGACCAAGGCACCTATGTGGCGCCAACCATCATCGAACTCGAAAGCGCGGGCGACCTTCAGGAAGAAGTCTTTGGGCCCGTCCTCCATGTCGTGCGCTGGCGCGCGGACGAACTGGACTCCCTGCTCGAAGCCATCGCCCGCAATGGCACCGCGCTGACGCTCGGCATCCATTCGCGCATCGACCTGACCGTCGAGCACATCGCCGCCCGCCTGGAAAATGGCAACGTCTACGTCAACCGCAACATGATCGGCGCCGTGGTCGGCACCCAGCCGTTCGGCGGCACAGCATTATCGGGGACCGGACCCAAGGCTGGCGGCCCGAATTACCTGCGCCGCTTCGCCTCGGAGCAGGTCGTTACCGTCAACACAGCTGCCGCCGGAGGCAACGCCGGCCTGCTCGCTCAGGACGAGTAGGCGCCGAAAGAGTCTCGCCGGCACGCCATTAACACAATCGCGACAAGATCGCGCTATTCTCCTACCCTCATGACTGATTCGATTGCGCGCCTCTACCAAGCGACGCTGGACTGCCGGCACGACGACCCGTCGACGTCGCGCACCGCCCGACTGTTGCGCTCGGGGCGCAGCAAGATGGCCAAAAAGCTGGCCGAAGAGGCGGTTGAGGTGGTCATCGACGCCATGAACGGCGGCCGTGAAGCGGTCGTTAGGGAAAGCGCCGACTTGATTTATAATCTCGTCGTGCTGTGGGTCGCGACCAACATCCGTCCCGACGACGTGTGGAAGGAAATGGACCGGCGTGAGCGGCTCCTCGGCATCGCCGAAAAGGTGCCAAAAAAGCTGGTCGATGATTCCGCCCGGCGGAAAATCGTCGTTCTCGAGGGCCGCCGCGTCCGCAAGCGGCGTTGATCCGCTTTCCTTTCTCCTGTTCTTTGGCTCCACATGCTCGACCACGCCTTGTCGGTGCTCGTGTCCTTCGTGGTTGCCGTCATTTCGGGCGGCGGATACCTCGGCGTCACAGGCCTGATGGCGATCGAGTCGGCCTGTATTCCCTTACCATCCGAAATCATCATGCCGTTCGCCGGATATCTGGTGTCGGTTGGCCGCTTCAACCTGATCGGCGCGGCGACCGCCGGCGCGATCGGCTGCAATATCGGCTCGACCATCGCCTATCTGGTGGCCGCATACGGCGGACGCGCGGCGTTCGAGCGCTGGGGCCGCTATGTGCTGATCCGTCACGAGGAGCTTGATCGCGCCGAACAGTTTTTCGCCCGCTACGGTGCCGCTACGGTGTTTGTCGGCCGGCTGCTGCCGGTGGTTCGGACCTTCATTTCCTTTCCCGCCGGGTTGGCGCGGATGCCGATGCTGAAATTCCAGATTTATTCGTTTATCGGCTCGTGGCCGTGGTGCCTTGCGCTCGCCTATGTGGGTATGGTGCTGGGCGCGCGCTGGGACAGCGATCCGACGCTGCGCCGCCTGTTTCACGAATTCGATGCGGTCATCATCGCCGTCGTCGCCGCCGGTTGCGCGTGGTTCATCTGGTCGCGCTGGTCCGAGCTCAGGCGGCCGCGATAAAGGCCTGGGACGCCGGCAAAAACGGGCAGCACCGGCCGGCCCGATGCGCCAATTGTGACCTTGCCGCTGCCTAAATTGGCCGCCACAATTGCTTCGGGCTGGCTGGCGACAGGGACAGCAAAGGTCATAAGAATCATGATGACCAGATCTGCACATCCGCGCCGTCATGGCGCGCCGGCGATGACGTGGCTTCTCGCCGCGTCGCTATCGCCGGCCGCAATGACGGTGGCATTGGCACAAACTGCCCAGACACCGGCGCCGAACGGCCCCGTCTCCACACCGGCAGCCCCGGCGCAAACCGCGCCGCAGGCCCAGGCGCCTACAGCGCAGGCTGGGGTTCCGGTATCGCAGCCGCGCGGTCTGTTTCCGGCTCAACCGCCGCCGGCCGGGCAGCCGGGCTTTGTCTACGAATTCGGTCGCTGGTGGGATAGTGCGCATACGGGCGCGAACGGCGCCGCCGAAGCCACGCAGGATGCGCTCAAGCAGGCAGCCCAAGCCACCAAAGAGGCAGCGACCGCGCTCATTCGCATACCGACCGGACGTTTCATCGAAGTCCATCAGCGCTGTGCGCTCGCGCCCAACGGCGCGCCCGACTGCCGCTCGGCGGCGGCGAGTGTCTGCCGCACCAAGGGCTTTCAGGACGGCAACCCCATCAATGTCCAATCGTCGCAAAACTGTCCGCCCGCGGTCTGGATGTCTGGCCGCGAACCCGTGGCGGGCCAATGTCCGCAGGAAACCGTCGTCCTGATGGTCGCCTGCCGGTGATCTCCAGTGATCTGAAAAAGGCTTTTTCCTCATGATGTCCGATGCCGATCGCAACAAGGCCGCCGATATCCTCATGATGGCGGAAAAGGAACGCAAGCAGGCGGTCCAGCTCTCCAAGACGTGGCCGGGCATCACCATGGAGGACGCCTATGCGATCTCCACCGAGGTGGCGAACCGCAAAATTGCCGCTGGCGCCAAACTGATCGGCCACAAAGTCGGGCTGACGTCGAAGGCGATGCAGCGCTCCTCGCAGATCGACGAGCCGGATTACGGCCACCTGCTCGACAACATGATGATCGCCGACGGCGCGCGCGTGCCGCATGAGAATTTCTGTCTGCCGCGCGTCGAAGTCGAGCTGGCTTTCGTCCTCGGCAAGACGCTGCGCGGGCCCGGCATCGGCCTGACCGACGTGCTGCGCGCCACCGAATACGTCGTGCCGGCAATTGAAATCGTTGACGCACGCCTCCAGGACCCGCGCAAGATCTTCGACACCGTCTCCGATAACGGCGCCGCCGCCGGCATCACTGTCGGCGGCCGCCCGGTCGGGCCGCTCGAGGTTGATCTACGCTGGGTCGGCGGCATCATGTACCGCAATTCTGAAATTGAGGAGACCGGCGTTGCTGCCGGTGTGCTCGGCCATCCGGCGCTCGGCGTGGCGTGGCTTGCCAACAAACTCGGCCAGCACGGCGTGACGCTTGAACCAGGCCATCTCATCCTTGCCGGCTCGTTCACGCGCGTCGTGTTTGCACGCAAGGGCGATACGCTGCACGCCGATTTCGGCCAGCTCGGCGGGATTGCCATACAGTTTGTCTGATAAGGGATGGCGCAGGACGCCGTCCGGAACGAGCAGCTCGTGGTTTCGCGGGTGTCTATACGCTGGGTCGTCGCAGCCGCCGCAATAATCCTCTCGGCGAGCATGCTGCATGCCGCGCTGCCTTCGCCGACAGCGCCAAGCGTATCGGGCGCCACGTCGGTTGCCGGTCAGCTCTTGATTGCAACGCCGGCGCTCCGCGGCCCTCCGTTCGAGCACGCCGTGATCCTGGTAGCGCAGCATGACCGCAATGGCGCACTCGGCATCGTCATCAATCGTCCACTGGGCGAGCGGACGATGGCCGGCCTGCTCCGGGCGGCCGGTGCGGATGCGAGCCGCGTCAGCGGAAGCGTGCAACTCTATCTCGGCGGCCCCGTCAATCCGCAGCTCGGCTTCGTTCTGCACAGCGCCGAGTATCACGGCGACAACACCCTCGACATCGACGGCCGTGTGGCGCTGTCGAGCGGCGCACAAATTCTGCGCGACATCGGCCTCGGCAAAGGGCCGCGCCAAAGCCTGGTCGCATTCGGCTACGCCGGCTGGGCACCGCTGCAGCTCGACAACGAACTGCGCCAAGGCGCCTGGAGCACCATACCCGAGGATCCGAGCCTGGTGTTCGACGATGACCGCGCCAAGGTGTGGAGCGACGCGATGGCGCGGTATAAGCCGAACTGAACTGCCGATATATTTTCCGCCGCATCATCTGGACAGCCCCATGATCGAACTGCACGGCGTCTTTCCCTATCTGGTGTCACCCGTCGACGAGACCGGCCACGTCAAGAGCGAAGTGCTTGCACGGCTCGTCGGCGATCTTATCGCCGCCGGTGTGCACGGATTGACGCCGCTCGGCTCGACCGGGGAGTTCGCCTACCTCAACAACGCGCAGCGCACTGACATCGTGCGCACGACAATCGAAGCGACCGCCGGCCGCGTCCCGGTGATCGCCGGCGTGGCCTCGACGGCGACGCCCGATGCGGTCGAACAAGCGCGCCATTACGCCAAGCTTGGCGCCGACGGCATTCTGGCAATCCTCGAATCCTACTTTCCGCTCGCCGACGCGCAGATCGAAGCTTATTTCCGGGCCATCGCCGATACGGTCGACATTCCTGTCGTGCTCTATACCAATCCACAATTCCAGCGCAGCGACCTGTCGCTCGACGTGATCGCGCGTTTGAGCGAGCATCCGCGTATTCGCTACATCAAGGATGCCTCGACCAACACCGGGCGGCTGCTTTCCATCATGAACCGCTGCGCGCGACTGAACGTCTTTTCAGCGTCGGCGCACATCCCGGCCGCGGTGATGCTGATCGGCGGCGTCGGCTGGATGGCCGGCCCGGCCTGCGTCATTCCACGGCAGAGCGTGCGGCTCTACGAAATGTGCCGCGCCGGACAATGGCCGCAAGCGATGGAACTGCAGCGCGCGCTGTGGCGGATCAATGAAATCTTCGCGCGCTTTAATCTCGCCGCGTGCATCAAGGGCGCGCTGACCTTGCAAGGCTACGACGTCGGCGATCCTATCGCGCCGCAACGGCCGCTGGGGCCCGAAGAGCGCCGCGTCGTGGCCGCCGCACTCGAAGCGGTCGCCATTACTGTGGAAGCGATTTCCGCCTGAGCCGGTGACCGATTCACCAAGCAATTGTTAATTTCACCCAACCCATTCTTAACGCTTCCTTGCTAAAGCTGCCGCTCATTTCGCGCCGGTATCGGCGCAGAGGTCGTTTGTGGCATCGATCGGTTCCGAACACGCGTCGCGTTCGCGTCTTTTGCCGCGGCCGTCCCGGCTCAGCGTCTCAGGCGTCATTGAATGGGTACGCGTCGTCCTGACCGACGGCAGCGACTTCTCGCTGGCGCGGCGGCTCGCCGGCGCTGCGTTTCTCATTCGCGTGGCCGGCGCGGTGCTGGCGTTCGTCTCGCAGATCGTACTGGCACGCTGGCTCGGCAGCTTCGAGTTCGGCATCTACATCTACGTCTGGACCTGGGTGCTGGTGATCTGCGGCATGGTCGATCTCGGGCTCGGCTCGGCGGCGCAGCGCCTGATCCCCGAATACCTCGAACATCGGCACTTCGCGCTGCTGCGCGGATTTCTCCGTGGCAGCCAGTGGCTGGCGTCGTTCATTGCGACGGCAGTTGCCATCATGGCCGCGCTTGTCGTTTACGGGCTGTCATCTCATATCAGCCAAAGCACAGTGTGGCCGCTTTACATCGCTTGCGCCGTGCTGCCGATCTGCGGCCTCGGACAAGTGGCGAGCGGCGTCGCGCGATCCTATGGCTGGGTGAATCTCGGGCTTAGCCCAACTTACATCCTGCGCCAGATCCTGCTGCTGGCGCTGCTCGGCGTTGCGTTTGTGGTCGGCCTGCCGATGAACGCCGCGATCGCAGCGCTGACCGCTGCGGCCGCATGGTGGGCAGTCACTCTCGGTCAATGGGTGGTGCTTGGGCGGCGGCTGACAAAAGTGGTCGAGCCTGGCCCCAAGGCCTACGCGGTGCATTCATGGTTATCCGTTTCGACGCCGATCTTTGTCGTCGAGGCGTTTTTCCTCCTGCTCACTTATGCGGACGTGCTGGTGCTGCAGATTTTCCGCTCGCCCAGCGAGGTCGGCATCTATTATGCCGCCTCGAAGACCATGGCGCTGGTCGCCTTCATCTATTTCTCGGTAGCGCAGACGCTGGCGCACAAATTCGCCGAGTATCACGTTACCGGCGACCGCAAACGGCTCGCCGATTTTCTCGCCATTGCGGTGCGCATGACATTCTGGCCGTCGCTTGCTGCGATCCTGGCATTGCTGGCGTTGGGCGAGCCGATGCTGCGGATGTTCGGGCGCGAATTCACGTCAGGCTATTATCTGATGTTCATTCTCGCCATCGGGCTTCTGGCACGCGCTTCTGTGGGTCCAGCAGAACGATTGCTGAACATGCTTGGCGAAAGGCGGAGCTGCGCCGTCATTTATGGTGGGGCGTTCGCGATCAACATCGGGCTGTGCTTCATTCTCATTCCGCATCTGGGCGCCGCCGGTGCGGCCATTGCCAACGCCATCACGCTGATCTGCGAATCGGCCTGCCTGTTTCTGGTCGCCAAGCAGCAGCTGGCGCTGCACTGCTTTATTTTCGGCGGTCGCAAGGGTCGTTGAGGCGCGATCATGACGGTCCAAGCGCCGACCGATCTCGCGCCCCGCGTATTGGACACGGCAGCCGCCATCGCCAGCGCCCGCCGTGCCGCACTTGCCGATCGCTATGCGGCCGATTCGTTGATCGTCGAATGGCTCGATCTCGCGCAGCTTGAGGCCGTCGTCGACGACTGGCGCGATCTTGCGGCCCGTACGCTTGTCCCCAACGCATTCTACGAGCCCGCGTTTGCGCTCGCCGCCGCACCGGTCTTCGGCCAAGGCGCCAGCGCGCTGCTGGTGTGGTCAGGATCGATGCCGCGCAAACTGCTCGGCCTGTTTCCTGCTCGTATCGTGAAACGCCGCTACGGGCTGAAGCTGCCACTCGTGGTCGGCTGGACGCATCCCTACGCACCGCTCGGCACGCCCCTTGTCGATCGCGAGGCTACCGAGCCGGTCATCGCCGCATGGCTCGCGCATCTTGCCGAAAACACCGCGTTTCCCGGACTCGTGCTGCTGCCATTCGCGCCGCAAGAGGGTCCGTTCGCCGCCGCGCTCGAGGCAATCCTGCGGCGCGCACAAATGCCGTCAGCGGAGTTCAACGCCCATACGCGCGCGATGCTGGCGCCAAGCGGCGCGCGATCGACCTATCTTGAGCGCGCGCTTGGAGGCCGGAGGTACCGCGAACTGCGTCGCACCGTCCGCCGCCTGAGCGAAGCAGGCACCCTGTCGTACACGACCGAGACCGAGCCGGGCGCGGTCACCGCGGCGCTGGAAGATTTTCTGGTGCTCGAAGCCAGTGGCTGGAAAGGCAAAGCTGGAACGGCGGCTGCCTGCGATGAGGCTATCCTCGATTGTGTTAAAGCGGCGGTCGCACGACTCTCCAGCGAGCATAAAGTCGCCATCGATCGTCTCGTTCTCGACGGCCAGCCGGCCGCCATTGGCATCACGCTGCGCAGCGGCGATGCCGCTTGGTTCTGGAAGATCGCCTATGACGAAACTCTGGCGCGCTACTCGCCGGGCGTTGCTCTGATCGCCCTGGTGACTGAACGGCTCGCCGCGGACGCGACGATCCTCTGCGCCGATTCCTGCGCGACGGCCGATCATGCCGTGATCAATCGCACCTGGAGCGAGCGGCTGGCGCTGCACGACCTGTTAATCGCGGTGCGCCCGGAGGCGCATTTTGCGGGCGCCGTACGGCTTGAGCGATTGCGCGGCAACGCGATCAGCGCCGCCAAGCGGTTGCGCAGTTTTGTGCGGCGGGCAGCACCGCAGCGTTGACTTTCACCGCTTTTTACCGCGTAGGATCGGCCCCCAAGGGGAACCAATGTCCGATCCGATCACCATACGCATGGGCGGCTATGGGCCGCCCACGACCTCGTTCTCGCGCGCTCTGAAGCTCATCGGCGACGAGCTGACGCAAAAATTCGGCGACCGCGTCAGCATGAAATACGTCTGGAACATTATGGATTTCGGCTATCGGGCCGAGGAAATTCTGTGGCTCGTCGAGGATGGCGTGCTCACGCTCGGCTATCAATCGTCGAGTTATCTTACCGACCGCGTCCCCGAACTCGGTTTCGTCGATCTGCCGTTCCTGTTCGATCGCCGCGATGCCGCGCGCGCGGCCATCGACGGTGGCCTTGGGCGCATCCTCGCCGCCAAGATAGAACAGCGCGTCAACTACCGCATCCTCGGCTGGTTCGAGAACGGCTTCCGCCACATCTCCAATCGGTTGCGGCCCATTCACACGCCGGGCGATCTAGAGGCCATGCGAATCCGCGTGCTGCCGAGCGAGGTCCAGGCGAGAACCTTCGAACTCCTTGGCGCCGTCCCGGTACGCTGCGATCTCACCGAAGCCATCGCGGGCATCAAGGCCGGCACGCTCGACGCGCAGGAAAATCCGTTCGCCAACACGGTCACTTATGGCGTGCACAAATTTCACCGCTTTCACACCGTGACCAACCACTTTTACATTTCGCGGCCGATTTTTCTGCATCGGCCGACCTTCGAGGCTTGGCCAAGGGATCTACAGGAAGCCATGCGTGAAGCGATCAGGAAGGCCGTCGCTTTCCAGCGCGAGCTTGCCATCGAGGAGGATCGCGAGGCGCGCGCCGCAATCCTCGCCGACGGCTGCGAGATCGCCGAACTGACCGGAGCCGAACATGCCCAGTTTCGCGCCGCCGTGGCGCCGTTGCTGGACGAGGCGCGAGGCACTTACGGAAGCGAGATGTTCGGCCTGATTTAAGCCGCCAGCGAAGTGGGCGCTGTCACGGCAAACAGGCCGGAGACATTCGACTGAACGGCCGGCCGTCCAAGCGGAGTGCTGCTGTCTGGCGCGCCTGCACTTAACGCCAAAGATGCCATCGCCTGCAGGAGCTGAGCGCTTGTAGCAGCCGGCTCGGACGGCGGATCGGCGGCAATGCCGGCGACCGACCACTCCAGCCCGACCTGCCCCATCGGCGCGACCGATGTGATCTGGTTGTTGCTGATGTCAAAGAGTTCAAACGCGCCGTCGTTGCTGTTGCGCATCACCATGTCGCTCGCGCCCGCGCCGCTGATCGGCCCGAAGCCGACGAACTGCCATTCCAAACCGACCTGCCCCATCGCGGCAGCCGACGTGATGGTATTGCCGCGGATGTCGTAAACTTCGAGCACCCCGGTGTTGCTGTTGCGCATCAGCATATCGGTCTCGTTGGCGTTGCCGGAGAAATCGCCAAAACCCGCAACCGACCATTCGAGGCCAACCTGCCCCATCGGTCCCGCGGAAGTGATCTGATTATTGCTGATGTCGTAGAACTCGAACACGCCAGTATTGGTATTGCGCATCAGCATGTCGGTCTCGTTCGACTGCGTCGAAAAATCGCCGAAGCCCGCGACCGACCATTCCAGACCGACCTGCCCCATCGACGCCGCCGATGTGATCTGGTTGTTGCTGATGTCGTAGACCTCGAAGGTGCCGCTATTGCTGTTGCGCATCACCATGTCGGTTTCGCCGGCGCGGCTTGAGAAGTCGCCGAAACCCGCGACCGCCCACTCCAGGCCAACCTGCCCCATGGCAACGCTGTTGGTAATATTATTGTTGCTGACGTCGTCGACCTGAAACGAGCCATCGATGGAATTGCGGAGCAGCATGTCTGACGTGTCGCTGCCGTTGAAGCCACCGAGACCAGCGACCTGCCATTGTGGAGCAACCTGGCCCAGTGCGTAGGCTGCCAAAATCGCATTGCCGCCGATATCGTAAATTTCATAGGCCCCATCGTCGCGCATGATCAAATCAGCGGTTGTGCCACCCGGCGGAGCCGCGTTGAGCAGCCGTATCGATGTCCCGCCGCCGCTGTCGCTCGCCGTGCCAAATTCGGCCGATGTGTATTGCCCCGTTAATGTCAACGACGTGAGCACGTTGCCTCCACCGTCAACAACCGACAGCGTTCCGCTGTTACCGTTCTGTTGCCAGACCGTGCGGCTGCCGGACGCGAACGCAAGCGATGTGAAATCAATCGCGTCACCCGCCTGAAAACCAGCGATCGGGTCCTGCAAGCTACCGCCCGAAGCCAGCGCAACCGTTGCGTCCGGCCCGGCAAGCGTGATGCTGTTGCCGACAGAAGCCGCCACCTCAAGCATTCCACCGGCATTCACGAAGATATGGCCGCTGGACGTCACAGCCGCGTTCAGCGCAACGGTCCCGCCGGCGAAAATGGAGATCGTGCCGGAGCTCTGCAGCGGGCTATCGATCACAAGAGTTCCGCCCAGCAGTGCCGAAAAGGTACCCTCGTTATCGATGCGATTGGCGCCGGTATTAAGGATGAGAGATTGATTGCGCTGGTCTGCTTCGATCGTTCCTCCCTCATTGGCGAAGGAGAGGCCGCCCCCGCCGATCGTGCCGGCTCCGTCAAGCGTCTGGAACTGCAGCGCCAGCACGGCAAAGGCTCCCTGGCCGACGATTTCGTCTTCGTTCGGGGTTTGGCCGGTCATCGAGATGGAGCCGCTACCCGTCTGCTGGACACCGATCGTGACGTCCCCGGCAATCGCCAGCGTGGTAAACTGATTGTCGGCCTGAAAGACGATATTGCCGTAGTTCAGAATGAGTGATGTATTTTGGATCTGGCCAAACACAAACTCGCCACCGCTGTTGACCAGCATTGTGCCGTCGTTGGTGAAGACCCCCGCGTCGCCGGTGCTGTCGCCAACGATTTGCATCGTACCGGCATTATTGCTGCTATGGTTGTTAGTCTCGATCAGCCCGTGCGCCTCGTTCGTAAAATTGAGGCCCTCGATGGTACCGCCCCCGG
>Ga0208480_1000523_pt1 | contig 14688 bp, 13 predicted proteins | sample NGESurshal092012_4_FD_184485 | JGI IMG/M metagenome (GOLD analysis project Ga0208480, IMG submission 184485) | Arctic peat soil microbial communities from Barrow, Alaska - NGEE Surface sample F53-1 shallow-092012 (SPAdes) | ecosystem: Environmental > Terrestrial > Soil > Wetlands > Peat ... | reverse complement strand
AGCAGCACCGCGCGAATTCCCGCACTGGTGACGTAATCGATCTCCGCGAAGTCGATCAGGATTTTTGGATTCTCGCCGGTGATCAGCTCGCCGACCTCCTTGGCGAACGCCGAGCTATAGATGCCGTCGAGGCGACCGGTGGGGGACACCACGTCTGCATCGCCGACCCGCTCCTTCTGGATTTCCATGCACGACTCCTCGCTTGCGTTCGGCCTCGGCTGGCCGCCAGCCGCGCATAAGATCAAAACTTCGCGCAGCGGTCGAGCGCCTCGGATTTTGCTGCTGAAATTCTCTGTTAAGGCCGCCTGCCCGCTATCCGCGTGGGAAAAATTCGGGAAGCGACGCTGCTGGCTCAGTAAGGGCTGGGTTTGGGCAACCGCAAATGTTGATCGCGTGAGCGTCGATCGAGATCGGGCGGCCGTCGCAATAGAAGAGGCCCTCTCCTGCAATAGGCATGGCGCTCAGCGCGCCCGCGGAATGAACCGCTCCATGCCGACATCTTCGGCCCAGACGCGGCGGTGGGCGTCGTGCATATGCGGCAGAGCGGCGCGGCGCGACGCCACCACCGCCTCGTAGTCGGCGGTGAAATGGCGCATCAGGCCCGCCACTTCGCGCCGCAGCGCTTCCTCGTCGACGGTCTTGACCACACGCCGGTCGACGACCAGGCGGCCGTCGACCATCACGCTATCCACGCCACGGCCGGCTTCGGTGTAGACGAGCTGCCGCGCGGCGCTGTTGTAGGGCAGATAGGCCGCGTCGTTCAGATCGATGAGAATGAGGTCGGCTTTATATCCTGGCTTGATCGCGCCGAGGCAGTGACCAAGACCTGCGGTGCGGGCATTGCCGAGTGTGGCGTGGCGCAGCATCTCGTGCGCCAGCGGCGCACCGGGCTCGGGATCGCTCACCGCCGCGGTCAGGCACAGCATCTTCATCGCCTGGAACACGCTTTCCACATCGGTGCCGCTGCAATTATCGCAGCCAAGCCCGAGCCGCACGCCGGCCTGCCGCATGGCAAGGAGCGGCGCGATGCCGCTTTTCAGCTTCATGTTGGAGAGCGGATTGAGCACGATGCCGGCGTCGGCTGCGGCGAGTTGCTCGATCTCCTCGCGCGCGATCCAGACGCTGTGCACGATGTTGAGCCGCCGGTCGACCAGGCCGCAATCGGCCATGTAGCCGATCAGACCGCCGTGCTTGCCGAACTGCTCGCGGCCGATCAGCCGCTGCGCGCGCGTCTCATACACGTGCGTGTAGACCGGCAGATCGTGCTTCGCGGCAAGTTCGCCGCAGGCGCGCAGCATTTCGGGCGAGCAGCGTTGCGGCGCGAACGGCGCCACCGCCCAATGCAGCGTGCCGGCCGCCGGGCGGCGCGCGAACTGATGTTCCAGATAATCGATCTGATCGCGGATCGGCCGCGGCTCTTTGCCCAGCATCTCCTGCACGTTGGGCGGCAGGCTATCGCCCTGCCGCATCATCGCGATCGGCGGAATGTCCCACACCATCGGCGAGAACACGACGCGGATGCCGGCCTCGCGATAGGCGTCGATAACCACATCGGTCTGCGCGTCGGAGAGCGGCACGAGGCCGAGCATGTCCTGCACCGTGGTGATGCCGCAGCGCAGACACTCGATGGCGCCAACGAGCGTGCGCGCCCTCACCTCTTCGTTGCTGCGGTTCGCGCCCATCGGCAGCGTGTAGAGCAGCCAGAATTCGAGCGGCAATTCCTCGAACATGCCGCGGCACAAAACGTCGTGCGAATGGTAATGCGCATTGATCAGGCCCGGCACGACCAGGCGACGCGACGCGTCGATCACCGTGTCGGCGCTGTCGGCCGCGAGGTTGGCGCCGACCGCGGCGATGGCGTCGCCCTCGATAAGAATGTCGGCTACGGCCGGCTTATGCACATCGCCGTCGTGATCGTAGACCTGCCCGCCGCGGATCAGAGTTCGTTTCGCCGTCATTCCCGCCCTCCCCGTCACGCCGCCATGCTGTCGGAGGAAGCGCGGACCTTGCAAGCGGTGGAGCACGCCTCTGGCGCATGGCGGTCGGGCCCACCGGCCTTGAAATCACATGGGGCTATTTCCCACTATATTGCCCACTGTACATGTGGGCCACTTTGTGGTTGACGCTTGGCCCACCCCTTGGTTCGCTTGAGGCACAAGCAACAGAGCGCCACAGGGCGCCCGTGAGCGAGGACAACGGCCGGGAGCGTTGCCATGAACGCCCAGCAATTGCTGCAGGAAATATCCGATTATTGTCGGCAAACCGGTCTCGCCGAGTCGACCTTCGGCCGGCGCGCGGTGAACGACGGCAAGCTCGCGGCGCGGCTGCGCAATGGTGGCCGCATCACCACGGACACCCTTGATCGCATCCACGGTTTTATGTCTTCACACCCTGCCCACGACAGGCCCACTATCATTGAGCGCCCGCGCGAGCCGCATGCCCCGGCTCCAATCGCTGCGCCCGGCCATCCAGCCCCCCCGGCGGGTGGCGGCAAGCCGGGTGACCCGCAGCGCAATTTCCGTTTCTTCGACAACCGGCAAAAGTACCTGCTGTTCGTCAATACCTGCAGCGAGAAATGGGAAGTGGCGAGCCGCGTCTCCGACGAGCTGGCCCACATTCATCCACGGCCGCCGGCGGTGCGCGTGTTCGACGCCGGGGTCGGCGATGGCTCGGTGCTGACGCGCGTGATGCGCGCCATGCACGACCGCTTCGCACACATGCCGTTCTATCTAGTCGGCAAGGAGATAAGCCTCGAAGACATCCGCCTGACTTTGCAGAAGATGCCCGACCGCTTCTTCGAGCACCCGTCGACGGTCCTGGTGCTGACCAACCTCGCTTACGCGGACGCGCCGTGGCTGCATGTCAAGTCGCTCAACGCCGCGTCGAGTCTGGTCTGGCAGGAGCTGCCGCTGATCGGTAATTCGGCGCATCGCTTCGAGCAGCAGATCATCGATCTCGAGCCGTTCCTGGCGCAGAACTGGAAGGCCGGCGTCTCCGCACGCACCGGCAACCCGATCTATGAGCGCCCGGTGGTGCTGGTGATCTATCGCGAGGATCACCGCTTCCTGCTCGACCCGATCATTCCGAAGCCCGGCGGCACGCTCGCCAATTACGACCTCGTCATCGCCTCACAGCCCTACCGGGCGCGCGCCTCGCTCGACTTCAAGGCGCAGCGCGTGATCGCGCCGCTCGCCCGCGCGCTGGGCTCCGGCGGACGGCTCATCGCCATTCATTCGCACGGCCACGACCCGGGCATGGAAATTATTCAGAAGGTCTGGCCTGAGGACCATCCGTTCATTCACGACCGCCATCAGATCATGAAAGCGGTGAAGCACGAACTCGGTACCGCCGGACGCGATCTTAATTTCAACGCCTATGCGGATAACCGCTCGCTGTTCCGCTATGTGATGCACACGCTGCCGTCGGAGATTTCCGAATCGATCGGCACTTCGACGTTATTCGCCGCCTGGAACGCGGCGATCTATGTGGCGCAGGTCGAGGACGATCGCGTCGCGCAGGCCGCCGCCGACGGCAGTTACATCGATGCCACCCGTTCGGTTTTGCAAGAGCGCGGCGGGCTCTGGTTCTTCGACGAGAGTTACGTGATTTCGAAGCGGAGGGCGTAGCCGTCATTCCGGGGCGCGCCGCAGGCGCGAGCCCGGAATCCATAATCACAGTTAGTGCGGCACATGCACTGGGGCCCGGATCTCTCGCGCCGTGGTTATGGATTCCGGGCTCCTCGCTTTGCTCGGCCCCGGAATGACGGGTACGGCCCCTCGCCCGCTTTGCGTGACCGGACTAACATGGACTCCAGACCGGGAGCCAACCCATGCTGTTCGTCGTCCACGCGCTCGATAAGAAGGACATCCTGCCGACGCGGGCGAAGCATTACCGCGACCACCGCATCCATCTCGACCGCGCCTCCGAGCACGGCGTCGACGTCGTCACGGCCGGAACGCTCGTCGACGACGACGGCGAGACGCCGGTCGGCAGCATTTTTGTCATCGATGCGACGGACCGCGGCGCCGTGGATGCGTTCACGAAGAGCGATCCGTACCACGTCAACGGCGTGTGGGAACGCGTCTCCATCCACGGCTACAACAAGAAGCGTGGCACGCCAATGGCGAGCCGGCGCTGACCGGCTCGCCCACCCGGCGGGTCAGGACGTGGCCGCTACTTGCCTGCGGCGGGCTTGCTCATGTCGGGCACCTCGATGCCCAAGGCAGTCGCCAGATCGATCTGATGATCCTGCTCCTGGGTGACGATTTTACGAATCTGTTCCGCCATCGCAAATTCGCCCAGCGCCTCGCATTGCCGGATGCGGTCACGGTAGTTGCGCACGGTTTCGTTCTCGTTGTCGAGATCGAACTGAAGCATCTCCTTGGCGTCTTTGGACGTTTTCACCGGCCGTGGCGTCACGGTCGGCATCTTGCCGAGATAGTCGATCTGCCGCGAGATCATCAGCGCGTGGTCGAGCTCCTGCTTGGCGTGGAGTTCGAGCTGATCGGCGATGTCCATGTACTCGGCGCCTTTGAGCACCTGGGAATAAACCACATAGGCGATAATGGCCTGGTATTCGCGGGCCAGATCTTCGTTGAGCAATTCGGCGAGGCGGTCACGGCTAATCTCATGTTTGGCTTCGGCCATTGGCGTTCTCCTGGGCAATGCCCAATTCCTTGGGCCCAAGACAACGCATTGCCCGCAGGATTGTTCGGTTGAAGATTCAGACTTTCACTTTCTCCCGCAGGCCCATGCGCACCAGCCGGCCGATGACCTCGTCGCAGAAATACGGCAGCTCGTCGAGGTAGTTGACGAGCGAGATGCCGATGCCGGTGAGACCGGCCTTGGCGAGGTCGGCAAGCTGGCTGGCGACCAGATCGGGATCGCCGATGATCGGCAGGCCGCCCATGCCTTGCGCATATTGGTTGCGCTTTAGAATGTACTCCTGCATCGGCACGGTCTGCGGCGAGATGTTCTTCAGCGCCAGGATGCCGTCGACCGCCGACCAATCGGCATGCTCGACGATCGAGTGGTGGAAATACTCCTCGGCTTCCTTCTTGGTCGGCCGGCAGGTGACCACGCCGACCGTATAGCAGCCGATTTCGCGCCCTTGCACGCGGGCCGCGTCCTGCGCGGCACGGACTTTTTTCTGCGTGTCTTCAAGCGATGTGCGCGACGCCTGCAGAAAGAACGCGTCGCAATTCTTCACCGCGAACGCCTGGCCGGTCGCCGAGGCACCGGCGTTCATGATCACCGGACGCGTGCCGCCGAACGGCTTCGGCTTGCCGCGAATGCCCTTCATGTCGAAATACTTGCCCTTGAAGGCGAAATCCTCGCGGTCGGACCAGATCATCTTGATGACGTCGATCCATTCCTGCGCATACTCATAGCGGTCTTCGTGGGCGCGCTGCTCGACGCCGAACATGTCGAATTCGCCCTCGTTCCAGCCGACCACGATGTTGAGCCCGAAGCGGCCCTCGCCGATCTGATCGGCGGTGACCATTTCCTTCGCCACCACCACCGGATTGAAGATCGGCGCGTGCACCGTGCCGAATACGGTGATGCGCTTGGTCGAGGCCAGCAGTCCTGTCGCCCAGGTGACGGTTTCGAGCGTGGTCCCCTGGTAGTCGGTGTCGCCGCCGTAGCCCTTCCAGCGCCCGATCGGCAGCAGAAAGTCGATGCCGGCGTCGTCCGACATCTGGGCAAGGCGCTTGTTGTCCGGCCAGTTGCCCGACCAGCGCTCCGGCACCAGGGTCACCGCCCGGCCCGACGAGCAATTGGGGCCGAACAGGCCGATCTGCAATTTGTTGCCGCCGTGCATGGCGCGGCGGGCATTGAGCGAGCCGTCGCGCGTCGCGGCGTCCTGAAGAGCGTGCACTTGTACCAAGCCTCGTTTGAATGAATTCAGCCGGCTTTATAGCACGTCATTGCGAGGAGCGAAGCGACGAAGCAATCCAGTTCTGCGACACCCCCTGGATTGCTTCGCTGCGCTCGCAATGACGATTCTTCTCACCTCTCATTGAGCGCGGCGCGGACGCGGGCGACCACGGCGGGCGGCGTGTTGGCGAGGTCGGCGACCAGCTTCTGCACCTGCTCGCCGGTCAACGGATCGATGTCCAGGCCGATCCTTTTTGCTTCGGCCAAAAAGCCCTCGTCCTTCATTGTGGCGTCGAACGCGCGCCGCAAGGCTTCGACACGGTCCGCCGGCACGTCCGGCGGCAGAAAGAACGGCCGGCCAATGTCGGTACGCGAAAACAGCATGGCCAGCGCCTGCCGATCCGCGGGCGATTTGGCGAGATCAATCATCAACGGCACATCGGGCAGTAAGGCGCTCCGTTGCAGCCCGAACTGGGCGATCACCTTGACCTCCTTGTCGGCGAGAAAATGGGACAGCTGCGCCTTGACGGCCTCCCAACCGAGCGCTGCAACACCCTGGGTCTCGCCGCGCTCCATGGCCTGGTTCATCAGCGGCGTCGATCCATAGCCGGGCACGATCTTGAACCTGGTGCCGACCACGGCGTTCGTCAGTTGCGGAAAGTCGACCATCGTCGAGCCTGGCGTGGTGCCGCCAACGACGAGCTGTTCGGACAAGAGTTGGGAGAGAGTCTGCACCGGCGCCGTGTGCCAGACATACGCCACATAAGGTTCGCGCATGGTGCTGCCGACCCAAATGAGCTTGCCGGCGTCGTAACGCGCGACGTTCGGCTTCAACAGCGGCTCGGCCGGGATGCCGTTGAGCGGAACGCCGATGGCGGTACCGTCCTTCGGTCCGAGTGCGTAGAGCTGATTGGTCATCACGACGCCGCTGGCGGTCGGCTGGTTCTGCACGATGATCGACGGGTTGCCGGGAATGTGCGCGCCCATATGGCGTGCCACCGCCCGCGCGACGAGGTCGTAGGTACCCCCGGGCGCCGAGCCGACGATGAAACGGATCTGTTTGCCGCGGTAGAAACTCGCCGCGTCTTCGGCGTGCGCGGGCGGGATGGAAAAGAACAGCGTCATTGCGAGGAGCGAAGCGACGAAGCAATCCAGGCTTTGGCGCCGGACTGGATTGCGTCGCGGAGCCTGCCATCGGACCGCGCGACTTCGCGCGGGTCCGTTGGCTCGCAATGACGAGATCACTTCCATAGCTGCTTGGTCGCCAGATCGGCACCCTGGCGCAGCGCTTTGAATTTTTCCCACACCACGGTGGGATGCACCTCGGTGCGGTAGAGCGCCTGCGAGGAGAAGCCGCAATCGGCCGCGGCCATGACATTCTCTCGGCCGACCAGCTTGGCGAAACGCACAATGCGCTCGGCAATCAATTCGGGATGTTCGACGATGTTGCTGGCGTGCGTGATCATGCCCGGCGCAAGCACCTTGCCGGGCGCAAGCTTGACGCGCTCGAACAGGTGGTACTCGTGCTCGTGGCGCGGATTGGCGGCCTCGAAGCTGTACGAGCCGGCGTTGATCTTGAGCACGTATTCGATGATGTCGGCAAGCGCCGCCTCATAAAGGCGCGGCCCTTCGTTGATGCCATAGCAGGTATGGAAACGCACCTTCTCGGCCGGAATGCCGTTAAGCGCCGCATTGGTGGCCTCGACATAGATTTCGGCGCGGCGGCGCATCTGCGCGCGATCAAGCCCCGGCTCGAAGAAAATGTCCGGCAGGAACGGATCGTCGATCTGCACCAAAATGCCGGCGTCGGTAATGGCGCGATATTCCTTGGCGAGTTCGGCTGCCAGCGCGTGGAAATATTCCTCGTCCGATTTGTAGTATTCGTTGACGCCGACGCCCGAAGGCGCCGTTGCCGGCAGAAAGACGTGGTGATCCGGCACGCCGGCCGCGGCCGCGGCGCGCTTTATGTTTTGAATGTCGCGCTCGACGAATTTCTCGCCGCGATATTTGATCGGGCCAACGCACACCACCGGCGCCAGGCCGACAATCGCGCCGCCCATCATCGCCTGCTTGAAATACTCGGCGTAATATTCGGGGAACGCTGCCACTTCCTGCGCGAACAGCTTCATCTTCTGATCGGGACGGCGTTCGAAGCCGCCGAGGCGCTCGTGCACGTACGTGAAAAAGCCGGGCTTGGAGAACTCCCCATCGGTAACGATGTCGATGCCGCAATCGACCTGCTTGCGCACGACGTCGCGTACGGAATCGGCGATCGCCGCCTCGTATTTGCTTTCATCGTAGGACTGGCCGGAATATTTCGCCTTCATCATATCAAGCAGCGCGTGGGGGCGCGGCAGGCTGCCGATATGGGTGGTCTGAATGCGGTCGGTGTTCTGCTGAATGGTCATGGCTTACTCTGGTCAAATTGAATCGTCATTGCGAGCGAAGCGAAGCAATCCGGGGCCGAGAATTCCGATTCTGGATTGCTTCGTCGCCCTTCGGGCTCCTCGCAATGACGAAAGTGTGTCAGTTCGAATGGTCATGGCTACACGAGCGCCTTCTGCGCGGTCTGGGCCGCGCCGAGAGTGTCGAACAGCCGGCCGGGACAATTGCGCCGGTCGGTAGACCCGAGCAACGACAGCGCTTCCCAGACCACGGCCTGGTTGCTGGTCACCACCGGGCGGCCGAGTTTTTGCTCAATCTCTTCGATCACCGGGAATGCCGAAATATTGGCGCAGCTCAGGAAATAGGCATCGGCCTCCGGCCGCGCCGCTTCAATGGCGCGGTCGCGCCAGAACTGCGCCGGGGTCGCGCAATACTCGTCGCTGCCGTTGAGCGCGAAGCCGCGGGCGTAGAGCACCTGGAAGCCGGCCATATGCAGGAACTCCGCCTCCTCGTCAGTCACCTGCTCGCTATAAGGCGTGAGCAGAACGATGCGGCGGGCGCGCAAGGTTTCAAGCGCGTGACGGATGGCGGTTGCGGTAGTCGTCACCAGCCGGGCGCCGACCTGCCGCAGCGCAGCGATGAGCTTGGCTTCGCCGGCCGCGCCTTCCGAAGTGGAATTGGCGGTGCAGTGAAAGCCGATCACGTCGCAGCGCGCGTCGGTGAGCATCGCCGCCGCCTTCATGAGGCGCGGCACGAGTCCTTCGATGGCGACCCGATGAGCGCCGGTCATGCGCAGCCGCGCCACGTGGGCGACATAACCGGGCGGCAGGTGCCGCACCATCTCGCCTTCCACCATGCGATTGGACGACGGGATGATTAGTCCGATGCGCGCCGTCATGCTCTTCCTCCCTGCCTTTGCCGCTTAACCTAGCGATCCGAGCTTCGACCGGCAATGAAGCGTTAATCGCTGCCTCTTGGAGGGCCGCTAGGTGGCGCGGAAGAGGCTCCATGCTATATTGATTGCATGAGCCCGAGCACGAAAAGAATACTTGAGCAGGTTGAGTCCTGGCCCCAGGAGGATCAGGAAGAGCTTGCCGAGTACGCGCGCGCAATCGAGGCGCGCCGCAGCGGTGTGTACCACGCCACGCCGGAGGAGCTTGCGGCGATCGATGAGGCCGAGCGCAGCGGGATGGCGACCGAAGAGGAAGTCGAGGCCGCGTTCCGTACGTTCCGGCGCGCATGAAGGTTGAGTACTCCAACCGCGCCGTCGCCAATCTTCGCAAGATTTCCGCCGACAGCCGCCGCGCATTCGGCGACCGGGTAGCGGGCGCTCTTGAATCCCGCATCCGGGCCGTCATCGATCGCATCAGCAGAGACCCACTCAGCGCGCCCGAGGTCGAACAGCGGCCCGGCCTCCACGTGGTGCCGCTCATCCGGTATCCCTTCAAAATTTTTTACCGCGTTCTCGATGATCGGATACAAATTGTCCACATTCGGCATGTCGCGCGTCGACCATGGAGAGGCGGCGCGTGAGTAGCAGCCGCGCGCAATCCAAGCATCACCGCCCGCGCGAGCGCCGGATTTCGCTGTTGCATCGTGCTTCGGGTCCCTATCCTGTATCCTGGGAAGCGGCGAGGAAACGACCGGAGAAGGTGATGCTCATTGCATTGGCGCGATTGTCATTGGCACGATTGTCATGGACGCGATTGGCGGCGGCTTCGTCACGCGTGTGCGTCTTGGCAGCAGTTATTTGTGGACCGTTCGGACCGCGCGCCGCGCTTGCCGATCCGTTTCCGCCAAGTGCGCAGACGCACAACATGAAGCAGATCGGCTTCTCCGCGCTCGGCGGGCGCTTCGGCGGCTTCAAGATCGCCATCAAGCACACCGCGAACGACAGGTGGTACCTCTACACCGGCCATTCCTTCAATCAGGGCTGGAGCATCGTCGACGTCACCGACCCCGCCAATCCGCGTTACGTGAAGTTCATTCCGTATGTGACCAACGACAAGAGCATCATCACCGCGCAAGTCACCTTGCACGACAATCTGCTGATCACTTCGCTCAACAGCTTTCGGCCGCAGAAAAATCCGCTGCCCGCGGTGCTGTTGTGGGATATTTCCGACCCTGAAAATCCGAAGCAGGTCGGCTCCTGGCAGGGCGGCGCGACCGGCGCGCACCGCAACTCATATCCCGGCGGCAAATATGCGTATCTCTCGACCAGTTATCCGGGCTTCAAGCTGCACATCATGGTGATCCTCGATGTCAGCGATCCGGCGCACCCGAAGGAGGTCGGCAAATATTGGCAGCCCGGCCAGAAGGATGGCGAGCCGCCCGCGCAATTCCCCGAAGGCTTTCATGGGCCGGTCAATGTCAGCCCGGACGGCAGGATGGCGTCGTTCGGCTATACGCCCGACGTCGTCAATCTCGACATTTCCGATCCGGCCCATCCGAAGCTGATCGGCAAGCTGCACATCACCGAGCCGTTTGCCAAGGTCGGCATGCAGTCGGTCCACACGGTGTTGCCGCTGTGGGATCGCAAGCTGCTCTATGTCAGCTCGGAAGCGAGCAAGGAGCGCTGCCAGGATGACGGCCTGAACTTCGCCGGCATGATCGACAATTCAAATCCGGCAAAACCGCGGCTCATCTCCGTCTTTCCGCCGCCGGTGCCGCCGCCCGGCCTGCCTTATACGGATTACTGCGACAAGGGCGGCCGCTTCGGCCCGCACAACGTCAGCCAGGAGATTCACAATCCGGCGATCCAGAAACCCGGCAAGCTGATGACGATTGCCTGGTTCAATGCCGGCGTTCGCGTGTTCGATATCAGCGACCCGCGGATGCCGAAGGAAGTCGGCTATTTCATCCCGCCGGAACGGCCCGATGCGCCGGCGCAATCGGGCGCGCACGCCTCGCCGGTCGATTGGAGCGAGGAGATCGCGGTCGATGCGCGCGGCAACATATTCATGAATGACGACAAGTGGGGCCTGTTCGTGCTGCGCTACACCGGGCCAGAGCCGAAATAGCTGCGGGTCGTCGCAGACTACAAAAGTCAATCTGTGGAGGACGCCATGCGCGCCAATCGCATCGCAGCAATCTTCTTACTCACGGTGCTGGGGATAGCGCCGGCCGCCGCGCAGGCGCCCTACCCGACGCGTCCGATCCACATCGTCGTGCCGTTCCCGGCCGGCGGCCCGTCCGATGTGCTCTCGCGCACGCTGGGCGAGCGCATGGCTAAGGACTTCGGGCAGGCGATCGTGATCGATAACCGGCCCGGCGCCAATACGGTGATTGGCGCCGAACTCGTCGCCAAGGCCGCACCCGACGGCTACACGCTGTTGATGGCGATCGATTCGACGCTGGTGATGAACCAGTATCTTTACAGCCACCTGCCCTACGATCCGATCAAAGATTTCGTGCCGGTCTCGCTCGCCGCCAAAAGCATGGGCTGGCTCGTGGTCAATGCGTCAAGCCCGTACAAGACGGCGAACGATCTGGTCGCCAAGGCCAAGGCCGCGCCGGGCAAGCTCAATTGCGGCGCCGGCACGATCACCACCAAGCTGACCTGCGTTCTGTTCAGCGACAAGTTCGGCCTCAACACCGTGCTGATCTCTTACAACGGCAGCGCCAACGTAGCGCAGGGCGTGCTCACCGGCGGCGCCGATTTCGTATTCGACGGCACCGCGGCCGAGCTGTCGCTCGTTCAAGCCGGCAATCTGCGCGCGCTCGCCAAGCTCGACAGCCGGCCGTTCGCGCCGCTGCCCAAGCTGCCGTCGTTGTTGGAGGCGACCGGCGTCGACCTCGGCGATCTCGCGGTCTGGAACGGTCTGGTGGCGCCGCACGGCACCCCGCCGGCCGTGATCGACAAGCTCTCGGCCGAAGTGCAGAAGGTGCTCAACGAGCCGGATCTCAAGGCCAAGGCCGAAACCGTCGGCATTTATGCGGTCAGTTCGACTCCCGCCGAATTTGCCGCTTTCATCAACCACGAGGCCGCGCGCTGGCCTGAAGTCGTGAAGAAAAGCGGCATGCATTTTGATTGAGTTCGGATGACACAAGCAATCGATCTTTTCTCCCCCTTCCATCTCGGCCCGCTGCCATTGCCCAACCGCATCGTGATGGCGCCGATGACGCGCAACCGCGCCGGAGGCGGCAACGCGCCGACCGCGCTCAACGCCACCCACTATGCGCAGCGCACCAGCGCCGGGCTGATCGTCGCCGAAGCGAGTCAGGTCTCGCCGCAGGGCATCGGCTATCCGGGCACGCCCGGCATTCACAGCGCCGAACAGATCGCCGGCTGGAAGCTCGTCACGAACGCGGTGCACGCGGCCGGTGGCCGGATTTTTCTGCAGCTCTGGCACGTCGGGCGCATCTCGCATCCGTCGCTGCAGCCCGATGGCGCGCTGCCGGTTGCGCCGTCGGCGATCGCGCCGGCCGGACAGGCCTGGACGCTCGACGGCATGAAGCCTTGCGTCACGCCGCGCGCGCTGGAGACGGCCGAAATCCCGGGCATCGTCGAGCAGTACCGGCAAGGCGCGGCCAACGCCAAGGCGGCGGGTTTCGACGGCATCGAAGTGCATGCCGCGCACGGTTATCTGCTCGATCAGTTTTTGCGCGACAAGACCAACAAGCGCACCGACCGCTATGGCGGCAACGCCGCAAACCGCGCCCGCATCGTCGTCGAAGTGATGGAAGCCGTCGCCGGTGTTTGGGGCGGCGAGCGCGTCGGCGTGCATTTGTCGCCGACCAATCTGGCTTTCAACGACATTTCGGACAGCGATCCGGCCGGTACGTTTACGACCGCGGTGCGTGAACTCGATCGTCTCGGGCTCGGCTATCTGCACCTTGTCGAACCCGGCCCGGCCGATCCTGTCGGCGAAGGTCCACGGCTGGATGCAAAATTCTTCCGCCCACTGTGGCGCACCGCGCTCGTCGCCAACAAGGCTTACGACCTGGCCCGCGCCAATGCCGTGCTGCAAAGCGGCGACGCCGACCTCATCTCGTTTGCGACGCTGTTCATCGCCAATCCGGACTTACCGGAGCGTCTCCGCCGCGGCGGCCCGTTCAATACCGCCGAGCGCAAGACTTTTTATGGTGGCGCGGCGGGCGGCTATACGGATTATCCAGCTCTCGCAAGCTAGAGTTCGTATTCGGAGTCATTTCATGAATGCGCCGCCTTCGCCGTCTCGCGCGCGCAGCTCATGAAGCGCTCGACCACCGGGCTCAGCGTGCGATGCTTGAGCGTCAGCAGCGACACTGGCCACGCGCGGGCAGGAAGGCCGAGCCGCAACTCCTTGAGCTCGAAACGCTCGGCATGGAGCTGCAAAACCGAACGGGGAAATGCCGTGACGAACCCGCCGGTCGACAGCAGATTCGTGCGCAGATAGACCGACAGCGTGTGCACGATGACTCGCGGCATCGTCAATCCGTGGGACCGGAATATCGCGGCGACGACGTCATGGTTCCAGGTGCCGGGCGCCGTCAATATCCAAGGCAAATCCGATAATTCGGCTAGCTTGATCTTGCGCCGCAGCGCGAGCGGGTTTTGCGCGCCTACCGCCACGGCCAGCGCGTCGTTGAAGAGAATCTCGATGTTCAGCTCGCCGAGCGGATCGTTCTGCAGGTCCGGCTGCGGACGCCTGGTCAGAACGAGGTCGTAGGTGCGGTCGCGGAGTTTATCGGCGTAGGAGCGCAGTTCGAACGACTCCACGTCCATGACAATACCGGGATATTGCTTGGAGAAGTTTTGGATGATCAGCGGCAGCGTGGCGGCGGCGACGGACTCATCGCATGCCAGACGCAACTGTCCGACGGTCGGATCGGCCAGAAATTCGATGTCCCTGATGCCCTGCCTCAATTCGTCGAACGCCACCAAGCCGCGCTTGAGCAGCACGTTGCCATAGAGGGTGGGCTCGACGCCCTGGTGGCTGCGATCGAACAATTTGACGCCCAGTGCGTATTCGAGACCGGCGACGACCTCGGAAACGCTGGGAGCCGTGACGCCAAGTTGCGCGGCGGCTTTGGCCATGCTGCCGCGGGCGGCGACCGTAAAAAACACGTGCAGATCGCGCAGCTTGAGCCGGCGGCCGAGCTGGCTGTCCCAGTCCACCTTTTGGGGCATTCGGAAAATCCCTTCGGTCAGAAAGGAAAATAGGGAATTCCGCCTAATACGGAACCCATATAGCGTTCCCGTCAAGGCTGTAGCGCTGGCACATAACGCGGGGTCCGAACCATGGCCAAACTCTCTCGCCGAGCCTTTTGCAATCTGGCGGCAAGCTCGCTGATGACGGGATTTGCCTCGCCACTCGTTGCGGCGGCACAATATCCGACGCGGCCGGTCCGTTTGATTGTCGGATTTCCGCCGGGCGGCGCCGCCGACCTGGCGGCCCGGTTGATTGGCCAGCGGCTTTCGGCGCGGCTGGGTCAAGCGGTCGT
>Ga0208480_1000522_pt1 | contig 14693 bp, 11 predicted proteins | sample NGESurshal092012_4_FD_184485 | JGI IMG/M metagenome (GOLD analysis project Ga0208480, IMG submission 184485) | Arctic peat soil microbial communities from Barrow, Alaska - NGEE Surface sample F53-1 shallow-092012 (SPAdes) | ecosystem: Environmental > Terrestrial > Soil > Wetlands > Peat ... | reverse complement strand
GGCGCACTGGTCCGATCCTTGAACGCCTTTGGTATCGACGGCGCCGTGGCGATCGAAGCCGGAACGCGAGATCGAGACCACTGAGCTTTCATTCTCGTTGGCCGGATATCGGCCAGGACAATAATTCGCACGCCCTCGCTAGACCTAGTCAAATGACTACTTTCGGCGCTTCATCATCGCGCCGTAGCCTGTTCCACAAGCGAACCCCCTCATCGATCAATCGCCTAAGCGCGGCTCCCGAATGAAGGACTCGGACCTTCGAACAACGACAAACGGATCGACGCCGAAATTCTCGGAAATGAACGCGGAGGTGTGTGCCATGACGAATGACGACACTGGAATGACGAAGATCTCCAAATCCGGGGCCAAGCGGCCTTCGCGTCGCTCGCTCTTGAAAGGCGCCGCGGCTGTTGCGGGCGCCGCAGTCGTCGGGGATCCCATCCGCGGCTTTCCCACTGTCTGGGCGCAGGACATTAAGGACATCGAGCTTCGCCACATTGGCGTGTCCTATTCCGTCGTGCAGCCTATTGGGGTGCAGGCGTCCAAAGATCTCGGCTTCAAGGTGTCGATGCAGAATCTCGACACCTCGGCCGCCATCAACCGCTTCATCACGCAGCCGAACACGGTCGACATCGCCGATCTCGAAGGGTGGCAGGCCAAGCTCGCGGCGAAGCGCGGCGTGATCCAGGGAATCGAGACGAAGAAGATAAAGGAATTCGATAACTTCCTGCCGATCTTCACCAAGGGCGAACTCGACGGCCACAAGATTCCGCGTCAGGGCATTTCGCCCTACCAAGCGCTCTACCTTGCGAGCAAGGACGCCACCGAACTGCACGACGGCGTGAGCGACTGGATGACGAACGTTCCGCAAGTTTACAACGCCGATTCGCTTGGTTATCGGCCCGATCTTATCGGCCACCCTGTCACGGAGTGGAAGGAACTCATCAACCCGAAGTACAAAGGCAAGGCCGCGATCCTCGACGTTCCGGCTATCGGCATCATGGACGCCGCCCTCTGCTTCGAGAGCGCCGACCTGATCAAGTATGGCGACAAGGGCAACATGACGAAGCCCGAGATCGACTTTACTATCAACAAGTTGATCGAGCTCAAGAAGGACGGGCAATTCCGCGCCACCTGGACGACCTTCGAGCAGTCGGTCAGCCTTATGGCCGCGGGCGAAGTGATCATCCAGTCGATGTGGTCGCCGGCGGTCGCGGCGGTGCGCGTCAAGCAGATCCCTTGCTCCTATGCGGCGATGAACATCAAGGACGGCAAGGAAGGCTATCGCGGCTGGTGCAACGGCATGGGGCTTATGAGGCATCTCACCGGCAAGAAACTCGACGCCGCGTACGAATATCTCAATTGGTACCTGTCCGGCTGGCAGGGCGCGTTTGTCAGCCGTTACGGCTACTACAGCCCCGTGCCTTCAACCGCGAAAAAGTTCATGACCGACGCCGAGTGGCAATACTGGTACGAGGGCAAGCCCTCTCCGGAAATCGTCAAAGATCCGTTCGGTCAGCCGATGGAGCCCGTCGGCACCAAGCGGGACGGCGGCTCCTTCATCGAGCGCGTCACCAACATCTCGTGCTGGAACACGCTGATGGACGAGTCCGCTTACATGAACAAACGCTGGAACGATTTCAAAGTCGCATGAGACGCGTGGGAGTGGGCGGCGGGCTTCCATCCGCCGCTCACGTCCAGAATCGTTTTTGTTAAACTTTTCGTCTCCTTCGGCTGTGGAGCTTCCCAGTGGCCCAATCCGCTGCCGTCGCGACGGCGCGCGCCAATCGTCGTGGAGAAGCCTTCAGCTGGGCGTGCATAGCGCCGCTGGTGCTTGTTCTTGGTCCCTTCTTTCTCGCGCCGCTGCTTGCGGTGATCGCCGCTAGCGTCTTCCAGACCGATGGCTTTGGAGGGATGACGCCCGCGTTCGATTTGTCGAGCTACCGGGAAATCCTCACCTCGGGCCTCACGTTCAACCTCTACTGGGAGACGGTGAAGTTCACTGTTCTGACCTGGTTCTTCAGCCTCGTAATTGGCTTCTTCGTCGCCTACTTCCTTGTCTTTCACGTTCGCAATCGGCTGCTGGGGCTCGGCCTCTTTCTGCTTTGCACGATCCCGTTCTGGACGTCGAACATCATCCGCATGATTTCGTGGATTCCCCTGCTTGGAAAGCAGGGGCTGATCAATACCGCGCTGCTTGAGACCGGACTGATCCACGAGCCGCTGGAGTTCCTGCTCTTCTCGAGCTTCGCCGTGGTCGTCGCCTACGTGCATCAGCTCACGATCTTCATGATCGTGCCGATCTTCAACTCGATGGGCCGGATCGACAAGGCGCTTGTGGAAGCCGCTGTTGACGCGGGCGCCAGCCGTTTCGACGTCATGCGCCTGATCATTCTGCCGCTTTCTAAAAGCGGCATCGCCCTTGGCTCGATCTTCGTCGTCTCGATCGTCATGGGCGACTTCTTCGTCGTCAAGGTGATGTCGGGCGGTGGTTCGGCCTCCGTCGTCGGCGCCTTCTACGAGGATGTTGGCGTGCTGCAATATCCGAAGGCCGCCGCCAGCGCGGTGCTTCTGACCGTCGTCCTGATGGTCGCAGTGGCGTTGATTCTGCGCACAGTCGACATTCGCAAAGAAATCACGCGGTGAGCGCCGAGCCGGCCATGGCACAAACCTTCCCCGAACGGGCGTCGTCCGCATCGGCGCAAACGCCCCGCGTGGTCCGCGGCAAGGCGCTCGCGCCCTCCAAAGGCAAGCGCCCCTGGACCTTCTATGCGCTGGCGACGCTGTTCACCGCGTACCTGATCGCGCTCTATGGCCCGATGTTCTGCATTTACGTCCTCTCCTTCCAGGACGTGCGCGGCGACCTCGTGTTTCCGGTCAGGGGCTTTCCCTCGTTGTATTGGTTCGGCCAGTTGTTCAGTCAGGCCCACACTGGCGACATTAAAGGCGCGTTTGACCGGTCGATCAAGCTCGCGATCGTGGTCACGATCCTGACAGTGGTGATCTCTTTTCTCGCTGGATTGGCGTTCCGGCGAAGATTTCGCGGCGACACGACAATTTTTATGATGATGATCGGCAGTCTCGTCGCCCCCGGCCTCGTGCTTGGCATCGGAGTGGGCCTCCTGTTCAACGCGCTCGGCCTCGAAACCCACTGGTACAGCTCCGCGCTCGGGGCTCAGCTTTCGTGGACGCTGCCGTTCGGAGTGCTCGTGATGTTCGCCGCCCTGTCGCTCTTCGACCATGCCTGGGAGGAAGCTTCGCGCGACCTTGGCGCAAGCCGCTGGCAGACGGTCCGCCTCGTGATGATCCCTGTGCTCGCGCCTGGCCTTGTCGCGGTCGCTCTGTTCGGCTTCACGCTATCCTACGACGAGTTCGCGCGCACGCTCCAGACCGCGGGCCCCCTGAACACGCTGCCGCTCGAAATCTGGAGCATGACGCTCAACATCACCTCGCCATCGCTCTACGCGCTGGGCACCGTCACGACGGTCGTCTCGTTCATCATCATTGTGGCGAGCCTCTACGCCATCGCCTCGATGCAGAAGCGCCGCGCGCGGCGCGAGGCGAGCCACTGAAGAGGACCTCATGACAAAGGCTCAGGGACATATCGAACTCGCCGGCGTCGTCAAGAGTTACGATGGCCTCACCAAGGCGGTCGACGGCATCAATCTTGAAATCCCCGACGGCTCCTATTGCTGCTTTCTCGGTCCGTCGGGATGCGGGAAGACGACGATCCTGCGCATGATCGCCGGCCACGAAGATCCGACCGAGGGCGAGATCCTGATCGGAGGCGAGAACGTCGTCGGCCTGCCGCCGGTCGAGCGGCGCACCGCCATGATGTTCCAGTCCTACGCGTTGTTCCCGCATCTGTCCGTCCGCGACAACATCGCCTTCTCATTGAGGGTGCGTGGTGTGCCGAAGGCCGAGCGGTTGAAAACCGCCGACGCGATGATCGAGAAGGTGAGGCTCGAGGAACTGCGCGACCGAATGCCGAACCAGCTTTCTGGCGGCCAGCAGCAGCGCGTCGCGCTCGCCCGCGCCGCGATCACGCAACCGCGCGTCCTCCTGCTCGACGAGCCGCTGTCGGCGCTCGATGAGCAGCTCAGGGTCCAGATGCGCACCGAGCTGCGCCGCATGCAGCAGGAACTCGGCATCACCTTCATCCACGTGACCCACACCCAGCAGGAGGCGATCGCGCTCGCCGACATGGTGATCGTGATGGAGAAGGGCCAGATCCGCCAGGCCGGACCGCCGCGCGATGTCTATTCTTTTCCCAGGGACCGCTATGTCGCCGAGTTTCTGGGTGGTCAGAATGTGATTTCGGGTCGCGTCGAAGGCCAATCCGACGGCATCGTGGCCCTTCGCCCACCGGAGCAGAAGGCAATTCGCGTGCCCTGCGCGCCGGAGGGCGCGCCAGAGCGAGGCACGCAGGCGGATGTCGCTATCCGACGCGACGATATTGCTTTGCTGAAGCCTTCGGAGACCATCGATTCCTCCCTGGTGACGCTCCCGGGGCGCGTTCGGGCCCTCGAATATCAGGGATCGTTTGTGAAGGTCATGCTGGATCCGATCGGCGACGACGATTTCATTGTGTATGTGCCGGAGCGAAAGTTCTTCGAGACCCCTTTCCAGATCGGTGATCTCGCGCTGGCCGCGTGGGATGTCGGCTACGGGCGTCTACTGGCGTGAGCGCGAACCGCACATCCTCGAACCCCGATCCTGTCTTCAGCGATTCCAGGAGAAGAGCAAATGGTTGATTATGAAGTGTTCGATCTGGGGGACGCGGTCCTCCAATGCGGGCTGACGCTTCGGGACGCCAAGCTTGCCTATAAGACCTACGGGGAACTGAATTCCAAGAAGGACAACGTCATCATCTTTCCCACATGGTACTCGGCTACGCATTTGGACAACGAGTTCATGATCGGGAAGGGGATGGCCGTCGATCCCACCAAGTACTTCATCATCAGTCCCAACATGCTTGGCAACGGGTTTTCAAGCTCGCCGAGCAATACCGCGGCGCCTTACGACCGCGGATGCTTTCCCAAGGTCACGGTCTATGACCAGATCAAGCTGCAGCATAAGCTCGTAACCGAGAAATTCGGGATCGAGAAGATCAAGCTTGTGACCGGATGGTCGATGGGCGCCGCGCAGTCCTTCCAATGGGGCGCGTCCTATCCGGACATGGTCGAGCGCATCCTGCCCTTCGCGGGCGCTGCGCGCTGCTCGCGGCACAATTTCGTCTTCCTCGAAGGCGTGAAGGCTGCGCTCACGGCCGACGCGGCGTTCATGGACGGCATGTATGACGAGCAGCCGAAGAAAGGCCTGCGCGCCGCCGCCCGCGTCTATGCGGGTTGGGGCTTCTCCCAGACGTTCTACCGCAAGAAGCTGGAGCTCACGGTTCCCAAGCGTCCTTTCGACGGAAAGCCGGCGGACGTTCCCTGGAATTACTCTTCGCTCGAAGACTTCCTGATGTTTTTCTGGGAGGGCTTCTTCCTCGGCAAGGACGCGAACAATCTGCTGACGCTTCTCGACTGCTGGCAGACAGCGGATATCTCGGGCGATCCAAAGTACGGCGGAAATTTCGAGAAGGCGCTCGCCGGCATCAAGTCCAAGGCGATCGTCATGCCGGCTTCTACGGATCTCTACTTCCCCCCGGCGGACAGCGAGTACGAGGTCAAGCACATGCCGAACGCCGAACTCCGCGTTCAGGAAACAGACTGGGGTCATTTCGGCGGTGATCCGAGGGGAACAAGCCCAGACATCGTCAAGGTCGACTCAGCGATCAAAGAGTTGTTGGCGAGCTAATCCTTCAGGACCGAGAACGGCGGAGCGAACGAATGACCGACACGCTGATCAAAATTGACCTGAGCCAGTCAGCCTACGACAACGATATGATTCACAACCGATGGCACCCGGACGTTCCGATGGTGGCCTGGGTGAAGCCGGGAGACGACTTTATCGTCGAGACGTACGATTGGACGGGCGGCTTCATCAAGAACAACAACTCAGCCGACGACGTGCGCGACATCGATTTGTCTATCGTGCATTTCCTGTCGGGCCCGATCGGCGTGAAGGGCGCCGAACCCGGGGATCTGCTCGTGGTCGACCTGCTCGACATCGGCGCGATGCCCGGCAACGAGTGGGGATTCAACGGCTTCTTCTCGAAGAAGAACGGTGGCGGCTTCCTCACCGACCACTTCCCGCTCGCCCAGAAGTCGATCTGGGACTTCAAGGGCGTCTACACCTCTTCGCGCCACATTCCGGGTGTGAACTTCGCGGGGCTCATCCATCCGGGACTGTTCGGTTGCCTGCCCGATCGCAAGCTGCTCGAAACATGGAACAAGCGCGAGGTCGATTTCATCGCGACCAACCCGACGCGTGTGCCTCCGCTGGCCAATGCGCCGTTCGCCAAGACGGCGCACATGGGAAGGCTGTCCGGAGAGGCGAAAGCCAAGGCCGCGGCCGAAGGGGCGCGCACCGTGCCGCCGCGCGAGCATGGCGGCAACTGCGACATTAAGGACTTGTCGCGCGGCGCGAAGGTCTACTTCCCCGTCTACGTAGACGGGGGCGGCCTGTCCCTGGGCGACCTGCACTTCAGCCAGGGGGACGGCGAGATCACTTTCTGCGGCGCGATCGAGATGGCGGGGTGGGTGCATCTCAAGGTCGACGTTCTCAAGGGCGGGATGGCAAAATACGGGATCAAGAATCCGATCTTCAAGCCGTCGCCGATCACGCCAAATTACAAAGATTATCTGATTTTTGAAGGCATTTCGGTCGACGAGCAGGGCGCGCAGCACTATCTCGACGTGCATATCGCGTATAGGCAAGCGTGCCTCAACGCGATCGAGTACATGAAGAAGTTCGGCTATTCCGGCGCCCAAGCCTATTCCATCCTCGGGACAGCGCCGGTCCAGGGTCACATCTCCGGCGTCGTGGACATTCCGAACGCCTGCGCCACCTTGTGGCTGCCGACGGAAATCTTTGATTTCGATATCAATCCGAGCGCAGCCGGCCCGCAGAAATTCATCGACGGGTCTGTGGCCATGCCCCTGTCGACAGACGTCTAGCGTCGACGTAGCGAAGGATCCGGCCGGTCTTCCGGCCGACCGGGCCCGCACCCGATCTGGAGGCCCCATGCCTGTCTATGACTACGAATGTAAACGCTGCGGCCCTTTCTCGGCCTTGCGCCCCATGGCGCAGTGCGCAGAGCCGCTCCGCTGCGCCTGCGGCGCGCTGTCGGCCCGGGCCATCTTGAGAGCGCCGGCCATTGTCCGCAGAGACGCGGGCAAGCGCAAGGCGAACGCTGTCAACGAGGAGGCCCGCCATGAACCCAAGCTCGCGTCGAAGCATGGCCCTGGCTGCGGCTGCTGTGGCCGCGGCAAAATTGGGAAGCGCAGCGTTTCCGCCGCGTCGGGCGCGAAGAGTTTCCCTTCCGCCCGGCCCTGGATGATCAGCCACTGAGCGGCCCTGGATGATCACCCGCCGAGTTGCAGCGCCTTTACCGCTTCCGTAGAACAGGTGGCGTTCGAGTTGGGGAACGGGGCGCCAGGGGGACGGGGCGAGGTTCGAGTTCATGTCCGCGCCACAACGGATCATGCGAATCCGGCGGCAGTACAACAGGTGGGTCGCCGACCAGTCGCTTGAAGATTACGCTCTGCGCTTCACCGGGCTCTCGGGCCGCCGCTGGTCGCATGCGCGCGTCGCCAACACCGCCATTGGCTCCATTTCGTTCCTGGCGCTCGAAGCGATCGGCGGACTGATTACGCTTCAGTCCGGTTTTTTTAACGCAGCACTGGCGATCGCGATCGTCTGCGTCCTCATATTCCTGACATCGCTGGTGGTTGGATATTATGCCGCCCATTATGGGCTCGACATCGACCTGCTGACGCGCGGCGCCGGCTTCGGCTATCTTGGCTCGGCGCTCTCCTCTCTAGTCTACGCGATATTCACGTTCATTTTTTTCGCGATTGAGGCGTCGATCATGGCGGTCGCGTTGGAGCAGGGCTTCGGCATGCCGCTGCCCATCGGCTACGCCGTATCGTCGATCGTCATCATCCCGATCGTCGCCTACGGAATCACCCTGATCAGCCGCCTCCAATTGTGGACCCAGCCTCTTTGGACGGTCCTGCAGCTTGCTCCCTTCCTCGCCATCGCGGCGAAGGCGCCTGACGCGTTCCAGGCGTGGACGGGATTTGCCGGCCTGTCGCACGGGGACAACAGCTTCAATCTCGCCCTGTTCGGGGCAGCCGCCTCCGTGGTCTTTTCGCTGATGGGGCAAATCGGCGAGCAGGCGGACTTCCTGCGCTTCATGCCTCCCCGCGATCGGTCGAAGCTCGACTGGCGTTGGTGGTCCGCGATGCTCGTCGGAGGCCCCGGATGGATCCTCGTCGGCGGCGCCAAGATGTTTGCTGGCTCCCTGCTCGTCGTTCTGGCCCTGAACCACGGCCTGGCTCCCTACCAGGCGGCCGAGCCTGTCGATATGTATCGGGTCGGCTTTGGTTATGTGTTCGGATCGGGCCAGCTCGCGCTCGCCGCCACCGTCGTTTTCGTCATCGTTTCCCAGATCAAGATCAATGTGACGAACGCATACGCAGGTTCGATCGCCTGGTCGAATTTCTTCTCCCGACTGACGCACAGTCATCCGGGCCGGGTCGTGTGGCTCGTGTTCAATGTCGCGATCTCGCTTCTGATCACGCAGCTCGGGGTCTATGACGCGCTCGGCACGATCCTGGCTGTCTACTCCAACCTTGCCGTCGCGTGGATCGGCGCCTTGGCCGCGGATCTCGCGATCAACAAACCGCTGGGCATCAGTCCCGCGGGGATCGAGTTCAAACGCGCCTATCTTCCGAACACGAATCCCGTCGGCTTCGGCGCAATGACGCTCGCGACGATTCTGGCGATTTCTGCGTTCACCGGCCTTTTGGGCGCGCGCGCGGAGGCGCTGGCTGGGTTCATCGGACTCTTTACGGCTTTTGCAGTCACGCCGATCCTGGCCTTTCTGACTGGCGGTCGCCACTATCTTGCCCGGGAGCCGGAACGACCTTTGCCAGGCTCGCCACGCCAAACATGCTGTGTGTGCGAATATGCGTTCGACCAGCCGGACATGGCCTCCTGTCCGGCCTACGATGGCCCGATCTGTTCCCTGTGCTGCACGCTGGACGCCCGCTGCGGCGATCGCTGCAAGCCGTCGTCGCAGCGTCTCGCCGCGCAGATCAACGGATTGCTGGGCGGATCCAGCCAGGAAGAGACGGCGGTCGTCTCCCGCCGCTGGACGGTCAACTATGCGACGGCGTTCCTGCCGCTGGCGGCGCTCGTCGGCTGCATCGTTATCTTCGTGAACATGCAGGCGCGGGCGGGCCATCCCGAACAGGCCGCGTTGATCTCGGCGATGTCCTGGACCACGTTCTGGGCGCTCATCATCTGCGGCGCCGTCGCCGCCTGGATGATCGTGCTCGCGGGGGACAGCCGCCATCTCGCGCAATGGGAGTCGGAGCGACAGACGACGCTTCTGATTGAGGAGATCGACGCCCATCGGCGCACGGACGGGGCGCTGCAGGCAACCAACGCCGAGCTAACGAAAGCCAAGGAAGCGGCGGAAGAGGCGAACCTCGCGAAGAGCCGCTACGTGATTGGCATCAGCCACGAATTGCGATCGCCGTTGAACGCCGTCCTCGGCTACGCCCAGATCCTGACAAACGACCGGTCGATCCCGGCGGGACGCTCGAACGCGATCAACGTCGTGCGGCGTAGCGCGGAGCACATGTCGGGCCTCGTGGATGGCCTCCTCGACATTTCGAAAATCGAGTCCGGGCGGTTCTATCTGAGCCGTGAAGAGGTGGCCCTGCGCGAGACGCTCGAAGAGCTCGCCGACATGTTCCGCGTTCAGGCGAACACCGCGGGACTGGCCTTCAATTTCGAGATGGACGGCAACGTCCCGGAAGTCGTGTATGGAGACGGACGCCGGCTGCGCCAGATCCTGATCAACCTTCTGTCGAACGCAATCAAATATACCCAGTACGGGAGCGTGGGCGTGCGAGCGCATTACCGCAACATGTTCGCCGAGATCGAAGTGACCGACACTGGCTGCGGCATAGACCTGTACGATCAAACACGAATTTTTGAGCCGTTCGAGCGCGCCAAGCAGCCGAAGGGGTTTGCCGCGCCGGGCACGGGACTCGGCCTCACGATCACAAAAATGCTGGTGCAGATCATGGGCGGCGAGATCAGCCTCAAAAGCGCGCCGGGAGAGGGCAGCGCTTTCAGGGTCCGCCTGCTGCTCGCGGAGGTGACCCATCCGCACGCAAAGCCGGATCCGTCACGCCAGATCGTGGGCTATGAAGGGTCCCGGCGTGCGATCATCGTCGCCGATGACGATCCGGCGCATTGCGAGATCATGGCGGAGATCCTGGGCGGGATCGGCTTTTCCGTCATTATCGCCGAGAGCGGGCGCCAATGCCTCGAGTTGGCTCGCGACTGTCAGCCAGACCTCGTCATGCTCGACGTTTCGATGCCTGACATGAATGGCTGGGAGGCCGCGCTGGCGTTGCGAACATCCGTTTCTCCTCATTCGCGTATTGTCATGGTCTCGGGAAACGCGCATGAGATCGACTCGCACCGCGACAATGCGGGGCATCACGACGCCGCTCACATCAAGCCTTTCGTAGCGGACAGCCTGCTGCAGACGCTGGGCGACCTCCTGCGCGTCAAATGGATTCTGGCGAACGAGGAGAGCCGCAAGACGAACGAAGACGCGAGAGAGCAGCAGGACGATCGGCGGAGCGCGGAAACCCTGCCAAGTCTGCGGGAGCTCGACGATCTTCGTCGTCTCGGCGAGATCGGCTACGTGCGCGGTATTCGCCAGAAGCTCGCCGACCTCGCCAGCCAGCCCGACGACTACCGCTGGCTCGTTGAAAAACTGGAGCCGATGTCTCGCAACCTCGATTTTCCGCAATACATCGCCGTCCTGTCGGACCTCATCCAGCGGGCGGAAAAACAATGAAGAGCCGATACACCGTAGTGGTAGTCGATGACTCGGTCGAGTCGCTCAACTTTTTGACCGACGCGCTGGAAGACGCGGGGCTGACTGTTCTCGTCGCGCTCACGGGCGAATCCGCGATCTCCGTGATCGAGCGCGTTCGGCCCGACATCGTGCTGATGGACGCAGTCATGCCCGGCGTCGACGGCTTCGAGACGTGCCGGCGCCTGAAGGAGAATCCGGCTTACGCGGATCTGCCCGTCATCTTCATGACCGGCCTCAGCCAGACCGAGCACATCATCAAGGGATTCCAATCGGGCGGAATCGACTACGTGACAAAACCCATCATCCCCGAGGAGCTTTTGCCCCGCTTGAGACGGCACCTCGCAACCGCGCAGAGCGTGAGGAGCGCGCGGGCGGCGCTTGACATGACGGGGCGCTATCTGATCGCGGTCGACAGCCTGGGACGCGCGGTCTGGTGCACGCCACAGGCGACACACCTGCTGATTGACGTGTTCGGCTATGACGACACGATCGCCTTCACCGTGCCTCCCGAACTCGCCAGTTGCCTCTCTCCTCCCGTCGAGCGCGGCGCGAACGCGCGGATGAAAGTGGGCGACCGCTACCTGCAGATCGCCTATGTGGGCAAGGTGTCGGAAGGCGAGATCCTGCTGCGTCTCGCCGTGGCGGATGAGAACGCCGAGAAAACAGCCTTGCGGACCGCCTTTCCCCTGACGGACCGAGAAGCCGACGTGCTTCTGTGGATTGCGGCGGGCAAATCGAACCGCGACATTGCCGACATTCTGGGCCTCAGTCACCGCACCGTGAACAAGTATCTCGATCAGATCTATCTCAAAATCAGCGTAGAGAATCGGACCTCCGCGGCGGCCAAAGCGGTGCGCGTGCTGAGCTCGACGTGATTCCAGCCCGGCGGAAATCGACACTCCCGCGATCAACCGACGCGCGCCGCCTCGCAGAATTTCGGTGAGCGGATCGTCGATCGCCTCTTTCTCCCGGGGGCGACAACCCTATTCTCCGTCTGACGTAACGCTCCTGCTTGGAGGATCGGGTGGCTTGATTACCAACCCCGTTACGCCGCCTTCCTCACCGTCACCCAGTTTTCCGCGTAGCAGAGGAAGCGTTGCGGAACTGGCGGGCAGCGACTGCGGCCGGAAATCGAGCCGGGCTCTTCTTGCTTTCGTTCGGCCAAAGCCGAGTTTTCGTGACGACGCCGTCGAGATGCCGAGTGGGCCGAGAGCGTGAACATCCGAAAGCGACGGCGCGCCGCTCTCGCCGACGACAGGAACCGTAGACCGGCGTTTTTGTCCGAACTTCAAGCCGGCGGCGCCGAGGAACTCGTGATCTTCGAAATGACCAGTCTGACGTCGGCCTGCATTTGATCGATTGCTTGCGAATCGCCGGATAGGTGCCTGAGAAGGCACTGCTGAAACAGCCCGTCGATCATCGCGTAGATCGCCGAGGGCGACACGGACTGCGGTTCGCCGGTCAATTCAGCGAACCGGCACATGATGCGCCAGATCATGTCCTCAAGGCTCTTGTCCAGTTCTGCGACGTCCGCGCGGAACGCCGTCTCGAACAAGGTCTGCGAGCGAATATCGTACCAGAGCCGATGCATATGCGCCTCGTCGCGCATCGTCTGCGCGAGCGCCGCAAGGAAGCCCGTCATCAAGTCTTCGTACGTCCTCGCGTCGGCGGTGACTCGGTCGTAACGGGTCACGCATCGCGCCTTGTACTGGCGCACGCTGCAAAGGATCAGATCGACCTTGTCGTGAAAATAATAATGCAGAACGCCATGCGTGAACTCGGAATTCTGCGCAATCTCGCGCAGACTGGTGCGGGCGTAACCCAGTTCCGAAAGGGTCTGCAGGGCCGCCTCGGCGAGCTCCGCGCGGCGCTCGGCAAACTTGTCCGCCCGCTGAGGCGAAATCCTGTCGAGTCTCGTCACCTTCTGCAAATTTGCTCTCGCCTTGCCGTGAACGTCCCGAGATCCCCTCGGATAGCACGGGGACAAGGGCGATCAAACGCGATCGGGATCGCTGCGGATCAGCTCATCGCCACGAACGCAGCAGCATCCTCTTCCCCTGTAGACGAGCGCATGACACGGAAGTTTGGCGAACGTCTAAAATTATTTTGACACTTGTATAAGAAAAGCTTGACACTTGTCAAAATTTTTCATCCCCTAGCTCAGCCCCGCAAGAGGGCCGGTCACGACAGGGAGGAAGCCATGGGGGACAGCGCCAATTCGATGCTCGCCCTCGGTGATATTGGCGACCCACCGGCTCTCGCCGCTCCCTCCGACATTGATGAACGGCCGACCCCTCGCGAAGAGCGACCCGGCCGCAGCAGCATAATTTAATCCTGGAGGAATCGTTCAATGAGCAAATTCGACCTGGCCGGCCGGAAGGCACTGGTAACCGGCGGCGCTCGTGGCCTCGGCGCGGGCATGGCGGCTGCCCTCTCCAAGGCAGGCGCCGCCGTGATGATTGGCGACGTGTTGACTGACGTTGGTCGGGAAACCGCTAAGGCGATCGCGGCCGGCGGCGCCAAGGCCGCCTTCGTCACCCTGGACGTGACCGACGACGCGAGCTGGCAGGCGGCGGTTTCAGCGACGATCGCCCAATTGGGCGGCTTCGACATCCTCGTGAACAATGCAGGGGTCGAGATCACGTCGCTGGTCATCAACGTCGAAGCAAAGGATCTGCGTCGCATGTGGGACGTCAATGTCGTGGGCACGGCCCTCGGCATGAAGCATGCTTTCCGCGCCATGAAACCGGACGGGGCCGGCGGCAAGGGCGGCGCGGTCGTCAACATTGCCTCGGTGGCGGCGACCATCGCGTTTCCGGGAATCGCCGGCTATTCCGCGACCAAGTCGGGCGTCGACCGGCTCACCCGGGTTGGAGCGATGGAGTCGGGCAGGCTCGGCTATGGCGTCCGCGTGAATTGCATCTATCCGGGCCTCGTTGCGACTGACATGGGCGTGCAACTGGCCGGCGACGTGGTTGCCGCCGGGCTCGCCCCAAGCGTGGAAGCGGCGATCGGCGGGGTGATCCAGCAGACCCCTCTCGCCCGGCTCGGCGAGGTCGGGGACATGGCGGACGCTGTGGTGTTCCTCGCTTCGGATGCGGCGCGGTTCATCACCGGCGCCGGGCTTCCGGTCGATGGGGGCATGGGAATGTAGGCGCGAGCCTCGCGGCTAAGCGAAGAAAGAACAACGGAGGAAAATCATGACCGACAAGAAGCCCGTTATTGTCTATGGCGCGTCCGGCTACACGGGTCGGCTGGTCTGCGAATATTTGCGCGAGCTGCACGTGCCTTTCATCGCCGCCGGCCGTGATCGCGCGCGGACACAAGCCGTGATGGACAAAATCCCGGGCATTGAAACCGCCGAGTACGAAGTCGCCGAGGTGGAACACAGCGTCAAGGCGCTTGCCAAACTGTTCGACGGCGCCAAAGTCGTCAGCAACATGGTTGGCCCGTTCAGCAAGTATGGTCCGGAGGTCGCCGAGGCCTGCCTCGCCGCCGGATGCCACTACACGGACACCACCGGAGAACAGGATTGGGTGCTCGACGCGAAAACCCGATGGGGCCAGAAGTTCGCGGCCAAGGGTCTGCTGCTCTCGCCCGGCGTCGCGCAGATGTACACGACCGGCGAGATCGCCGCAAATATTTGCCTTGAGACGCCGGGCGTCGACACGCTCGA
>Ga0208480_1000520_pt1 | contig 14732 bp, 8 predicted proteins | sample NGESurshal092012_4_FD_184485 | JGI IMG/M metagenome (GOLD analysis project Ga0208480, IMG submission 184485) | Arctic peat soil microbial communities from Barrow, Alaska - NGEE Surface sample F53-1 shallow-092012 (SPAdes) | ecosystem: Environmental > Terrestrial > Soil > Wetlands > Peat ... | reverse complement strand
GCGTGCCGCCAAGCGCATTGAGCGCGCCGCCATTCGCATGAATATCCGCGCCTGTGATCGTGCCGCCATTGCTGAGGACCAGCGTGCCGCCATCACTCCAGACGGGCGCAGGGCCGAACGAACCATTTGCGCCGAGTTGATCGTAAACATCCGATGCGCCGGATAGATCGATGGTCGAATCCGGCGCGGCCACGAGTTGCGCGGCCGTGCGAACGCCGGTGGGATCTTCGCTTTTGTAAATCGACACGCCGATGGTCTGCTTGAACAGCGGCGCGCTGGTTTGCAGCGTTCCCAGCGTTTCAAGCGTGCCGCCATCGATCACGCGGCCATTGATGACGGTTGGAAGGTTGTTCTGCCCCAACGCTTTGGCGCGCGGGTTGCGAATGCTTTCACCGGGCAGATCGGTGACGCTGCCGGGCGCGAGATAGACGCCCTCATCCGCCGGCAGATTGCCAAGCAGATAAAGCGAATAATCGGCGGCCAGCTGCGCGTTGGAAAGCAATTTGCTCGGATGCGCCGGATCGGGAATGCCCAGCGCATTCGGCCCCTTCTCATCGACCGTGCCGTCGGGGTTCACACTGAACGCCTGCGACAGATCGTTGACGGCAATCGTGGTGTTTGAATCGTAGATCGCAGGCAGGATTTCTGCCTGCGCGATTGTGCCGCCCGGAATGCGGATTGTGCCTTCATTGTCGAGCTTGGAAACGGTCAGCGCGCCGCCCGCTTCGCCCAGCACCTGCCCGCCCTGCGCGACATCGAGTTCGATAAGTCCGCCTAGGGTCAGATTGACGGCCTTGCGATCCCATTCGTCGGTCGGCACGCTAGGCGTCAGCACAGAGTAAAGATCGCCGCCGGTTTGCAGGCCCTGCAGCGCTGCTGTCTGCTGGCTGCTCAAAATCGGCGAGAACATGGATTGCATGAGCGAAAGCGTCTGGCCCCCACCGACCGTCAGCGTTTGCGTAGCCAGCACCGCATTGTAACCGCCGAGACCATTGTCGAAGGCGTTGGCGATGAGGTCTGTCTTGTATGAGGTAATGTTGTAATTCGCGAAGCCCGCGGTCGAGAAAAAATCCATTGGCAGCAATGTGCCGGTGGCGGCGGGACCATCGCCGAAATCAAATTCCGGTGTCGTCAGCGTGAATGTGCCGCCGCCCGCAAATCCGTTGGCGAGGATTGTTCCGTCGGCAATCGTCACACGCGCATTGATCGCATCGGGATTAAGCGGAACGACCGCCGTGCCGCCCGCATTATCGATGGTCGTGACGCGAAAACCGGGAATGCCGCCCGGCGTTTTGTTCACATCATCCGTGAGCTGGAAATAGGTCGTCTCATTGATGAGGCTTAAATTTCCGCCCTTCGCGGACAGATTGAACGAGCCATTCGGCGCGATATAGCCGCCGCCTGAAACATCGAGCAGTGCGCCGGAATTGATAAGAATGCTGCCGCTGATGTCCTGTGTTTGCGACGGCGCATTACCTTTTTTCGTGTCGGACACCGTCGGCGTATCGGAATCGAGCGCCACGCGCGGCGCGACGTAAAGGCTGATGCTGCCGCCGTTCAGATAGGCGCTACCCAGAACCTGATCCGGCGGCACAAGAAAATCATTCACCCAGCGCCCGCGCGTGGAAAGCGTGCCGTTGACGACAATGTCGAACGAACCCAGTTGAGCTGTGTCAGGAAGAAAAACAGAACCGAAACCGACATCGACCGTTTGCAGCGAAATCAAACCCGATGGCGCAGAAATCGTTCCATCGACAGTGATCGCGCGTCCGGCCTGCGCATTAAATATGCCACCCGGATTGAGTGTGACGCTTGCATCCTGCGCGATGTCGATTTTTCCGCTGGTGGCGAACGAAACCTCGCTCAATCCCGTGCCTGACAATGCATCGGCGGAGAGCGTGATCGTATCGAGGCGATCCGTGGGCAACAACGACGCCGGATCGCGCACAGGAATGACAAGATTGCCGTCGGAATCTAGCGAAATGGATTGGCCGTAGCCGAGATCGGACGACACAGGCTGATAATCCGCCTGATTGACGATATCGATATCGCCGCCGCCCGTGATGTTGCCATTCTGATCGATGCCCAAAGCCTGCACGAAGAACATGCCGCCCGCGGGCAATTGCGAAGGTGCTGCCTGCAGATTGCGCAAATCGCCATAGACGCTCGAATGCGCGGTACCCGGTTGCGCATTGATCAATTGCAGCGGCCCAGGATAAGCATTCGCATATATGGTGCCATCGAGAACCGCGGCCGATGCCTTCACCGTCAGCGAGCCAGCATCGCGGCCTTCGCTGTAAGCTGCTTCATATTGCGTGCCGGAGAACAGTGGGTTCTCGAATGTTTGGCTGATGCCCCAGCGCGGCTGCGACGCGACGAAACCATTATAAATGCCGATGAACGTGTCGTTGGGATCGGCGTTGGAAATATCCACGACCTCGCCGCCCGCATCGACAAGCTGCGTGGTCTGCACCATGCCCGCCTGATACGTGACCCATCCGCCGGACAGGTCGATCGTCGCGCCGGATTTAATCGTCACATCGGGCGCAGGCGCTGTGGTTTGTGACGGCGAGAAACTGGAAACACCGAGCGTGACATTGCCGCCGGTCGTCATCAACTCCTGCACGGTGACGCCAACCTGCTCAGCATAGCTTTCCGCCGGGATCAGCGGCGAACCGACCCATGCCACGCCATCCGACCGCACGCCGGACAGGCGAGGATCCACATACACCGCCGCCCCATCAAGGAAGCCATTCTTGTAATCCGGCGCATCTTGCAAATCATTGGCCGTAACGGGCCGGATCAAAATCTCGTTGCGCGACGCGGCGATCTGAACATCCGTCAGCCCCGCAACATCGATGGTCGCGCCACTGTCGATAAAGATGCGCGACGTTCCTGGCGCCAGCGAATCCGGATTGGTGGACGGACCCGGATCGGCGCCCATGATCACATCGCCGCTCGGAGCATAGATCATTGCATTCTGTTGCATCTCGATTCGCGATTGCGCGCTGCCGATATCGACTTCCGAAGGTTTGAAATCCTGCAACGATGTCGGATCCTGCGGAATGGTTTCCTTGCTGTCCTCCGGGCCGATGGAAATCGTGCTGCCCGTCCCCAACTGGATATCGCCACCGGAAAGCTGGATGAAGCCGTTGCGTGAAACGCTGGTGGTGGATTCCAGAATGCCGTTATTGATAACGCCACCGCTGTCGGTGGAAGCAAGCGACACGTAACCTTCCGACGCTTCGATGATGCCGTCGTTCTCGACATAGTTGCCTGCGGCGTCGTCGCGATTGAGTGCCGTGATCACAAAACCGCGCACGTTGGGATTGATGCTGTCCACAGCACCTTCCGAGCGTTGCAGCGTGATTTCTCGTCCCGATTGCAAGCTCACCTGCCCTTGCGGCGCGGTGAGTTGACCGGAATTCGTAACCTTTGGCCCGGTCAATAAAATGAAACCGCCCGTGTCAGCGGCGATGTTCGCGCCCGCATCGACCTCGATCTTGCCCTCCAGAAGCGGATCGTAGTTCGATGAATCGATGGCCTGCGCCGAAAACGTGAATGCAGACGGCAGTTCGGTGGCAGACGCCTGATCGGCAAACCCCAGAAGACCGAAATTGAGAAATTCGCTGTCGCGATCTGCAATACTAAGCGGCGTCACACCATCCAGCGCGCGGCCGATTTCCAAACTCGTCGCAACAAGCGAATGTACATTCACTTGTGCCGTGCCGCCGAACAGAATGCCGTTCTGGTTGAGCACAAGCACCGTGCCGTCGGCCTTCAGCGAACCCAAAATTTGGCTCGGCGCGGGCGCGGTGTTGGGATCGCGCAGACCCGTGAGCGGGTCGATCTGGCCGACCACGCGGTTCAGCGCCACCCAATCGGGCTGCGCCACGCCGTTCTGTTTCTGATTGAAGGTCAGCGTTGTGTTGGGACCGATATTAAATGTATCCCACGAAAGAATGGCGCGCGATTGCGTCTGGTTGATTGTCACCTGAACGCTTGTGCCGCTTGTCGCTTGCGTGGGCGCACTTGCGCCTTCCCAGGTGTTGAGGCCGGTTGGGTCTCGCGCGGCGGGAACGGGATTGGCGACGGGTTGAAGCCCACCGAGGCCGAGACCATCCGGCACGCCGGGATTGAGCGCCTGCGCTGCCGCACGCGCGGCGGATTGCGCCTGCATTGCCAGGCTAATCGATTGGTTAACCTGATTTTGATAGGCGAGCGCGCGTTGCGCTGCCGCACTCATGCCCGCCGTTGCGTTCGCACCCTGACCGGCCTGCGAGGTCGCATTGGCAACAGCGGCTGTTGTCGCAATACCTGTGACCGCGCGCAATTGCGCCATGCTTTGCGCGGATGCCTGCGAAGAAAGCGCGGTCAAAAGCGCCACCATGCTGACGCCGCGCAACAATTGTCCGCGATAATTGCGGATGGCGCGTTTCGCGGCGAAGCATTCGCTCATTTGGGCATGCTCGCTGGCACGGGCAGCGGCGCATGCACAGCACGCGGATCGAATTCGCCGTCGTAGAGCCTGTCGCCGAAATCCTGTGCGAGATTTTCCAGCTCCACGCGCTTGGTGCCAATAAACGGTTCGTTCGCGCCTAGCGCATCGCCAAAATCGAACCGCGAGTAAGAATCCAGAATCTCGTTTCCGACATGCAGAAGCACGCCATTCTTCCTCTCGCATTCCGTAAGAAGCGCTTGCGAACCGGTGAGCGCGGTTTGCGCTTTGTCGCGCTCGGCCTGTGATTGTTTCGCGCTGTCGGCGGCCTGCATGTAGGCGTCCCTGACTTTCGCCATTTCGGCGGCAAGCTCCGGTGATTGGTCCGATTGTTTGGAGGCTATGGCGAGTTGCGCCTTCGCCGACGCCAGTTCCACTTTCAACGAATCGCGTTCCTTCTCCGCTGCAGCCTTCGCCGCCTGCAAATTCGCCTGATCGTCCTGCATCTGGTGCATTTGTGTAGTCACGGACTGCAATTGCTCGCGCAGACGATCTTCCATCGTTTGCGCCGCGGCGGCGCCCGCATTCAGCGAAACAAAAACGGCGAGGAGGAAAAGCTTCCGCATCGCTAGAAACTCGCGTTCAGATCGAGTTGGAGAACGTCAATCGCCAGCGGCGGACCGGAAACTTCATTCGCGCTCAACCAGCGCGCCGTCAGCCAGGTGTTGTCGAACAGGCCAAGCGATGCGCCGACGAAATAGCCCTTTGCGTTCGTGCCGCCCTGATGGAAATCATGATCGTTGAACGCATCAACCACGGCATCCGCCTGGATATATTTGTAGCCGAAGGAAACATTCCATTCCCACGGAGCGCGCGGCTTGGGCACGCCGAATGTCGCTTTGACCATCCACGCATTCGGGCCGCTATCCAGTTGCGCTTTTGTATTCGGCGTCGTTTGTGGATCGCACGGATCGAAGTTCTGAACGGTTTCTGGGACGCCTTGAATCGTCTGCGTAGTCGTACCGGGATTGACATCGTTGAGTGGAAGTCCCGCGGGCGCATAACGGCAAACCGCATTCGCATCATACGCCATGTTGCGAACGAAATCGGCATCCAGCACCAGATGATAGTGGCTGGACACGCGCGTCGTGAATTCGCTGGTCGCGTCGAGTTCGCCATAATTCTCGGCGAGACCGACGAATTGCGGTTGCGCGTAGTCCGTCGGCGAGGAGGGATTGGGTATGATATTGCGGATAAGGAAGAGCGTATTGCCCTTCTGCATAAACGCGGGTTTCGTCGGATCGGTCGAACATTGCTTGATGCCGGCATAGGTCGCGCACGGCACAGACAATTGCCCCTGCAAATTCTGGAAATCGTAATAGGCGACGCCGAACTGCCAATCGAATTTCTCCGTCGTCCAGTCCGTGCCGATCTGTGCCGCAAGTAACCATTTCGTACGGTCGGGCGATTTCACAAAACTGTTTGTCGGGAAACCGCTCGCAACATACTCCAGCGGGAATGCACCCAGTGTTGCAAAACCGCCAAGGCCCTGTGCACCCGCCTCTTTGGTTTGCACCGCGTCGATCGCGCCGTCGAAATTCAGATTGTCGTCATAGACGAGGTCGGTGCGCAGGAACGGGTCTGGCATTCGCCCGAATGTCAGCCAATCCCACTTGAACGGCTTCAAAGTAATGTAGGCCTGATCGAGCCAGATGGCCTTCTTGTCGAGGCCGCCGCCAAGCAATTGCGTCGTCGAAACGGGGCTGTCGTCTTTGCCGGTCGCGATACGGACGCCGACAAGCACGCCATCGGCAACATTAGCGATCATGCCCAGATGCAGGCGCAGGCTTAGCTGATCGAGCCGGTTTTGCGTCGTGTTCAGCAATGGTATGGCGTTCGGATTCGTGTCGGAATTGATGTCGATGGGACCGCTCGAATTGAGCGTCGCGTAATCGACAAGCTCATTGTCGTTAGTGTTCGAATACAGATCGAATTCGTCGCGGAAGCGGAAGTCGCCCATCCAGGTGATGCGCTTCGTCCAAGCGGGCACGGCGTCCGGCTGCGCCCAGTTCTCATTCTTCGCCTGTTTCAGAACGTCTTCCTTGACCTCATCGCGTATCTGGTTCTTCACGATTTCCGGCACATAGGGCACGCGCACAACGCCCGGCGCGGGCGGCGGCGGCGATTGCGTCTCGGCCACGGGTTGCGGCGCGGGCGTCGCGGCGGCAGCGCGCGCATTCGCGGCCTCGGCTTCGGCCTCTTTCAGCAACGCATCGGCATTCTTCTGCGTGATGACATGCTGCTTCACAAGCAGGCGAATGAGATTGACCGTAGCACTTTCAGACGCGGCATCGGTTTGCGCGAAAGCAGGCGCGGTCAGCGCAATACACGCCACGGACAACAGCAAAGACGAATAAGTGCGCACGCAAATCAACCTTTCTGTTTCAACGCCACTAAACCGGCCGCCGCCCCTTGACGCTTATGCGTTGCGGGAACTGGAAGGATTCCGGCGGCGGCTGATCGAGCGCAGGCATCGCCTGCAACGCCGCGATGAGTTTGTCGTCGGTCTTCGCGTCACCCGTGGAGTGCAGAATGCTCGCACGGGTGAGGCGTCCGCTTGCATCCACCCACACTTCAACGTCGGCATTGAACACGAGGTGATTGACGCGGTCGTCGTTCTGGATCGCCTGCTGGAATTCCGACCCGAGATAACGGCTATAGGCCGCATCGCCGAAACCATTGCCAACACCCGAACCCATATCACCAGAACCATCACCCGCGCCGATGTTGAACGCATCGCTGCCCGCCTGCGCGGGACCATTGATCGTCATCTGCTTGGGCGCGTCCGCCGGTTTCGGATCGGGCGTCTTCAGCACCTCCTCCATTTTCTTCTCCGGCTCAGGCGGAGTTTCTTTCGGCGGCGGTGGAGGCGGCGGTGGCGGCGGCATCAGCGCGACCAGCGTGGGCAGCGGCGGCGCTTCGCGCTTCGTACCGTTGGTATCGTGCAGCAGATACCAGATCGCACCCGCGATCCCCAGAACCACGACGCACGGAACCACGATGCGGATGGCCTTGGCGCGTTTGTCGTCTTCCCAATCTTCTTCCATGACACTCAACCTTGTCGTTTGCCGGTGACGAGACCGACATGGGGCAAATCAAGACGGCGCAGCATGTCCAGCACGTCCATCACTTTCTGGTACTGGACGCCCGCATCGCCTTTGACGATGACGGGAAAATCCGGCGTCAGCGATTTCTGCGTGCGCAACCGGCTTTCGAGATCGGGCAGCGTGACGGGATAGGCGTCGAGAAATATCTGTCCGGAACTGTTTATGGTGATGGCCTTGGTTTCCGGCTTGGCGAGGCTGACCGATGCACTGGCCTTCGGCAGATCGACCTTGATGCCCTGCACCGACGCCGTCGTCATGATGATGAAGATGACGAGCAGCACGTAAGCCAGATCCAACATCGGCGTGATGTTGATGTCGTCGTAAGGCTTGTCTTCGTCCTGTGCTTTCATCCCGTGCCCCTATTCCGCCGCGCGCGTGAAGTCGCGGCCCGCATAGACTTCGGACAGGCGTGTGACGAACTCATCGACGAACACCTGCATGTCCGCCGTGATGTTCTTGCTGCGTATGAGAAGATAATTATAACCGAACAGCGCGGGGATAGCGACGGCAAGACCGGCGACGGTGGCAAGCAGCGCCGCTGAAATGCCCGGCGCGATGGCGTTGACGTTGACGTCGCCGCTGGCGGCAATCGCCGCGAAGGTGATCATCACGCCCACGACCGTACCCAGAAGCCCCAGGAACGGGCCGCCGGAAATGGAGATCGTGAGCAGCACCATGGAGCGCGCCAGCCGCTGGTTCTCGCGCACGAGGGTTGCGTCTACCACCGCGCGGATGACCTCGATGGCCTCCGCATTGAGCACGAGTCTGCTGCCGCTGCTCGCGCGCCTGCGGATTTCCTGTGCGCCGGCGCGGTAGAGCCGATAAATAGACGATGCGCCCACGCGGCGTTTGTCCTTTGCCGACAATTTGGTTTCATCGAGCGAAAGCGGATCACCGCTGTGATCGCGGAACAATTCGATGAAGGCGTTGTTGGCGCGGTCGACCGCGTTGATATAGGACGCCTTGGTCCACATCACGAACCAGGACAGCATCGCCATCACGCCAAGAATGGAAATCACCACCCACGCATCGATAGTGACGGACTGAACTATAATGCCGAAATAGCCGAAGCTGAATCCGGATTGCTTTTCGTCCTGTCCGTAGACGACGAGTTTGGAATCTCCGCTTTGCGAAATTGCGTCGGCGAAAATGAGCGCTTCGGGTCGGGCAATCTTGGATAAGCGCGGTTCATCCATCTCGCCCGTGAAATTGGCGAAAGCCGGCGTGCCACCCGCGACATCGCCACCGAGAACTGTCGGCGAATTGAAGCCGGGAAGCGCCGCCGCCACCGTGCCGATGCTACGGCCGTTCACATACAGCGTGACGATCTTGCCGTCTGCCGTTGCGGCGATATGCGTCCACTGATCCTTGACGATGGGCTGGGCCGCCGCGATGCGTTGCGGCGCGGTGTCCTGTCCAACATCGACAAACGGGATGCCCTGATCCAGCCCCACGATCATCACGACACCGCCCTGCCGACGCGAGAAAATCGCGACGGGCCCGGTGACGGGCGTGCTCTTGATCCAGGCGCTGAACGTGAACTGACCGCCCGGCTGAATGGCGAGCGACGGCGATGCCGGAGTGGTTATCGTCGACGTGCCGGAAAAGCGCGCGCCTTTACCGATGATCGCGCCATCATCATATCCGGCGGGCGCGGATTGCGCGTTGTTGCCGTAAGCGGTTTTGTCCTTCGGCGACGCGCCTGCCGCATCGTCGAAATGATAGATGAGCGTGTAATCGGAATCGAATGTGCCCGCTGCGTCGGTTGAAGGCGTCGCTTTCTTGTTGCCGTAATAGAGCCAGATATTCTTCGCGGTGCCTCCGGCGACATCGGGCACATCCACCCAGATCGTCGCCACGCCCAGAAGCGGATCGAACGATTCGATGTGATAGGCGAGCGGCGTTTTGTCGTCGGCGGCGACGAAACGCAGATCGGTGCCGTTTTCCTGCGCGTCACCGAAACTAAAATTGCCGCTGTGCAGACGCACGAGAACGGGCATGCGGCCTACCGCTTGTGCGATGTTCGCGCCCTTGGGCGTCGTGTCGATGGTGATCTGCTTGCGGAAGGACCAATCTTTTTCCCACCAGGCATTGGCGGCGCTGGGCGCGAACGCCATCAGCAACACGGGAAGCAACCACAAGGAAAATGAGCGAAGAGGTTTCACATCAGAACTCCGTCTTGACGCTGAAATTAACGACCGGACGCCACGCTTTTGTGTCGGGGCCGCTTCTCAGCGGAAATGCGACATCGGCGATGCCGCTCAGATAGCGAAGAAGCTGCACGCGCGTGCCGACGCCCGCGCTGTAAAGCGTGAACTCGCTCTGCTGATCCGCGGTCGCGTCGATGATCCAGAGATTGGCGGCATCGAAGAAGCCGAACATCCGCCATTCCTCGATCAGTGGCGTGATCCAGGTGCCGAAGGACGGGCTGCGCAATTCCAGCGAACCGAATACGCCGTCGTCGCCTACGACTTCGGACTGCAGATAACCGCGCACGGATGTGAGTCCTCCCGCCGCGAATTGCTCGCTCGAAACCAGCGGGCCATCGGATGCCTGCCCCGAGAAACGCGCGGCGATATCGATGTCGTCATAGACGTTCTGCGTGAAATCGCCGTCGATGTTGAAATGTAAGAAGTTCGCATTCGCAAAAGCGCGATTGTTCTGGAATTCCGCATCATCGCTACCGACGCCGCGAAGGCCCGCGGTAAGAGAAAACGAGAGATCGGCAGTCGTCGCAGAACCGGCGCGTTGCAAACTGTAACTAACGGTAGCGGGCAGATAATCGATCACCGCCGTCACGCCGGCTTCGCCTTGTCTCAGGACTTCCAGAAAATGCTTGTAATCGAGGCCGAAACTCAGCGATTCCGAAATGTTATCCAGCGGCGGCATCTGCAGAATGCCGCGCAGGCCTGCCGCATAGCCCTTACCGAGCACATTCGTGCCGCCCAGCGTGTCGACATCGCTGTCCGAACTGTAGGCATAGGTCAGCACGCTGAACGGCGTGTTCCAGATCGGCGCGAGGTAGGAGCCTGCAAATACCTCGCCGCTATGCACATCTTGCGGCGCGCGCAAATAGGTCAGCGAAAGCGTCTGTCCCATCTGCCACAGATTTGTGTAACGCACAGTTGCCTGCGCACGCAGATCGCGCGTGTCGGGGCCGTGATCGTTGTTCAGCTCCGCGCTCGCATGCAGCGGCAGCGTATCGTTCACCTTCAGATCAACATCGACGGTGCCGGGAATTTTTCCGGGCTTGAGCGCGGGCACGACGCGGCGGTCCGGCAGACGATTGAGTTCGGTAATCTGCTGCTGCGCCTGATTGAAATCCGGCACTTTGCCTTCCTGCAGCGAGGAAACTTCATCTTTAATGGCGCTGGGCGTGTAGTAACGCGCACCGACAACGCGCAGGCGGCCGACGGGCGCTTCCACGACGCGCAATTGCACCACACCGTCGCTGGCGTTCTGCGGCGGAATTTCCACGACAACCGATTGATAGCCGTGCGCCTGATAGACATGCTCCAGCGCCGCGCGCGCGCCGTCCACATCCTCTTTCGTGCGCTGCGGACCGAGATAAGGATAAACAGCGGTTTCGATGTCCTCAGTGTTGAGGATCGTGTTGCCGCCAACGTCATAGGCCTGAATGTCGAGATGACGTTCCGATTGCGGTGCCTGCGTTTGTGCGAACGAAGTTTGCGCAGCCACCAACGCAATCGCGGCTGCCGCTAACGGCAATACGCAATTCGAGCGTCCGGCAATCGCCGGTGTGGTCAACCGCGCGTTCATTTGCGAATTCCGACGCCCCAGCGCGCGCGTTACGTTTGCTTTCGCGCGCCCGAAAAATGGTTACCCGAGAGAAAAAACTCGATCAAGACAAACGCACGCATTTCGCGGCATAAATCCATGAAATCTAAAATAATTTCCCTCTTGTCCGAGAGAAGTCGAAGTTTGTGAAATTTGCGTGACAATCGTTCTCATTTCATGTGAATGATTTATTGCAGATAGACGAAAGACACGCCGTTTGAACCGTTCGCCACTTTTCCTATGAATCATCTCCTGGGGACGTGAATTTGCACCTGATCATTCCGATTCTCTGTATCGGCTTCGCGCTCGTGGGCGGATTGGCTGCGGCGCGTGTCGCGTTCTCCGCGAAGCGCATTTCGCTTTGGGTTGCTATCGCGATTTGCGCAGCCATCGCGGTCTGGGCAAGCATCGTGATGCCATTGACGATGCTGTTGCCGATTACGTTGTGTCTGGGCTGGTCGTTGTTCGTCGCCGGTGCGATCGATGCGTTCGAATTCCGTTTGCCGGATGCGCTGACGATTCCGTTGATCGTTTTGGGCTTGGCGGTCGCGGCCTATCTGCCTTCGGAAAAAATTCTTCCGCATGCGATCGGCGCGGTAATCGGCTACGTTGCGTTTGCCGCGTTCGCCTGGGCCTATCGCAAATTGCGCGGACGCGACGGTCTCGGCATGGGCGATGCGAAGCTTATCGCCGGCGGCGGCGCATGGCTCGGATGGGAAGCGTTGCCCTCTATCGTATTGATCGCAAGCATCGCAGGCCTGGTGTGGTACGGCGTGCTCGCCATCACGCGGGGACGCGCGGCACTTACCGAACGCATGCCGTTCGGCGTGCCTTTGTGTTTCGCGATCTGGATCGTGTGGCTTTATGGGCCGCTGACCGCACTCCTCGCGCCGTAATCAGTCGAGATAACGTATCCAGTACGGATTGGCCTTGTTGCCGGTCAGTTCGATAATCGCGCTGCGCTGTGCGACACCTTTTGCGTTATCCCGCGCGATGACCTTTATCGTCAGCGGCCTGCCGACCAGATTGACATCATCGGTGATATCGAGCGCGGGCCGCTCGCCCGCCAGTTCTCTTTCGCGTTCGATCACATCGGGCGAATCCGTGCCGGTGCCCAGCATCACGCTCAGTGCGAAAGGCTGCGCCGTCGATTGACTGAAACCGCCATTATCACCAAAGAAAATCGTCAGCGCGGGTGCGAGTTTCGCAAACAGCGGCGCATCCATGCCCTTGATGAGACTCAACTCATCAATCGTGTGGAAATCGCCATTGCGCGGCTTGATACCACGCGGCGCATAATCCGGCGCTTCGGCGCCATGCGGGCGCACTTCATCGTCATCGTCCTGCCAGTCCTCGAAAGAATCTACGAGAGTGTCAAGGCGGTCTCCCGTCATGCCCGCCGCCGCAAACATGGAACGCACCTGATCTTCGTTCAGGCGATTGAGCGGAATCTTTCCGCGCTCGTCCTGAATGACAATGGTCAAAGCAGCATCGCCGAAGCGCGAATTGATCGAACGCCCGTCGATGGGCCAGCGCTGCGCGCGATCCTGAAGCGCCACGCCGTGAATGGCCTGCGCGATTCCCGCATCCGCCGCGGCCGTCAGCTTCGCATTCTCGAATTGCGCCGCAACACCGGCCGTTTCGCCGCGCGTGGCCGCTAAAATTTCAAAGGCAATCAGGGAGAACGCCACAATCCCGACGATGGCCGCGATCATCGCATAGCCGCCGTCGCGCTGCATCAGAAATTCGCTGGCTTGGGTGAAGGCAGCGGCTCCGCCGTGCGGATTTTTTCTTTCAGCTCGTCGGTAATCGACAATGCCTCGGCATTGTTGCGGATCACGCGCGGTGTGAGCAGCACGATCAATTCCGTGCGGTCATGCTCGTCATTGGTTGAGCCGAACAGATTGCCCAGCAGCGGAATCTGGTTCAACCACGGAATTCCGCCCTTGGTGTCCGTGCGCTTGTCGGTGATCAAGCCGCCCAACGCGACGGTCTGGCCGTCCTGAATCGCGATGGAGCTTGCCACTTTGCGTTCGGAAATCGTCGGCGACTGGATCGCGGCGGTGCCCGGATTCACGACATCGCTGACTTCCTGCGAAATATCCATCAACACCAGTCCGCCGTCATTGACACGCGGCGTAACTTTCAAAATCACGCCGGTGTCGCGATAATCGACCGAATTCACAACCGGTGCGCCGGCCGTATCGGTGCTGACCGCGCTTTCGGTGAGGATCGGTACTTCGTCGCCCACCTGCAACGATGCAGTGTGATTGTTGAGCACAAGCAGTTTCGGCGCGGACAGCACATTGATCTTCGTGACATTGGAAAGCGCGTTCAATGTCGCCTGAATGGTGCTGCCGTTGCTGAACAGGTAATTAAATCCAGGAAAGGTCGGCAACGGCGCGGCTGTCGTTCCGGCCCCCAACACGAGTTGGCTCTGCCCGCCCTGAAACGACCATTGCACGCCATATTGCAGCTGATTGGTCAACGTGACTTCGGTGATCGCGGCTTCGATCAACACCTGCAACGGCAGCACGTCCAGCTTGTGAAGCGCGTCCTCGATGATGCCGAACTGCTTGGGCGTCGCATAGACAACGATGGCGTTGTTGGAATCGTCGCTCGTCACCGTGATCGGCGCGGTCGTGCCGCCCAGCGTCAACACCTGCGTAACATTGGCCGTCTGGCCACCCGTGGTCGTATCGGTGTTGTCAGTTGTCGATTGGTCGAATGTCGAAGAATTGCTCGTGCTGGGATTGCCCATCTGCAATTGCGGCGGCTGATAGGCGTTGAGCGGCGGGGTTTGCGTGATCTTTTTCGAATTGGACGCAGTCGGCTGCGCATTTGGGCGCCCGCCCGCGCCGCCGAACGCATTGACGAGCACAAGCGCAAGATCGGAGGCACGGCCGTTCTGCACACGATAGACGAAAAGCCGCCGCTCGCTGGTTTCGCCTTCGCGGTCCAGCATCTCCATCCAGTGCTTCACGTCATCCAGATATTGTTTCTGCGAGGAGATCGCGAGAATGCCGTTCAGATGCTCAATGGGAATGAGTCGCACGAGGCCCGCCGTGGGCGAACCTTCGCTGTTCATCAATCCGTCCAGTTCCGGCAGAATGAGTTTGGCATCCGCGTGCTGCGGCACGAGCAGCACGAACGACATGCCGCGCAGCCAGTTCACATCGAATTGCTGGACCAGTTCGCGGATGGATTTGCGCTCTTCGGTCGATCCCGTCACCAGCAGAATGTTGCGGCCGGGATCGGATTGCGAAATCGAATTCTGCGGCACCAGCGGATCGAGCAGCTTCTTCAATTCCGGCGCGTTCACATAATGC
>Ga0208480_1000519_pt1 | contig 14754 bp, 16 predicted proteins | sample NGESurshal092012_4_FD_184485 | JGI IMG/M metagenome (GOLD analysis project Ga0208480, IMG submission 184485) | Arctic peat soil microbial communities from Barrow, Alaska - NGEE Surface sample F53-1 shallow-092012 (SPAdes) | ecosystem: Environmental > Terrestrial > Soil > Wetlands > Peat ... | reverse complement strand
CTGCTTCTCAACAGTGAAACAGCCGACTATCGCCAGAGCGAATTCAAGCGAACGCGAATACTTCGGCACAGCCTCCGGCCTGATATCAAGCTCAGGATCGTGCCCGCTCACGGGGGGCCGCCGGATGTCACTGGGTTTTTGTCGAGGACCGTTCCGGAGAGGTAATGTAGGTAGAGCAAAGGCATCTGGCGCGCCACTATGCCTATTCGGACGGTGCGGAACTAGAGCAGAGTCGAATGTTCTAACTTTGGCTATTGAAAGCCCTCGGTGCCGGTCCCTGTCGGTGAAACCTTTTTGTGACGTGCCTGGCGCGTAGTATGAACATCGCTGGTGCCGCGCGATCTGCAAACACTGTCAGCACCGCGTCGGCCACTAGTTTGACGCGAGGATCGTTGCCTTGCGGACCGGCAAGATAGAAGCTGACCATCGCGGCGAGCACAATCGCGTGGTGGTCTCCGTCGGGAAGGGCCTGTGCCTGCTCTACCGCCCGCAATGCCAGTGCCTGCAGCCGGCCAGCCGCCTCCTCGTGGGATGCGTAGAGAGCAGTGAGACAATGCTGGTCTGCGGCCGCGTCTTCGGGCTCATCGATGAGACTGTCCAGAAGAGTGTGCAGCGAGCCGATCCAGGGAAAATATGCCCTGTCCAAGGCCGTAACGTGCGCGGCGTCAAGCGTGGGCCGCGCGGCTGCTGAGATCAGGGCGAACACGGAGAGCGAAGAGCCCGCTGCTGCGCCCGTCTCCCACCATCTCAGGCCGCTGCCCGGAAGCGTTTCCTTGCATGCCCAGGACGCAAATGCGCGATAAGAGTTCCCTGGCTGCTCGTGGTTGAGGCATTGATAGGTGACGATGCGACTTGCCGCTTGCTGTATTTGGAGAGCGACAACATGAAAGGACGGCAGAAGACTCACAGCTGAGTGGCATCGATCTATAAGACAGTCGAGATAGCCACCGTCCTTGTGTCGATTGTGATGGTCGTAATAATCCAGGTGTGGCGTACCGGGTTTGAGCGCGACGAGCAGAGCTTGGTGGAGCCGACGTATTCCTGCACGATCGCTATCTGGCTGCTCTGAAAGCGCGTCTGCATAGTCGTAGACAGCTTGAAAAGCTATGACAGCCCGGGCGACATTGGCCCGGTGTCCACGCGGTGCGATTGCTGCGTAGGCCGCTGCCCCCTCGAGGTTGCCGCGCTCCTCGTTGAGCGCTTTGAGCGCGAGCGCTCGTAGCTGTGCGTCTGGGATCTTTCGAGCGGCACTCTTCAAGCCGCGTATCTCACGACAGGCTGCGGGGAATACTTCGACCCAATAGCGAGCTGCTGCAGCTATGAACTTTGCGTGCGCGCTGCGTCGATCTGAGACGAAGATGCCTACGGGTCCAGCATCGCGCGAGCATGCAAGCTCCTCCAGCGGCTCATTCCTGGAGAGCTACTCGGGAGGACACGCGGGCAGCTAGGAATCCGGGGAGCGCGATCACGATCAGCCCGATGCCCGCGACGAGCCCGACGTCGAGTAGCACTCGCGGTATGCCTAGCGAGAAGGGCGCTGAGAAACCCGTGGTGAGTGTTAGCCATCGACTCGCCAGGACGTGTCCGTATACCCCTAGAACGGCGCCGATCGTGCAGCCGAAGCCGAGCACGATCATGCTCTCCAGCAGTAGTGCACGCCACAGCTGATAGCGGTCATAGCCTTGGATCTTCAGGGACGCGAGAAGCGCGCGACGCTGCCAGATCGTCGCGCTCAGCGCCGACGCCACCGCTAGTGCCGCGGCAATCAAAAGGAGGGTCGATATCTCGCCGAGGGACTGGAGGGCTTCGCGCGAGTTGGCCGCGTATCGAGCTTCGCGTTCTTGGCGTGTTTGCGCAGTAAGGGCTGGGTAGCCGCCAAGCACGCTCTCGACGGTGAGCTTGCCTGCGGCCGGATTTACTCCGGGCTCGAGATTGACTTCGAGCGCGGAGGGCGCGGATGTTTGCCAGTAGCGGCGGTAGTCGGCTGTGCTGAGGATCAGCGCGCCGGGTGGCCAACCGACGTTGGTGGTGATCGCGGCGACGGCGAACGATCTGCTCCCCGACGGGGTGGGCAACTCGAAAGGCTCTCCGACCCGCAGGTTGTGTTCGGCGGCAAAGCTGGTCGAGACGGCCGCCCAACCACTACCGCGCAGAAGCTGATCGCCTCTGACCAGTTGGCCCCGAAGGAGTTGGCTGGCAGGGATTATCGTGCCGTCGCTTGATGGACGCGCTATCACCCACATGCGGCGTGTACCCACGTCCATCAGCTCGCCTTGGTAGACGCGCACCGAGCTGACTCCTGGAGCCTTTGCGAGCTTCGTCTGCAATCCGGGCGCCTGGAAGCTGTTGGTGGTCAGGTCGTTGCCGCCGGTGGTTACCCAAACGTCTGCTGTGCTGAGATATTCACGGAAGTTGGTGTCGAGACCGGCAAGCAGGTCGTGTCTTGCGCCGCCTATGGCGACGCTGCCATAGATCGCAAGTGCCCCCACGCCGGCGAGCGCGACCAAAGGCATGCTCGTGGTGCGTAGTTCCCTGACTGCGAGTACGAGCGCGCTGCTATGTATGTGCTCGTTGGCTCCGCGAAGGACCAGCGCGGCGCCTTTGAAGGCCACAGGGATCAGACAGAGGGTTGCGAGCGCGAGCGCGGCGCCACCGATCAGGGTGAGACTGGGATCGATCAGAACCATGGCGCTGGCAAGCATTACCAGCAGGAGACCCGCTATCGCGAACACGGTTGTGGTTCGTCGATCGATACCGTCACCTGCGCCTCCGGCTTGGCGCAGGACGGCGTCGCGGGCGCGACTTGGGCGCAGGTCGGATATCGGCACGAGCGACGCCAGCAATGTGGCAAGCACGCCGCAAGCGAAGGCCAGCAAGATCAGCGACACCATAATGACTTGCTGGTCGCCTACCGGAAACGCGAATGCTAGATAGACCGGGACCCGGTGAAACAGCGTATGCGACAGCACATAGCCCATAGCGATCCCTACGATCGATGCGAGAGCACCGAGCACGAGCGCTTCGAATCCAGTTATCAGTAGCGCTTGGCGCCAGTCATAGCCCTGCATGCGTAGATCCGCGATGTAGCGGCGACGCTCGGGCACCGTGAGCAGCATCGCGTTGAACGTCAAAAGGAACCCGACCATCGCACCAATCAAGGCGAACATCGTCGTGGCTTGGTCGTTGGGCTCTGCGATCTTGCGTAGCAAACGCAATTCGTTATCGGCCGGCGCGACATCCAGCCGCCCAGCAGCCAGTTCGCGCAGCTCATGCGCCACGCGCTGGTCTGCTCCCGGCTGCGGCTCGACGAAGACCTGTGTGACTCGCCCGGGCCTGCCCGTCAGCCGTTGCGTGTAGCCCAGCAAGGCCACCGCCAACGGACTTTCGGCGACCGAGCCGATCGATTCCGCGCCAACGACCGCGCGTACCTTCACGATACGGGCCTGCCCGTCAGTCAACAACCTAACCATATGTTCTGGCCGGACCCCGACCGCGTGAGCGACGCCTGTGGGCAGCCCTACGCCTTCTCCGATCAAAGATGGTCCTGCGCTCACGTTCTGGGTGAGCGCCCCGCCGAGGGTCACCAATGTTGGAGTCACACCGATCAGGCGCACCGACACTCGGCCTTTGGGGCCAATGATGGTTGCGCTCTCTTGCAACACCGGGGCTGCCGCTTGAACCCCTGGCAAGGCTCTAACGCGGTCAACCAGTCGTTCGTCAAACCCGTCGTTTGAGCGTGCGACCAGCTCGAGCTTGGCCGAACCGATGACTCCGTTGACAGTCTGTTCGGTGGAGCCAAGCAGACTTGTGTTGGCCAGCAGCACACCCAGCACAAGCGCTACGCCGACCGCGATCCCGCTACCGGCCAGCAGCTCCTGCACGGTGTGGGCTCGCAACCTGCGCAAATACAGGTGAAACAGGACGCTCACGCGGATGTCGAAGATCACCGGGCGCATCCTGTGGCTCACAGCGAGGCCGCCGCCAGCTCGCTGTCCAGACCATCGCTGAGTCGACCGTCGCGCAGCGTGTAGACACGGTCGACGAACGCGGCCGCCTCGGCGTCGTGGGTCACCAGCAAACCTGGGATGCTCTGGGCGTGGCAGACGTCGCGAAGCAGAGCGAGAGTTTCGCGAGTGCGCTTTGAGTCCAAATTGCCGGTCGGCTCGTCCGCCAACAGCAACGCCGGGCCATTGCAGAGAGCGCGAGCTATCGCTACCCGCTGACGCTCCCCCATGGAGAGCTCCTCAGGCATGTGCTCGGCTCGCTCGCCCAAACCCACACGCTCGACCCAGGGTCGCGCGCGATCGCGCGCGACCTTCAGACTCAGTCCTTCTCCGACCAGCTTGGTCGTCGCGTTGTCAAGCGCCGTTGCTCCGTTGGCCAAATGAAACGATTGGAAAACGAAGCCAACATCCTTCAAGCGGTATCGCGCGCTCTCGCGCTCAGAGAGTCCACCCACGTCCTTACTGCCAAAGTAGATTGTCCCGCTATCAGGGACGATGAGACCAACTGCCAGCATCAGAAGCGTCGTCTTGCCTGAACCGCTGGGACCGTAGAGGGCGACGAATTCTCCCGGCGCGATCGTCATGGACACACCGTCTACGGCACGAACAGGCTCCCGTCCAGTCCGATAATGCTTTACGACTTCGCGAAGCTCTAGCGTGCTCACGACTGAAGGCGGGGAGCCGGCACGCCACCGGGGAAACGAACGACCGTGCCGCGCTCATCGGTCGAGCACAACTCGCCATCGCCCACCGACATGACGACCTCAGCACCATGCAGCGGCGCCATCTCTTCAGAGGCGATCACAAGCGTCGCCCCCGAGACTCGCGTGATCTCGCGAAGCAGCCCGTATAGAGCATCACGCTCAGCCAGGCTCGGAACCGACGCCGGCTCGTCCACCAACAGCAGGCGCGGCTCGCGCACCAACGCCCTCGCAAGCATCGCCCGCATCCTCTCAGTCAAAGACAGCGACCCCGTCAGATCGTCTGCATGACCCGCCATCCCCACGCGATCCAATACCTGCCGTGCCCTGCGCCGGGCCTCAGAGATCGACGACATGTTGCTCCCCAACGACAGCGCGACGTGCTCGACGACCGTCTCCCTCGCGATGGGGTGCCAGTCGCCGACACTCATCAACGCGATCTCGCCACGCAACAATCGTTCGCGCTGGATGAGAGACATCTCAGCCATATCTCGACCCTCGAAGCACACGCGGCCCGTGTCCGGCGACTCGACGCCCGCCATCAATCTCAGCAACGTAGACTTGCCCGCACGCCGAGCGCCCCACACGCCTGTGAACACGCCAGGATCGATCTCAAAACACGCCCTGTCCAACACCACGATCTCGCGCGAACCATCTGGATACCGCTTGCATACATTTTCGAAAGACAACAGAGGCCTCATCGGGATGCCCTTCCTATCCTCGTGGCAGGAGATATTCCTCGACCCGCCGCCGCGTGCGCCTGGCCCATTCCACTTCGAAACGCAGCTGGGCGTCCACCGCATCGCGCGTGCAATCGATGAGCAACCCCTTCCACGTCGGTACACTCACCGCCGCCGGAGCATGCTTCAACAATCCCAGACACTCCTGCTCATAAGCCCGTAGCGCAAGCAGCAACAAACGCGCATCCTGCTCGCGTGCAACCGCCACCTTCGCACGGATACCAACCCGCGTCGGCTCCTTGGGAACGAGTGTCTCCATCCAGTCGCTCACTGCCCGGGTCGTCAAGTCGGTCGGGTAGTAGACCGAACGCGCACGCTTTTGACCTGGCTCGCGCTCCTCACTGACCGAGAGCAGCCCATCCTTCTCCAGACCATCCAGCAACCGGTAGATGTCCTTGAGCACAATCTGCCAGGCCTCGCCTAGCCTGTCGGCCAATCGATTCGCAAGCTCATATCCATGGCCCGGACGCTCCAAGACCAAAGCGAGCAAGCCGCCGCGCAGAGACGTCGAGGACCCACGCATCCACCCGTCGCTCTCTAACGCTTGGCTGTTCCTAGGGCCGGACACAATCCTCTACCCCAACAATCGCGAATATTGGGCTACTGGCGGATAGGGCATACTGTCGCGTGTTTTTCCAATGGATCGATCTATCCGGCTCACGAACAACCTCAGCCGTAGCCTACCCGATCCGGTGTTGCGCGCTCGCCTGGCCGCTCATCGGACAGACCCGCTCACAATGCGCCGGGCTCGAGATCGCGCCCTCGGCCACTCGCCCGGCCTTATCGACAGAGGTAGCGCTGAGCACCTCGGTCCCGCGAAGGAGTCGCGCACCTAGCACTTGCCAGGGCGACTCTCAGTCGCGTGGCTTGCGTTTACGCCCGAGTCAACGCCGCCACCCCTTCGCTCAGACCAAACCAGATCCACCGTTCATCGGATAGACCCCTTATTCAAAGACAGGGATATGAATGCGGCCGATATCGGCAGAGCAGTCACGAGGATCACCACGGCGAGCCGTAGCGCGTGCTCCTTGACCCGCAGACGAGACGCGTTGTTGGAGGCGCGACGAGGGGTCTTGCCGTCGATGAGTGCGCTTTCGGTATGGTCCGATGTCGTGCCGCATGATCCTGTCGAGCTTGTGCGCAAGCTGATCCGGTTCGACACGACTAATCCGCCCGGTAACGAGGCACCATGCATCGGGTGGATCAAGGATCTCTGCGATGGAGCCGGGCTGCTGACGAGAATCTTGGCCAAGGACGCGGCACGGCCGAACCTGCTGGCGCGGCTGCCCGGTCGGGGTGTGGCGCCGCCGCTGCTTCTCCAGGGTCACGTCGACGTAGTCACGACAGCCGGCCAGAGCTGGCGCCACGATCCCCACGGCGCCGAACTGATTGATGGCGAGATTTGGGGCCGGGGTGCTCTGGACATGAAGGGCGGTGTGGCGATGATGCTCGGGGCGATCCTACGGCTCGCCGAAGCCGCCGAGCCTCCACCGGGCGACGTGCTGTTGTGCGTGCTTGCGGATGAGGAGAATCTGGGGGGCTACGGCGCGCGCTTTGTAGTCGAGGAGTATCCCGGGCTGTTCGAGGGCGTGAGGCACGCGCTCGGTGAGTTCGGTGGCGCGCGCACCGAGATGGCGGGGCTGAGCACCTATCCGATTCAGGTGGGTGAGAAGCAAGTTTGCTGGTCGCGCGCGACCATCCGTGGGCCGGGCGGGCACGGCTCGATGCCGATGCGCGGCGGTGCGATGGCGAGGCTTGCCCGGTTGCTGAGCGCGCTGGATTCGCGGCGGCTGCCGGTGCACGTTACCGAGATTCCGCGGTCGATGATCGAGGTAGTGGTGGCCGCGCTACCCGCTGGCGGGCGAGAGCTTGCCGACGGGCTGCTCGATCCTGAGCGCACCGACGCGACGATCGACATGCTCGGCGAGGCCGGGCAGACACTTGATCCGATGTTCCACAACACGGTCAACGCCACCGTCGTGCGCGGCGGCACCAAGGTCAACGTGATTCCTAGTGAGTTGCAAGTCGAGCTCGATGGGCGTCTGCTTCCCGGGCAGACGGCGGACGATCTCTTCCGCGAGCTGCGCGAGCTGGCCGATGACGAGGACCTCGAGCTGGAGGCACTGAACTATGAGCAGGGGGTCGATCGGGTGGACCTGTCCCTGATGCCGCTGCTGAGCGACGTGCTCACCGCCGCCGACCCCAAGGCCGTGCCGTTGCCGATGCTCATGCCCGGTCTCACCGACGGTCGGCTCTTCGCCCGGCTTGGAATCCAGACCTACGGGTTCCTGCCGATGCGCCTCCCGACAGAGATGAAGTTCACAAGCCTCATTCACGCTGCGGATGAGCGCGTACCGGCGCAGGAGATCGGTTGGGGCACCGACCGCATCTACGAGGTGCTGACGCGGTACAGGTAACACCAAGTGTCACCCCACCGCGCGTGGCACACCTCACCCGCGGACGCGAAAAGGGGACTAGCGATCTCCCTTCTCAGTTCCCGCGCACTGTCATCACCATACGGAGGACCCGCCCGTTCCCAGGGCGAGGGCGACTAGACCAACATCCACAACAGGCATTACTCTGGAGAGGTGAACAAAGAGACCGGGAGCAAGTATGCGGCGCTACGTCGCCTTGGCGAGTTTGGACGCGCTGTCGAGCGCTGCCGCGAGCCGGACCCATACCCGCGCGCGTCGGGTCCAGCACCAACCGTGCAAGAACTGCGCGATCGACGCCACGAAATAGAGCGGGTGGCCTCCCTTCACGGCGCTCGCGGTGTGCAAGTGTTCGGATCGGTTGCCAGAGGAGATGCCGGACCAGGAAGCGACCTCGATCTGCTCGTCGACATGGAGCGGCGACGCGGACTCTTTGACCAGGCCGGCCTTCGGAGCGATCTGGAAGAGCTGCTGCACTGTCCGGTGCATCTCGCCACGAGAGGTGGACTGCGCTATGCACGGGAGCACACCCGCCAGCAGATAGAACAGGAAGCTACGCCACTTTGAGCGAGCGGCGAGACTTGGATCGCCTCGCGGATATGCGCGATGCGATCACTGATATCAAGACGCTCACCGCCGACGGCCAAGCAACCTTTGAGCGCGACCGCGTCGCACAGCAGGCGGTCGCTTACAATCTCGCCGTGCTCGGCGAGGCTGCCAGAGCGCTATCGCCAGAGCTACGCGAGCAACATCCAGAGGTGCCGTGGCGCGAGGTGATCTCTCAGCGCAACGTCGTTGTCCACGAGTATCACCGTTTGGACCTCGAGAGTCTCTGGGTTACCGCAACAGAGGACATCCCCGACCTCGACGAGCAGCTCGCTGCCATCGCGCGTGCTATGGGTGAATCGACTGACGACGTCGATAAAGCGTGATCCATTTATCCCGTCGGCACGGGTCATCGGAGCCCGTGACCCGACCAGCGAACGCTCCGACCAGTCCTCGCTATCACGCAGGGTACGTCACTTGCGAGAGCCTGCCTGCTCCCCACCCAGAGACACAAAGCCTGCTCGACCCCATCCCAGCAATGCACTCGCACGATCGACTCGGAGCGCTCACGCGCGCAGACGTCCCGACAGGATCCAACAAAGTCGGCTTCAGCGGGCGCATCGGCAGCCGTGCGCTTAAGCCGGGGAGCTATGAGGCCATCCTCAGTGCCTGCAACGCGGCCGGGTGCTCTGTCCCGGTCATGCTTGCGTTTAAGTGTCGTTGGCCCCTGAGCGCCACCAAACTAGGCCTACAGTCCTGGAGCTTGGTGATTACGACGTGGCTGCCACACGGATCGCGAACTTGAGGCCGACGTTGGGACTAGCGCACGGAGCCACGGCAACACACCGCTGCTGCCGCCAAGAAGGCGCCCCTTGGATCTCAGGCGAGCGGCGAGGGGGCTACTAGGAGCGGGGAACTGTCGGGGTAGAGCTTTGCGATGAGATCGCGCAGCGCCTCGAAGTCGCGGAGGTTCTCGGTGGCGATCGGATGGCCGTGGGTCCAGGCGCAGGCCGCGATCTGAATATCGAAGACCCAGCCGACCCGCTGCTCGGGCTTGACGCCCGTGCGCCGGGCGCCGGTGGGCGGTATCGACTGCATCGCTCGAAGACGGCCGGCCAGGATCGCCGCTGTTCGGTCGAGCGAGAGGACATCCATCAACCCGCTCGCGAGGAGTCCCACGAACCAAGCCAGCGCGGCTGCCATCCCCGACCTATCGGCTGCTCCTGCCTGAAGGCCACGGACGACCTCCATCACAGTGGGCGCGGTGATCGCTACCGGCTCGCCCGTGCTTGCTTGATCGAGCACGTGTTGCTCCAGCGGGCTACCCGGATAGATTCGAGAGACAAGCGTTGTGTCCCAGGCAAGCGTCAAGGATCGCGCCGACCCGCGAGCATCGCCTCATGGAGTTCCTCTGGCGAGGGAAATGCCAGTGCGTCGCTCAGGCCGGTGCGCTCGACTGCGCTACGACGTTCAGTTGCCAATGCGGCGATCCGCTCGTGGCGCTGGCGGGAAGAAGCTCCCTCCTCCGCGAGGCGCACGATCGCGTCATTGGTCGTGGTACCCAACTCTTGGGCCAAGCGGTCGGCTGCGGCCAAGACCGAATTGGGCACGGTGAGAGTCGTTCTATGGCCCGATCGCGCCGGTGCCCTTCTACGAGCCTCCATGACAGCGCATCATAGCGCATCAACGAGACGCGAGAGCGATGCGTCCAACAGGAGCCCTGGCCAGGCCGCTTCTTTGTGTGCCTTGCGTTGTAGCCACGTATCCAGCCAGTCTGCAGCGGTCACCCGCCGCTTCCGGCCGATATTGGTTGCGGGGGTTGAGGCTATGTGTGAACTACGACAGCCGGAGACCCGCCCGCCTTGGCCACCGGAATCAAGTGGTATTGCACCATGAAGCCGAGGCTCTCGGCGTAGCGATCGACTGTCGATATCTTCGTGTCGGCGGCTGTGCTCTCAAGACGCGCAACGAAAGATTGTGAGGTCTCCATTGCGGCGGCAATCGTGGTCTGTGAGCGCTTTTGCTCTTCGCGCTGCTCGGTGAGAGCGCGAAGCAGTTCGCGACGGCGACGAGCTGCGTCCATCAGTTGCGGAAACTCAGGACTGCGCACTGTGCGCTTGTCGATCATCTCCTCTAGAAAGTCACGTTCAGCCATGGTCCCCGCCCCAACGAAGGTCGCAATATCTCTGCCGGTATCTCTTTACAGATATATGATAGCACGTTTCAGTGGTCCCTAGCACGCTCGCCCCGTGCCTTTCGCTTCTCGTCGCCACGCCGCCGCCAGTCGGCCAGGCGTGTCTTCGCCAGCTTGATGGCGGAGGTAGGCGTCTTCTGGGTCTTCTTGCTGAACCCCTCGAGCGCCAATAGAACCTGGCCACGACTGCCTTCCTGCGCGAACAGAATGCGATATGTGAGACGGTCGCCGGCCGCCCGCACCTCCCAGATATCACCGTCCAGATGACGCCCCGCGCGCAAGCCCCGGTCACGCACCTCCTCCATGCCCACGAGTATGGCCGCCGCATCGGAATCGGACAAATCCTCGATGAACTCTTCGACGGGACTACGTCCCGAAGGAGTCTTGTAGTCGCGCCAGCGCCGCCGGATCGGGGCAGGGCACTCCCGCTCGGACCGGCTGCGTTCTTCAAACGCTTCGCTGTCATCAGGCCAACACCGATCGCTGTCGACATAAATGGTGTGCTGATCATTGTCTGCATCTTAGGTCACGACTGCGACGGAATTCGGTTGCAGGCGTATTTCGCGCAGCGGACCCAAACGAAGTGCCACCCCGCGGCCGAGGTCGATCACAAGGTGCCCGTAGCGTGAATTCCTAGTTTGGCGCCGACGCTTGTGAAGTAGTACGCAGACCCCATGTAGAACCAGATCACGCAGACCGTCACGGTGGATAGCACAGCGATCCCAAGTAGCGCTCTTTGTCCCAGTGACGACCCAGCAGCGCCAAAGACTGATCGTCTAGTCCGACCACGACCCGTAATACGTGTTGACCGCGGGCGGCCCGTCTACTCCCCCGTTGCCGAATCGATCAGTTCTGCCCCATCGAGGACGCCAAGCCGCAACGCGCTCGCTTCGGCCGGCGCGAAGCTGACAGCGCCGGGTTGGCGCGTTGCCTGACTTAGGGTGAACCGCCTGTACCATTCTGTGACTTCCCACTGCAGCACGGTTCCGCCACCGGGCGCACTGGTCAACGTGAGATTGGCGCTGTCAGGGGCCAGTTCTTGGACGGGCTGAAAGTGTCCGCTAGGATCGACCACAGCGACACACACCGAAGCGCCGTCGCCCTTTTCCGAGGCCCAGGCGACCGTAGTGAAACCGTCGGAGCTTACGTGAGTCTGTACCTTTCCCCCGAAACCTGAATAATGACCACCGGTCACCGGTCCCGGGTCGAGCTGGTGAGCGACGCCAAAGCGGACTCCGGTCCCCGTCCTCACCGAGGCAAACACTTTCCGAGGAGATTCCGGTTCAATGTTGTCCTCATGGGTACCCCAGGCGATCACCGCACGTCCACCGGGTCCGACGGCCAGGTTCAGATAAGTGCCCTGCCCTGGATTCACTCCACCGATTGCTTGAGAGCGCGATAGACCATGCCTGGGGCGCCATGTCTGCACCATGACAGCACTGTCTACGACGTAGGCCACAATCAATTCGCGGTGCCCCGTCCATGCGATGCGCACGTTCGTAAAAAAGGGATTGCTCATCCGTGGCCCGACCCCGTCCACACCGAACACCACTGGAGAACCCATCGATCCTGAGGTGCGACCGATCGAGAGGTGCAGCAGGTCGGTGGGTTCGGGGATGCCAACCCCCACGCGTCCACTAGGGGCAAGCCACGCAACCGCCAGATCCCCGCTGGGATTTGCCGCGATCGTGGTTAATTGCTCCTCCGCGGTCGAACTCAGCACGGTGTCGGTGGTCGGCCGCCGACCGAGAGGGCCGGTGCGCAGTCGCAGTCGCTCCAGCGCTCCGCTGAAGGGCAGGATGCTGTGTCGCTTGCAGTCGAGCGTGAAGACAACTAGCGCCTCTCGACCTCCTCCTATTACCGGGGGCGTCGTGAGCGCCGGCAGCCTGCCAAGCAACCGCAGCGAGCCATTCGGGTTACGAAAGCCGAGGTATCCGCTACCGGCCGAACGTCTGCATTGACCGTTGAACAGGCCGGCGTCGTAGTCGAACGCAAAGAGCCCCGCCCCGCTGGGCGTAGTGGCCACGGTCTGGCTGAGCGACGAGGATCCTTCCCCCTGGCCTTCCGGTCGCTTCAGGCCAAGCTGTTCGGCCGCAGAAGGTTCGGCGCCTCTTGCTTCCCACGGCGTCGCATATGCGGCTGCGGCAAGCCCCGAAAGCAAAGCCATCGCACAGCTCACCGCTACGGTCACAGCCCCCCACCTTCCCCAGCCCCTTAGACGAGTCTCGAGCACACCAACATCCCCCATTTCGCGGTCATCGTATGCGCATCAACAAGCCCCTACGACGAGAGTTGCGAACGGGTGCATCAATCGGGACGCCGGAGCTTGGGGTCAACGCTGGGACAGCGCACAGACCGTGACACCTTCTTTTGGGTTTGGGCTCGGGCGCCTGACCCCGCGTGCGTGTCGGGTGGAGCGAAGCTCGGCTCCTCTACCGGATGGAGCCGCCTAGATCACCGGTCGATCGTGCCAACAATCCCGCCCAACAGCAGTCGCGCATGATCCGCTCGATCACGAGGTCCGGCCGGCCACGTGAGAGCTCATCGATGTGGGGGCCGACGAACCGTAGACAGAAGCGCAGATATGGATCGGCCACGACGTACTTTGCAGCGGTCTTGCTCGAAGGGGCGGCGTACGGGAGCTCCTTGCGCACCATCCGCTTGGCCTCGACGAGCACGCTCAGGGCTGCCGTCAAGGTGTTCCCCTTCGCTCCACTGCGCGACTGGATGCGACTGTAAGCGGTCTCGCCATGGCCTATCGCCTCGACCACCTTCTTGGCCTGCAGCTCGCGTTCGAACTCCGACGCGACGATCCTCAACGCCGTTGTCGCAAAGGGCGTCTGATCGTCGCGTAGCGCATCCTCGAGGAACTCGCGCAGGCCCGCACCTGGCGGCCAAGACGCGGCCAGCAGCGGGAAGCCTCCCACGACGAGGTAACGGTCGATCGCCTCGACCGCAGCGGAGGCATTGGTGATCTCGGCAATTGCCGCGGGGCTGAGGGGCGCGATCCGCATCTCACCGGTGGGCCTGCCGTGAAGCGGCGATCGCTCCCCTACCAGAGTCTCCATCATCCGCACATCCGATCCCACGCACACGAGCAGGATCGGCGATGCCTCGAGCGTTCGATCCCACGCCTTTTGCAGGTCGGCGGCAAAACCCGCGTCGAGCTCGGTCAGGTAGGGCAGCTCGTCGATCACCACGATCGTCGGGTCGGACGGGCCGAGACCCGCCACGGCGGCCCGCAACGCTGCCGGCCAGGAGCTGTATGAGGCGCCCTGGAAGCTGGCGGCCGTAGCCAGGCTCGACTCCCTCACAGCCTCGACGAAGTCGGCGAGGGCATCCGGGCGCGGTCGTCGAGGTGCCTGGTAGAAGCAGTAAGGAAACCCAGAGCGGTCGCAGAACTCCTGGGCCAAGCGCGACTTGCCGACTCGGCGACGGCCTCGCATCCACACGAAGCGTGCGCGGCCACTGCGTCTCACCAAAGCCAGCTCCGACTGCAGCTCGGCCAGCTCGCCAACCCTACCCACAAATGCGGCCAATATCGAGACTCTAGCTGACTAGAGTCTAGTTTGGAAGAGTTTGCTCTACGGACCGTGGGGGATTACGGAGCCCAAGGGCCGGAGCCAACGCAATGGCTGGATGATCACGATGTACGTGTCACGTGGACCCGAACTCGGTGGCGACGTTGGAGATAGCACACGAATCGTGACACCTCTTCTGGGTTTGGGCTCGGGCGGCCTGGACACGCGCGGGCACCGGGTGGAGCGAATCTCGGGCTCTCTCCCGAAAGGGGCTAGCGATTTCCCTTCACGGTCCCGCGCCGAGCGAGAATCGATTGAGGCCACCGGCCAACATGAACGCATTCACCGGCTCCGCGTCACAGGTCATCCGGACCTGTGACTCTGCGACTGCGCTCAGCGTCGGTTCTCCCGCTTGAGAAGTTACAGCAGCGATCAGGGTGCTAAGTCCGCACCCTCATCCTATGCGGGGTGGCCGGCCCGTTCGTACCAAAACCATTCTTTGCCATTCCAACCCCAGTAGTCAATATTCCCATTGGCGCCCTGATAATAGACGAACTGTTCTTCCTTCAGTTCTTCACCGTTAGCGGGATTGCGAACAACAGTGGGGCTCGTCCCA
>Ga0208480_1000518_pt1 | contig 14757 bp, 14 predicted proteins | sample NGESurshal092012_4_FD_184485 | JGI IMG/M metagenome (GOLD analysis project Ga0208480, IMG submission 184485) | Arctic peat soil microbial communities from Barrow, Alaska - NGEE Surface sample F53-1 shallow-092012 (SPAdes) | ecosystem: Environmental > Terrestrial > Soil > Wetlands > Peat ... | reverse complement strand
GCGCTCACCCGCACGCAGCTCACAGAGATCGTCGACCTGCAGGTCAAGCGGGTGATCGAGCGTGTGGCAGAGCGGGGCATCGAGGTGACGCTCACCGACAAGGCGCTCGAGCTGCTGGGCAACCTCGGCTACGACCCCGCCTATGGAGCACGGCCGCTACGGCGCGTGATCCAGCGCCAGCTCACCGACCGACTTGCGCTGGCGCTGCTCAAGGGCGATCAGATACGCCCGGCTGCCGCGAAGAAGATGGGCCTCGTGCACGAGGTCGCGCCCGCCGGTGAGATCGTCGCGCTCGCCAAGGGTTGGGTGAAGGCGAATCCGAACGCCAAGGCACCCTGGGACGACCCGAAGTTCAAGCCCCCTTCCGGCAAGGTTTTTTCGCCTCAAGGCATGATGATCTGGCCGCCGGCCAACGCCATCTATCGCCGCGAAACTTACGACAATTATCCGGCGGCCAAGGCGGTTCTGACGAGCGTGTTCGAAGGGCTGCAATTGCCGATGGACATAGCGCTTGCAGTTGAGAGCAAGCATTTCGCCAACATCCTGTTGTCGAAGGAAGCCGCGGCGATGATCCGTTCGCTTTTCCTGTCGATGGGCGAACTGAACAAAGGCGCGCGACGCCCCGCCGACGTTCCGGCCACGAAGTTACGCAAGGTCGGCGTGCTCGGCGCGGGTCTCATGGGCGCCGGAATCGCCTACGTTTCGGCGAGCGCCGGACTCGATGTCGTGCTGATCGACCGCGACCAGGAATCGGCCGACAAAGGCAAGGCCTATTCGGACAAGCTCCTGAGCTCCCAGATCGCCAAGGGCCGCGCCAAGACCGCCGACAAGGAGGCGCTGCTCGCGCGGATAACGCCCACCGCGGACTATGCTCAGCTCAAGGGCTGCGATCTCGTCATCGAGGCGGTGTTCGAGGATCGCGCGGTCAAGGGGGATGCGACGAAAAAGGCGCAAGCCGTCGTCGGACCCGACGTCGTGTTCGCCAGCAACACATCGACGCTGCCGATCACCTCGCTTGCCGCGACATCGCTCAAGCCGGAGCATTTCGTCGGCGTGCATTTCTTCTCGCCGGTCGAGAAGATGATGCTGACCGAGATCATCATGGGCGAAAAGACCGACGCGAAGGCGCTGGCGACGGCGATGGATTTCGTCCGCGCGATCAAGAAGACGCCGATCGTGGTCAACGACTGTCGCGGATTCTACGTCAATCGCTGTGTCGGCAACTACATGGTCGAAGCGCATGCGATGGTGATGGAAGGCGTGCCCCCGGCAATGATCGAGAACGCCGCCAAAATGGCCGGCATGCCGGTCGGGCCGCTGGCGCTCAATGACGAAGTCGGCATCGATCTCAGCTTGAGAATCCTTCAGGCCGCGAAGGCCGATCTTGGCGCGAACGCCGTCAATCCTGGCCAGGAGAAGCTCATCGAAGCGATGGCGGCCAAGGAAGGCCGCTTCGGCCGCAAGAACGGCAAGGGCTTCTACGATTACCCGGCGAACGGGCCGAAGAGCCTGTGGCCCGGACTGGCGAAGATCGTCGGCAAGCGGCTCGATCCCGACGCCGTCAGTGTCAGGGACCTCAAGGATCGCTTCCTCTTTACTGTGGCGCTTGAGGCTGCGCGTTGCATGGAAGAAGGCATCGTCACCGACCCTCGCGAGGCCGACGTCGGTTCGATCCTCGGCTTTGGCTATGCGCCTTATTCGGGCGGCGCCGTGTCCTTCATCGACGGCATGGGGCTCAAGGCCTTCGTCGCGCGCGCCAAAGCGCTCGCAGCGAAATATGGTCCGCAATTTGAGCCGGGCGAGAAGCTCATCGGGATGGCCGAGCGCGGCGAGACCTTCTACGGCTCCTACAGCGAGAAACGAAAGGCGGCGTAACACGAGGCTGTGCCGTCGCGGCAAGCTGCCCGGCGCGCTAGCACTCAGCAGTCTTGCTGCTAACAGTCTGAAATGGCACGATTTTTGCGGAACTGATGATTGCCAGACTGCGTTGGGAGTGACACCATCGCACTTTGGGAATCAGGAGAGCCCGCATGGCCACCGCCGAATTCCGCCGTCAGCTCGAGGGGTTTGGACTGACGACCGCCAACATCCTTTACCGCATGCCCGATCACCCAGATATTCTGCAGAACTTCATCTGGCAGCACCACGACCTGCATCCGCACTTCCCCGAGCTTAAGAAGTTTCTCGACTTCTGGACTCGCGAACTCGATGGCTTGCTTCATTCGGTGACAGTGGCGCATACCCGCCTCATCAAGCCCGCGGAATTCAAGGCGGTCGGCGCGGAATTCAGGCTGCACTGAGCATATTGACCAACGCGCTCAGGTTGTCGATCAACGCCCTCGGAGGTGGCCTGAACTGGCGACGGGGTTTCAGGGCTCACATAAACGGGCAATTGACGGCCAGAGGCCTTTCAGGCGCGAGCTGACGCAGCTGGAGGGCTTGCCCCAGTCGAATGCGCAATCCTGGTCGTTGCTTCGGGCGCGTTCGTCGCTTCATGGCCGTCGCTGTTAGCGAGCTTGTAGCCTGCGGCCAAAACCGACGTCGCCAGCACGCGTTCAAGCGCATGCGGCAGATCTCCGTCGGTCAGTCCGCGCTCATCAGGGATATCGGCTGCGAGACGCAGGTCCTTTAAGGGCTTCAACGCCTCCGGGCGAACCCAGAACATAGTTCCGCCGAAGAAATCCAATCGGAACTTATCGGCCGGAACCCCCATACGTTCCGCGATCTTCAGCGCCATGGGACGATTGGCCGCCCAAGAGAGATCTTCTGGATAATTTTCGTTTGGCAATCGGAACGCTTTCGGGCCAATCATCCCAATCGACGGGTCGCGCTCGAACATGCCGATCGCCGTGTTTGCTGCGCCTGGCCGTCCCAACAGATCAAACAATAACCGTCGCCGCCACAGCTCGCCCATATAGGTCTTGCGGCCGCCGCCGATCGATTTCTTGCCGTGAATCTTGCAAATGCAGCGGTAGCCATCCAGCCGGCCCCCTTCAAGTAGGGACAGGAACGGGCCAATGTCGCGGCCGCGATTCTCGACGATTTCAATTTCGGCACGAGGATACTCGCGCCGAATCGCTTCGATCAGCCGCTCGCGACCAGCAACCGTCGTGACAATCAGATCAAAGGGAATAGTGAGGCCTCGGAGCGCACCAGCAATGTCGGGCCAGGTATCCTCATAGTAGATATGAGCAACAACCGCGATCCGCGCGCCGGCGAGATCATCCGTCACTTTAGACGGCGGAGTCGTTTTGGCGGGCCACCCATAGAGAAGCTCCGGGTATTTGGCGACAAGATCGCCATCGAGCTCGACGCCAATATTCCTCATATCCCGGTTGTATCTTGTAAAGCGTCTGCGTTCGGTTTTTGGCCCGGCTGAGAAAAGATCAAACTCGTCAAATTTGAGAAACTTTCTTTTCTGGACGAAGAAAGCGAGCCGAAACCGCGCCCAGAGGGACGGCAACGTCCCCAGCGCTTCAACGCGAAAGTCGCGGCTCTCGATCGCAAGCGCCGCGCCCTTGCAAGAGGCAACGACATATTCCAGATTCGGCGAATAAGGCACGAGAACGCTTTGGTTGCTGGCGCCGATCCTGACCAGTGAAAGAGCGTCCTCCTCCCTTTGAGCGACCGGCTTCAGTCGATAAGCGCGCGGGAACCGGAAAGAAAACTGAATCATCGATCGCTGGCCGGAGCATCCTGTGTGGGAGGAGCAACGTTGGCGCCTCTTTAGCGAGGACGCCGGCGCCGCGCAATTGCGGCCCGCATGGGCCTCCTCTCAGCCAGCTAGCCCTGCTGGCTCCTGACCTCTTTGTGGCTGTCATTGCAGCTCAACAGAGGCGATCGACTGTCATTATCCTCCAAGCCTTCGTAGGCGAGAAAAGCTGCTTGCTTGAGATCGTTGGCGAAGGCGCGGGTCTCAGCCTCCTTCGCATTTGGATCCGGCAGCCGAAGCAGATAGGCGGGATGAATCGTCGGCAGCAACGTCCGCGCGCCGAGCGCGACTGGCCTTCCGCGCATGTCGACAAGCCGCGCCGACGGTCCCGCCACAGCGCGAAGCGCGCTTGCGCCCAGCGTGACGACGAGCGGCGATTTCACCAGGGCGAGTTCACGGTCCAGCCACCAGCGGCAGTGATCGATCTCGCGCGCGCCAGGGGTCTTATGGATGCGTCGTTTTCCGCGCGGGACAAACTTGAAATGCTTGACCGCATTCGTGAGGTAGCACTCGGCCTCCGAGAAGCCCGCTTCGCGTAAACGCGTAAAGCCGAGCGCAGTAGCATGCCAGCCGGCCCGACAAAGGGACGACCCTGAAGATCCTCCTGATCCCCGGGCTGCTCGCCGACGAAGATCGCCCGCGCCTGCATTGGACCTTCACCGAAAACCGTTTGCGTCGCGCAATCGGCAAGGGGGCAGAGACGACAAACTTTCGCCTCACGCAGAAGCGCTTCATAGGCGTCAACAGGCTCACGCGGCGTGCGCGCCTCAGCGAAGCGCGCGGCTACTCTTACCGCGCCATGCTCGGCTTTCGCCGCTGGCGCGGCGACCATCTCATCCTCGCGCAGCCGAGCAGCCGACGACATGGCCGCGATCTGACGCGTTTCTGGCAGATTGCGGCGATAAAAGCCGAGCGTGAGCGCCACGACCTCCTCGACCTTGAAGCGGGCGCGCGGCGTGTTGCTCGACAGGCGGTTGACGCAAAAAGCGCAGTCGTAGACGCAGAAGTTCGTAAGAAGCACCTTGAGGAGCGAAACGCACCGCCCGTCGGGCGTGTAAGCGTGGCAGATGCCCGAGCCGGTCGTCGATCCTAGCCCTTTGCCGTCGCGCGAGTTTCGACCGCCCGCGCCGGAGGACGCACAGGAAGCGTCGTATTTCGCAGCGTCCGCAAGGATAGCCAGCTTCCGCTGAAGGCTTGCCCCGATCTGAATGTTCATGGTTTGTTTCTATCACACCCGCGTTGGCTCGCCAAGATGGCTGGCTCCGCCAGGAGGCGAAAAAAGGTCGGGCGCTTGCGCCTGCGTCGAGATAGAGACGGGCGAACGAGGATCTGAAATGACCGCCAAAGCGCCCAACATTCTCATCGTCATGGCCGACCAGATGGCGCCGGCGTCCCTGCCCATCTACGGTCATTCCCTTGTCCGCGCGCCGAATATGCAGGCGCTCGCGCGAGACGGAATCGTGTTCGACAGCGCCTATTGCGCGAGCCCTCTATGTGCGCCATCGCGCGCCTCGTTCATGTCGGGCCTTTTGCCGTCGCGCACGCGGGTCTACGATAATGCAGCCGAGTTCGCAGCCGACATTCCGACCTTCGCCCACGCCCTCAGGCTTCGCGACTATCGCACCATTCTCTCGGGCAAGATGCACTTCTGCGGACCCGATCAGCGGCATGGGTTCGAGCAGCGGCTGACAACCGACATCTATCCCGCAGACTTCAACTGGACGCCGGACTGGGATCGCCCCGAACATCGTCCGAGCTGGTATCACAACATGAGTTCGGTCCGGGACGCGGGCCTGTGCGTGCGCTCGAACCAGCTCGACTTCGACGATGAGACGGCGTTCATGGCCGAGCGCGCGATCTTCGATCTCGCCCGATCGAAAGATCAACGACCGTTCCTGCTGGTCGCTTCGTTTTCGCATCCGCACGACCCGTTCGCGGTACCGCAGCGCTACTGGGACCTCTACCGCGACGAGGACATCGACATGCCGGCGCCCGGGAACGCGCTCGATGCGCATTCGCGGCGCCTGCGCCACGTTTGCGCGATGGAAGCCGAACCGGTGACTGAGGCTCAGGCGCGCGCCGCGCGACGCGCCTATTACGGCGCAATCGCCTATGTCGACGACCTGCTCGGCCGGCTCATGGCGGCGCTGCGCGCGGCTGCGTTGGCCGAGGACACAATCGTCATCCTGACCAGCGATCACGGCGAGATGCTCGGCGAACACGGGCTCTGGTACAAGATGAGCTTTCTCGAGGGCGCGTGCCGCGTGCCGCTCGTCGTCGCCAGTCCCGCTCGCTTCGAGCCGCGCCGCGTCGCCTCCAGCGTCTCCCTCGTCGATCTCATGCCGACGCTCATCGACCTCGCGGGCGGGAATGCACAGTCGCCCGGATTGGGCATTGACGGTCGCAGTCTTGCGCCTCATCTCCGCGGCGCCGGAGGACATGACGAAGCGATCGGCGAATATCTTGCCGAAGGCGCGATCGCGCCGATCGTGATGATCCGCCGCGGCGCCTACAAATTCATCCACTCGCCCGTCGATCCGGACCAGCTGTTCGACCTCACGCGCGACCCGTGTGAGCGCGACAACCGAGCGGACGATCCGTCATGCGCTGGGGTCGTCGCCGATTTTCGCGCGGAGGTTGGAAAGCGTTGGGACATGGCCGCGTTAGACGCGCGGATTCGCGAAAGCCAGCGCCGTCGCCGCCTCGTCGATGCGGCGCTCAGCAGGGGCAAAGTGCAGGCTTGGGATTTCCAGCCGTTCCAAAAGGCGTCGCGTCAATACGTCCGCAATTCCATGGGCCTCGACGATCTCGAGGCGATGGCCCGCTTTCCGCCGGTCGCGCGCCGCTGAGAATTGGCCAGCAGGAATCGGGCGGACGCGGCTTTGGTGATCGCGATCGGCCTTGCCTTCATCGACGGCCGTCTGCCCCGCGCCCTGTCTGGCGCTAACCCTAATTTCACTCCACACAATTCCCGATTCCCCACCGGGCGGAAATCGCGCTAGCCTCATCGCCCTGAAGAGGGCTCTCGATGGCGAGTGGGACCAAGAAGCCGATCGATCTCGCTGAGCGCGCCGCCAATCGGCGCAGCAGGCGTTCTCACACGGCCTCCGGAGAGGACGCCTGGCGGCGCGAAACCTTTTGCCTGCCGCGCGACGAAGCGCGCGCCAAGGCGCGCGAATGGTTCGAGCGCTTCCCTAAAGCGGCCTACATGACCGAGATCGAATCCTGGCGCGAGGTCGCCGGCGACCAGATCGAGTTTGTCATCCGCCGGTTGCCGTCCGCCGATTGAACATCTCCGCCTTGTTGCTGCTCGCCTAGCACGCCTAAAGGCAGGCTTTTTGGCTTGAGGCGCCGTTGTAGCTGAACCCTCGTCCCCATATAAGGGCGAGGCTGCCGTGACCCAGGAAATGGGCTTGTCGGGCGGCGACACTATTCGGGGGTCGAGTTGTCCTCGTCCAGAATTGAGCATGAGCGCCTTGTCATCATCGGCTCGGGGCCGGCTGCCTATACGGCAGCGGTTTACGCCGCGCGCGCCTTGTTGAAACCCCTGGTACTGGCCGGCTTCGAGCAAGGCGGCCAGCTGATGACCACCACAGATGTGGAGAACTATCCTGGATTCGCCGATCCGATCCAGGGGCCCTGGCTGATGGAGCAAATGCGGGCGCAAGCCGATCACGTCGGCGCACGGGTCGAGAGCGAATATGTGGTCGCGCTCGAACTCGGACACAGGCCGTTCATCATCCGCTGCGACAGCGGTCGCACCTTCGCCGCCGAGGCCATCGTTCTTGCGACAGGCGCGAAGGCCAAATATCTGGGACTCGAAAGCGAAGGGGCGTTCAAAGGCTTCGGCGTCTCGGCATGCGCGACCTGCGACGGCTTCTTTTTCCGCGGCAAGACGGTGGCCGTGATCGGCGGCGGCAATACCGCGGTCGAGGAGGCGCTGCATCTCTCGAACCTCGCCGCCCATGTCACCGTGGTCCATCGCCGCGACTCGTTCCGGGCGGAGAAGATTCTGAGCGAACGGCTGGCCTCCCGTCATAACGTCTCGATCCGTTGGAACACCGCCGTCGATTCTATTCTGGGCGAAGCGCCGCCGCGCGGCGTCACCGGCATCCGGCTGCGGAACGTCGTGACCGGCGCGCTCGACGATCTTACGGTCGACGGCGTCTTCGTCGCGATCGGCCATGAGCCGGCGTCCGAGCTGGTGCGCGGCCAAGTGGCCTTGAAATCAAACGGCTATGTTCAGACCGCGCCCGGTTCGACCGCGACGAGCGTCGAGGGCGTGTTCGCTGCCGGCGACGTTGCGGACGACGTGTTCCGTCAGGCGGTCACGGCCGCCGGTCTCGGCTGCATGGCGGCGCTAGAGGCCGAGCGCTGGCTCGCGGCTGAAGAACCGAGACGGGCGGCGGCTGAATAAAAGATGCCGGCGACGGCGCCAGGCAAATAAAGCGAATATCAATGGCCTCGTGGGGCCGAGGAAACGTTCATGGACTGGGATAAGCTGCGCGTCTTCCAGGCGGCCGCCGACGCTGGGTCGTTCACCCATGCCGGCGAGACGCTGGGTCTCAGCCAATCGGCAATAAGTCGTCAGGTCGGAGCGCTGGAGGCCGACCTTGGCGCGCCGCTGTTTCATCGCCACGCCCGCGGTCTCATTCTGACGGAACAGGGCGACATGCTGCTCGGCGCCGTCCGCGACGTCGTTCTCAAACTCGACGCCGTGCGTAGTCGTCTCATTGACAGCCGGGAGAAGCCACACGGCGAGTTGCGGGTCACGACGACATTGGGCCTCGGCGCCAACTGGCTGGCGCCCCGGCTCGGCGAGTTCGTCGATCTCTATCCTGAGATCAAGCTCCAATTGCTGTTGTCGGACGACGATCTCGACCTGGGGATGCGAGAGGCGGACGTCGCGCTCAGGCTGCGCGAACCGATCCAGCCGGACTTGATTCGGCGGCGCCTGTTCACCGTGCATTTTCACGCCTACGCCTCAGCCGACTATCTGCGACGGCACCCGCAACCGCGCAAGGTCGAGGATCTCGATCAACACCATCTGGTCGCTTTCGGCGCGCCGACGGCGACCCATCTCTTGTACAATCTCAACTCGCTTCTGAGCCTGGGCCGCGACCCCAAGTCTCCTCGGACTCCGCAAATTACGATCAACAATTTGGCGGCGATGACCCATGCTGTCGAGCACGGCGTCGGTATCGCCGTCTTACCCGATTACTGCGTACAGGCGGAATCTGGACTTGTCCGTCTGCTGCCGCAGGCGGACATGCCCGAGATGGACTGCTTCCTCGTCTATACCGAAGAGCTCAAGAACGTCGCGCGCGTTCATGCCTTTCGCGACTTTCTGATCAGCAGCGCGCAGCGCTGGCGCTATTGAGGCGCGCGGAGACGGCGGGTTAGGACACGCGATCCGTCTTCAGAACAATCGGTCCTTCCAGGTCTTCGGCGTCTTCTCGTTTATGATCTCAAGATCGATGTGATATTTGAAGTCGCGAGTGCCGCGCCTCCTGATCGCCTCGACCATGCTCGCCAAGCCCGTGTCGAGATCGACCGACGTCTTGTACTGCAGCATCTTTCTCGCCTTGTCGGACGAGCACGACGCGTGCTCCACTTCCTGCGGGCGCCCCTTCATGAAGATGGGGTCAAGGTTGAACTGGAGCTGGTTGGCGATCCGTTCGGCGAGCTCGATGATCGTGATTGTCTCCTCGTCCGGACCGATGTTGATGATCTCGCCAGCGACGTTGTCGCGGAACGCCATCTCCTTCAAGCAATAGAGACAGTCGTCGATGAAGGAGAAGCACCGCTTCTGCTTGCCGTTCCCATAAATGATGGGCTGGCGGCCCTGCAGCATCAGATTGATCATGATCGACGCTACGTTGCGGAACGGATCGTCCCATTTCTGCCGGGGACCGATAATGTTGTGGGGAACCGCGATCACATATTCGACGCCATGCACGGTGCAGAGATTGCGAAGAATGTCCTCGGCGGCAAGCTTGCCTATTCCGTAGGGATCCTGCGGCTTCGGCGTCTGGTCCTCCCTGAAGGGCGGCTTGAGCGCGCCGTAGCGCGCCATCGACGAGCAGAAGACGACTCGCTTCGCGCGATTGGCGACCGCTGCGGAGAAGATCGCCACCGAAGCGCCGACGATGTTCTGCGTCACGAAATGGGGCGAGAAAACCGACAGGCCTTCATAAGCCGTGGCTGCGCAATGATAATAGATGTCGCAGCCTTCCGACACCTTTTGGATGTGATTGAAATCGTTGCAGTCGAACTGATGAAAATCTACTTTCGACGGAACATTGTCGAGTTCCCCGCCGATGAGGTTGTCGACCCCCACAACTTGATGCCCTTCGGCAATCATCGCGTCAGCCAAATGGCTGCCGAGAAAGCCCGCGACCCCCGTAACGAACACCTTCATTGTTGACCCTTTTCCCGTTTCAGCGCTGCTTCACACATCCGTTTATGCTCAATCCGAAAGCTTGGTTTTTGCCAGAAAAATCCTTCATTTTCTTACTCACGACCGAAAGGGACCACCTTTCGGCGCCGCGACGCTCCTCGGCTGCGCGAGAACGTGTTGCTTACTAATCGGCACGTTGCAGAAAGACTTTCGTTGCCGGTCCCTGAGCGGCTCGCATGAACCCGGGCATTCCCGTTTCCCCGGTCACGCCGGCCCACCATCCGCTGAGGCCGATCGTGAACGAGCGCCATGAGTGAAAGCGAAGGAGAAGTTCCAAAGTCTCCAATAGCGCGACGCCCGCGAGCAGAGGCCAAACCGCGGGATATCGCTTTCTGGCGATGATCACCCGATTACGTTCGGAAAGGTAAATGCTGAACCGCGACCGCTTTGGACGTGGCCCCCCAGAACCTGAGGTCGAGCCGGCGACATGGTGGACGACCGAGCCGTGCGCATAGCCCAGCCGGAACGTTCCGCGGCGCAGCGACCATTCGCTGTCCTCGTGATAGACGAAAAAGTCCTCATCCATCACGCCGATCGTCTTGATGTAATCCTTCGACACGAACATTGCCGTACCAGCGACAATGTCCAGGTCCGCCTCAACTTCTCTCAAATCGGGAGTCATCTCAGCAGGCTGTCCATGCCCCAGCGACCGAGCCCGCCCAAGTAAGGGCCAGTATTTGAGGCCGCCCCACAGCTGAACCCGCCCATTGGCCACGAGGACAATTTTACTTCCAACGATTCCGTAGCCGCCTTCCGCCTGCCGGCGCACCAAGGCGCCGAGCGCGTCCGGTTCGGGAAACGTGTCAGGATTGAGAACCCAGATGAAATCCCACTCGGTATCGGCAGCGGCGATGCAGAAATTGACGCCGCCGCTATACCCGCGGTTCTCGCGCGATCTGAGAACCCTGACGACGCGCCGGTCTGCGCCGAGCTGAAAACGCTGGCCTTCCGCAGCGCCGAGCCGATCATTCGCCTCGGCGTCGGCCGCGACCATGCCCGGGATTTTAGACAGTTCCCGGAGGTCGCGCTCGAAGGCCTCATGGCCACCGTTCTCACAGATGACGACGCTGAACTCTCGGTAGATCGAGTCCTTGAGCGACCCGAGGCAGCCGACAAGGTTCTTGGCTTCGTCTGTCGCGACAATCGCAATGACGACGCGGGGGACAGTGCTAGTTGGGTTCTCAGCTTCCGACACTCGACACCCCTACCGATTGGTCAATCTCGCATGGCTGGCGAAACGCTATTCGCAAAATGCCGACGAGCCCTCGCGTCGGCGCTACGACGCGGCAAAAATGCTGCTCCTTGCAAAGCCCGCCCTAATTTTTTTGGTTGAAATGGCCGCAACGACTCTAAGCGGCGACCTTTGCGGCCACGCTTTGGGCCGAACGCATACGCCTCTCTTCCAAGCCTTGGTCGGAATTGAAGACGCCGCGGGAAGATCGAGAGGTATCGGACCCATAAAGCAGTGTCAATTGGGAGGCGACAGCGCTCCGGATCCCCTTGGAGGACAAGCCCGGCGCGATTCACTCCTCGTCCCGCCGTGTGAGCGCTCGATAGGCCACCGAAAAGCGGTACGCGCGAATCTGGGCGAGCCCGACGATCGCCATGAGGCGGTTTCGGGTCCCGTTCAAACGTTTCGAGGCAAGCGGCAGGAAGGCGTGCGGCGCAACCGCAAGCAGGGCTGCCGATTGACGTAAAAAGACGAGGATCGGCGCCCTGCCTTCGCGCCGAGCCCCTTCGGAGGATTCGAGCGTCAGCCGCCGCCATTTGCGCTTCAATTCCGCCATCGTCCGGCGAGCGGGGTGGCCGACGATCGACTTTGGCGCAAATCGAATGCGAAAGCCCTGCCGCCACGCCCTTTCACACCAATCCTTGTCCTCCGGGACGCTGTTTATGAAGTCGCCGACCGCGTCGAACACCGAACGCCACACGAACATTGATGCGGTGACCGTGAACTTGAGCTCTTTGACGTACCGCTCGTTGCGGAAGGCGAACACGCTCTCAAAGGCCTCGGCCGCCGTCATCCGCCCTGGATCCTCAACCAAGACGTCGACGTGGCCGCCCGCGATATCCGCGTGACGCAGTTCAGCGAGGCCTTCCTCAAGCCAACGCGGATCGGGCCGACAATCGCTGTCGATGAAAGCCAGCGCGTCGCCCCGCGAGGCGCGCACGCCGGCATTGCGGGCCGGCCCGGCGCCCCGCTCCGCGCCTTCAATCACGTGGCCGCGAGACCCGACAATGCGGCGCACCGCCTCAAAACCACGCCAGCTGCCGTTGTCGACGACGATGATTTCCGTCCGATCGCCTGGAAAGCTCTGCGCTTGCAGCAAGCTCAAACAGGCGTCCAAATTGTCGTAATCATCGAGGTGCGGCACGATCACGGAGACGAGACCGACGTCGGGCGGCCCGCCCGTCGCCTCAAGCGGCGCGGCTTGTTCGGTCTCACCGACCGTCATAGCCTGCCTTTGAGCCTCATTTGGCGTATTTACTCATGATTGATACGGCTTTTTCGAAATTGCTCATTTCTAAAATGTCGTCCGTCTCGAGCATCGTATCGAATTCCGATTCAAGCGCGGCGACGAGGATCATATGCCCAATCGATGTCCAAGCTGGGTACTCTTGATAGATCAGCTTTGACGTATCGGTTTTATCGTCAAGGTCAAAGCTCTCTTTAAACGCGTTGAATACCCGGTCCCTTACTGTCATTAGCTCCGTCTCCGCGATCGTAAGGTTTTAGCCCGGAACCAAAGCATTCGCTTCCCGGACCGACTCCGGGCAATGCCACTCAATCGACTCGCGTGCAAAGGAAAACCCGTTCCCCCCGCTTTAACCCGTGTTTGAGAACGTAAGGTTCTTTGGACACCCACTCGCGGAGCGAGAACCCCGCCCCACGCAGTCGATCGCGAAGGTCGCGGCCATAATAGCGAGCGTGATCCTCCTGCCCGAAATGGATCAATCGGTCGGCCGCGGACGTAATCGATGGGTTCTCGTATGTTTCGTCGAGCCCTTCTTCCAACGGAACCATAATGATCGCCATACCGCCCGGGCGCAAAATCCGCTTCAGCTCCGACATCGCCTTGCGATCGTCCGGTACGTGCTCCAGAACGTGAAGGCATAAGACGAGATCGAATGATTGATCCGGAAGAGCGATGTCGCAGATGTCGATGCGAAGGTCGACATCCGCCTTGAACAGGTCGCACGTCTTATAGCTCTTGACCCCTTTACTGCGGATGAACGGGGTCAGGCTCGGCTCGGGCGCGAAATGAAGCAGGTCCTTGCCCTCGAACAACGGCTCTTGAGCTGCGCAGATGGCGAGCGCCCGGTGACGTTCGAGAGAAAGACACCCCGGGCAGATCGTATCTGCGGCCAGCGGATATCCGTAAGAAAAGAAACGGCCGGTGCGGCCACAAATCGTACAATTTCTGGGATATTGGGCGCCGAACAACCTCAGGCCAGACTTTCGAGCATATTTGAGCGCCCGTACAGTGGCCCGGATTGGCTTCGGTACGTTGTTATACTGCATGAAATCTTAGCCCTAAAACGAAGGAAGCGGCGCTCACGAGAAAACCAAATGGTCTTTTCTTGGCGCCGCTCTTATGTAGCGACATTCTATATCGTTCGAGCGCGTCGATGGCAATCCCCGAATCGGCTAGTATCCAGGCGCTAGCGCGCCCGCGCCGCCGGACGCAATCGATCGCTGTTCGCCTTTTGCAGTCACGTATCAGTCGTAACTGGCGCCGGGCTGGACGCCAATTCAGCGCCGGGGGTAGGGTTATTGCTTTTCGACCTGCCCGAATTCGAGGTCGACCGGGGTGGCGCGGCCGAAGATGGACACAGCGACTTTAACACGGGATCGGGATTCGTCGACTTCCTCGACCACGCCATTGAACGAGGCGAAAGGCCCGTCAGCGACCCGCACGTTTTCGCCGATCTCGAACCGGATCGCCGCTTTGGGCCGCTCGACGCCGTCGGCCACTTGTCCTTTGATCCGTTCGGCTTCCACATCGGGGATTGGCATCGGCTTCTTGTCCGCGCCAAGGAAGCCAGTCACCTTGGGCGTGTTCTTGATTAGATGGTAAGCCTCGTCGGTGAGGTCGCATTTGACTAGGACATAGCCGGGAAAGAATTTTCGCTCGGAATTGATCTTGCGCCCGCGGCGCATCTCGACGACCTGCTCGGTCGGTACGAGGATTTCCTCGAATTTGTCGGAGAGGCCACGCTGGCTCGCCTGCTCGCGAATGGATTCCGCCACCTTCTTTTCGAAGTTGGAATAGGCGTGAACGATGTACCAGCGCATAGTCATATTTGGGCGATCCGGATCATAGCCGAGGTTAGCCGCCGCGCCCAAAGCCAAGCACGAGAGAAACGATTGTTCGCAGCACCTCGTCGACGACGAGGAAAAACAGGCTCGTGAATACGACCAGCATCAGCACAAGTCCTGTGGTGATGAGGGTCTCGCGCCGCGTCGGCCAAATGACCTTGGCGCCTTCGGCGCGAACCTGCTGAATGAACTCGAACGGATTGGCCATTGTCTCGACGTGGGTTTGAAATTCGACGCGGCGGGCGACGACGCCAGCCACAAAAA
>Ga0208480_1000517_pt1 | contig 14765 bp, 9 predicted proteins | sample NGESurshal092012_4_FD_184485 | JGI IMG/M metagenome (GOLD analysis project Ga0208480, IMG submission 184485) | Arctic peat soil microbial communities from Barrow, Alaska - NGEE Surface sample F53-1 shallow-092012 (SPAdes) | ecosystem: Environmental > Terrestrial > Soil > Wetlands > Peat ... | reverse complement strand
GGAGAGGTCCCGGCGGTCCGGCGGGACCCGCCGCCGGTGACATCGACCAGCAGGCGGTCACGATCAACTGGCAGAACGGCCAGTCGGCCGGGCGTGACTCGGCGAGCTTCGTCGCACCCGGCATCGGCACCGGCGTGATCGTCTGCAACCTGGATACGCAGTGGCTTCGGTTCTTCCCGGCGGACGCGAACGCCGACACCGCGATGACCTGGCTCGAGTCCGAGCCGGGCAGCCGGGTCGGCGTGAACACGGCAGTGCGAACCCAGTTCACCGGCCCGGACTTCTATGCCGGCTTCAACGACTCACTCGGCCAGCAGACCGGCTCGGGCTCGGTGCAGGGGATCATCAGCTCCCGGCTGGACCGCAGCGCGCTCGGCGGACCGGGTCCGTCGCCGACGACGTTCCGGGTGACGTGGAATTGGAACTTCGGAAGCGGTTCGCCGCGGTGCTCGATCGCGGGCGAGTTCGTCTCGGCGGGGTCCGCGTCATGAGGTGGCGCTCGCGCTCGCTCTGCCTGCCGGTACTCGCCGCCGCCGGCCTCGGCTGCGCGACCGGCCTGATGATCTCCGGTGGTGGTGGTGGCTCCGAGCGGATCGGCGTGATCGACGCCGCCGGCACGCAGACGCTCGCGTTCCCCCTGCCGACACCGTCGTCGACCGCGAAGCCGGCGGTCACGACGACGACGCAGTCCAAGCCTCCGTCGACCACGACGTCCAAGTCGACCTCGACCGGGAAATCCAAGTCGACCACCAAGACGTCCAAGGGGAAGGGCTATCCACTGCCGAAGCCCAAGGCGAGCGGCGGGAGCGGCTCGTCGTCGAAGTCGACGGGCTCGGGCTCGAAGTCCGGCTTCAACCTCGGCGAGGGACCCCGCGGGCCGGCGGGTCCGGCCGGCGCCGCCGGTCCGGCCGGCGCGGCCGGACCCCAGGGCCCGACGGGCCCGGTCAGCAACGTGGTCCGATCGCTGACGATCAACTGGCGTGACGGGGTGTCCCTGGCGGACCCGGTCGCGACGACATCCCTGCCGGGTCTCGGCACGGCGACCCTGACCTGTACTTCGGGGGCGCAGTCGCTCTCGATCACGCCGGCGAGCGGCGGGTCCCGGCTCGTCGTCGACACCGACACGGCACAGGGCGCCGGTACGCAGGGCGCGACGTCGTTCGTCAGGGCAACGAGCACCGGCGGGCCGATCACGGTGGCGGTTCCCAACAACGGCATGATCTTCGCGACGGTCAGCGTCGAGCCGGTCAGCGGAAACGGCGGGACGGGGCCGGACCCGGCGACGATGACGCTGTCTTCCGAGTGGAAGCTCAACGATCCGAACCCGGTCAACAACTTCTGCTTCATGGCCGCCCAGTTCGTCAGCAAGCCCTGAGTACGGCCAGTCCCATAGGCCTACCAGACGACGTCGTCGAGGTAGACCGGCCCGTTGTAGCCGACCCCGTCGTCGATCTGGATGCCGATCGCCTGGAGTGGTGTCGAGATGCCGGCCGGAACGGTCCAGGTGAGAACGTTCCAGCCGTGTGCGAGGTTGAGGGCCGGCCCGAACGTCTGCACCCAGGTGCTGTTGGAGACGTACGCCTCGGCTTGGAGTCCTGCCGGCGCCGCGGACGGCACGTAGAGGTGATAGGTGATCGTGCTGCCCGTCCCGGCCCCGGTCGTGGACATCGTGCCGGCCGCCGGATAGGCGACTCCGTGGACGGTCAGGGCGAGCGAGTCGTTCCCGTCGACGGCCTCGGTCGACGAGTTCGAGAGTGACAGGCTGCCGGCTTGCCAGGCGACGTTCCAGCCGTCGATGCCGCCGTCCTCGAATCCGTAGCGCAGGGTTCCCGGGCCCGCGCCGAACGACTGGGCAACGCTCGTCGTGACGGCGTTCGTCGGGTCGGGGAAGACACTCGACGGACCAACGGCATACCGGCCGTTGTCGAGGTTGTAGCTCGAGTTCGAGGCGTCCTGCTCCTTGTCCCAGATGACGTAGCCGACGACGCCGTTGCCGAACGCGGCGGTCAGCTTCGCGTCGAAGAAGCCGGCCCGCAGCTGGAGCGACGTGCTGTTGATGGTCCCGGTCGACTGGCCCGAGTCGCCGACATCGGCCACGATGCCCGACTCGCCGACGAACAGCGGCTTGTTCAGCGACCGGCACTGGGCGATCCGCTGGGCCAGTCGGTTGTAGCCGTCGTTCGGGATCGCGTGGACCGGGTCGCCGTAGTCGTGATACTCGCAGAGGTCGACGTTGCCCGCGTGGACGTACTGGTAGTCGGCTCCGGCGAGGCCGCACTGGCCGGTGCCGAGCGTTCCGAGCGAGACGAGGTGGTTCGGGTCGACGGCCTTGATCGCGCCGGTCATGTCATCCGCGAACGCCCGCAGCGCAGTCGCGCCGGCGGTCTCGGCAGACGCGCCGCAGCCGCTCGGCGTGTCGCTCTCGAGCTCGTTGCCGATCTGCCAGAAGGCGATCGTCGGATTCCCGGCGTAGTGCGCGGCCACGGTCGTCGCGTAGGTCTTGAAGGCAAGCGGATAGCCATAGCCCGGCGATTTGTAGCCGTACTGGTAGAAGCCGAGATTCTTGTTGACCGAGGCCGGCTCGCAGTCCTGCCATTCGTTGACCAGCACGGGTATCACCTTCAACCCGTAGGACGCGGCCGAGCTGAGCACCCGGTCGAACGCCGACCAGTTCGGGGAGATCGTCTGCTGCTTCGCGTTGAGGTCATAGTAGCTCTGGAAGAACCACGTCCGAATCGCGCCGGCCCCGGAGTTCTTGGCGTCCTGGAGAATCGCGTTCAGCGTGGTTTGGTCGATCGCTCGGCCGCAGTAGAACCCGCCTCCCGGCGCCGAGGTCAGCTGGTAGTCGTTGAAGCCGACGAACCGCCACGGCGCTCCGCTCAGTGTGAGCGTGCTACCCGACCGTTGGACGAACACACTCGACGGCGAGGCCAGCGCCGCCGCGGATGCGACGAACGCGGAATTCCTGTCGGTCGCCGGCGCGGCGGCCAGGGCGACCACGAGAAGGACGGTGGCGGTGGCGATCGCCAGGGCCGTTCCGGGGCGCGCGATCGTCGGGCGTCGATGGTCCACTGTGTCCTTCCGTCGTGCTGGAATGGCACTGCTCACAGTGTCATCGGACACGTGATGACATCTCGGGATAGGTCCTTCGTCCAGGTGAGCGCCGGATCGGCGAGTAGCACATGTCAGATCGCCGGCTCGCCGGGCGGGCTCCCCGTGCGAGAGGGATCCGCGCGGGCCGGGGCCGCCGCGATCGCGCCAGTCCCGGCGCGGGTGGGCGACCTGCTGAAATAGAGCTGATGATGCCGGCCAGGACCACCGAGAAGGCCGAGCTGCGGGGTGGCGACGCGCCCCGCGATGGCGCGCCTGCGGCCGACGGGGCCGCGGCCGACACGCCGGCGGCACTCGAGCTGGTCGAGCTCGACGTCAGCGGAATGACCTGCGCATCGTGCGTCTCGCGGGTCCAGCGAGCCCTTGGCCGCGAGCCGGGCGTCGCCGAGGCGATCGTCAATCTCGTGACCGGGCGCGCGACCGTCGAGGTCGCCGGCGGTGCGGTCGAGCCGGAGCGGCTGGTCGAGGTTGTGCAACGACTCGGCTACGGCGCTCGGAGCGTCGATCCCGCGGCGCTCACGCCGGCGGCGGCGGTCGCCGAGCTCGAGGCCGCCGAGGCCCGCGACCGGGCAGGCTGGCTGCGGCGAATCGCGCTGGCCGTGCCCCTGAGCATCGCCGTCGCCGTCGTGACCTACGCCGATCCGCATGGGACGACAGCCCGGTGGCTGGCCGGGGCGCTGTGCGTCCCGGTCCAGTTCTGGTGCGGCTGGCCGTTCCTCCGGGCGGCCTGGGTCTCGGCGCGGGCCCTGACGACCAACATGGACACGCTGATCGCCGTCGGCACGCTGACCGCCTTCGTCTACTCGACGGTCGAGTTGCTCACGGTCAACGACGTCCACGAGCACGGCGGGCCGGGCGGCGAGTTCAGCGGCCATCTCCACTACGACATGGCCGCCGGGATCATCACCTTCCTGCTGATCGGCCGCTGGGCCGAATCGAGCGCACGGAGCCGCGCCGGACGGGCTGTTCGTGAGCTGACGACGCTCGGAGCACTCCAGGCACGGATCCTCGACGCCGACGATCCCGACGCGCCCGAGCGCCTCGTCCCGGTCGAGGCCGTCCGCAGGGGAGACCGCTTCGCCGTGCGCCCGGGCGACAAGGTCCCGGTCGACGGCGTCGTCGTCTGGGGCTCCTCAGCGGTCGACGAGTCGATGCTGACCGGGGAGTCGCTCCCCGTCCAGAAGACGGCCGGCGCGACGCTGACCGGGGCGACCGTCAACCTCGACGGCATCCTCCACGCGACGGCGACGGCCGTCGGCACGGACACCGCACTCGCCAAGCTCGTCGAGCTCGTCGAGCGGGCTCAGGTCTCGAAGCCCGACATCCAGCGGCTCGCCGACCGGATCGCCCGGATCTTCGTCCCCGCCGTGCTCGTGCTCGCCGGCCTGACGCTCGCGGGCTGGGCGGCGGCCGGTCAGGCCGAGCGGGGTCTGCTCGCCGGGATCGCCGTTGTCATCGTCGCCTGTCCGTGCGCTCTGGGCCTCGCCACACCGGTCGCGATCCTCGTCGGCAGCGGGCGGGGCGCGAGCCTCGGCCTGCTGATCAAGGGCGCCGAGATCCTGGAGCGCAGCCAGCGGGTCGACACGATCGTGCTCGACAAGACCGGGACGATCACGACCGGCGAGCTGTCGGTCGCCGGAGTCTGGGCGGCGGTCGGTGAGCAGCCGGGTGAGATCCTCGCCCTGGCGGCGGCCGTCGAGGCGAGCTCCGAGCATCCGGTCGCCGCGGCGATCGTCCGGGCCGCGGCGGCCGACGGGCTCGAGGTCCCGCGGGCTGTCGAGTTCCGCGCCCTGCCGGGTCTCGGCGTGCGGGCCGAGGTCGGCGCGGCGAAGGTCTGGGTCGGCCGCCCGGCCCAGGCCAGCGGGAGTGGAGCGGGGTCGCGGCCGGCGGTGCTCGACGAGTGGGAGGCGGCCGGGCGGACGGCGGTTGTGATCGGCCGCGACGGCGTCGTCGTCGGCGCGTTGGCGCTCTCGGACACGGTCAAGGCCGAATCCGCCGACGCCGTCCGCGGCCTGCGGCGGATGGGCGTCGATGTCGTGATGCTGACCGGAGACAACGCCCGTGCGGCGGCGACGATGGCCGAGCAGGTCGGCATCGCCAAGGTGCTCGCCGGGGTGACGCCTGCCGAGAAGGTCGCCGAGATCGTCCGCCTGCAGGGGGAGGGGCGGCGGGTCGCGATGGTCGGCGACGGGGTCAACGACGCCGCGGCGCTCGCCCAGGCAGACCTCGGCATCGCGATGGGCACCGGCGTCGGCGCGGCGATCGAGGCCGCCGATATCAGCATCGTCTCCGGTGACCTGCGCGGCGTGGCTCGGGCTCTGCGGCTGGCCCGGGCGACGTACGCGATCGTCCTGCAGAACCTCGGCTGGGCCTTCGGCTACAACCTGATCGCCCTCCCGCTGGCGATCACCGGCCTGCTGAGCCCGACCCTGGCCGGCCTGTCGATGGGCCTCTCGAGTGTCTGCGTCGTCGCCAACAGCCTCCGCCTGCGCGGCTTCGGCCGGCCTGGGCGGCCGACTCCGGTGCATTCCCGTCGCCGTCAGGTCGCCGGCATCGCCGTCGCCGCGGCCGCACCAGCCCTGATTCTCGGGGGGCTGGTGCTCGCCGACCCGAACACGTTCGTCGGGCCGCCGAGCGCGAACCGTACGCTGTCCGAGCCGAACGGCGAGAGTCTCCTGATCACGGCGGAGAACCTCGTCCCCGGCAATGTCCAGCTCCACACCTATCTGGTCAGCCCGTCGAGCTCGCAGCCGTCGTTCGCGACGATGTCGATGCGCGCGACATCCGATGCGACGGGAGTGGCCACGCCGGTCCGCGTGCTCCCGGCCGGTCCCCAGCACGAGATCGGCCAGGTCGACCTGAGCAGCACTGGTGAGTGGACGATCAAGCTCTGGGGCACCGACGCCGCCCGCCACCCGCTGACCGGGAGCTTCACGATCCGGATCAGTTGAGCCCGGTCGGGTACGTATCAGCCGGTCGGCCAGGTCTGAGCCGGGTCGGCTACATCGAGAGCTGCATGGCGGCGAACATGTACGCCATGCCGAGCGTCATCACGCCGACCGAGACTCGCAGGTCGCGGTCGCAGACCAGCGGCGCAGCGGCCGTCGCGGCGATCGCCCCGCTCGGCCCGACCGACAACCTCCGTCCGATCGCGAGGTCGTCGGCCTGGCGCATCCTGTTCGACGCCCAAAGGACGGTCTGCGCGGCGAAGTAGGCCACGAGCAGCCAGGTGATCGGTGCGGTGAAGCCGCTGGGTGACCACATGTAGACCATCGCGGCCAGGTCGGTCCCGATCACGATCCAGAGCACGTTCACGACCTGCCGGCTGAGCGCCTGGGCGAGGATCCAGGCGAGCACGACGCCGGCGGCGTTCGCGAACAGGAGTTGCCAGAAGCCGCTCGGAATGCCGAAGTGGTCGATCGAGGCCGGCGCGAACATGAAGATCATCCCGAGCGCCATCAGGACGTGACCGGAGTGCCAGAACCTCCGCGGCCCGCGGCTGTCGAGGACGTGGCGGGCGTGGATCACGAGGCTTGCGACGAAGACCAGCGTCCATGCGATCGCCAGCCATTGGGGAAGGATGTTGATCGTCCCGTGGCCCGCGCCGGGGCCCGACATGACCATCGAGCCGTGGCTCCCGCTGATCTGCGTGGAAGCGTTTGCGCCGGTCATGTTCATGCTGCCGCCCATCCGCGAAACCGACTCTACCAGCACGATCTTCCCGGTTTCGCGGGCTGCGCCGGCGCTCCCGGGCCGGCGATCGGATCGGTTCGGTGACGAGGGTCCGGCGTCTCGCGGGTGGGCTCGCCGGGCGCACCGCCGGCACAAGCCGGCTGGCGGGTCGACGGTCTCGGCTTGATCTGAGCCTCGCCCGGCCCGGCGGTCGCCGCGATCCGCGCCCTTTGGGTGACGAGCACGCAGACGATCACGACGACGGCGACCGCGAGCGCACCCGGGCCGGCGTGCTCACCGAGCAGCACGGCCGACCAGGCGACGGTCAGCAGGGGCTGGGCAAGCTGGAGCTGACTCGCACGCGCGACGCCGGCCAGCCCGAGCCCGCGATACCAGGCGGCGAAGCCGGCGAACATCGAGACCGCCGAGACGTACCCCAGGCCGCCGATTGCCGCCGCAGACGGATGCGGCCGGCCGGCTCCGGCCGCGGCGATCACGGTGATCGGGAGCGAGACCGGGAGCGCGAGGATCACACCCCAGGCGATCACCTGCCAGCCGGGCATCTCGCGGGCCAGTCGGCCACCCTCGGCGTAGCCGGCCGCACCGACGATCAGGGCGGCGAGCAGGAGGAGGTCGGCCGATGTGAGCCGGCCGCCGCCGAGTGAGATCGAGTACGCGACGATCGTCGCGCTGGCCGCCGCGCTGGCCGCCCAGAACGCCGATCCGGGCCGCTCGCCCGACCGGAGTACCGCGAAGACGGCGGTCGCCGCCGGGAGCAGGCCGACGACGATCGCCGCGTGGGTCGACGTCGTCCGGTGGAGGGCGAGCGCCGAGAGCAGGCCGAAGCCGATCCCGCAGCCACCGGCCACGGCGATCAGACCGGGCCACGCGGTCGGATCGGGCAGCCGCGCCCGCGCGGCGAGCAGGCATCCGCCGCCGATCACCGCGGCAGCCACCGAGCGGCCGGCTCCGACGACGTAGGGGTCGAAGCCGCGGAGGGCGAGCGACGTCGCGGGGAACGTCAGCGAGAAGGCGAGCACGCCGAGTGCCGCGAGCCAGAGACCCGGCGGAAGCGATACGCCCGGCACGACAGTAGCGGTACTCTGATCCTTCATGCCCCAGGGTACCAGTACCGACACGCTGCGCTCGGCGCTGCGCGACACGGTCCAGGGAATGCGACCCGGCGAGCGGCTCCCGGCCACCCGGGAGATCAGCGCGCGCCACAGGGTCAGCCCGGTGACCGTCTCGCGCGCGCTGGCCGGGCTCCGCGCCGAGGGCGTGATCGTCACCCGACCCGGGAGCGGGACGTTCGTCGCGCAGCGGCGCCCGAGCGGCCCGGCCGAGGATCTCGACGCCTCCTGGCAGACCGTCGCGCTCGGTGATCGCACGGTCGACGCCGCGAGCGTCGCGTTCCTCCTCGCCCCTCGCGGCGAGGCCGGGGCGATCTCGCTCGCCGGCGGGTATCCCCACCCGTCGCTCCTGCCGACCCGTCCGCTCGCCGCCGCGCTCGCCCGCGCAGCCCGCCGGCCGGATGCGGCCGAGCGCCCGCCGCTGGAGGGGATCGCCGGCCTGCGGAGCTGGTTCGCCGAGTCGGTCAACGCCGCGCTCGGTCCCGAGGACGTCCTGATCACGACGGGAGGTCAGTCAGCCCTGTCGGCTGCGTTCCGGGCGATCGTCCCGGCCGGAGGCGTGGTCCTCGTCGAGTCGCCGACCTACGTCGGTGCACTGGCCGCCGCCCGGGCCGCCCGCATCTCGCCGGTCGGGGTGCCGATCGACCATGGCGGGATCAGGACCGACCTGCTGGCCGACGCGTTCGCCGCGACCGGCGCCCGGGCGGTCTACTGCCAGCCGACCTACCAGAACCCGACCGGGTCGGTGCTGGCAGCCGAGCGCCGCCGCGAGGTGCTCGAGATCGCCCGGGACGCGGGTGCCTTCGTGATCGAGGACGACTACGCACGGTGGCTCGGCCACGAGCGCCCGGCCCGGCCGCCACTGATCGCCGACGACGTCGATGGCCGGGTCGTCCAGATCGCGTCGATCACCAAGGTGACCTCGCCAAACCTGCGGATCGGCGCGCTGATCGCGCGGGGCCCGGTGGCCGAGCGACTGCGGTCGCTGCGGATCGTCGACGACTTCTTTGTCCCGAGACCCCTCCAGGAAGCAGCGGTCGAACTGCTCGGGGCCGCGTCCTGGGCCAGCCGCCTCGCGGCCCTCGGCCGGGCCCTCACCGAGCGCCGGACGGTCCTCCTGGCTGCGCTGGCCGAGCACCTTCCACAGGCCCGACCCGGCCGCCGGCCGGACGGAGGGCTGAATGTGTGGGTCGCCCTCCCCGACGGGATCGACGATCTCGTGCTGGCTCAAGCCTGCCGGGCAGCCGGCGTCCTGATCAGCCCCGGGCGTCCGTATCACGCGGCTGAGCCGCCCCGTCCGTATGTCCGGCTGTCGTTCGCCGCGGCGCCCGACGCCGCCGCGCTCGAGGAGGGGGTCCGCCGCCTCGCGAGGGCCTTCGCCGCCGTGCGGGCCGCCACGTAACATGGACCTGGTGTCCACTGCTACCGCCCCGGTCGCGGTCTACGAGCTGGACGTCACCGGAATGTCCTGCGGGTCGTGCGCGTCCCGTCTCCAGGTAGCCCTCGGGTCGGAGCCCGGCGTCGCCGACGCGCTCGTCAATCTCGCGACCGGCCGCGCCCGGGTCGACGTGGCCGAGGGAAGCGTCGAGCCCGAGCGGCTGATCGAGATCGTCGAGCGCCTCGGCTACGGAGCCCGGCCGGTCACCGCCGAGCGGTCACCCGTGCAGGCCGCTGCCGACTACGAGGCGGCCGAGGCGATCGAGGTGTCCGCGTGGCTGCGGCGGGTCGTCGTCGCAGCGCCCCTGACCACCGTGATCGTCGGCCTGACCTACTGGGCGCAGGACAGCGTGACCGCCCGCTGGCTGGCCTTCGTGCTCTGCGTGCCCGTCCAGTTCTGGTGCGGCCTGCCGTTCCTGCGCGGGGGGCTCGCACGGGCGCGGGCGAGGGGGGCGAACATGGACACGCTGATCGCACTCGGCACGCTGACCGCCTTCACGTACTCGACGGTCGAGCTCCTCCGCGGCTCGGATCTCAGCGGTGGGGTTCAGGGATCCTTCACGGGCGGCGTCCAGTACGACATGGCAGCCCTGATCATCACGTTCCTCCTGCTCGGCCGCCTCGAGGAGGCCAACGCGCGGGGCCACGCCGGCAGGGGGCTGAGGGAGCTCGCAAGGCTCGGCGCCAAGGAGGTCCGCCTGCTCGACCCCGACGATCTCGACGCACCCGAGCGGCTCGTCCCCGTCGAGGCGCTTCGGTGCGGCGACGTCTTCCTGATCCGGCCGGGCGACAAGGTTCCCGTCGACGGCGTCGTCCTCTCCGGCGCGTCGGCCGTCGACGAGTCCATGCTGACTGGCGAGTCGCTCCCCGTCGACAAGCGCGTCGGATCGCCGGTGACCGGTGCGACCCTCAACATCGACGGCGCCCTCCGCGCCCGGGCGACCGCCGTCGGCGCGGAGACGGCCCTCGCCCAGATCGTCGCCCTCGTCGAGCGCGCCCAGGCCTCCAAGCCCCAGATCCAGCGCCTCGCCGACCGTGTTGCCGGGGTCTTCGTGCCGACGGTGCTCGCGATCGCGGCGGTGAGCCTGGTCGGGTGGTCGCTCGCCGGGCATCCCGCCCGCGGCCTGCTCGCCGCCGTCGCCGTGCTGATCGTCGCCTGCCCGTGTGCGCTCGGGCTCGCGGCGCCGATGGCGATGCTCGTCGGGACGGGGCGCGGCGCGTCGCTCGGCCTGCTGATCAAGGGTGCGGAGATCCTCGAGCGGAGCAACGAGGTCGACACGATCCTGCTCGACAAGACCGGGACGATCACCACGGGCGAGCTGTCGATCTTCGGCGTCTGGGCGGCTGAGGGCGAGGATCGGTACGCGATCCTCGCGACCGCCGCGGCGGCCGAGGCCGCGTCCGAGCACCCGGTCGCGGTCGCGATCGTCGCCGCGGCCGGCGAGCTCGGGTTGGAGTTGCCGACGGCGACGGCTTTCCGCTCGGTCCCGGGGCAGGGCGTCCGCGCACGGATCGGCGGAGCGGACGTCTGGGTCGGTCGGCCAGAGCAGCTGGCCGAGCTCGGCGAGCCGTGGAGCGGCGACCAGCTCGGACAGCCGGGGCTCCCGGGTGTGCTGGACGGGTGGCAGGCAGCCGGGAGAACGGCGGTCGTCGTCGGGGCCGGCGGCGCCGTCGTCGGCGCGATCGCGCTCGGCGACAGCGTCAAGCCGGAAGCCGGCGCCGCGGTCGCGGGGTTGCGGGCGATGGGCATCGAGGTCGCCCTGTGCAGTGGCGACAACGCCCGTGCGGCGGGCGCCGTCGCGGCGCAGGTCGGCATCGAGCGAGTCGTCGCCGGAGTGACGCCGGCCGGCAAGGTCGAGGAGATCGTCCGCCTCCAGGACGCCGGTCAGCGGGTGGCGATGGTCGGGGACGGCGTCAACGACGCCGCCGCCCTGGCCCAGGCCGACCTCGGGATCGCGATGGGAACCGGCGTCGGCTCGGCGCTCGAAGCCGCCGACATCGTCGTTCTCTCGGGGAACCTCACCGGCGTCGCCCGGGGGCTCAGCCTCGCCCGGGAGACCTACACCGTGATCCTCCAGAACCTCGGCTGGGCCTTCGGCTACAACCTGATCGCCCTCCCGCTGGCGATCAGCGGACTCCTCAGCCCGACGATCGCCGGCGCGGCAATGGGCGTCTCGAGCGCGTGCGTCGTCGGCAACAGCCTCCGGCTCCGAGGATTCGCCAAGCGTGGCCGGGGCGTGCCGGTGCGGTCGCGCCGCAGGCGCTACGCGACGATCGCCGCGGCCGCGATCGTCCCAGCCGTGCTCCTGGGGGCGCTCGTCTTCGCCGACCCGGAGACCTTCGGGACGTCGTCGGGCTCGACACCGGCGGCTGCGGTGCCCTCGGCGGCGCCGGTCGCCGCGGTGGTCGCCTCGCGCCGCGGCGGCTGAGGCGTCCCTAGAGAGAGCCTACGCTGCGAGTCGGTCCTCCGGGCGACGTCCTCACGGCGCCGAGCGTCGCCGCCGTCTACGGCCAGGATGTCGTGATCGTCAGGGGCGAGGGACCGGACGGCGCGGCCGTGAGGTCATGTGTCGTACTCCTCTGAGCGCTGCCGACCGCGACGCCGCCGTCAGGGGCGACGCGCCGCGCGCCCGTCGGCACTCAGGCGCTGACGGCCGCGTAGCCGGCTTCCTCGATCGCCGCGCGGACGGCCGCGTCGTCGAGGTTCGCGCCGCGGACGCGGACGAGCTTGGTGTCCAGGTCGACGCCGATCGCCTTGACGCCCGGAACCTTGACGAGCTCGCCGGTCACGCTCGCCTTGCAGTGGTCGCAGGTCATCTCGGAGACGAAGTAGGTCAGCTCGCCGGCGTCGGCGGCGTGCGCGTCGGGCGTGCCGGCGGATGTCTGGCTGGACGGAGTCTGGCTCATCTGTTGGTCCTCGCCTCGGCGTCGGGTTTCGTGATCTGCGCGGCGGGGTCGTCCCGCCGGCGCCTACGTATGACATTAGCGACCCGGCGACGGCGGCTCGTCCGATCGGCCGGCGGGCGGATCAGCGGGCGGCCGGTGCCTCGTTGAGCTTGGCGTCGCCGAGCGCGCGGTGGAGGTCGCGGAGCTCGTCGCGAAGCCGGGCGGCGTACTCGAAGCGGAGGTCCGCCGCGGCCTCGAGCATCTCCTGCTCGAGGTCGACGATCATCCGCTCGAGCTCGTGATGGCCGAGGCGGTCGGTGTTGCGGGCTGCCCGCCGCCGCCGTTTCGGGGTCTTCGACTCGGCGGTCAGGAAGTCGGAGATGTCGGAGATCCCCTTGACGATCGTCGCCGCGGTGATCCCGTGCTCGATGTTGTGGGCCAGCTGGATCTCCCGGCGGCGATCGGTCTCCTCGAGGGCGGCCTTCATCGCCCTGGTCTCGCGGTCGGCATACATCAGGACCTTGCCCTCGATGTTCCGGGCGGCCCGACCGATCGTCTGGATCAGTGAGGTCTCCCCCCGGAGGAAGCCCTCCTTGTCGGCGTCGAGGATCGCGACGAGCGAGACCTCAGGGAGGTCGAGCCCCTCGCGGAGGAGGTTGACCCCGACGAGGATGTCGTAGTTCCCGAGCCGGAGCTCCCTGATGATCTGGATCCGCTCGAGCGTGTCGATCTCCGAGTGGAGGTAGCGGGCCTTGAAGCCGAGCTCGAGCAGGTAGGTCGAGAGATCCTCTGACATCTTCTTGGTCAGCGTCGTGATCAGGACCCGCTCGTTGCGATCGACGCGGATCCGGACCTCGCCCATCAGGTCGTCGATCTGGTGGAGCGTCGGGCGGACCTCGACCGCCGGATCGACGATCCCGGTCGGCCGGACGATCTGCTCGACGACGTTCCCCGAACGGGTCCGCTCGTAGGCGCCGGGCGTCGCCGAGACGAAGAGGATCTGCGGCGTGATCGAGAGGAACTCCTCGAAGCGCTGGGGCCGGTTGTCGAGCGCGCTCGGGAGGCGGAAGCCGTAGTCGATCAGGGTCTGCTTGCGGGACCGGTCACCCTCGAACATCCCGCCGATCTGGGGGACGGTCTGGTGGGACTCGTCGATGAAGCAGAGAAAGTCGTCGGGGAAGTAGTCGAGCAGGCAGTAGGGGCGGTCACCCGGCTGGCGGCCGTCGAGGATCCGCGAGTAGTTCTCGATCCCCGAGCAGAAGCCGACCTCTCGCATCATCTCCATGTCGTACTGCGTACGCTGCCGCAGGCGGTGGGCCTCGAGCAGCTTGCCCTCGGCCTCGAGCTCGGCACACCGGTCGTTGAGCTCCCGGCCGATCGCCTCGATCCCCCGCTCCATCGTCCCCTCGGCGACGTTGTAGTGGGTCGCCGGCCAGATCGCGACGTGCTCGAGCCCGCCGTGGATCAGCTCGCCGGTCAGCGGGTCGAACTCCGCGAGCGACTCGACCTCGTCGCCGAACAGCGTCGCCCGATAGGCGGTCTCCGCGTAGGCCGGGAAGATCTCGAGCGTGTCGCCCTTGACGCGGAAGTTTCCCCGGGCGAGGACCGTGTCGTTGCGGGTGTACTGGATCGAGACCAGCTTCCGCAGCAGCTTGTCCCGGTCGATCTCCTCGCCGCGGCGGAGCAGCTGCATGTTCATCTCGTAGACCTCGGGCGACCCGAGGCCGTAGATGCACGAGACCGACGCGATCACGACGACGTCCCGGCGGGCGAAGACGGCGGCCGTGGCCGAGTGGCGGAGGCGGTCGATCTCCGAGTTGATCGACGAGTCCTTCTCGATGTAGAGGTCCCTGCTCGGGACGTATGCCTCGGGCTGGTAGTAGTCGTAGTAGGAGACGAAGTACTCGACGGCGTTCTCGGGGAAGTACGTCCGGAACTCGTTGCACAGCTGGGCGGCGAGCGTCTTGTTGTGGGCGATGATCAGGGCCGGCCGCTGGACGGCCTCGATCACGCCGGCCATCGTCATCGTCTTGCCGGTCCCCGTCGCCCCGAGCAGAGTCGTGAAGCGGTCGCCGTTCTCGAGCGAGGCCGCGATCTCGTCGATCGCCTTCGGCTGGTCGGCCGCCGGGGTGAAGATCGGATCTAGCTTGAACGGCGGCATTCGTCTCCGGCACACGATAGCCACCGGGTCGGCGCGCGCCCGGTGGGGCGATCACCCCGTCGAGGCTACGGGTGCTCGACGCCGCAGCCGTAGATTCCCCGGCCGGGACGGCGCCGCTCGCCGACGTAGCAACCGCTTGCCAGGACCTGCACCTCGTACCGCGCGACTTCGCCGGAAATCGTGATCAGGCACGAGAGGACGGGCCGGTGGGTATGGCCGAAGGGTGCTGCCGCCCGCTCGGTGGCCGTCGGGCTGCGGCAGTTGGCCGAGCTTGGTCGGGGTGACCCGGGATTGGTGAGCAGCGCCTGCTCGAGGCGGCCGGCGGCGACGTGCGACGTCGTCGCAGGCGCCGCCGAAGCCGTCGAGGC
>Ga0208480_1000516_pt1 | contig 14779 bp, 10 predicted proteins | sample NGESurshal092012_4_FD_184485 | JGI IMG/M metagenome (GOLD analysis project Ga0208480, IMG submission 184485) | Arctic peat soil microbial communities from Barrow, Alaska - NGEE Surface sample F53-1 shallow-092012 (SPAdes) | ecosystem: Environmental > Terrestrial > Soil > Wetlands > Peat ... | reverse complement strand
ACCGCCTCCGCCGCGCCCTGCCGACGCCAATGTCGTGGCACTTTCGAGCGTGATGCATCCCTCCAACGATCACGCCGACAAGGGTTGAACATGGCGGTTGCGGCTGCATTTTCGCGCCTGTTCGATCCGCTGCGGCGTTATCTCGACGCGCCGTCTGACGGCTACGCCTCCAATCTCGATTTCCTCAACACGCAGCGCGTGGTGCGTTCGGGATTGGTGATCGTGGTCGTGTTCGTGCTGGGATTTTTCGCCTGGGCCGCCTTCGCGCCGCTCGACACCGCGCTGACCGCGCCCGGCACCATCGTGGTGGAATCGCATCGCAAGACGATCCAGCATCTCGAAGGCGGCATTGTGCGCACGATCTTCGTGCATGATGGACAAATGGTTCGGCCCGGCCAATTGCTGATCCAGCTCGATGAAACGCAGGCGCGCGTCAATCTCGCGCTGCTGGAAGACGAGGCTGATGCGCTGACCGCCGAACAGGCGCGCCTCATCGCCGAACGCGACAACAAGGACAGGATCGATTTTCCGCCCGACCTGATGGCCAAGCAGAACGATCCCAAAATCGCGCAAATCCTCAGAGGCGAGGAAAGCACGTTCGCAGCGCAACGCGCCGCACTGACACAGCAGGTCGCCATCCTCACGGGCCGCCGCAATGAGAACGCCCGCATCATTGCCGGCTTTCAGGACGAACAGGATTCCATCGAGAAGCAGGTGGGGCTGATTCAGAAGGAAGAAAGCGGCGTTTCCACGCTGGTGAAGGAAGGCCTGCAACCGCTGCCGCGCCTGCTCGGCCTGCAACGCAACGAAGCCGATCTCACCGGCCAGCGCGGACAATTGATCGAGAAGATCGCGCAGACGCAACTCAACACCGGCGAAACCGATCTTCAGATCATCAACCAGAAAAACCAGTTCCTCAACGACGTGCTGAAAGACATGACGGACGTGCGCGACAAGCGCTACGACCTTCTGAACCGCATTCAGGCCGCGCGCGATGTGCTCGCGCGCTGCGCGCTTGTGGCGCCTGTCGGCGGCACGGTGGTTTCGCTCTCCGCACACACCGAAGGTGCTGTCATCCGGCCCGGCGAAACGGTGATGGAGATCGTGCCGAAGAACGACAAGCTTGAAGTCGAAGCCCATGTGCGCCCGCAGGATGCCGACGATGTCTATGTCGGCCAGCCCGCGAAGGTCAGCCTCGGCGCGTACAAGCAGCGCCGCCTGCCCATGATCACGGGTCAAGTGACCGCCATGTCCGCCGACCGGCTGGTGGATGAAAAATCGGGGCAGACCTATTTCATCGCCAGTGTCAGCGTGGACCGCGCGGTGCTGCGCCAATATCCCGATGTGCGCGTGGTGCCCGGCATGCCCGTAGAAGTCGCCATCGAAACCGGCACCCAAACGCCGCTCGACTATTTCGTGGATCCCATTCGCGCGGTGCTTAGGCGCGGGATGCGCGAACGGTAAAGCGGTTTTGGATTGAGCTTATCCACATTTCCGTCATGGCCGGGCTTGACCCGGCCACCCATCGCGCTCGCGTCTGCGAGCGCAAAAGAGTTTTTCCGACGCATGGACACGCGCCGGATGGATGGCCGGATTAAATCCGGCCATGACGGTTATGTGATTCAATATAATCCGAAACGGCTCCAGGACCGGTTGCGATATAAAAACTCGCGACCAAGGCCGATAGATCGAGATAATAAAGGTAGCGGTAATCGCACGCGACCGAGATGAAGAAGAACGAAAGCGCGAAAGCGAACGCGCTCAACAGCATATATCCCATCACAATGTCGGCAGGTTCGCGGCGGCGGAACAGAATGAGCAGCGCGATGATGGCGATGATGCCGAAGGTGATGTGCGAGAATATCGGCGTGCCGACGAACCAGCCGCCATAATTGGATAGCGCGCGGTCGCGGGGGCGTGGTTGATCGTTCAATCCCAATTTGCGCAAGACATCCGGTGGCCCGGAAACGCCGACATAATAAGGATGACATTTGGCGATGTCGGGCGTCAGCGTGACCCAACGGAACGCCGCGGCGCGCACATGCAGATAAAGTCCGAAATTGTTGCGCACGAGATAAAACCATTCGTCGAGCAGCCGCCGCTCCGGCGTCACGACCAGCGCCGCCTGCAATGCGGGCGAGGCGGCGAGCGTGTCGTATTGCTGCGGCGTGTAGAGCCGCGCGCCATCGCTGCGGATGAGGTTTTCCAGCACGGGCCGGTTCAGCAGTTTGAGCTTCAGACCGGGCTTTGCCGCCACCATGCCCGCGATGTCGTACAACTCCAGCGCCTTTACTTGCGACAGCCGACCGTACCCGCCATCGCCCCGCGTTTCCAAGGCGAGGCTTGCGGCAATGAATAAGGAGGCCGAAACAAGCAACGCGCCTGCGCCATAAAGAATGGCGGCACGACGCTCATCGCGCCATGCAATCACGCCCAGCGCAATCGCGCCGAACACAATAACGATGGCTCCGTTCTGCCGCGCCAGCGCCGCAAGCGTGAGCAACACAATCGCGATGCCGATAAATACAAATCGCGCACTCACATCGCGCCAACGCACAGCCGCGCAGGCAAGCATCGCAAAGCCCGCGACCGCGGCATCCGCGAACAGCACATCTTTCCAGACGATGCCCTGATAGATGAGGAATTGCGGCGACAGCACGCACAGCAAGACCACGAAAACCGCCGCCCACGAGGCGCGCGGCCTCAGCCACAAAAGCGACACCATCGCCGCGCACAACAGGCCCGCATCGAACAGCACGAACAGGCCCGCGCCGGGCATGGCGGCATCGCCCACGCCCAGCAGCCACGCCATCACGGGCGGATGCCACGTATTATAGGCGCCGGTGCGGCCCTGAAGCAGCTGGAGCACCGAATCGTAGGATAAATAGCCGGGCCAGGCGATTGCCGCGGCGGCGGCAAGGCCCAAAACCACGATTGCGGCGGCAGCGATTCCGGCTGTGGAAGGCTGACGCCGCGGCTTCATTCATCCTCTTTTCAGGCGCGATTGCGCTAGAATGAACACATAAGAACCGCCCGGGAGCCGGAACGCACAATGGCCGACAAGCCGATCTTCTTCGACGCGACAGGACGGCGCGCAAGCATCGTATCCGCTTTCGGCTGGGGGGCTGCCATTATCAGCACCGTGCTGGGCGTGTTTTTCATCGTCAGCCTGTTCATGACGCCGCACGTTGCGAACCTTAACCTGCCCGGCCGCCTTACCGCCATTCACCTGCCCGAACTGGAAAAGAGCGCGCAGGCGCCGGGCCTTTTGCGCTCGGCCGTGCGGCTTGCGGCCGCCGTGCGATCCAAGCGCGCGGACCTCGCCAAACAATGGCGTCAGCGCAAGGATCATGGCCGCGTGATCGCCGCCGCCTTGCGCCCGCCCGCGCATCGGGCGCTTTCGATCGCGTTTTATCCCAGTTGGGAAGCATCGAGTTACGCCGATTTAAAACACGCGCTACCGAAACTCGATTGGGTGATGCCCACCTGGATGAATCTGCAGGAGCCGGACCTTCAGCTTAAAACCACCTTCGATCCGCATCTGCTGAAATATATCCGCCACACCAAACAGAACGTGGCGATCTTGCCGACGCTGCAAAATGCGTCGCTGGGCCAATGGGACGGGCCGGGACTGGCGAAGCTTTTGGCGGATGACCAGCGCCGCATCGCCCTTGTGGGTCAGGTCGCTTCGTTTGTGGAAACGCACAAGCTTCAGGGCGTGACTGTCGATTTCGAAGAAGTGCCGGCCAGCGCACACAAGGATCTGGAAATCTTCCTGCGGGAATTGTCGGCGGCGTTCGAGCCCATGGGCGGCATTGTCGTGATGGCGACGCCGTTCGACGATGACAGCTGGCCTTACGCGGCCTATGCGCATGTCGTCGATTACACGCTGCTGATGGCCTACGACGAACACGAAAACAGCGGCACGGCGGGAAGCCTCGCCGGTCAGACATGGTTTGAAACCACGCTCGACAGGCGCATGAAGCTGCTGCCGCCCAACCGCACCATCGTGGGCATCGGTTCCTATGGCTATGACTGGAACGACAACGAGGTCGAAAGCCTGACCTTTGAAGAAGCGGTCATCGCCGCGCACGATTCCGACGCGAAAATCGATTTCGACGACGCCACCAACAATCCGCATTTCTCCTACATCGAAGACGACCACACCAAGCACGATGTCTGGTTTCTGGACGGCGTGACGGCGTTCAACGAGATTCATGCGGCCGATGTTTATCAACCGGCGGGCTACGCGCTGTGGCGGCTGGGCAGCGAAGACCCGTCGATCTGGCAGGTGATGGGGCGCACCTATGGCGCACCCGCGCCGGACAGTCTTAGGGATATTCACATCGTCGAAGATATCGATTTCGAAGGTCAGGGTGAAATCCTGCGCGTGGAAGCGCAGCCCACATCGGGCAGCCGCACCTTCGAACTCGACCGCATGACGGGCGACATCGACGACGAGACCTATACGAAACTGCCGACCAATTATGTGATCCGGCAATTCGGTTACGCGCCGGGCAAGGTGGCGCTGACTTTCGACGATGGACCCGACCCCGAATGGACGCCGCAGATTCTGGACATCCTCAAGGCCAAGCATGTTCACGCGACCTTCTTCATCATCGGCAGCAATGCGGAGGCCAATCCGGGCCTTGTGCAGCGCATTCTGGCCGAGGGCCATGACATAGGAAATCACACATTCACCCATCCCAATCTTGCCGATACGCCCGATCAGGCTGTGGCGCTGGAATTGAACGCGACGCAGCGTTTGTTTGAGGCGCTGACGGGCCGTTCCATGCGCCTGTTCCGGCCGCCCTATCTGGGCGATGCGGAACCCACCGATGAAGACGAAATCATTCCCGTCGAGATTGCGCAGAATCTGGGTTACGTCACCGTCGGCGAGCATATCGATCCCATCGATTGGGGCCTGCCCGGCGCCGGCACAATCGTGAAACGCACGCTTGCCGGATTGCGCAGCACCAATCCCGATCTGCGTGGCAGCATCGTGCTTCTGCATGATGCGGGCGGCGACCGTTCGCAAACCGTGGCCGCACTCGGCCCACTGATCGACGCGCTGAAGGCGCAGCATTATCAGATCGTGCCAGTGTCGGAGCTTGCCGGATTCACGCGCGACCAGACGATGCCGCCGCTGCCGCCGGGCATCGCCATTCTCACCGACCGCGTTGTGTTCCTGACGCTGAGCGCCTTCGGGCGTGCGCTTTATCTGTGTTTTCTGGCGGCGATCTGGCTCGGCATCGGCCGGCTTATTCTGCTGGCCGGGTTGAGCCTGATCAATCGCCGCAACGAATTGCGCCAGCGCGAAAAGCCCATGCCTGCCACGAATGCCTTTGGTGTCTCCGTCATCATTCCCGCCTATAATGAGGAAAAAGTCATTGCCAAAACCGTGGAGCGGATTCTGGCGAGCGATCACACCGATCTCGAAATCATCGTTGTGGACGACGGTTCGCAGGACAAAACCGCCGCCGTGATGCAGGCGCAATTCGGCGACAATCCGCGCGTGAACCTGATCAGGATCGCCAATGGCGGCAAGGCGAATGCGCTCAACACCGGTCTTGTTCAGGCCAGACACGACATCATCATCGCGCTCGACGCCGATACGCAATTCCGGCGCGATACGATTTCGCGGCTGGCGCGCTGGTTTTCCGATGCACAGACCGGCGCGGTCGCGGGCAATGCGAAAGTCGGCAACCGCATCAACATGATCACGCGCTGGCAGGCGCTTGAATACATCGTGGCGCAAAATCTGGAGCGCCGCGCGCTGGCGGCGTTGGGCACGCTGACGGTTGTGCCGGGTGCGGTCGGCGCATGGCGCAAGACCGCGCTGCTGGAACTTGGCGGCTTCCGCTCCGACACGCTGGCCGAGGATCAGGATCTGACCATCGGCCTGCAACGCGCGGGTTATCATGTGCGCTTCGACAGTTCGGCGATTGCATGGACCGAAGCGCCGGCAACCGTGCGCGGCCTCGCCAAGCAACGCTTTCGCTGGGCTTACGGCACGCTGCAATGTTTGTGGAAATATCGCGAGCTGACATTCAATCCGCGTTATGGCGCGCTCGGCATGATTGCGCTGCCGCAGGTGTGGCTGTTCCAGATTTTGCTGACCGCGCTCGCGCCGCTCGCCGATCTGCTGCTGATCTGGCAATTGCTGAATCAGGGTCTGGCCTATCTCCAGCACGGCGCGGAATTCAGCAACACGGATTTGCGCACGGTCGGAATTTATTATTGCGTTTTCATGGTCGTCGATCTCGCCGCCGCGATTTTCGGCTTCCTGATGGAGAAGCGCGAGAAATGGAGCCTGTTATGGTGGCTCGTGCTGCAGCGCTTCGGTTATCGCCAGCTGATGTATTATGTCGTCGTGCGTTCGATCTCGACGGCGATGCGCGGGCCGTTCGTCGGCTGGGGCAAACTGGAACGCATGGGCACCGTGAAAGCCGAGCACGGCTGATCAACGCTGCAGCAGGAATACGCCATCGTCGTTCGTGTGATCGATGCGATAATTATGCTCGACCGCTTCACGAATGCGCGGTGTCAACGCGAATGGCGATAGCGATTCAAATTGCAATACGCGGAAATAGTGTTGCTCCACAAGCCGCCCCAAATCGCTATCGCTTCGCGCGCCGGTGAGAAATTGTTCTCCGACATTGAAGACATCCACTTCCGCGCGCTTGCCCGCCCAATAGCAAAGCGAAAGCATCTCGCACAGCGCGGGTCCGTCCTGCGCTTTCAGGAAAACAATGTCACGATGCGCTTCGCCGGTTTCCGTGGCCAAGGGATGCAACCAGAAATCCGGCTCGCGCCATTCGCTGTCCCAGTTGCGCCAGAGAACAAGCACAATGGGCAATGCAAGAAGTGCCGGAACAACTCCGCGCGCCGGAAAATGATTGACAAGAAGTCCAGCACTTAACGCGAGCGCGATATCAGCATCGAACATCGCGTTCACATCGACACCATCGCCGCCAAGGAAGATTGCGCCGATAGCGATTGCGACCGACGCATAGAGAGCGCACAGCACGACATATTTATCGTGACGGCGAAACCACAACAGAAACGCCACGCCGATAAGTGAAACGCTTCCCCAGTAAAGCCATTCCCGCAAATTTGCGATGAGATTTACGAAGGAATAAACCCGTGCCGAATTCAGCACCGCGAGCAGACTGATTCCATAATGGAGATAGAACAATACGAAACCGACGAGCAAGAAGGCCGCGCCGAGAAAAACAAACCGTGACGCGCCGCGCCGATCATAGAGGACAAGCCAAATCGCCATGGCGAGCGGCAGGGCGACTAGATTGTGCTTGATGAAAATTGCCGACGTGAAAAAGAACGCGCTTGCAATGAGCGCGCGCCAGTCGCCCGGCTCGCGCAACAGGAACAGAAATCCTGCCATGCCGAGCGCGTGACCCAGCAATTGCGGATCGTCCATGCCAACATAATCGGATGTGATGAAGAGGCAGGCAGCAAACAGCAGAGCAGAAAAAATCGATTCCAGTCTGTTGCAGCCCATCGCGCGCGCGGCCACGAAAATGCCAGCCGACGTTGCGAAGAATCCGAGCAACGAAAGAATGCGTCCGGCGATGATGTTGTCGCCCAGTGCGCGGCCAAACGTGCCGACGACATAAAACGACAGCGGCGGATAATTGTTGACCAAAAAGCTGTGCGCGCCGGGATAAAGCGGCGCGCCGGACATCGCGCGCATCGCGTGATAGGCGTTCCAGCCTTCGTTCGGATCGAGCGGAACGTGAAGTCCGATTGTCGCCACGACGCGCCAGAGAAATATCGCGCACAGCAATGCGGTCAGAACGGTGACGATCCACAAACTTGCGGACGATCGGCCGCTCATTGTTTCGGGCAACCTGTGCGCTGAATGTCATAAAGCGAAAAGAAGCTTCCCGCGAGGCGCAGATGCAAAATATTCGGCAACGGGCTGCGATTGCCATTCAGATGAATGATGACGGCCTGGTCGAAATGACACTGGTAATACATCAGGTACGGAAACACTTCCGCGATGTCGATGTCGCCATCAATGCTGCCTGCCGCGAGATCGTTCAGCTCGCTGGTGTCGGGCGGCGAGCCTTCCTGCGCGGAGGATGCGGCGATGGCCTGAAGCGCGCGCGGCAGACGCACGACATGCTGGCCGCGCGTCGTGAACATCAGCGGCGTGAACGCGCCGCGGTCGATGATCGCGAACTCGGCCATGTGCCAATAGGGCTGGTCGGAAGCTTTGCCTATGGAGTCGCCATCGAGCACCGTCAGCAGCTTTGCGTTGGGCACGATGCTTTGCGAGGCCGCGCGGAATTCGCTGTATTGGCGGTCGTAGTAGCGCCAGTTCCCGGCGAGCGTGGCGGCGCAATATATAAGTGTCCCCATGCAAACGACCGCGAGCAACTTTGCGTAGAGCGGCGGTACTTGCAAATCGGCGGCCGCGAAAACAAGCACACACAGAATTGCGGGCAGACGCAAATCCACGCCCCAGCCGCCCATCGCCCATTCCGGCGCGAGTGCTGCGCCAAGCGCGAATGCGATGAGCACGAAAATCATTTTGCGGTGGAGCACGATCCATCGCCGCCACAGGCCTATCAGCAGGAATGCCGCAATGACCGCAAGCAGCGAAAAGGCGGGGTTGTCGTAATTCCATTGCAGCATCGCCTCCACGCGATCCATCGCGCTTGCCGCAAAATTGAATTCCAGATGGCCGCTGTCGGCGCCGTGCGGTTTCAGAAAGACAAAGGCGAAGGCGCAAGGGATGAAAATAATCGCGGTGGAAAGAAGCTGGCGCGGCACGTTCCTGAACGCGACCGGACGTTGCGCCATCAGCACGCCCAACTCAAAACATCCGATCATCATCAAAAGCGCGAACGCCGCGAAGACGTGGCAGAAATAAATGATGGTCACGGCAAGCATGAAACCGGCGAGCGAGAACACGCCGCGCCGGTTTTCCGTCGCGATCCATGCCGCGAAAACGAGAAGGGCCAGCCCTGCCGCAAAATAATAATTGAGGAAGCCCCACATGAAATTGGCGTTGTAGGCGAAGAAGGCGGCGATCAGCGGGGCCACGCCGAAGCGTCCGTAAAGCGCGCGATGGATGAGCGCAGGCCCCATCACCCACATGGCGACGGCGGCACTCAGAAACAATTTCGTGGCCGCGCCCAATGCCACGAACCGCGCCAACGCGGGCACGGCGATCTCGGCGGCCAGATTGGGGATGAACGCCCAATGGATGCGGTAATAATGCGAGGCCCCGCCCGCCAGCAGGTGGAACGTCGCCAGATGCGCCGGGTAATCCGGCATCGCAGGCGAGGCCACGCACCATAACGGCGCGATGAGGATCGCCGCAGCCATGACGCTCGCGGCCAACGGCCATGCGTGCTTCCGATCTGTCCCCATTCGCCCCCCGATTCCGCCCGCTTTCTTAGAGGCCTTGGCGCGCGGGCGATAGAGGAGCGGGCCGATCCGTCTATATGGCTTTTATATATTTCGGCCGCGCGGCCCTCCTCGAATTTATACGGCTTCGTCCCGATTTTGAGGGCTGACGTTCGGCCCTGCGCCTTTGCGCCGCCCGCGCGCCGGAAAGATGCGTTCGATGTATCGCGAGGAATCCGATTTCAGCCGGTGGGCGCCGCCCTCCCGGCCGCAAACTGCCGAGCGCGCGCCCGACGACAATTCGCCGGGCCGCGTGCTGTGGGAAATGGGGCTGGTCATTTTCATTCCGCTGCTGGCCGCAATGGTTTTGAGTTTCGTCTTCCCGCACGCGCCGCTCTGACGGACCGCCCAAGCGCATGGCCATGAACGATCCCCTCGTCATCGAGAGTGCGGACGAACCGCTCGCGGCCGGGCATTGCGTGGAAGGCGCGCAATCGCGCAGCCGCCGGGCGGCGCTGACGCTGGGCGCGCTGGGCGTGGTGTTCGGCGATATCGGCACAAGCCCGCTTTACGCCTTGCGCGAAACCGTGCGCGCCACGAGCGGCGCATTGTCGGGCGCGGAAGCGGTGATGGGCGCGCTGTCGATGATCTTCTGGTCGCTGATCATTGTGGTGACGGTGAAATATGTCATCTTCATCATGCGCGCCGACAACAATGGCGAAGGCGGCGTACTTTCGCTGGCCACATTGGCGCGCCGTTCGGCGGGGTTGAGCAAAAGCGTCAAGGCCGCCATCGGGGTTGCCGCCATCGTTGGCCTCGCCCTGTTTTATGGCGACGGCATGCTGACGCCCGCGATTTCGGTGCTGAGCGCGATCGAAGGCCTGACGACGGAAAGCACAAGCTTTGCGCCGCTGGTCATTCCGCTGACGCTGGCCATTCTCATCGGCCTGTTCGTGATGCAAAGCCGGGGCACGGCGAAGATCGGCGGGCTGTTCGGGCCGGTGATGCTGGTGTGGTTCTCGGTGCTGGGCCTGCTCGGCTTCATCGCGATTGCGCGCGAGCCGCAGATTCTTCAGGCGGCAAGCCCGCTCTATGCCGTGCGGCTGTTCGTGCAGGCGCCGTGGACGGGTTTCGTGTCACTGGGTTCCGTCGTGCTCGCGGTTACGGGATGCGAGGCGCTGTACGCCGACATGGGCCATTTCGGCCGGTCGCCCATCCAGATCGGCTGGCTCGCGATCACCCTGCCCGCGTTGCTGCTGAATTATTTCGGACAGGGCGCGCTGATCCTGCGCGATCCCGCGGCGGCCGCGTTTCCGTTCTTCGCGCTGGCGCCGCATTGGGCGCATTATCCGATGGTGCTGCTGGCGACGGTGGCGACCATCATCGCCTCGCAGGCCGTCATCACCGGCGTGTTCTCGATCACGCGGCAGGCCGTGCAGCTTGGTCAATTGCCGCGCATGGAAATCCGCCACACCTCCGCCACCGATTTCGGACAGATCTATGTGCCCAACGCCAATGTGCTGCTTCTCATCGGCGTGGTGATGATCGTGCTGGTGTTCCGCAGTTCGGATGCGCTGGCCGCCGCCTATGGCATCGCGGTCACGGGCGTCATGGTGATCAGCGCGTTCCTTGCGGGCATTGTGGCGACGAAGCAATGGGGCTGGGGATTGCGGCTGGCGCTGCCCGTGTTCGGGCTTTTCGCGATGATCGACATTGCGTTCCTTGCCTCCAACAGTTTGAAGATCGTGCAGGGCGGCTGGCTGCCGCTTGCGATTGCCGCCGCAATTTTCATCACGATGGATACGTGGAAACGCGGACGGAAGATTCATCTGGAGCGTGTGCGCAACGAATCCATGCCGCTGAAACTGTTTCTGGAACGCGCCGACAAATCGCCGTTGCGCGTGGCGGGAACGTCGGTGTTTTTGTCCGCGCGGCTGGATTCCGTGCCCGGCGCGCTGCTGCACAATCTCAAGCACAATCGCGTGCTGCATGAACGTGTCGTGCTGGTGCATGTCGATGTGACGGACACGCCGTTCACGAAACCTGCCCAGCGCCTGCATGTAGAGAAACTGGGCAAGGGATTTTACACCGTGCAAATCCAGCACGGTTTCTTTGAAGTGCCCGATGTGCCGGAGGCGTTGCAGAACGCGCGCGCCTTCGGCCTGACCATCGATCTTGAAACGACGACCTTCTTCGTCGGCCATGAAACGCTTGTGCTGGGCCAATATCCCATGCTCGGCCGCTGGCGCACATGGATTTACATTGTGCTGGCGCAGCGCGCGCTTTCGCCGGCGCGATTCTATCATCTGCCGCCGGGACGCGTGGTCGAGCTAGGAACGCAGACGACGATTTGACGGCGTGGCGTGCAGATGTTCCAGCGCCTGCGCAAGCTTGTCGCCCAGATGCTTGTCCGACGCTTTCTTCATCGCGGCCGCAACTTCCACATTCACCGCTTCCATCGCCATGGGCCGCAATTGTTCGATGAGTTTGGCAAGACGCGGCGCTTCCGAAGGCGGGGGCAACGCATCCTTGCCGTAGCGATCGAAAATGTGGGTGCTCACAAGCCGCACCAGTTCCTCCGCGATCTGCTCCACATGGCCGCGCAGATGTTCCTCCAGCGTCAGCAACAGGTCGAACGGCACACCTTCTTTAATCAGCATTGCTGCGATCGTCAGCAGCTTCATATTGGGCACACGCACGCCGTCTGCTTCGATGCTTAAACCGCCCAGCTTCACCGCACGTGCCACAACACCCGCATCCAGCGCCTCGCCGAACATGGCCTGCAATTGCTCGAAGGAAATCGTGACGGGCGCTTCGTCCGTCCACGGGCTTGTCACCGCCGCCTCAAGGCCCAGCAGCGAGCCGATATCCTGTCCGCCTTCCCACGCCTCGATCAGCTCGGCCACATTGGCCAGCGAATAACCCCGCTCCAGCAGCGAGGCGATGATCCGCAGCCGCCCCAGATGCGATTCGGAATAGAGCCCCGCACGCCCCTCCCGCCGCGGCGGCGGCAGCAGCCCGCGTTCCTGATAGGCCCGCACATTGCGCACGGTCGTGCCCGCCTCGCGGGCCAATTCATCAATCGTGAATTCAGATTTGCTTATATTTCTGCGGCTCATGATTCTGGACGCTAAGGGCTTGACGGCCCGGCTTCAACGATGCCATTGTACAATGGCACATTAAACAGGGATATGTCGATGGCCCCCACCTGGACCGATAGAAAGCGTTACATGTGGCTCTTGAGCCCGGCCATCCCGGCTTTGTTGCTGACGGCCTTCGCCTCGTTCCAGTTCGGGCATAACAGCATCGCGCTGTGGAACCTGCCCATCGTCATCTATGTGGTGATCCCGCTGCTGGACTGGCTGATCGGCACCGATCAGAGCAATCCGCCGGAAAGCGCCGTCAACGAGCTTGAAAACAACGTCTACTACCGCGCCATCGTGTACGCCTATATCCCCACGCAATTCATCATCACCATCTGGGGTGCGTGGCTCGCCGTGCATGTGGCGAGTTCGTGGCTCGATTATGCCGGGCTGGTGTTCAGCGTCGGCATGGTCAACGGCATCGGCATCAACACCGCACATGAGCTGGGCCACAAGAAAGATTCGCTGGAGCGTTGGTTGTCCAAGATCACGCTCGCGCCCGTGGCCTACGGACATTTCTATGTCGAGCACAATCGCGGCCATCACCGCAATGTGGCGACGCCCGACGATCCGGCAAGCGCCAAGATGGGCGAAAGCTTCTGGGCGTTCCTGCCGCGCACGATGATCGGCAGCCTCGTGTCGGCATGGAGCATCGAGAAGGATCGTCTCGCGCGCGTCGGCAAAAGCGCGTGGAGCCTCGACAACGACAATCTGCAGGCTTGGGCGATGACCGTGGTGCTGTTCGCGGCGATCACGGCGTTTGTCGGCTGGATGGCATTGCCGTTCCTGCTGATACAGGCGTTCTATGGCGCCTCGCTGCTCGAAGTGGTGAATTACATCGAGCATTACGGATTGCTGCGGCAGAAAGATTCGACGGGCCGTTACGAGCGTTGCGCACCGCGCCATTCGTGGAACAGCAATCATCTGGTGACGAATCTGTTCCTCTATCAATTGCAGCGGCATTCCGATCATCACGCCAATCCGACGCGGCGTTTTCAGGCCTTGCGCCATTTCGAAGACAGCCCGCAATTGCCCTCCGGCTACGCAGGCATGCTGGTACTCGCATATTTGCCGCCGCTGTGGTTCTGGGTGATGGACAAGCGCGTGAAGGCGCATTTCAGCGGCGATCTGAGCAAGGCCAATCTCTATCCGGCGAAGCGCGAGAAATTGCTGCGCTACGCGGAAGCGGTTTAATCCGGGTTTCGCCGTGGCTGCTTACAAATGTCCCGATTGCGGGTTCGTGTATGATGAGACGCGCGGCTTTCCGCGTGAGGGTGTTGCGCCCGGCACGCCGTGGCAGAAACTTCCCGATGACTGGCCCTGCCCCGATTGCTTGGTGTGCGAGAAGACTGATTTTCAACCGCTGACCGGCGAGGCGTGACTTTGCGCAAATGGAAATGCGCCTGCTGCGGCTACATCTATGATGAGGCCGAAGGCTGGCCGGATGAAGGCATCGCGCCCGGCACGAAATGGGCAGACGTTCCCGCCGATTGGGCCTGCCCCGATTGCGGCGCGTCCAAGGGCGATTTCGATATGGTCGAGGTTTAGAGAACCATTTGCGTCTGCGTGACGACGGCAAGAAGTTTTCCATCCTCGCGCTTGATGTGCGTCTGCCACACCGAACTGCGGCGGCCAACATGCAAAGGGGTTGCTTCCGCTTCGACGACGGACCCTTCTTTCGCCGCGCCGATGAAATTCGTCTTGCTTTCGATGGTCGTGGTGCTGGCGCCCTCCGGCAAATTCAGAAACGCGCCGATCGAACCCACAAGATCGGCAAACGCCATCACCGCGCCGCCATGCATGACATGTCCGGAGCGGCAAAGATCGGTTCGCACAAATAGCCGCGCTCGCACGCGGGCAGCGGTCGCTTCGATCATCTCCACGCCCATCAGACGCGGGAACGGTTGATGGAGTGGCGTCAGCGCGCCGTCGGACGGAATTGGGGCCGCGCCTTCATGCTTGGCTGCTTCAAACTGGAACATGTCGCCTCCTCTCGCGGAAACGTCGCGTCTTCCGGCGCTTTCGGGGATGAATTCCCCGCTCACCAATTGTGCAAATCCGATGCCCACGTGAGTGTTTCACTTCCATCAACCAAAGCGCATTAACCGTCCCATTTCAGCGCATACGCGATGAAACGTCCGGCCACGTCTTTGCACGCAAATGTGGCGCGTGCTCCGCGCAAGCCGCAAATGGTACGGAAATGCACCAATATTTCGCTTCGCCCTGGCTGAAGCCGTCCGACCGTGCCCTCGATTGGC
>Ga0208480_1000515_pt1 | contig 14783 bp, 14 predicted proteins | sample NGESurshal092012_4_FD_184485 | JGI IMG/M metagenome (GOLD analysis project Ga0208480, IMG submission 184485) | Arctic peat soil microbial communities from Barrow, Alaska - NGEE Surface sample F53-1 shallow-092012 (SPAdes) | ecosystem: Environmental > Terrestrial > Soil > Wetlands > Peat ... | reverse complement strand
CTCGGCAGCCGTGGGGCTCGGCTCGAGCGCGACGGCCGCCGCCAGGCCCGCCTGCTGGGAGCGGGACCCGACGACCAGGACGAGCTTGTCGGAGAGCTCGGCCGCCCGCTCTGCGGCCATGATCACGTTCGGGCTGTTCGGAAGGACGACGACCTCCTCCGCGCCGACCGCGTGGATCCCGGAGAGCAGCTCGTAGGTCGACGGGTTCAGCGTCGGCCCGCCGTCGAGCACGGCGGCGCCGAGGCTCGTGAACAGCTCGCCGATGCCTGGTCCGGCGACGACTGCGAGCAGGCCGCACCGCTGCTGGTCGAGCGTCGCGCTGAGCGTGGCGATCCGGTGGGCGACCTGCGCGTGCATGTCGGAGACGTCAAGGCGGGAGACCTCGCCGACCCCGTCGAAGACCGCAGTCGCCAGCTCGGGCTGGTCGGTGTGGACGTGGACCTTGAGGGTGTGGGCGTCGCCGACGACGAGGACCGAGTCGCCGAGCTCCTCGAGCGCGGCGATGTGCCCGGCTGCGGCGAGCCGCCTCCCGGTCACGGCGAAGTTCGTGCAGAAGCGGTACGTCTGCGAGATGTGGTCGGGATGGCTGATCCGGGCGGGGGCGTGGTGCTCGAGCGGGGGCGGCGCCTCGCCGCGGAGGGCGGCGACGATCCCGGCGAAGATCACGATCAGGCCGTAGCCGCCGGCATCGACGACGCCGGCCTCGCGCAGCACCGGAAGCAGGTCAGGCGTCCGCTTGACCGAGGCCTCGCCCGACTCGACCGCCCCGGCGAGGATCGACGCGATCGCGTTCGCCTGAACGTCGACCGGCGCGTCGCTCGCCAGGCGGGCCTCCGGCGTGTGGGCGAGGTCGCCGGCGACCCGGTGGGCCATCTCGCGCACGACGGTCAGGATCGTCCCCTCGGCCGGCGCCCGAACCGACGCGTACGCGCGGTCGGCGGCCCGGGCCATCGCCGCCCCGACCAGGACCGGGTCGACGAGCTCGCCCGGCCGGCTGACGAGCTCCTCGGCGGCGCCGCGAATCAACTGGGACAGGATCACGCCACTGTTGCCGCGGGCTCCGAGCAGCGCGGCCCGGGCCACGGCGTCGACGATCTCGTCACGACCGATCTCGTCGATCGTCCGGTCGCCGTTGCTCGCCAGCCGGTCGAGCTCGTCGAGGACGGCCCGCAGCGTGAGGACCATGTTGTCACCGGTGTCGCCGTCGGCGACCGGGAACACGTTGAGGTCGTTGACCTCTTGGCGGCGGGACTCCAGATGAGTCAGCGCGCCGGCTACCACGGCGCGAAAGCGAACGAGGTTGGGGTCGGTCACGACCCGCAGACGCTCGTCAGGCCGCCTTGGTGACCTTGCCGGCCTTCAAACAGCGCGTGCAGACGTACACGCGGCGAGGCGTCTTCCCGACGAGGATCCGCACCTTCTGGAGGTTCGGGTCGAACCTCCGCCGGGTGGCGACCATCGAGTGGCTGCGGCTGTTGCCGAACGCCGGACCCTTTGCGCAGCTGTGACATACCTTGGCCATCGAGTCCGGCAGTCTAGTCGATCAACCCGGCGCGAGCCCGGCCGGGTCAACAGCCGGCTCGGAAGCGCTCCCTGATCTTCGCGAGGGCGAGCACCGCCTCGACGGCCTGGGCGCCCTGGTCGCGCTTGCCGCCGCCGGCCCGGGCCACGGCCTGCTCCATGTTCTCGACTGTGAGGACCCCGAACGAGCACGGCACGCCGGACCGCAGGCCGACGTCCTGGATGCCGCGAGCCGCCTCGGCGCAGACGTGGTCGTAGTGGGACGTCTCGCCGCGGATCACCGCCCCGAGGCAGACGATCCCGGCGTACCGCCCGGACCGCGCGGCGTACTGGGCGGCCAGCGGCAGGTCGAAGGCCCCGGGCACGTCGAAGACGTCGGCCGCGTCGCAGCCGGCCTCCCGCAGGGCGGCCTGCGCGCTGGCGACCAGGCGGTCGGCGAGCTCAGCGTAGAAGCGACCGATCACGATCGCGAACCGCATCCCGGTCACCGGTCGTGCTCCTGCCGGCGGTCGTGCTCCTGCTGGCGGTCGTGCTCACGCTCGGAGTGGAGGAGCTCCTCGTCGTAGTTGGCGCCCTGGTGGTGGAGGGTATGCCCCATCAGGTCGCGCTTGGTCGCGAGGTACTGCTCGTTGTGCGGGTTCGACGCGTGCTCGATCGGGATCTGCTCGGTCACCGACAGCCCGTAGCCCTCGAGCCCGCGGATCTTCTTGGGATTGTTCGTCAGGATGCGGATCGTGCTGAGTCCCAGGTCGGCGAGGATCTGCGCGCCGATCCCATAGTCCCTGAGATCGGCCGGGAAGCCGAGCCGCTCGTTGGCCTCGATCGTGTCGAGGCCGCTCTCCTGGAGCTTGTAGGCCTTCAGCTTGTTGAGCAGGCCGATTCCCCGTCCCTCCTGGGCGAGGTACAGAAGGACCCCCTCGCCCTCGTGCTCGATCATCGCCAGGGCTGAGGACAGCTGCTCGCCGCAGTCGCAGCGCAGCGAGTGGAAGACGTCGCCGGTCAGGCATTCCGAGTGGACGCGGACGAGCACGTCCGGGCGGCCGGCGACGTCGCCCTTGACCAGCGCGACATGGTGCTTCTCGTCGACCAGCGACCGGTAGCCGACGGCCTCGAACTCGCCGAACGCGGTCGGCAGACCGGTCGAGACGACCCGCTCGATCAGCTTGTCGTGACGGCGGCGATGGGCGATCAGGTCCTTGATCGTGATCATCTTCAGACCGTGGCGCTCGGTGTAGTCGATCAGGTCGGGAACCCGGGCCATCGAGCCGTCATCGTTCATCACCTCGCAGATCACCCCGGCCGGCGTCAACCCGGCGAGCCGGGCGAGATCGACGCTCGCCTCGGTGTGCCCGGTCCGTTCGAGCACGCCGCCGGCCTTGGCCTTCAGCGGGTTGACGTGGCCCGGCTGGGTGAGGTCGGCCGGCGTCGACTTCGGGTCGATCGCGACCTCGATCGTGTGGGCCCGGTCGTGGGCCGAGATCCCCGTCGTGACCCCCTCGCGGGCCTCGATCGTGATCGTGAACGGCGTCTGCAGGGGCGACTCGTTCTTCGCGGTCATCAGGTCGAGCCCGAGCTCGTCACACCGCTCGGGCGTCAGCGCGAGGCAGATCCACCCGCGGGCCTCCTTGGCCATGAAGTTGATCGCCGCGGGCGTCGCGAACTCGGCTGCCATCACCAGGTCGCCTTCGTTCTCGCGGTCCTCGTCGTCGCAGACGACGACCATCCGGCCGAGCCGGATCTCCTCGATCGCCTCGTCGATCGTCGCGAACGGGCTGGTCGCCTTGACGCTCACGCGGCCACCAGCTTCTCGACGTGCTTGGCGAGGACGTCGACCTCGACGTTGACGGCGTCGCCGACATCGGCCGTGCCGAACGTCGTCCGGCGGAGGGTCTCGGGGATCAGGGCCACGCTCAGCGAATGATCGTCGACCGCGGCGACGGTCAGGCTGACCCCGTCGAGCGCGACCGAGCCCTTTTCGACGACGTAGCGCAGGAGGCTTGGGGCGACCTCGATCACGACGACGCCGGTCGGCCCGACGCTCGAGACCTCGCCCTGGCCGTCGACGTGTCCGAGCACGACGTGGCCGCCGAGGCGATCGGACGCGCGCAGCGGCAGCTCGAGGTTGACGCGGGCGCCGGGTTCGAGGCGGCCGAGCGAGGACCGGGCGAGCGTCTCGGTGATCACGTCGGCGGCGAACGACCCCGGCTCGAGCTCGACGGCCGTCAGGCAGACGCCGCTGACCGCGATCGAGTCGCCCGACGACAGCTCGCCGGCGAGGCCGGTCGCGATCCGCAGGCGGGCGCCGGCGACGTCACGTTCGCATGAGATCACCCTCCCGAGATCGGCGACCAGCCCGGTGAACATCACCACTCCCGCAGCCGGGCGGAGACCAGCAGGTCCGGGCCGACCTGCTCGCAGCCGAGCGTCAGCGCGCGGGTGGCCTCGGCGATCCGCTCGACGCCGACTCCCTCGAGCGGATCGCGGCCGGTCCGTCCGCCGAGCAGGATCGGCGCGAGGAACAGGCGGACCTCGTCGATCTCCCCGGCATCGAAGAAGGCTCCCGCGAGGTGGGGGCCTCCCTCGAGCATGATCGACGAGATCTCGCGGCCACCCAGCTGGTCGAGCGCCGACCGGACCCGGGCCGGCTCGTTCTGCCCGGTCGCGACGACGACGTCAACGCCGACGGCCTCGAGGGCGTCGGTCTCCGAGCGGGGCGCCGCCCGCGAGACGACGACGATCAGGGGGACGTCGCTCGCGGCCGAGACGAGCCGCGAGCCGAGCGACAGGCGGGCGAGCGAGTCGAAGACGACGCGCTTGGGCTGGCGATGGACGCCGTCGATGCGAGCGGTCAGCTGGGGATCGTCGGCGATCGCCGTGCCGATGCCGACGGCGACCGCGTCGACCGACGCCCGCCAGTGATACGCGCGAATCCGGCTCTCCTCGCCGGAGATCCACTTCGAATCGCCGGCGCCGGTCGCGACCTTGCCGTCGAGCGTCATCGCCGACTTGAAGAGGACCCACGGCCGGCCGGTACGAGCGTGCTTGCGAAACGCCTGGTTGGCCAGGCGGGCCCGCCGGGCGAGATCGGCGTCGGCGACGAGCACCTCGACGCCCTCGTCGCGGAGGATCCCCAGGCCCCGGCCGGACGCCTTCGCCGTCGGGTCGTCGCTCGCGTGGACCACCCGGCGGATTCCGGCCGCGACGATCGCCTCGGTGCACGGGGGCGTCTTGCCCGTATGGCAGCACGGCTCGAGCGACACGTAGAGGGTCGCTCCGTCAAGGTCTGCGTCCCCACACGCGAGGATCGCGTTGACCTCGGCGTGGGCGCCCCCGTACGACTCGTGCCAGCCCTCACCGAGGAGCTCGGACCCGCGGGCGATCACGGCGCCGACGGTCGGATTCGGACCGACCCGACCCGACCCGCGGTCGGCCAGCTCGATCGCCCGCACGAGATGAACACGGTCGGTCTCGGTCGAGATCGTCATCCTCCAATGGAGGGTACGGGAAGCCCGGTCGTCGGATTCGTCGGCGCTGCCGCCGGCGCGCACTTGCCGCCGGTCAGGTGGTAGATGTTCATCACCGGGCCCGGGTTGCTGTAGGCCAGCGGGTAGTAGTCGAACGTCCAGTCGAAGTTGAACCGGACCGGCTTGCCCTTGGGTCCGTAGGGCGTCGACGAATAGATCAGCGTGCCCTGCTGGGCGAGCGCCCGGTAGTAGGCGATCGCACCGGGGACCTGTCCCGGGTCGACCTCCGCCCGGCCGAACTGCGTCTCGCCGGTCACCACGTAGCAGTAGCCGTGCGACTCATAGAGCGGGATCAGGGCCGGCTGGAGGGTCTTCTCGTAGTCCTCGATGTTGACGACCGGGCCAGCCCCCATCGCGAGCGTCCCGTCCGGCTGAACCTGGGTGTGGGTCGCCGGATACTTGATCCACCGGGCGCCGTTGACCGTGTCGAGCACGTGCCCGATGTCGGAGGCCCACTGGTCGGGGACGACCGGCTCGACGACGATGTGCGAACCGGCCGGGACGTGGGCGACCATGTACGCGCGAGCCTCGTTGCGGGTATCCGGGCGGGAGTCGACGAGGCCGGAGTGGACGCTGTGGACGACCCCCTGACCGCACAGGGCGACAACCGCGACGGCGACCATCGTCGGCCGCAGCTCGGGCACCAGGCGGCCGATCCAGTCGGCCGCCTGGAGCACGGCATACGCGGAGAGCAGGCAGAAGATCGGCAGGACGGGCATCAGCCAGCGGCCGAAGTACCGGTCCTGGAGTCCCATGAAGACGAGAAAGACGAGGACGGCCGGGACGAGCACCCCGATCAGGCGGCGCTCGCCCCACCAGAGCGCGATCGCCCCACCCAGCGCGGACAGGGCCGGGACCCAGCCGAGTCCCCAGGTCAGGGTCCAGAGGTAGTAGGTGATCCCGCTCCCGTGGGTCAGCCCGAGCTTCCCGGTCGCGTCGTCGCTCGCCGACGACTGGTGGGCGATGCCGCCGTGGAAGGCCGAGAAGTCGAGGACCGCGTACGGATCGGCGAAGACGAACGCGATCAGGGCGAGGACGCCGGCCGTGGCGAGCCCGGTCAGCGCGCTCCGGCTCCCGCCGGAACTTCGATAGTGGTAGACGGCCGCGGCGACCAGCGGGAGGAGGACGATCCCGCCGGTGTACTTGGTCGCGCTGGCCAGACCGAGCCCGATCCCGGCGATCACGTAGTCACGCATTCGCCCGTAGCGCAGGACGCCGGCGGTCGCCCACAGCGAGAGGGTCAGCGGCGCGAGTGTCGGGACGTCGTTGAGCGCGAGGTGGGCGTAGAAGACCGGGAGGAAGGCGACCGACATCAGCCCGGCCGCGAGCAGGCCGGTCCGACGGTTGAAGAGGCGGGCGCCGCACAGGTAGAGCAGCCAGACGGCCAGCGTCCCGAGCACGGCGGCAGTCGCCCGGGCGATTATCCAGACCTGGGTCGGGTTGCTCGCGAAGGTGTGCGACAGGGCCTTGCCGCCGCCGTACCAGATCCCGTAGACGACGTACAGGAGATACGTGTAGGCCGGCGGGTTGTTGAAGTACTCGGGGTTCAGGTTGTGCCCGAAGAGGCCGATCGCCCGGGGTACGAAGTGGGCGTTCTCGTCAGAGTTGTAGGCATACGGAAGGCCGCTCCTGATCCCCCACAGCCGCAGGCCGAGGGCGAGCACGAGGATGCCGAGGACGGCCACAGCCCAGCGTCCGCGGTGCGACGAGTCGTCCGCGCGCGTCGTCTCCTGACCGCGCGGACGCGCAGCGATCCTCCGCAGGGCCGCGCCCGGCCGCGGCCGGGCGGGCTGGGGCTGGGGCTGGGGCTGGGGCGGGACGTACTCCGGCTGGGGTGGGACGTACTCCGGCTGGGGCGGGACATACTCGGGCTGGGGCGGGGAGAACGGCCGCCGGGCCGGGGCATGGGCGTGCTCGGGCGGGTCGAAGAGCAGGCTGCGGATCGATCTCATGATCGACCGGGCCCGTCGGCCTGCGGGTGAGTCGGGTGTCGGACGGTTCTGGCCATCAGCAGTTCACGTACGCACCGTAGTACTGCGTGGTGGCAACCCGCACGAAGCCAGCCATCGGGACCTGCTCGGCCGGGTTGTCGGTGTTGTCGACGAGCGCCTCGCGGGCGACGGCGAGTCCGGTCGGGTAGAGCGCGACGCCGCGCTGGATGCTCCGCATCAGCGCGGGCTTGCCGGCCGCCTGGAGGACGAGCGCCTGGCTGCGGTCGACGACACCCGACGGTCCCCGCTGGAGGATCCAGCGGGCGTCGGGGACCAGCTTGCGGTTGGGCAGCGAGAGCGGCCCGCACCGCAGGCCGGCGGCGACCTTCGGCTGGCTGAGGATCGCGGCGAGCTCGACGTGGGAGTCGCCGCGGAAGCCGAGCTCGGTCTGGATCTGCTGGATGCTGACGGTTGTGGCGGCAGCCGTGACCCCGTAGACGGTCAGGACGAGCGCGCCGAGCGCCCACACCCGCCGGAGCAGGCCGCCGGGCTCGAGCATCGTCCAACCGGCGAGGGCCACCGCGCAGAAGATAAGGACCATCAGGGCCGGGAGGAGCAGGTACCGGTCGATCACCGAGAGGCCGGCCGCGCCGATCACCCCGAACGTGACCATGCCGATCACGAGCAGCACCAGGGGAATCACGACGCGGGTCGGGACGAGCCAGATCGCCAGGCCGAGGCCGGCGATCGCGCCCACGAGCAGCGGGCCCTTGTCGAGGCGGACGAGGAAGGTCCACAGCGAGGACGGGACCGAACCGAGTCCCGAGTTGCGCCCGAGGGCGGCGGCGAGGCCGCTGGTCGAGTGCAGCGAGAAGAGCGGGTCGCCGGTCTCCAGATCGTCGAGACCCGCCCAGATCAGGGGGCCGGCGGCGGTCAGGCCGGCGTAGAGCAGGCGCCGGCGCCAGGAGGCCGGCCAGGCGCACCAGAGGAAGTAGAGGCCGGCGATCAGCCAGGCGTCTGGACGCATCAGCTCGGCGGCGAGCAGGAGCACGAAGACGGGGGTTCCCCGGCGCGGGTGCTGGGCCTCGAGCGCGGCCGCCCAGACGACGACCGCCATGTAGGGGATGTCGATGTAGCCGCGGACGGCGAGGAAGCTGAGGTTGAAGCGGCTGAGCAGGAGGGCGGCGGCGACGACGCCGACGAGCGGCGTGAAGACGACCCGGCCGAGCCTGTAGACGCCGGCGACGATCGCGAGGAACGAGGCGATCGTCGAGAGGATCATGACCCGCTCGGCGTGCTGGCCGAGGGGCGAGAGGAGAGCGCCGAAGGCGATCGAGAGGGGATGCTCGGTCGGCGCGCGGTAGACCTGGAAGGTGAGCGCGTGGAGGTGCAGCGCCTCGCGACCCCAGAGCAGGGCGTAGTCGGAATCGTAGATCGGGTAGGTCGGGTAGACGAGCGCGCCGATCGCCGCGCCGACGCAGACGAGGGCGAACGCCCCGCGGGCCCAGACCGCCTCGGGGACTCGACCAAGCCGCCGGCGCGAGTCGCGGACCCAGGCGCGCGCGTGCGCAAGGCGGGCGAGCCCGGACCGGGGCCGGGTGAGCGTCGTCGCGAGTTCCATCGAGGTGGTTCTCACCAGAGCGGGGCCAGCGGCCCGGCCGTACGTGGCGCGCCGCCGCTGTCTCTGGGATACTGGCGGCCAGTTTACGGTAAGGCCCGCGCGGCGACCGCCGGTCTGGCCGGCGCCCCGACACCCACGCCAGGATCGGGTCGCACGGCCCGCGGGGTGCGTCGTCCGGGGCGAGGCCGCGTGATTTCAGATGAAGCTGATCATCCAAATTCCCTGCAAGGACGAGGCGGACCAGCTGCCGGCGACACTCGGCGACCTACCGCGGAAGCTGACCGGCTTCGACGAGGTCGAGTGGCTCGTGATCGACGACGGGTCGACTGACGAGACGATCAAGGTCGCGCGTGCGCACGGCGTCGACCACATCGTCAAGCTGACCAACAACAAGGGCCTGGCGATGGCCTTCCAGGCTGGCCTGGACGCGTGCCTGAAGCTCGGGGCCGACGTGATCGTCAACACGGACGCCGACAACCAGTACCAGGGCGGCGACGTCGCGAAGCTGGTCGGGCCGATCATCGACGGACGGGCGGACATGGTCGTCGGGGATCGCGTCGTCAGCTCGATCGACCATTTCTCCGGGCCGAAGAAGATGCTCCAGCGACTCGGGTCGTGGGTCGTCCGGCGGGCTTCGTCGACGACGGTGCCGGACACGACGTCCGGCTTCCGTGCATACAACCGGGAGGCGGCGATCCAGATGATGGTCGTCTCGAAGTTCACCTACACCCTGGAGACGATCATCCAGGCCGGGAAGCTTCTCGTCGCGGTCGACCACGTGGCGATCCGGACGAACCCGAAGACGCGGGAGTCGCGGCTGTTCCCGTCGATGGGAGCCTACGTCCGGCGCAACGCGGTCTCGATCTTCAGGATCTACTCCCAGTACGAGCCGCTGCGCGTGTTCTGGGGAGCGGCGAGCCTGGTCGGCCTCGCGGCGATCCTCGTCTGGGGGCGGTTCGCGTACTTCTATGTCGACGGTAGCGGCAAGGGACACGTCCAGTCGCTGATCCTCGGAGCCGTGCTCTTCAACGCCGCGGTCGTGCTCGCCGCGCTCGGCGTGATCGGCGACCTCCTCAGCGCCCAGCGGGTGATGATCCAGCGGACCTTCGAGCGGGTCCGGCGGATCGAACTGAAGATCGGCGTCGCCCCGTCCCACTACGAGCCGGGCGCGCGGGAGACCGGGGTCGCGAAGACGACGGGGGCCGACAGCGCACCGGCGACGGGCAAGTACGAGACGATCGAGATCCAGGTATGAGCGTCGGCGTAAAGGGGATCGAGGTCGGGGCATGACGACCACGACGACGTCGGCCGAGGGGATCGTCACCGGCAACACCTACGACAAGTACGGCTCGACCAACCCCGTGGTCCGCCGGCTGATGGGTCGCTTCGAGGCCACCCTCGACGAGCTGTTTCTAGCGGCTGATCCCCAGTCGCTGCTGGACATCGGCTGCGGTGAGGGTGTCCTGACCCACAAGTGGGCCGGGCGTCTGGCCGGCCGACGGGTGGTCGGACTGGACCTCGACGATCCGCTGCTCCACGCGGAGTGGGCCAAGCGGTCGGCGCCGAACCTGGAGTACCTCGTGATGAAGGCCGAGAACCTGCCGTTCGCCGACGACGAGTTCGACGTCGCCAGCGCGATCGAGGTGCTCGAGCACGTCCCGGATCCGGAGCACACGGTCGGGGAGATGGCCCGCTGCGCGAAGCGTCACCTGCTCGTCTCGGTGCCGCGCGAGCCGCTCTGGCGCGGGCTCAACATGGCCCGGGGGGCGTACGTCAAGGAGCTCGGGAACACGCCCGGCCACGTCAACCACTGGTCGAAGCGGAGCTTCGTCAGTCTCCTGGGCCGGCACGGCGAGGTAGTCGAGGCCCGGTCGCCGTTCCCGTGGACGATGTTGCTCGTCCGCCTGTGAGCGGAGCGCCGGCCCGAGCGCCGGCCGATGGAGCGCCGGCCCGGGCGCCCGCAGAGCAGCCTGGGGCCGGGGCGCCGGCGGCACGCTCATATGGGAGCGGGGCACGGATGCTGTCGATCGGGATCGCGTCGACCGGCGTGCTGACGTTCGCGTACTTCTCGATCGCCAGTCACGTCCTCAACTCGGTCGCGGTCGATCGGCTGGACGTCCTGTGGTCGGTGATGTTCGTGATCATCTCGGTGATCTACCGGCCGATCGAGCAACTCCTGTCGAGGTCGATCGCCGACCGCCTGGCCCGGGGTCTCGACCGCCAGTCGCTGGGCATCCCGATCGCGATCCAGGCAGCGTTTGCACTGGTCTTCCTGGCCGTGGCGTTGAGCGTCCGCGACACGCTGGTCAAGCACGTCTTCGACGGCTACTCGACGCTCTACTGGGTGCTGGTCGTCGGGACGCTGGCCTACGCGGCGAGCTACTTCGCGCGGGGGTGGCTGGCCGGCCACAAGTACTTCGCGCTCTACGGAGGGCTCGTCTTCATGGAGGCGACATCGCGCCTGGCGTTCGTGCTCGCCGTCGCCCTGGGAGTCGCGCACGGCCAGTCGGCGGTCGCGATCGGGATCGCGGCGGCGCCGTTCGTCTCGCTTGTCGTCGTGCCGGCGGCGTTCGCGCGCCAGCGTCGCACGCCCGCCGCCGCCACCCACGCCGGCCCGGAGTCCGACGACCATGCGATGACGATGCGGGGCGGCACCGGCTTCGCGCTGTCGGTCTCGGGAATCCAACTGGCCGAGCAGGCGCTCCTGAACGCCGCCGTCCTGACGGTCGACGCGACATCGGGAAGCCGCACGCTCGCGGGCATCGTCTTCAACGTGCTGCTGATCACGCGCGCGCCACTGCAGCTCTTCCAGGCGATCCAGACGTCGCTCCTGCCGCACCTCGCCGGGCTCGAGGCGACCCAGGGGACCGCGGCTTTCACGCGGGCGATCCGCACGACCGTCCTGGCCATCTCAGGATTCTCCGGAGCGGTCGCGGTCGGGTTGCTGGCGATCGGCCCGTTCGTGATGTCACATCTGTTCGGCCAGCACTACGCCTACAACCGCTTCGGTCTGGCCCTGATCGCCGTGGGCATGGGCCTGCACCTGACCGGCGGGACGCTCAACCAGGCGGCGCTCGCGCGCGGACGGGCAGCAGCGGCGGCGGCGACGTGGCTCGGCGTGGCAGCGGTCTTCGTCGTCTGGATGGTGCTACCGGTGATCGGCAACCAGATGCTGAGGGTCGAGGTCGGCTACAGCGGGGCGGCCGGACTGCTCGCCGTCGGCCTGACGCTGCTCTACCGCCGGGGCGCCGCACCGACAAAGACACGCACCGGTCGGGCCGAGTGACATAGATCGCGGATGATGATCGCCGCGGTCGCCCCGCCCGGAAGACTGGGTTGCAACCTTCCGTTCACGGCGAGCTCCGCCCCGCCGGCTGGCCGACTGGTGGCCACGGGGGTCTTCAAGCCGGTGGAGCGGGCCGTGCGAGTCGCGCTGCTCGGAGAGACCGAGTCGACCGAGCTGGTCATCCGCGCGTATGCGCTGGACGGGAGGCGAGTCGACGCGTTTCTCGACTACGAGTACTCGTGCGGGACGCCGAGCGCTTCACTGCGACTGGTCTTTCCGGTCAAGGCGAACACGGTGGGCGCGGCGATCCGCGCCCACGGGAACGACCGGGTGCGGGTCGTCGTGAGGATGATCAACGCGAACGGTGTCGAGACGACGCTGCGACGAGTCATCCGCGTCACCGCCTGACCCGGGCCGGCCGCGACCGTTACGCGCCGCGACAATGACCGCAGAGCGCTGACCACCCTCCACCGGCCGGCGCGGCGCCCGCGGCCTGAGATCGAGCCCGGCCCGGGACGGCGTAGCCGCCCGCCGACCACAGCCGTCGTGGCGGCTCGCCGGCCCGGGGACGCTCTACAGCAGAGGTGCGGTTGGCGCGGGCTGACCGTCGTCGGCGACCGTCCCGGCTCGCGGGACCAGCACCAGCGAACAGGTGGCCAGGCGCGCGAGGCGCCTGGCGATCCTCCCGAGGACGAGGCGGCCGGGCGGGCCGTAACTGCCGGAGCCGACGACCAGCAGGTCGACTCGACCGGCGAAGGCCTCGAGCTCTTCGGCCGGGGCGCCGTGGACGGCGGCGGCCTCGATGTGCTCGATCGCGCGGACACGCTCTGACACCAGACGGAGGCTGTTCTCCAGTGCCTCCCGCCGGCCGCCGGGCGTCGGCAGAGCGCTGGCGCCGTCCGGCACGGCCACCACGTGGAGGGCGCTCAGGCGGGCGTCGTGGCGGTCGGCGATCCGGCGCCCGACGAGAGCGGCGACGTGACCCTCGTCGGTGAAGTCGTAGCCGACGCCGACCTTCCCGACCACGGTCGGGCCTGCCGCGGTGCTCCGGGGGGCGATTCCCACGGCACACCGTGCGCCGTTGAACGATGCGAGGACGTCGGCGTCGACCAGCACACGGCCAGGCCGGCCCTGCGCGGACGAGCCGACGACGAGCAGGTCGGCCAGCGTGTCGTCGGCGAGCCGGTGTAGGCCGTGGCCGACCGAGCGCGCGGCGACCGCGATCACCCCGGCGTCGACGCCGGCCGTGTCGCGCTCGGCCTCGAGCAGGCGCAGGGATCCCTCCCGCCAGCCATGGTCGGACGTGTGGACCAGCCGGCGGCCGACCCCGCCCGGCGAGGCGCCGACATAGACGTGAGCGAGGTTCACGCGGGCGCCGGGGTCGGCGAGGCCCCGGGCGAGTGCGATCGCGTCACGGCCGCCGGGCCTGCCGTCGACTCCGATCAGGACGTTGCCGAACATGTGACTCCTTTGACCGTCCACCGTCACCGAAGGTACGGCAGCGCGGGGACGGGCGCGTCCGGCCCCGGCGCTCGGGTGGCTGTGCCAGTCGCAGAGAAGCAGGCCCGTGGGGACCGGCCGGTGGTGTTCTACTCCTCTGCGACCCCGGTCACGCCCATCTGCTCAGGCAGCCCTCAGCAGCTCAGGCGAGGTCTCAGGTGGTCAGGCGAGCTCTCGGCTGCTCGGGCGAGCCCCAACGAGAACGTCGGCGGGCTCAGCCCGTGGGGTATTCGTCGTGGCGGCGCCACCAGGCGTCGGTCTCGTTGCGGCCGAGCGGCGCCCGGTCGAGCCATGCGTACATGCCCCAGAGGCCGTCGACGCCCCGGCCGTATGCCGAATAGGTGTGGAAGACGACGCCGTCTTCGAGCGCGAACGCGCTCACCCCGGGCCCCTCCTTGCGGTAGGTCACCGGGTCCGTGCCGGCACCCGAGGCGACCTCGATCAACGTCGGACTCTGCTCGGACGGGCGGAAGTCGGCCTGACGGAAGTTGTAGTGAACGGCCCCGGCCTGCCATTCCTCCTGGGTGTGCGAGACGTGGAAGTCGTAGTTGAAGTCACTGTCGAACGACGACGCCCACGGGAAGTCCCAGCCCATCCGCTCCTTGTAGGCCTCCAGTTTGGCCAGCGGCGCGCGGGACACGGCCGTGAAGGCGACATCGTGATTTGCGAGGTGCACGACCGATCCGGCGAAGCCGTCGGCGATCGCCGAGCAGGACGGGCAGCCGGCCGAGTAGCCGGGCCCGAACATGAAGTGATAGATGACGAGCTGCGAGCGGCCCGCGAAGAGATCCACGAGGGACGCCGGGCCGCGAGCCACTCTTCGGGCGTTCCGGTCCTGTGATCGGTCATCGTCGTCTCCTTTCGGCATTAGGAATCGCGTTTCTCTCCGCCTGGACGGACTCGGCGATCGCCTTGATCCGAGTCAGGCGCCTGTCCCACTGCGCGGCCACCCGGGCCATCGCCTCGCTGGCGACATCCAGGCGCTCGGGCCGTACGGCGTAGCGCACCTCACGGCCGTGCCGCCGGCCGTCGACCAGGCCGACGCGGTTGAGCACGACGAGGTGCTTGGCGACGGCCTGGCGGCTGACCGGCAGACCCGCGGCCAGCGTCGTGGTGGTCGCCTCGCCCGCTTCGAGCAGGGCGTCGAGCATCCGCCGCCGGGTCGGGTCGGCAACCGCCGACCACAGCGCATCGTCCTCGGCGACCGTCGCGGCCATCAACGACGGGCCGCGGACGCCTTCGATGCAACGTGATCGAGCAGCTCGCCGAGATGCCTCTCCCAGCCGTGTTCGTGGCTTTCGAGGTACCGGGCCCGGTCGGGTTCAGCCCTCTCGGCGATCAGTGTCGGAGTCCTCATCGCCGTGGTCATCTGCGCCGTCGCCATCGCCCGTTACAGCAAT